>Ga0180223_1001171_pt1 | contig 21893 bp, 13 predicted proteins | sample eDN5th30CKraftOP_FD_151337 | JGI IMG/M metagenome (GOLD analysis project Ga0180223, IMG submission 151337) | Enriched Organic Plus compost microbial communities from Emeryville, California, USA - eDNA 5th pass 30_C Kraft OP (version 2) (version 2) ... | reverse complement strand
GCCGCCTCGTGGCCGAGCACCATCGGCACCGGGCGCGGGCGGTTGCCGTCGATCACCGAGAGGTCGGAATGGCACAGGCCAGCGGCGCGGACCCGCACCAGAACCTCGCCATGCTCCGGCAGGGCGAGGTCGAGCTCCTCGATCCGCAGCGGGCGGCTCTGCGCATAGGGAGCCGCGACGGGGCTCTCGTTCAGGACGGCGGCGCGAATCTTCATGGGCAGGCTCCGGTCTTCCGATCGGGTGCTATCCCGACAGGAGAGGGGGCCGCTGTCAAAGCGGCCCAAAGTCGAGCCTCAGGCCCCTTCGCCCATCGCGCCGCCGAGGAAGAGCTGGCCGACGCGCGGATCGGCGAGGATCTCCGCCGCCGGTCCCTGCATCCGGGTGCGGCCGAGTTCGAGCACCAGTCCCTCGTCGGAGATTTCCAGCGCCGAGCGGGCGTTCTGCTCGACCATCAGGATGGTGACGCCCTTCGCGCGCAACTCCCGCAGGATCGCGAAGGTCTCCTGCACCATCAGCGGCGAGAGACCGATCGAGGGCTCGTCGATCAGCACCAGCCTGGGATCGAGCAGCAGCCCGCGCACGATCTCCAACTGCTTCTGCTGCCCGCCCGACAGCGTCGAGGCCTGCACGTCGGCCTTGGCGCGCAAGGCGGGGAAGCGGTCGAGCGCCGCCTCGATCCGTCGCGGCATGTCGGTGATGCCGGAGCCCGCCGCGACCGCGCCGAGCTCGATATTGTGGCGCACCGACAGCTCCGGGAAGATGTTGCGCCCCTGCGGGACGTAGCAGATGCCGGCTTCCAGCAGCCGGCGCTGGTTCCAGCCGGTGATGTCCTGCCCTTCGAAGCGGATGCGCCCCTCGCGCAGCTTGAGCAGTCCGAAGATCGCCTTGAACACGGTCGATTTTCCGGCGCCGTTCGGGCCGATCACGGTGGTGATCGTGCCGCGGTTCACGGCGAAGCTGGTGCCGTTCAGGATGGTCATGGCGCCGTAGCCGCCGGTGACGCCGTCGAGTTCGAGGATGGGGGTGGTCATGCCGCGCTCCTCTAGAGCATCGGACCGAGGAGTGGAATCCACTTTTCGGAAAAATCCGATGCACCGACAATAAGATAGATCATCGTTACCGCGTCCGAATGGACGCGGTAACGATCTAATGCCCGAGATAGGCTTCGATCACGGCGGGGTTGGCCCTGACCTCGGCCGGCGTCCCCTCGGCGAGCATCCTGCCCTCGGCCAGCACGATCACGCGCGAGCACAGGCTCATCACGAAATCCATGTTGTGCTCGATCACCACGAAGGTCGCGCCCTGCTCGGCGTTGATGGCGCGCAGGCGCTCCTTGAGGTCGCCCAGCATGGTCAGGTTGACGCCGCCGGCCGGCTCGTCGAGCAGCACGAGGCGCGGCCCCGCCATGAAGGCCATCGCGGCGTCGAGCAGCTTCTGCTGGCCGTAGGAGAGCCCGCCGGCCTTGGCGTCGGTGAGGTGGCCAAGCTTGAAGAAGCCGATCATCTGCTCGGCCTTTTCGGAGAGCCCGGCATCGCGCGCCCCGAACAGCCGCCCGAGCATCGAGCCCTGATGCTCCTGCCCGGCGAGGATCAGGTTCTCGCGCACCGACAGCTCCGGGAACACCTGCAGGAGCTGGAAGGTGCGGCTGACGCCGAGCCGGTTCAGCGCGGAGGGGCGCAGATTGGTGACGTCGCGCCCGTCGAGCTTGACGCTCCCCTGCGTCGGTTCGAGCTGCCCCAGGATGCAGTTGAACAGGGTCGACTTGCCACAGCCATTCGGCCCGATGATGCCGAGGATCTCGCCTTCCCTGACCGAGAAGGAGACGCCGTTGACGGCCTTGATGCCGCCGAAGGCCTTGTGCAGCTCGTGGACCTCGAGGACGGGGCTCATGGCGCGCCTCCCGCGGGCCGGCCGCGCCGCAGCGCCTGCCAGCCGCGCTCGGCGAGGCCGCTGACGCCCTGCGGGCAGATGATCAGCAGCATCAGCACGATGCTGGCGAAGATGATGAGGTAGAGCGAGCCGGCGAAGCGCAGCCATTCCGGCAGCACGACGCCGAGCAGCGCGCCGATGAAGGGGCCGAGCAGATAGCCCGAGCCGCCGGCCACCACCATCAGCAGCAGGAACAGGCTCTGCGACAGCGAGAAGGGGGAGGGGTCGATGAACTCGACCAGCGGCGCGTAGAGCGCGCCGGCGAAGCCGCCATAGGCCGAGCCGATGGCGAAGGCGAGCAGCGTGTAGGCGCGCGTGTCGACGCCGAGGCTGGCGGCGCGGACCGGGTTCTCGCGCAGTGCCATGAAGGCGCGGCCCCAGGGCGAGCGCACCAGCCACCACAGCGCCAGCGCCAGGATGAGCGTCACGGCGACCAGGAAGCGGTGGAACGCCAGCGCGCCGTCGAGTCTCAGCCCGAAGAAGACCGGCCGCTTGATGTTGGCGATGCCGAAGACGCCGCCGGTCAGCCATTGCTCATTGCGCAGCAGCAGCCAGATCAGCGTCGAGAAGGCGAGGGTGACGAAGGCGAGGTAATGCGTGCGCACCCTGAGGGCCGGGAAGCCGAGAAGGATGCCGATGCAGAAGGTGAGGAGGCCCGACAGCGCGAAGGCGGCATACCAGTTGACGCCGTATGTCGTGGTCAGGATCGCGGTGGCATAGGCGCCGAGCCCCATGAAGGCGGCCTGCGCCAGCGAGGTCTGGCCGGCATAGCCCAGCGTCAGGTTGAGCCCCATCACGGCGATGCTCATCACCAGCCAGAGCGAGAGCACATAGGTGCCGTAGCGCCCCATTCCGGCCGGCGCGAACCAGAGGATGGCGGCGCCGAGGACGAGGGCGAGCAGGGCGCCGTCGCGCAGGCGGCTGCGGCTTGCGGGCCGGGCGGCGGAGGCGGTCGCGGGAGCGCTCATATCCGGCGCTCCTCCTTGCGGCCCATCAGCCCCTCGGGCTTGAGCAGGATGATGGCGACGAGCAGGATCAGCGGCACGGCGAGGCGGTACTGCGTCGAGACATAGGCCGCGGCCAGGCTGTCGACGACGCCGATCAGCAGGCCGCCGACCAGCGCGCCGCGGACCTGGTTGAAACCGCCGACGATCGCCGCGATGAAGGCGAACAGGCCGATCGTCTCGCCGTTGGAGAACTTCGCCAGATAGAGCGGCGAGATCAGCACCGAGGCGACCACCGCGAGCGCGGCGTTGATGACGAAGGTGAGCAGCACCATCCGCTCGACCGGGATGCCGAGGATGCGCGCGACCGTCGGGTTCTGCGCCGTCGCCTGCATCTGCCGGCCGAGCCTTGTGCCGCCGACGAACCATTGCAGCAGGCCGATCGCCGCCAGCGCCACGACGATGATCGCGACATGCTGCAGCGAGACCGCGGTGCCGAGGATCTCGACGGTGCCGGTCGGCACGAAGGAGGGGAAATTCTGCGCCTCGGCCGAGAAGCCGTCCTTGGCGCCTTCCTTCATGATGGTCGAGAGCGCCATGGTCGCGATCGCGAGCGGCAGCACGCCGTGCCGGATCATCGGATCGACGACCACGACCTTGAAGCCGACCCCGAAGACCAGGATGAAGGCGAGGATGCCGACGAGCGCCCCGAGCCAGAGCGGCGCGCCGAGCAGCTTGACCGCGAGCAGGACGAGCACGGCCGGCAGCATGACGAACTCGCCCTGGGCGAAGTTGATCGTCTGCGAGGTCTGCCAGACCAGTGTGAAGCCGATCGCGGCGAGCGCGTAGATCGCGCCCGTCGCGACGCCGGCGATGAGGAAGGCGACGAATTCGGCCATGGGCCATCCGCTCCCTGTGGTTTCCTTTGAATCGATGTCGTCCCGGACAAGCCGCCCCCCCGGCCCGACCTTCGGTCGGCCCGAGGACGGGCTCCGCGGCTACGTCCGGAATGACCTCGCGGAGCTGTCGTCTTCCTACGGGTTGAGCTTGGGCAGGACGGTGTTGATCACCTGCTTGCCGTCGACCACCTCGGCCAGGAAGCTCTCGCGGTCGAGATCGCCGTTCTTCAGGATGGTGGTGTCGATCAGGATGCCCGGCTCTTCGGCGACCGTGATGGTCGCGCCGCGCAGCGTGTCGGCGAGGCCCTTCCTGTCGAGCTTCTTCTGCTTTTCCGTCGCCCACTTCACCATATGGACGGCCATGTAGCCCTTGATGCCGTTATGGTCGGAGACGTAGCCGTATTTCTGCTGGAAGCGCTTGCCGAAATCCTGCAGGCCGGGCAGCGGCGCGTCGACCGAGAGGCCGACATGGCCCTTGACGCCGTTGGCGGCGTCGCCGGCGAGCTCGATCACCTTGGCGCCGAGCAGCGTGGTCTCGCCGATCATCGGCTTGGCGACGCCCTGCTGCTTGGCGGCGCGCAGGAAGCGGGCGCTCTCGTCCTCGTTGAGATAGACGAAGATGGCGTCGGCATTGGCGTTCTTCACCTTGATCGCGTCGGCGGCGAAATCGGCCTGGCCCTGCTCGGTGGCGATGTCGGCCGCGACCTTGATGCCGGCCTTCTCCAGCTCGGGCAGGATAGCGTCGCGCCCGCCCTTGCCGAAGTCGTTGTTGACCCAGACCACCGCGACCGAGCCGGCCTTGACGGTGTCCTTCAGGTATTTGGCGATCTTCGGCATCGCCGCGCTCTGGCTGAGCGAGGTGCGGAAGATGTAGGGGTTGCCCTGCTGGGTGAAGCCCGCCGCCTCGCCGGCGACGATCTGCGCCACCTCGGCGCGCTGCGAGATCTGCATCGAGGCCGAGATCGGGCCGGAGAACACCGGCCCGAGGATGGCGTAGGCGTCCTCGTCGATGGCGCGCTGCACCGCCGCGCGCGTCGCGCCCGGATTGGTCTGGGTGTCGTAATGGATCACCTCGACCGGCTTGCCGAGGATGCCGCCCTTGGCGTTGATGTCGGCGGCGGCGAGATCGGCGCCGTTCTTGAAGTTGGTGCCGGCGCTGGCGCCCGCGCCGGAGAGCTCGATCACGTCGACGAGCTTGACCTTGTCCTGCGCGAGGGCCGGCAGGGCGCAGCCGATGGCGAGCGCTGCCGCCAGGATCCAGGGCGATTTCATGTCGTTTCCTCCACCTCTGTCGTTTTTTCGTCGCCCCGGGACATGCCTTCGGCGCCGCCCGCATCGCCCCGAAGGCATGCGGGCCACCGCAGCGATCTGCCTTGGCGGCAGCCTTCTTGCAAGGTCTTGGGCCGGGCTGTCCAGAGCCGACGAGGGCGGGAGAGGCGCTAAAAAGGTCGAAGGGAAGGCGTCCGCCCGGGCGGGGCGGACCGTCCGCGTTGCGGAAGCCTGCGGTCAGGGGCGGGGCGTCAGCGCCCCCGCCTTGTCGGACAGGTCCTGGACCAGGGGAAGCGTTTCGGTCGCGAAAGCCTTGAGCTCCGGGTCGGCGCCGTTCCGGGCATAGGCTTCGAGCAGCGCAGCCAGCTCCCGATGCGCCTCGCGCTGGGCTGCCGTGTAGGCCTTGTCGAAGGCCTCGCCCTGGAGCGCGCCGAGGTCGCGGATCATGTCGAGATGGCGGCCGTCGGGGCGGTCGGGGAGGGCGATGTCGGAGCGGCGCGCGACGATCCGCCTGAGCTGGCTCGCCGCCCTGGCATGATCGTCGGCGAGGCGATGGGCGTAATCCTTGATCGCGGGCGAACTGCTTTTCTGCAGGGCCAGCGTCGCGGATTCGATGCCGAACATCGTGGCGACGGCCAGTTGCCCCGCGAAATCCTGCGCCGATGGCGGCGACTGGGCGAGCACTAGGCGGGCCGGAAGAAGGGCCGCGATGGCAAGCGGCAGCGTTTCGAGAAATGCTCGACGTGTGCGGACCATGCCATGGCAACGAGGCAGCGCCCGCGAGGTTCCATCGGCGGGGGCGTCTGCGTCTTCGCCTTGTTCCTCCGGCCGGGCTGGGATAGCAGAGCCCGGCGCCCCGGACCGGCGCCATCAGGGAAGGGACATCATGCCGACCACCGCCGAGACCATCCGCGAGGCGCTGATCGCCGCCCGTCGCGACCGCAGGCTGATCGAGACGGCCAGCCTGCCGGTGCCCGCCTCGCTGGCGGAGGGTCTCGCCATCGCGCGGACGGTGAGCCGCGGCGCCGGGCTGGAGGATCTCGGCTGGAAGGTCGCCATCGCCGAGGACGGCACGCCGATCGCCGGGCTGATGCCGGGGCCCTGGCTCGCTCCGGGCGCGGTCTATGAGGGGGCCGCCGGCGCGGAGCTGCGCGTCGAGATCGAACTGGGCCTGCGCCTGTCGCGCGACGTGCCGCTGCGTTCCGGTCAGCCTTATTCGCGGGCCGAACTGCTCGCCTGCTGCGACAAGGCTTTCCTCGGCATCGAGATCATCGAGAGTCGCCTCGCCGACTGGGCGGGCAAGGTCGCCATGCCGCTCTGGCTCACCGACGCGATGGGCCATGGCGGCTACTTCGTCGGTCCCGATCTGGACATGAAGGTGCTCGACGACCTCGCCGGCCTCGGCTGCTTCATCTCGCTCGACGGCGCGACGATCTACGATGAGCCGGCGGTCCACGGCAATGGCGACCCGCTGGTGCCGTTCCTTGCCTGGGCCAACCGCAAGGAGGAAGGACTGGGGGCCCTGCGCGCCGGCCAGCTCGTCACCACGGGCAGCCTCTGCGGCGGCGTGCTGGCGCCGGGCAAGGGCGACGTCGTGGCCAGCTTGAGCCCACTCGCGAGCGTAGCGTTTACGCTTCGTTAGAGGAAACCGCCGAGTTCTTCGGCATTGCGCGCGGCCGTCACCGCCTTATGATGGCCCCGCGCATCGAGTAGATTTGCTGTTGCGGCCCGGGGGTTGCTTGGAGGACGGATGCGATTCTGGCGAAGGGTGAGCCAGACGGTCGCGCTGGGCGGCGGTTATGCGGTTGCGACGCTCATCGGGTTGCAGGCTGATCCTGCGAAAGCTTTCGATCTGTCCTCGCTCGACGTTTTCGGCCTCTTCACCAAAAAGGACGAGCCGCCGGCACCGAGCGCCTCGACGCTGCCCTACAAGCTCGACTTCGACCTGGGCGAGGCCGACGACGCCAAGGCGCTGACGCGCACGCTGCAGGATGCTTCCCTGCTTTACCGCCTGCGCCAGGACGCGCCGCCCGACGGCGAGACGCTGTCGCGCCGCATGGCGGCCGACCTCAACCCGCTCGTCGACGCGCTCTGGTCGCAGGGCTATTTCAACGCCGAGGTCGAGCTCGTCGTCGACGGCGTGGCTCTGGCGGTGGGGGCGGAGCCCGGCGCGCCGCTGATCCGCGCGTTGGAAGCCCATCGCAACCGGGATGCGGTGCCGATCACCGTCAGGGTCCGCCCCGGCAAGGTCTTCGGCCTCCGCGATATCCGGATCTCCGAACGCGACGGATCCGGCTTCGCCGCGATCGCCGACCCGCTCAAGGTCGCCAGGCTCAAGGCCGGCGACCCGGCCACCGCCGCGTCGCTGCGCGCCGCCCAGGCTGCCCTGGTCGATTCGTTGCGGGCGCAGTCGCATCCCTTCGCCAAGGTGGTGGAGCTGCGGCCGGTGGTCGACCACGCCGCCGGCATCATGGACGTGACCTATGTACTCGATCCAGGCCCGCTCGCCGGATTCGGCGAGATCAGCGTGGGCCGGACCGACGAGATCCCGCCCGAGGTCGTGCGCTCCTTCATCTATCTGGAGCCGGGCGATCCCTATTCGCCCAAGGCGCTCTCCGATACGCGCAAGTCGATCGCCAAGATCCCGGCCGTCGGCTCGGTGCGCATCCGCGAGGCCGACAAGCTCGACGGCACCGGCAACCTGCCGATCTTCGTCGAGGTGACGGAAAGGCCGAAGCGGCTCGTCGGCTTCTCGGCCCGCTATTCGACCGTCGACGGCCCGGCGGTGAAGGTCTACTGGGAGCACCGCAACCTCTTCGGCGGAGCCGAGCGCCTGCGCCTGGAGACCAGCGTCTTCTTCGCGCCGCGCATCGACGGCACCAAGCTCCAGCGCTTCGGCGACTTCGAGCAGTCGGACCTCGGTGGCCGCTTCGCCTTCAGCTTCATGAAGCCGGCCCTGGGCGGCAGCCGCAACGACTGGCTGCTCGACGGCGCCGCCACGCGCGAGCGCGTCGGCACCAACCGTTATGGCGGCTACACCGCGCGCTACGCCAACGTCACCACCGCGATCCGCCACCGCTTCAGCGACACCTTCTCGGTGCAGGCCGGGCTGGAGGTCGAGCGCGGCCAGACCAGCGACGTGCTCGGCCAGGTCGACTACACCCTCGTCGGCATCCCGCTCTCGGTGAACTACGATTCGACCGACGACCTGCTCGACCCGAAGAAGGGCATCCGCGCCACCGCCTCCTTCACCCCCTATCCGACCTTCCTCGGCTCGACGGTCGGCATCTACCAGACCAAGGCGGCGATCTCGGCCTATTACGCGCTCGACGAGGACGGCCGCTACGTGCTGGCCGGGCGGGTCGGCTTCGGCTCGATCTCCGGCGCCAGCCTCGACGAGATCCCGGCGACGCGGCGCTTCTATGCCGGCGGCGGCGGCTCGGTGCGCGGCTACGCCTATCGCTCGCTCTCGCCGCTCGGGCCGCTATGGCAGCTCACCGGCGGCCGCAGCCTGCTCGAATTCTCCGCCGAGGCGCGCATCAGGATCACCGACACCATCGGCATCGTGCCGTTCTTCGACGCCGGCTCCGCCTTCGAATCGAGCTTTCCGGACGGCAAGCAGAAGCTGCAGATGGCCGCCGGCCTCGGCTTCCGCTACTATACCGGGATCGGGCCGATCCGCGTCGATGTGGCGGCGCCGCTCAACCCGCGCAAGGGCGACAAGCCCGTCGCGCTCTATGTCAGCATCGGGCAGGCTTTCTGATGCGTCGGCTCCTGACCCTGCCGCGCCTCAAGCGTTTCCAAGCGAAGTGGATACCGGTTCGCGTGAAGGAAATGCGACAAAACAGAAAACCGGAGTTGCGCCGCGGTTCGAAGAAGCGCGGCGCAACTCTGGTGCTTTTTGCCCTGCTGCTCATGGCGGGACTGCTCGCCTCGGCCCATTTCGGCGGCTTCGCCCAGAATGCGCAGACCGATCGCGGCGTCATCGCCGACCTGATCTCGAAGGCGCTCTCCAGCGAGACCAGCCAGGTCTCGATCGGTGAGGTCAATGGCGCGCTCTCCTCCGATGTCGAGATCCGCGACATCGTCCTGTCCGACCGCGACGGCGCCTGGCTCAGGCTCGACCGCGTCCGCCTGGTCTGGACCCGCAGCGCGCTGCTGCTGCGCCGGCTCGATGTCGACCGGCTCGAGATCGGCAAGCTCGAGATCCTGCGCAAGCCGGCGCCGCAGCCGGCCGGCGCCGCTCCGGCCAGCGACGGGCCGCTCCTGCCCGAACTGCCGCTCAAGGTGATCCTGCGCGCCTTCCAGCTCAACGAGCTGGCGCTCGGGGAGCCGGTCATCGGCGTGGCGGCGCGTCTCGGCGCCACCGGCGCGGCACGTCTCGGCCCCCCGAACGAGGGCCTCGACCTCAAATTCGAGGCGCGCCGGCTCGACATGGGCGGCACCTTCAACGTCGACCTGTCCTTCGTGCCGGACAGCACGCGGCTCAGGCTCGCGGCCAGGCTTGACGAGCCGGCCGGCGGCCTGATCTCCAAGGCCGCCGGCCTGCCGGGCGAGCCGCCGGTCAAGCTCGATCTCAATGGCGACGGCCCCCTCGATTCCTTCCGCTCGAACCTGACCTTCACGGCCGGCCCGACCATCGGCGCCGACGGCTCCGCGACCCTGAACCGCGCCGGGACGGAACGGCAGCTCGCGCTCGCGCTCGACGCCCGCATCGAGGGGCTGATGCCGGCGCCGGTGGCGCCGGTCTTCGCCGGCTCGACCCGGCTCGACGGCGCGGTCGGCTTCGCCGATGACGGCGGCGTCGACATCCGCAATCTCGCGCTGGTCTCGGCCCTGGCGCGGCTCGACGTGCTCGGTCGCTACAAGGCCGACAAGACGCTCGACCTGCGCGTCACCGCCGCCTCGCGTCCCAATGCGGACGGCCGCACCGTCGCCTCCGGCACCGAGATCGGCAAGCTCGCCTTCGACGCGACGATCCGCGGCCCGGTCGCCGGGCCGATCGTCTCCGCGAGGCTCGACGCGCAGGACGCCAAGCTTCCGGCAGGGCGGTTCGGCAAGGTCGGGCTGAGCTTCGACGCCACGCCGAGCGGCACCATCGGCGAGGCCGGCACCCGCATCGCGCTGACCAGCGACGGCGAGGCGAGCGGCATCGCGCTGGCGGACAAGGCGCTCGCCCGGGCGGTCGGCGACAGGGTCACCTTCACCCTGCGCGGCACCGGCAACGACGACGCCACCGCCGATTTCGAGACGCTGCGCCTCGCCCTCTCCGGCGTCGAGCTGGATTACAAGGGCAAGCTCGGCCAGGCGCGCATCCTCGGCCAGCTCAGGGCGGTCCTGCCGGACCTCGCCCGGTTGAGCGGCCTCGCCGGGCGTCCGCTCGGCGGCCGGGCGGAGGTCTCCGCCGATCTCGACGCCACGCCCAAGGTCAATCATTACGCCGCCACGCTGAACGGCAAGGCCGAGCGGCTCGCCAGCGGCGACGCCGTGCTCGACCGGCTGCTCGCCGGCAGCCTGACGCTGGGCGGCAAGGTGAGCGCGCTCGCCGGCGACTACACCGTCTCCGGCCTCAAGGTGGCGGGCCAGCATGCGACGTTCACCGCCGATGGCCCGCTCGGCCGGAACGCATCCGATCTCAAGCTCGCGCTGGCCTTGCCGGACCTGAAGCGCGCCGATCCGCGCCTCTCCGGCCGCGGCGACGTCACCGCGCAGATCACCGGCCCGCTCGACAAGCTGGATGCGAACGCCCGGATCGCCGTCGCCAATGCGACCGCGCTGGCGCGGCCGATCCCGCGGCTCGCCATCGACGCCGTGGTCAAGGACCTGCAGGGCGCGCTCGATTCCCATGTCAGCCTCTCCGGCGAGATCGACGCCAAGCCGGCGACCGGCACGATCGCGCTGAACCGCCAGCCCGACGACGGCTGGAACCTCTCGCAGCTCGACCTCGCCATCGGCTCGGTGCGGCTCGACGGCGCCGTGACCCTCGATCCGTCGAGCCGCGCCGCCGGCCGCCTGACGCTGGCGGCCCGCAATCTCGACGATCTCTCCGCTCTCGCCTTGACCAAGCTGGGCGGGCGCCTCGATGCCGAGATCGCGCTGACGGCGCCTGAAGGGCGGCAGAACATCGATCTCGTCGCGAAGGGGACCCGTCTCTCCGGCCCGTCCCTCTCGATCGACAAGCTCGATGCGACGATCGGGGCGAAGGACGTCTATGGCCGCCCGATGCTCGACGCCGCGGTCGCCATCGACCGCGCCGTGGCCGCCGGCGAGACCATCAGCGCGATCCGCTTCGACTCGAAGGGTGCACCAGACGCCAGCGCCTTCACCCTGAGCGCCAATGCGCGCGGCTTTGCCCTGAAGGGGGCGGGCAAGCTGGTGCCGGGCGAGCCGCTGAAGCTGGAGATCGCCTCTTTCGACGCGCGCCGCGACGGCCGCGCCATCACTCTCGCCAATCCGGCTTCCCTCAGCTTCCCGGCTTCGGGCGTCGAGATCGCCGGGCTGGCGCTGGCGATCGACGGTGGCCGCGTCACGCTCGACGGCAAGGCCGGCGAGACGCTCGATCTGCGTTTCGTCGCGCGCGACGTGCCCCTCGCGGCGGCGCGCATCGTGGCGCCGAGCCTCAACCTCTCCGGCACGCTCAATGTGCAGGCGCAGGTTCTGGGCAAGCCGGATGCGCTCTCCGGCCCCTGGAACGTCAGGATCGCCCGGCTGGTCACGCCGGAGACGCGGCAGGCCGGGCTGCCGCCGGTCGAGATCGCGGGGCAGGGCGCCTTCAAGGGCGACGCCACCAGCGTCGACGCGACGATCAATGCCGGCCGCGGCGCCAGCCTCACCCTGCGCGGCACGGCTCCGCTCAACGCGACCGGCGCCCTGTCGCTCGCCGCCCAGGGCCGTGTCGACGCTGCGCTCGCCAACACCATGCTCGCCGTCAACGGCCAGCGCCTGACCGGCGCCGTCGCGGTCGACATGCGTGCTGAGGGCACGCCGGCGGCGCCGCGCCTCAGCGGCAGCGCCACGCTCTCCAACGGCAGCTTCACCGACGCCTTGCAGGGCGTCCGGCTGACGGAGATGCGGGCCCGGCTCGCCGCCAATGGCGACAACCTGACGATCGAGGGCGCTTCGGCGCGCACGCCGAACGGCGGCACGATTTCGGCGAGCGGCCAGGTCAAGGTCGATCCGGCCGCCGGTTTCCCTGGCACGATCCGCATCCAGGGCAACCGCGCGCAGCTCGTTTCCAGCGGGCTCGTCACCGCCGTCGCCGGGCTCGACCTCGACATCTCCGGCCCGCTGGCGCAGCGTCCACGCATCGGCGGACGCATCGACGTCGCCTCGCTCGAGGTCTCGGTGCCCGACCGCCTGCCGGCTTCGCTGCGGCCGGTCGACGGCGTCAGGCACGTCAACGCCAAGGGCACTGCGGCGGCCCGCCTGGCCGCGGCCCGCAAGGCGCAGAAGGCTCGCGGCCGGAATGGCCGGGCCGCGCCGGCCTTCGACGCGGCTCTCGCCTTCACCGTCTCGGCCCCGAACCGGGTCTTCATCCGCGGCCGCGGAATCGACGCCGAGCTCGGCGGCGCGATCCGCGTCGGCGGCACGCTGGCGGCTCCCGTCCTCGACGGCGGCTTCGAACTGCGCCGCGGCCGCCTCAGCGTGCTGACCCAGCGCCTCGACTTCAGCCGCGGGCGCCTGACCTTCGCCGGCGGCCTGATCCCGGAGCTGGATTTCGTCGCCGAGACGCGCGCCGCCGATGTGACGGCCAAGGTCATCGTCAGCGGCCCGGCCGACCAGCCCGCCTTCGCCTTCACCTCCGAGCCGCAGCTGCCGCAGGACGAGGTGCTGTCGCGCCTGCTCTTCGCCCGGGCCTCGGGCTCGCTCTCGCCCTTCCAGGCGGTTCAGCTCGCCCAGGCCGCGGCCCAGTTCGCCGGCGGCGGCGGCGACGACACCTTCGAACGGCTGCGCAAATCGTTGGGCGTCGACAATCTCGACATCCAGATGGGCGAGGGCGGCCCGACCGTGGGCGCCTCGCGCTATATCAGCGACAACGTCTCGGTCGGAGTGAAGGTCGGCGCCAAGCCGGAGGACAGCGGCGTCTCGGTCGGCGTCGACGTCACCAAGCGCCTCAAGCTCCAGGCCGAGACCGGCGCGGACGGCAGCGCGGCCGTCGGCGTCGGCGCCGAGTGGGAATACTGAATCGCCGCCGGGGCGGGATTCGGGGATTCGACCCGCAGATTCGCCGGCAAAGCCATGCTGCAAGGCACAAAACCGACCCTGCGGCGGCCCGGTCGGTTAACGGTGTGTAAATTTCGGCGGTCAAAGCGTGGCTCGCCTGCAACACCGGGTTCCAAAGCACCCTCCCGGCGGGACGAACGGCCGGATCGTGGTTGATCGGCAGGGCGGCATTCGTATGGTGACTGTGCGTCGGGACGTTCCCGGTCGCTGTTTTTCGTCTTCGCCTCTGAATTGGGTCAGGGACGTAGGCGAAAGACCGGGAAGAGGCAGGTTCTGCGATCAGGCATCAAGCCTGGGGCGGGGGGCAGGCCGAAGCCCGAGGGTCTCGAAACTCTTTTGGAGGTTTACCAAATGAAGCTCGTCAAGAGCCTCCTCCTCGGTACCGCCGCCGGCATCGCCGCGGTCGCCGGGGCTCAGGCCGCCGACCTTCCCTCGCGGAAGGCCGCTCCGGTCGAATACGTTCGCGTCTGCACCGCCTACGGCGCCGGCTTCTTCTACATCCCGGGCACTGACTCCTGCCTGCGCATCTCGGGCCGCGTTCGCGCCGAGTACGCCGTCGGTCAGCGCTACAGCGACTACCAGGATGCCTACGGCACCCGCGCCCGTGGCCGTCTGAACATCGACGTCCGCACCGCGACCGCCTACGGCACGCTGCGCACCTTCATCCGTTACGAGCTGACCAACAACACCGGCATCTACACCGCCGGCACGGGTCCGTTCAACACGGGCGCCAACGTTCCGGGTCTCGTCCGCGGCGCCGCCGGCACCGGCTCGCTGCTCGATCTGGCCTATGTCCAGTTCGGCCCGATCACCGCTGGTCGCGCTCAGTCGTTCTTCGACTTCTACGCCTCGGACCTGAACTTCGCTTCGATCCGTACGGCTGACTCGCGCGTCAACCTGCTGGCCTACACCGCCACCTTCGGTTCGGGCTTCTCGGCCACGGTGTCGTTGGAAGACCGCACCTCGGGCACGGTTGGTCGTGAGCTCGGTGGCGTCACCGGCGGCATCGGCTTCCTCGGCACCGCCGGCGCTGTCACGCAGGGCCAGGACTACCCGGATATCGTCGCGTCGCTGCGCGTCGATCAGGGCTGGGGCTCGGCTCAGCTGTCGGGTGCCGTTGGCCAGCGCAAGTACGCTGCGGTCGGGGCTGCTGCTCTCGGCGCGGTTGACGGCGACGAGGTGGCCTGGGCCATCCAGGGCGGCGTGAAGATCAACCTGCCGATGCTCGCCGCCGGCGACGCTCTGTGGCTGCAGGCTGCCTACGCCGACGGCGCTCTCGGCTACCTCGGCTGGTCGGGCAACAGCCTCGGTCTCGGCCGTCTCGGCCGTCTGACCCTGGCCGACGCCTCGATCAACCCGGTCACGGGCAAGGTCGACAACTCGACCGGCTGGTCGTTCGTTGCGGCGTTCCGCCACTTCTGGACCCCGACCCTGCGCACCGAGATCGGCGCGTCGTACTCGGAGCTGAAGCTCGGCTACGTCGACAACGCCACGGCGGCCTTCGCTCTGGTTCCGCGCTCGCTGGACCCGAAGGAGTTCCTGCTCGCTGCCAACCTGATCTGGTCGCCGGTCTCCGGCCTGGATATCGGTGTCGAAGTGCTCTACTCGCACCTCGACGTCCGTTCGCCGGTCGGTCTGGTGAACAACGCTTCGGTTCGCAGCAACCTGCTGGGCATCAAGTCCGAGGACTCGATCTCCGGTCGCCTGCGCATCCAGCGCGACTTCTGATCGGTTCTCCGATCTCAGTCGGAAGCCCCGGGGAAACCCGGGGCTTTTTTGTTGCCTGTGGGTTGCCGCATCTTCGCAGTTGACGGTCCGGCAGGATCCGGCCTGACTGGACCGGAAAGCCCGGTGGCTTTCTAAACGCGGCAAGGCCGTTTCGTCGCGTTGACCCGATCTCTCGGGACAGGCTCTCAAGCTCTTGACGATCCTGTCGTCGGAGCCGGCATCGCAAGCTTCGTCGCGGCAGCGGCGATGGGTGAGGGGGGAACGATGTCTCAGCCGACGCGCTGGCTCTGGGGAGTGGTCCCCTTGGCGTTGCTGTGGGGCACCGGAAATTTCGTCCAGGACGATGCGATCCAGCGGGACGTCGCCGTGCGGGCCGAGCGGGCCGTCCAGGCCGGGGCGGGCGCGGCGCCCGGCGCGAAACCGGTGACGGCACAGGTCGAGGGGCGCGACGTCACCATCGGCGGCGAGGTCATCTCGGCCGACGGGGCCGCGAAGGCGATGACGCAGTTGCGTTCGGAATTCGGGGTGCGCCGGGCGCTCGGCGGCCTCTCCCAGGTCGTCGCGCAGAAACCCTATTCCTGGTTCGTCAGCCGCCTCCCCAATGTCGTGACCATCGGCGGCTTCGTTCCCGACCTGTCGGTCGCGGACGCCAACGCCGCAGCGGCGGGGGCGGCGCTGCCGGGACTGCGGATCGACGATCGCCAGACCGTGGCCTTCGGCGCTCCCGAAGGCTTTCCGGCGATGACCGCCGCGATGATCGCGGCCCTGCCGCAGCTCGCCTCGGGCCGGATCGCGCTGGATGACGGCCGCTTCTGCATCGAAGGCAAGGCCGCCAGCCCCGAAGCCTTCCTGGCGCTCGAAGCCATCGGCGCCAAGCCTCCGGTGGCGGGCTACAGCGCGGTTCCTTGCGGGCTCGAGCCGCCGACGATCTCGCCCTATCGGTGGAGCGCCACGCATGAGGCGTCCGGCACCGTCACGCTCGAAGGCTTCGTTCCCGACGAGGCGACGCGCAAGCAGATTCTGGCGGCGCTGCAAGACAGCTTTCCGTCCGTCGCGATCAGCGATGCGACGAAGCCGGGCGCCGGGGCGCCCGCGGCTTTCCTCGAGAAGGTGAAGCGCGCGGCGGCCGAGCTCGCGCGGCTCAGGAGCGGCAAGGCCGAGATCAGCGGGGACAGCTACGTCCTCTCCGGCCTCGGGCCGGCCAACTATGCCGCCTGCCAGGCCCTGCGCTTGCAGATCGCCCAGCTCGACGGCCCGGACTCGGTCGCGCAGGCGACGATCGAATGCCCGCCGGCGCCGCCGCCCGAGCCTGCAATGCCGCCCCTCCCGGAGATTCCTGCCCCGATCCTTCACGACGTGATGCCGGCGCCCTCCGAGGCACCCTCTTCGGCGCCTGGTGGAGCGGCTGCGCCGGCGGCCGATGCCGCCGCTCCCCGGCCGGGCGCTTCGGCTCCCGTGGCGCGTCTCGCTCCGCTCCTGCCCTGGACGGCGCAACGCCTGGACGATCGGCTGCGCCTTGCCGGCTCGGTGCCGAATGCGGCGGCGCGCGAGGCCATTCTCGCCCAGGCCGGCCGGCTCTTCGGCGGTCTTCGCATCGAGGATGGCATGGAGACGGCCGCCGGCATGACGCCCGCCGGGGATTTCGCGGCCTCGGCCGCCTACGCGCTGGAGGCGCTGTCGAAGCTCAAGCAGGGTTCGGTCTCGATCCGCGACAACGCCCTTTCGATTGCCGGAGAGGCCGCCGATGCGGCGGGCTGGCAGGCCCTGCGCGGCCAGTTGGCCGGTGCTGTTCCGTCCGGTCTGAGCCTGCCTGCCGGGCCGATGACGGTCACGGTGCGGCCCTATGGCCTGTCGCTGGCGACGGATCGCGGCGGCGCCAGGATATCGGGCTACCTGCCGGACGAGGCGGCGCGCGCCGCGCTTCACGCGCTCGTCGCGGAATCGCCCCTCGGCGGCAAGCTAGACGACGGGACGGTGATCCTGCCCGGCGCCCCCGAGGGCTTCGCGCAGGCTGCGGCCACGGCGCTGACCGATCTGCTGCGGCTCGACATGGGGTCGGCGACGCTGACCGATCGGACGGTGACCCTGCGGGGCCTGACCTGCCGCGACCTGATCCGGAACGAGGTCGAGACCAGCGCCGCGAGCGGGCTGCCGCCGGGCTTTACGGCCGATGTCGTGGTCAGCCCGCGCCAGACCGGCTGCGTCATCGACCCGCCGGCGAGCTGTCAGAACGATCTCGACGGCCTGACGCGCCAGAATCCGGTGCTGTTCGCGCAGGGCACGGCGGTGGTCGAGCTGGACGCCGTGACCGAGCGCGTCATCGCCGAGGCCGCGGCGATTCTGAAGAAATGCCCGGGCTCGCGCGTGACGATCGAGGGGCATGCCAATCGCGACGGCGAGCGGCGCGGCTTCGACAATCTCGATCTGTCGCAGCGGCGGGCGCAGCGCGTCCGCGACGAGTTGGTCCGGCGCGGCATCGACGCCGCCCAGCTCGAGGTGAAGGGTTTTGGCGCGGCTCGCCCGCTCCTGCCCTATGGCGATCCGCAGGCGCGTGAAATGAACCGCCGGGTTCAGTTCACCGTGGCGAAGTAGGGAGGCGGACATGCTCTATCTCGCCAGCCGGTTCGTCTGGTTTCTCCTGGGTGCCTTCGTTCTCGGCTTCATCATGGGCTGGATCAGCCAGAACGGGCGCAGCCGCCGCTTCTGGAGCGGGGGCTGGAGCCTGCTGGCCGTGCTGTGGGCCGGTGGCGCCGCGCTGACCTGGTTCCAGCTCGTCAACGGGGTGCCGGCGATGTGGCTCGAGACGGCGCTGCTGTTCGTCGCGGTCTACTGGCTCGGTTGCGCCGCCGGTACGCTGGCGCGCCCGCTCGACGGTCATGCGGAGCCGACGGCGCCTTCCGCCGCTGATGCCACGCGATCAGCCGCTGGAGGCGCCGCCCCGGCGACTCCGATGGCCGCACCAGCGGAAAAACCCGCGGATGCCGCGAGGGCGGTCGCCGGAGAGGAGGCGCTGCCCGGCCTGCGCCCCGCCGCTCTGGCCGAGGCACGCGGCGGCAAGGCCGACGACCTCAAGCTGATCAAGGGCATCGGCCGGCAGAACGAAGGTCGCCTGCATGGTCTCGGAATCTGGCATTTCGAGCAGATCGCCGCCTGGACGCCGGAGAACGTCGAATGGGTCGGCGGCTATCTCGCTTTTCCGGGCCGGATCGAGCGCGAGGATTGGGTCGGGCAGGCGAAGCTCCTGGCGGGAGGCGGGTCGACTGAATTCGCCGATCGCGCGCGGGCCGGGCTGGTCGAGACGTCGCGCGACGACGGATCGGCGGGCGAAGCCAATGTCGCGACGCTGGCCGAGGGCGGCTTCGAGGGCCGGCAGCCGGGGGCGCTGCTGTTGGCGGCTCGCGACGGCAAGCCCGACGACCTGACGCTGATCAAGGGCGTCGGGCCGGCGATCGCGGCCGCGCTGAACCGCCTCGGCATCTGGCATTTCGACCAGATCGCCGGGCTCGACGACGAGGAGATGCGCTACGCCTCGGCCTTTGCCGGGGCGCCGGGGCGCGCGCTCGCCGAGAACTGGCGCGAGGATGCCGGCATCCTCGCCCATGGCGGCGAGACGCAGCATTCGCGGGCGCTGAAGGCCGAGCGCGGCAAGGCGGATTAGATCGTCGCGCGTCCTTTCGGACGCGGTAACGATGATCTATCTCATTGTTAGTGCATCGGATTTTTCCGAAAAGTGGATTCCACTTTTCGGTCCGATGCTCTAGCGGACCGCCCGGCGCAATTGCCTGTTGTCGCGGGCGAAGCGGGGCGAGCTTCGCAACCGGGACGAACGGCCCGGCTCGGCCCCGGAGGGCTCCGCCGCTCGCATTCCCTGCGCTAATGGCGGGGCTTAGTCCGCCCGCCGCTCCGCCCGGGTGACGAGCTTGCCGATGCGGCGGATTATCTCCTTGCTGCCGAGCAGCGGCGCATGGCCCTGGCCGGGGACGACATGGGTCTCGCAATCCGGGTGGCGCTCGGCCATCTCCTGCAAGGTCTTCTCGGCGAGGAGGTCGGAATTGTCTCCGCGGATCGCCAGAATCGGCACGCCCTGCAGCGCGTCGAAATAAGGCCAGAGCACCGGCAGCGGCGCTTCGAGGTCGAGTTCCTCCAGCACCTTCATCAGATTGGTGTCGTAGTCGGGCCGGAGCGGCCCGTCGCGGTCGGTCCAGGTCCGGCGCGCCATCAGCTCCCATTCGGCGTCGCCGAGCGCGGGGAACTGCTGGTCGGAGAGCCGTTTCAGGATCTCGGCGCCCTCCGAAAAGCTGCGCGGCTGCGGCAGCTTGCCGACATAGCCGCGGATGCGCAGCAGGCCGCGCGCGTCGATCACCGGCCCGACATCGTTCAGCACCACGCCCTTGATGACGGCCGGGCGCGCCGCCGCCAGCGCCATGGTGAGAAGCCCGCCGCGCGAGGTGCCGATGAAGACGGCCCGCTCGATGCCGGCTGCGACCAGGACCTGCATCAGGTCGTCGAGCTCGACGCGGATGTCGTAGTGCTTCCACTCGGGATCATAGGCCGAGAGGCCGCGGCCGCGATAATCCAGCGCCAGAACGCGCCGTGGCCGGGCCTCGTCCTGGGACAGGGCCAGCGCGACCTCGTGGAAATCGGCGGCGGTGCGGGCGAAGCCGGGCAGGCAGACGACCGGGAGCGCCGCCGCGGCGAGAGGGCCGTAGTCGCGGGCATGCAGCTTCAGCCCGTCCGAAGCCGTGAAGAAGCGGGAGGCGAAGCCGGTCTCGACAGTCATGGGGATCTCGGATGGAAGGATACGGACAGCTAATCACGCCCGGACCGGACACGGAAGCCGTCGGCATGCGCTCCTCCAAGGCGCGCCACGGCGCTGGCTGGGCGGCTGGCGGGCCGCGGTGCAAGAAGCGACGCAGCCGTGCAGGAAGGCCCTCACTCCTGCCTGCCGCCGCGCTTCAGGTCGTAGTCGATCAGATAGGCGGTGCGCTGGTTGAGTCGCTGGCGGTAGACCTGCAGATTCTCCATCACGCGCTGGACGTAGTTGCGCGTCTCGGAGAAGGGGATGCGCTCGACCCAGTCGATCGCGTCGACATCCGGGTCGCGCGGGTCGCCATAGGCGGCGACCCACTTCCTCACATTGGGCGAGCCGGCATTGTAGGCGGCGAAGGTCAGGACATAGGAGCCGCGCCACTCCTTCAGCAGGTCGTTGAGATGGGCGGCGCCCATCCGCGCCGCATACAGCGGGTCCTCGCCGAGCTTCTGCCAGTCGAAGGGCAGGCCGGCGCGGCGCGCCGTCTCCCGGGCGGTGGCCGGCATCATCTGCATCAGCCCGCGCGCGCCGGCATGCGACATCGCGGTCGGGTCGAAGGCGCTCTCCTGCCGCGCGATGGCGTGGACGATGGCGCGCTCCATCGGGTCGCCGAGCACGTCGAATTCCGGCACGCCATGGGTCGGATAGGCGGCCTGGTCGAGCGGGAAGCCGCGTTGCAGGGCCGTCTTGCCGATGGCGACGAGCGTGCGCGCATCCGATTCGCGCCGGGCGATGGCCGCGATCGTCTCCAGCGCGGCGGCGGTGTGCAGGCGCCGGGCGAGATCGGCGAGCATCAGATTGGCGAGGTCGCGCTCGCCGATCCTGTAGAGCAGGCGCACGCCGCGATGGCCGGGCAGGGCGTCGAGCCCCGCCGCCGCGGTGAGCCGCAGCGGCAGGTCGCCGAGGCCGAGCCTGGCGCGGGCGAGCTGCCCGTAATAGGCGACGGGCTGCTCGGCGGCCTTGCCGAAGGCGGCCTTCGCCTCGACCGGCCGGTCGAGCGCCTCATAGGTGCGCCCTTGCCAATAGGCGGCGCGCGCCACCGAGATCGGCGTTTCCGCGATGGCGGCGGCTGCGTCGAAATGCTTCAATGCCGCCTCGGGGGTCTTCAGGAAGCGCAGCGCGATGAAGCCGGCCTGCCATTCGGCCTCGATCCGCTCGGCCGCCTCCTCGGCACCGTGCCCGGCGGCGATCTCATAGGCCTTCTGCGGGTTGCCGGCGTCGAGCAGCTTGCGCGAGAGGATGCGCCGCTCCTCCCACCAGCCGTCGCCGAGCAGGGCGGGGTCGCGGGGGATCGCGGTCATGGCCTTGGCGGCGTCGTCGAGCCTGTCGGCCCGGCGCGCCTGCTGCGCCTGCAGGAAGGCGAAGGAGAGGTCGCCGCGCAGCGGGGCCGGCACGGCGGAAATCAGCTTCTCGGGAATCGGCCGCCGGGCCCTGGCGCTGGCGAGGCGGGCTTTGGCCAGAACGACATAGCCGGGCGAGACGCGGGCGGCGCTGCGCAGCGCCGCCGGGCCGTCCTTGCGGAAGAGGAAACGCTCCGCCCGCAGGCGGTGGTCGTCCTGCCCCAGCGCGTCGCCGAACCGCGACAGGACGATCTTCTCCAGGGCCGGCCCGAACGGGTCCCTGCGCCAGCTCTGCCGGATCAGGGCCTTCGCCTCCCCGGACCGGCCCTCGTCCTCGAGCGCGAGCGCCAGCGCGATCCGCCCCGCGGGTGAAACCGGCTGCCGGCCGCCGAAGAAGGCGCGGATGACGGCGGCGCCCTTCTTCTCGGCGATCAGGGCCTCTTCGGCCCGGCGCCGGAACCGGGCGGTGGCCGGATAGTCCGGATGGCCGCGCAGGAAGGCGTCGATCCGGGAGAAGGGCACGGCGCCGGCATTGGCGTGGATCGCGACCCATTCCAGCAGCGTCCGCGCGGCCGGCTCGTCGATCCGGGCGGCGGCGGTATCGCCTTCCGCCAACGCACCCTTGCGATAGGCGGTGACGGCGGCGCGGACGGCGTCGAGATTGAGCGCCGCATCCGCCTGCAAGGCGCCGGGCGGATAGGGCGGCAGCGAGCCGGTCACCTCGACATCGCTGATCAGGGCCAGCCTCTCC
>Ga0180223_1001168_pt1 | contig 21910 bp, 14 predicted proteins | sample eDN5th30CKraftOP_FD_151337 | JGI IMG/M metagenome (GOLD analysis project Ga0180223, IMG submission 151337) | Enriched Organic Plus compost microbial communities from Emeryville, California, USA - eDNA 5th pass 30_C Kraft OP (version 2) (version 2) ... | reverse complement strand
GCCTCCGACCTCGCCGGGCATGGCACGCTCGGCATCGCGTTCGCGATCATGCTGAGCGAGCGTGAGTCGACGCCGTCCGGGCGGGTGCGGCGGCTCGTCGCGACGGGCTTGCGTTCGCTGCATCGGCTGCCGCCGCCGCGCGACGACGCGGAGCGCCATCTGCGGCTGCTCGCGGAGTTCGGGGGGCTGCGCGCCGCGCGACAGTACGAGCGGGCGGTTGCCGCCGGCGAGGCGGTCGTCGCTCAGCAGGCCGCGATGGTCGGGTCGGACGAACGCGCGCGTGAGGTGTTCGCAGTCGGCATGATGCAGGTCGTCGTGACCGACGTGCTGGCCGGTGCGTTCGCCACCGCTGTCTCCCACGCGGCAGAGCTGGCGCATGACGATCACCTCGGCCGCAGCTCTCACCGCCGCGCCGTGCTGGCTGAGGCCCACGCGCTCGAGGGCGACATGGTCGCGGCAGCGCGTTTGGTCCGGTCCCTCGACGGCGAGGCGACCGAGGAGTGGGCGGCATCGCGCTACGCACGGGGCTGGCATCTCGCGCGGGCGCTTCTCGCCGCCGAGCACGGCGACCCGCGCGGCTCGCTCGCCGCGCTTGAGCCGCTCGAGCGAGCCGAGTTCAGCGAGCACCGGGCATACGCCCTCTGGGCGAATGGCTTCGCTCACCTGCTCGCGGGCGATCCTCAGCAGGGTCTCGACTCCTTCGCATTGAGCTTCGGGGGACGGCGGGTCCGCGGCATGAGCAGGTACGCGGCCGACCTGTTGACGGCGGTTCAGGCTGACCTCGCCCTCGCCGCGGGTGACCTGGAACGCGCGGATTCGGTGCTGGCCGGGCGAGCCGGCTCCGCGCCGCTCGCGCTCGCGCGCGCTCGGCTCGCCCTCGCGCGCGACAGCCCGCGGCACGCGCTGCGGTCGCTCGACGAGGTCGACTGGGCGGAGACGACGCGCCGGCATCTCGGCGAGAGCCTGCTGATCACGGCCGTCGTGCACCTGCGCGACGACAACCGCAGCTCCGCCGACTTCGCGCTGGCCCGCGCCACCGGCATCCTGCGTCGCTCGGGATTGGCATCCCCGTTCGCGATGGTGCCGCGTCGCGATCTGCAGCTCCTCGGAGCGGAGTTGCCCACCGCCCTGAGCCCGCTCGCGGATCCCTTCGCGGCGCTGGGCGGCCGTGCGACCCTGAGCCCGCGCGAGAGGGCGGTGCTCGCCCAGCTCGTGTCGTCGGGCTCGGTCGTGCAGATCGCGGAGGCGCTGTTCGTGTCGCCGAACACCGTGAAGACCCAGCTGAAGAGCATCTATCGCAAGTTCGGCGTCTCGTCGCGGGAGGATGCGGTGCAGGAGGCGCGACGGCAGGGCTTGCTCACCGATCAGTGACCCCCGAATGAGGGTCATGCCCCTGAAGGCGGGTGAACGCTGCGGGTGAAAAATGCGCTCGCCCTTCTGTTCGACGGCCAGGATTGGCGTAAGTGCATCCCGAGCACCACCCGGATTCTCCGAGCTTCGGGGTGCGCGAGAGGCGCAGACCAGGGGGTTGCAGACTGATGATGAGCGTGCGCGCGCGGACTCGTGGGGATCGGCGGATGCGGGCGGCATGGGCCGTTGCGCTCCTGGCCGCCTTGATGACGGCCCTGCTCCCGGCCCCGGCGGCCAACGCCGCGGGACCGGCCGTGGTCGACGTGGAGATCACCGCTGTCGACTACGCCACGGGGCTGCCGCAGACGACGGCGGCCTACAACACGCACGGCAACCGGGTGGCGTACCGCGTCGATTACTCGTGTGCCGTCGCGGTCTGCAGCGATGCGACCGTCACGATCACGCCGCCGCAGGCGAACCCCTACGGCATCGTGCCCAACCTGAGCCTTCTCGGCGCATGGGGGCCGAACCTGCTCACGTACAACACCTGGACCGCTCCGGCCGGCCTGGCCGGCGCCACGATCGGCGGTGACGACGTCACCGGCAAGGTCGTCTCGCTCGGCGACGTGCCCGCGGGCACCTCCGGCTCCTTCGTGGTCGTCTACGCGTTTCCGGCGACGGTGAACCGCACCATCATCCCTGCGCAGCTCTATCCCGACGGTTTCCAGCTCATCCACTCCGCCACGATCTCCTCCCCTAACGCGACGGGCGACGCGAGCGCGACGGCGAGTCCGGTCACCTGGAACATCAGCGTGCCGGCGCCCTCGATCGTGCTCGCGGGCCCGGGAACCGTCCGGCCCGATACCGATGTCAACTATCAGATCCGCATGTCGAGCGGCTCCATGGGCCGCGGCGGCGGCAACATCTACGGCGTGTCGTCGGCGCAGGCCGCGGGCAACCACACCGTGACCATGCAATTGCCGCCCGAGGCGGAGTACGTGTCGGCGACGGGTACCCCGGGCGCCGTCTACGACTCCGTCGCGCACACGCTCACCTGGACCGAGGGCTCCGAGGCGGATCCCACGTGGTGCGCAGGTGGCGGATGGGGTGCGACCATCCAGAACAACGGCTACTGGAACCTCACCCCGCCGTGCTACACACCGCGCAACGTCGTGCTCCGCTACCCCGCGGCCGCTTTCACGAGCGATCCCAGCGGCTGCAACTTCGACGCGAACGTGACCCCGACCGTGCGTGTCGATGTGACCTACCTCGACACGGCGCGCACGGAGAAGAGCGCCACGGCGTCATCGACCACTGCCGTGTCGTGCTACGACCCCTTCGGACGTGTGAACGTGTCGAAGGACTCCACGAACGACGGCGGGACGTATCCGGCCGCAAACCGGCCGGTCAACATCCCGCCGGATGTCACGGGCCTTAGCTGCGATGCGACCGGCTACGACGACTGGGGCCGCGCCTGCACGACCGGCCAGCCGCTCGCCGCATTCGGCGACAACAACAAGTACTGGTATGTCTACGGCTACAACGCCGGCAACGTGCCGGGTGTGATCACGATCGAGGACACCGATCTCGACCACCCCGACATGCCTGTGTATCAGATTCAGGCGAGCGCGACGACGCCCACCCCAACGATCGACTACACCTATCAGTGCGGCAGCGACGCGCCCGTGTCGGACACAGTGACGACGACCTCGCTGCTGCTCAGCAGCCTTGTCACGGGTGCGGACTGTCGCTTCACCTCGGCGACCGTCACGAGCGGTGCCGTCGCAGCCGGCAACGTCCGGCCCCAGGACACCGGGACGGGCGCGCGGTTCGACGTCATCTTCCGTTATTCGGTTCACGTGGGTGCCACCCCCGGCATCCGCACCAACGCGGCTACGGCTACCGTGAGCTACCCCGATTACCCGGAACTCGCCGACCTCAGTGATTCCGCCTCGCGCAACGTGAACCTGCGCGAGCTGCCCAAGGCCACTGTCTATCCGAGTCTCACAGCGGGCTGGGCGACAGCGCCCGTCGTCGAGGGCGGAGGCCAGGCGGTGCCGGGCCGCGATGTGACCTTCTCGGTACGAGGTGCCACTGGCAACTTCAGCGGCGAGAACGACTACGCGCCGCAGTATGCGTTCGTTGCGCCGGCGGGCTGGACGATCCAGCCCGGTTCGGCATCCTTCGCCTCCAGCGTGCCGGCGGGAGCGACCTTCACCTATCGCACGACCGTAGTGGACGGCGTCACCCGCCAGATTGTCGTGGCGTCGTGGCCGGATGGCGTCACCTTCGGTGAGAACGTCACCCTGCCGACCATGACGGTCGTCGCGACGCCGACGTATTCGGTCGTCGCGGGCACGACGAGCGTCGCGCACGCCTGGATCGGTGATTCGCGCGACATCTACGACAACACCACGATGGTGTACACGGGTGCGCGACAAGACGTGGGCGATGCTGACGGCGACGGTCGCACGACGGACTGGTTCTCGACCTCCGCCCAGAGCATCCTCGTCTCCTCCGCGGATGCGGTGAGCGTGATCAAGGAGATCTGCCGCCCCGACCCGGATGCCGCCGACGGCTGCGAGTGGCTCGGCGACCCGAGCCAGGCGGTGCCCGTCTCGACGACGGCCACCGGCATCCGCTACCGCGTCACGATCCAGAACACGGGCAACACGAACCTCACCGGGCTCGTCGCCTATGACGTTCTGCCGTACGTGGGCGACATGGGCACGAGCAACGGCACGGCGTCGACGCCGCGCGGCTCGACCTTCAGCGAGAGTCTGGCATCGATCGACGAACAGAGCGCCGGTCTCTCGCTGAGCTACTCGAGCTCGACGAATCCGCCCCGGCCCGAGGTGTACGGCGGATCGACCACCGGCGACTGGACGGCATCCGCCGTCGGCGCTCAGGCCATCCGTGCCGCATACGGCGCAGCCCTCGCGCCCGGCGCCTCGGTGAGCTTCAGCTACTCTGCGAACGTCGGCGCCGAGGCGACGGCCGACTCGATCGCCTGCAACTCGGTGGCGATCGACACCGACACGACGGTGCCGGCCGAGCCGCCGGCGGTCTGCGCGCTCACCGCCGAAGCCGACCTCGAGATCCTCGTGCCGGAGCGCCTGCCGCTGCAGGCCGGTCGCCCGGGCGTGCTGCCGTTCACGGTCACCAACCACGGCGGCTCCGCACAGGCGCCCGCGACGGTGGCGGTCGAGATCCCGGCGGGCGTGACGGTGACCTCGCTCACGCCCGCTGGCTGGGACTGCACCGCATCTGGCAGCGCGCCTCTGAACGGCCCGGCCACGCTCAGCTGCGTGCCCGTGAACGGCACGGGTGCCGTCACCACGATCGCGCTCGGCGCGGTGGTGCCCCTCGACGTGCCGGTCGTGGTCGCCGCGGCCACGACGACGCTGTGCGTGCCCGGGGAGGTGTCGAGCCGCATGGTCGACCCGCAGCTCGCCAACAACGAGACGGAGGGATGCGTCACCGTCGCCGCGTTCGACGGCGCCCTGTCGATCGACAAGGACGACAACCGCACCGAGGTCGGGATCGGCGACGAGTACAGCTACGAGATCGTCGTCTCGAACGAGCTCGTCGGCGAGTCGCTCGACGACGTCGTGCTGACCGACACGCTGCCGGCGGGTCTCGCCTTCGTGAGCGCCTCCGACGGCGGAGTGCTGAGCGGCGCCAGCGCCGACGGCACCGGCGGAACCGTGACCTGGCCCGCTGCGTCGCTCGGTGCGACAGGTGAGGCGAGCGAGGACGGCGACGCCACCGCGGGCGGCGCGAACACCTCGTTCACGCGCACCGTGACCGTGCGCGTGGTCTCCACCGCATCCGGTGCGGTGGTCAACCTCGCACGTGTGGTCGCGAGCGACCCTGCGGATGCCGCGACGCCGTTCGAGGAGACCGCGAGTGACACCGACCAGCTGCGGCGCCTCACCGTGACCAAGTCGAACGACGCGCTGCCCGCCGGGGTGCGCGCCGGTGACACCGTCGAGTACACCGTGACGCTCACCAACTCGGGCACCGTGGCGTACACGGCTGGTGACCCCGCGACGCTCGTCGACGACCTCTCCGCCCTGCTCGACGACGCCAGCTTCGTGGCGGGCTCCGCGACCGTCGAGCTCGGGGGGTCGACGTCGCCGCTGGTCGACCCTTCGGGTGGTCTGCTTTCGTGGTCGGGCGCGCTCGGCGTCGGCGCCTCGGCGATCGTGCGCTACAGCGTCACGGTCGGCGACGGCTCCACGGGCGACCTCTCGCTCGTCAACACGGCGTACTCCGCGGGCGATGTGAGCAGCTGTGCCGACGGTCTCGACGCCGACGGCTTGTCGTGCGCTTCCACGACGACGGGCTTCGCCCCCGTGCTCGACAAGCGCATCGCCTCGCTCACGCAGGGCGACGACGGCCGCTGGACGATCGTCTACGAGATCGACGTCACGAGCCTCGACGCCGATGACGCGACCGTGTACGACCTCGCCGACTCCCTCGCATTCGGCGCGGGGATTACCGTTGCGAGCGCCGCCGTGACCGCGGCCCCCTCGGGCATCGCGACCGAGCCCTGGTCGGGCAGCGGACCGATCGTGAGCGATGTGACGCTCCCGGCGGGGGCGGTACACAGCTACCAGGTGGTGGTGATCGCCGACGCCGGCCAGGCCGCAGGCACCGCGGGCGCGGTGTGCAACGCGGGCGTCGCGGGCGGGTTCGCGAACCGTGCGACCCTCACCGCCGAGGGCGACAACCCCGTTACGGCGGAGGTCTGCGCCGCGCCCGTCGCACCGACGGTGACCAAGACGGTCGCGTCACCGACGCAGCAGCCCGACGGCACCTGGCTCGTGAGCTACACCGTCACGGTGTCGAACGCGAGCACCACCGTGGGCGGCCTCGCCTACACGCTCGACGATGAGCTCGTGCTGCCGAGCGGGGTCGACGTGCTCGACGTGAGCGTGAGCGGTCCGGCGGGCGCTCCGGTGAACACGGCGTTCGACGGGTCGACCGACACGGCTCTGCTCTCCGGTGTGGATCGCGTGCCCGCGGCGAGCTCGGCCACGACCCCTGCCACGCGCGTCTACACCGTGGTGTTCCACACCTCGGTGCCGGCGGGCTCGGGGACCGCGAGCACCTTCGCCTGCGCACCCGCGGGCACGGGCGGCTATGCCAACGGCGTGACCCTCTACGCGGGCACGAGCACGACGCAGCTGGCCGAGGCATCCGCCTGCGCGCCGATCGCGCCGCTGCCGACGCCGACCATCACGAAGCGCGTCGTGCAGACCTCGGTCGACGCCGTCTCGGGCCTGTGGACGATCGACTACGAGGTCGTCGTGGCCAACCCGAGCACGCAGTTCTCGACCGTCTATACGCTCGACGACGCCCTGCAGTTCGCGGCCGCCGCCTCGATCGAGAGCGCCACCATGACCTCGACGGATGCGCCCGTCAGCGCCGGCTGGAACGGTCGCACGCAGACGGTCGCCGTGGCCGGCCAGTCGCTGCCGGCCGGCGCCTCCGACGTCTTCGCGGTGACCGTCGTGGTCGACGCGAGCGCGATCGACGCCGAGTCGGCGGCGGCCGACTGCCGCATCGACGCGGGTGAGACCGGAACGGGGTACCGCAACCTCGCCACCGTCACCTCCGGCGTCGCAAGCGCCTTCGCGGTGGCCTGCGAGCCCGCGACCGACCCGAGCGTTGTGAAGACGACGGTCGGCGCGCCCACGCAGGACGCCACCACGGGCGTGTGGACCCTCGTCTACGAGGTCGAGGTCACCAACCGCTCCACGACCTCGGTCGCGGGCGGCATCCCGTACTCGATCGACGACGCGCTCGACTTCCCGACGGGTGTCGACGTGGTCGGGGTGACGGCGACGTCCGACGGGGGAACCGTGAACGGCGGCTTCGACGGCGTCGACGACACCACTCTCGGCGCAGGCTCGATCGAGGCCGCGATCGACGACACGACGCCGGCGCAGCACACCTTCATCGTCACGGTGCAGTTCCGCGTGCAGGCCGGCATCGACACCGGGCTCGAGTGCTCGACGACCGATGAGACCGGCGGACTGCTCAACGTCGCCGAGATCACGGTCGGCTCGCGCGTCTCCGGAGCGACGGCGTGCGCCGAGGTGCCCGACGTGCCGCTGCCGGGCGTGACGAAGACCGTGCTCGATCAGGAGCAGCAGGCCGACGGCACGTGGCTGCTGCTGTACCGGATCACCGTGGGCAACCCCTCGGCGAGCGCCGTCGTGGCCTACGACCTCGACGACGAGCTGGCCTTCGGCGCCGGGATCGATGTGGTCGGTTCGCCGAGCATCGTGGCCGCCCCCGCGGGCGTCTCGTCGCTCGTGAACCCCGACTGGGACGGCGCGGCCGACATCTCGCTCGTCGAGGACATCCTGCTGCCCGCGGGCGGCTCGCACAGCTACACGGTGCGCGTCGTGGCCGACTCGGGCACGCTGCGCGGCACCGACACGGCCGCCGACTGCGTGATCGACGGCGCGGAGACCGGCACGGGCTTCCTCAACCGGGCGATCGTCGGCAGCGCCGTCGCCCAGACGGATGCCGAGGCCTGCGCGCGGATCTTCGACCCGGCGGTCACCAAGCAGGTCTCGGGGCAGCCGACGCAGCAGGCCGACGGCTCGTGGCTCGTGAGCTACACGATGACGGTGAGCAACCCGTCGGCCATCGAGCTGAGCTACGGCCTCGAAGACGAGCTGGACTACCCGGCCGGTGCGGCCGTGACGGTCGAGTCGGCGTCGGCCCGCGCGGGCGGGCCGGCGGTGGTCGCCGGATGGAACGGCAGCACCCAGCTGCAGTTCGTGGCAGAGGGCACCCCGCTTCCCGCCTCCGCGGTGCACGTCTTCGACGTCACGCTGCGTGTGGTCTTCCCGGCGGGCCAGGGCTCGGTCGCGAACGCGTTCAGCAACACGGCGACCGTCGAGTCCGGTGCGGGTGGTGTGGTGCGTACCGACGCCGATGCGACAGCCGACCTGCTCGTGCCGGAGCTCGAGATCGTGAAGAACGTCACGGCCGACGCCGTGCCGCGGATCGGCGCGACGGTGAGCTACGAGATCGTGGTGAGCAACGTCGGCCAGGGGGCCTACACCGCGCTCTACCCCGCGGTCGTCTGGGATGACCTCGCGGGCGTCGTCGACGACGCGAGCATCGACGGCCCCATGACGGCGACGCCGAACGTGGGAACCGTCGGAGCGGATGCCGACCGCACCTCGTGGCGCGGGCCGCTCGCATCCGGCGCCTCGGTGACCCTCGAGTACACGGTGACCGTGACGGGCGGCGGTGACGCCGTGCTTCACAACGTCGCCTTCGGCGCCCCGGCATCCGTGACCGACCCGGCCACGCCGGACGAGGTCAACTGCGACGCAGCCGACAACTGCGCGTCGACGCGCACGGCCCTCCCCGCCGTGCACATCGCGAAGTCGGCGAGCGTGAGCTCGACGACCGCGGGTGGCGTGGTCGAGTACACGGTGCAGCTCACCAACACTGGCGAGGTCGACCTGCCCTTGGGCGACCCGGCGACGTTCACCGACGACCTGACCGGCGTTCTCGACGACGCCCGCTACCAGGGCGACGCGAGAGCCGACACGGGAACCGTCGACGTGACGGGCACGACTCTCAGCTGGACGGGAGCCCTCGCCGCCGGAGCCACGGCCACCGTGCGCTACTCGGTGCGGGTCGCCGACCCGATGTCGGGTGACGCGATGCTCGTGAACCTCGCCACCGTGGATCCGACGCTGCCGACGCTCGCCCTGAGCCTCGATGCGCCGTCCGATCGCACCGTGTCGACACGGACCTCCGTGCTGACCATGGCGGAGACCGGCGTCGACGTCGGCGTCTGGGCCCTCGGTCTCACCGCTCTCCTCTTGCTCGCCGCCGGCGGGGCCGGAGTCGTCGTCGCACGTCGCCTGCGCCGATCGGAAGGCTGAGCGGCTGGGGGCCGTCAGGCGCCGTCCCTCCGCGGCCATCCCCGTCGCGAGGGGCGGCTCGCCCTCGTGACCCGTGTGCGTGTTCCGAGCGAGCCCACAGCATCCGCTCAGCGCGTGACAGGTGCGGCCGATAGCGTCGCGGTGTGACCGACGCCGCCGCCGTGCCCGAGCCCACCACCTCGTCCGCCGCATCCGGCGCGGCTGCCGCGACGACGGCATCCGCGACGACGGCATCCGCGACGACGCCCTCGATCGCCGACCTCGAGATCTACCGCGGCCTGTTCTCGTCGATGACGGGCTACGACGAGGCGATGGCGAGCGCCGACGGCCAGGTGCCCTTGCAGCTCATCAAGAACCTGCAGAAGCGGGTCGCGGCCTTCCACCTCTCCTACAAGTTCGCGATCGACGAGCTCACGACGAAGATCGAGATCCTGCAGGAGGAGTTCGAGCACACGCACGACTACAGCCCCATCGAGCACGTGCGCACGCGGCTCAAGTCGATGGACTCGATCATCGAGAAGGTGCGGCGCACGAACTGCCCGCCCGACATCGAGAGCGTGCGGGCGCGCATCCGCGACATCGCGGGAGTGCGGATCACATGCGCCTTCGTCGCCGATGCCTACTGGGTCGCCGACATGCTCATGGCGCAGTCCGACCTCGAGGTGCTCGAGATCAAGGACTACATCGCGCACCCGAAGCCCAATGGCTATCAGAGCCTGCACCTCATCGTGACGGTGCCCGTCTTCCTCTCCGATCACACCGAGTTCGTGCCGGTCGAGATCCAGCTGCGCACGATCGCGATGGACTTCTGGGCGAGCCTCGAGCACAAGATCTACTACAAGTACGACCGCGAGGTGCCGGCCGCGCTCGTCGCCGAGCTCACCGAGGCGGCGGATGCGGCGCGCGCCCTCGACGCGAAGATGGCGCGGTTGCGCGAGCAGATCCGCGGGGCGGCCGAGGTGCACGCGGCGCCGGCGTTGCCGTCGGGCCCCGCGAGCTGACGCCCGCCCGGGTTCACCCCAGCTCGGGCGACCGCGGGCGCCGCTCAGCAGCTGCCAGTGTTCTCGTACTGCGAGAGCACCGCAACCTTGTCGGCGGATGCGCTGCTGGGATCGAAGCGGTAGCCGAGCCATTCCTTGACAAGGCGGCGGGCCAACTCGAGACCGATGACGCGCTGCCCCATGGTGAGCACTTGGGCGTCGTTGGAAAGGATCGCGCGCTCGACCGAGAACGAGTCGTGGGCCGTGACGGCCCGGATGCCGGGCACCTTGTTGGCCGAGATGGCCACGCCGAGGCCGGTGCCGCAGAAGAGCAGGGCGCGGTCGGCCTCGCCTCGGGCGACGATCTCGGCGGCCGCGATCGCGATCTTGGGATAGGCGGTGTGCCCGTCCGCGTCGACGCCGACGTCGGTGACAGTGGTGACGAGCTCTGACGCCTCAAGGTCGGCCTTGAGGGCCTCTTTGTATTGGTAGCCGGCGTCATCCGAGCCGATCACGATGCGGAGCGGTCGAGTGGTCATGTGAGGTCTCCTCCGGTGGTAAGAATGCGTCGAGAACCGAACGGATCAGCACGGCCGCCGAGACGGCGCCGGCATCCGGCGTGCCGAGGCTCTTCTCGGCGAGCGGGCGGGCGCGTCCGATGAGCGGTCGCAGCGAGCGAGTGGCCTCCGCGGCACGCTCGGCTTCGGCGGCGGCTTCGGCGAGCCGCTCATGCGCCGTCCCGTCGCTCGCGGCGAGCAGACGGTCACGGAACGGCATGAGCGCGTCGACCATGGTCTTGTCGCCGACTCTCGCTCCGCCCATCCCGACGATGCGGTCCACCGCGGCCACGAGCGCCTCGATGACCACGGCGTCGTCGGCGCCATCCGCGTCGCCGAGGCGCGCTCCTGCCGCCTTGAGCGCCGCCCCCCACAGCGCGCCCGAGGTTCCGCCAGCTTTGTCGGACCAGGCTGCGCCGGCCGCCGTGAGCGTGCTGCCGGCGCCCGCACCGCGTGCAAACGCCGCGCGCCCCGCCTCCAACGCGGCGCGCGTGCCGCGCTCCATGCCGATGCCATGGTCGCCGTCGCCCGCGACAGCGTCGATTCGGCCGAGCTCGTCGGCGTGCTCCGCCATCGTCGTCGCAGCTACCGCGAGCGCGGTGAGCACGCCCTCCGCGAGCCGTCGGGATGCCGCGCTCCCCTCAAGGAGCTCGACCGCCTCCAAGGTCGGCAGCTCCGACACGCGCCGACGCGTCTCCTCGTCGACGGGTTCGGCTGTCGCGGCCGCACCCCGGCGGTATCCGGCGGCAGCGCTCGGCGTGGTCCACAGCAGCTCGAGCTCGTCCGTCAGCCAGAACAGGGTGAGCGACGCGCCTGCCATGTCGAGGCTCGTGCAGAGCTCGCCGACGTCGGGCGAGACGACGGTGATGCCCGCCTCGGCGAGCAGCTGCTGCACGCGTCGGTAGACGACGAAGAGCTCCTCGTACTTGACAGACCCGAGTCCGTTGAGCAGCACAGCGGCGCGATTTCCGCGGTCGGCGGGAACGTCGGCGAGCAGCCGCTCGACGAAGAGCTCCGCGAGCTCATCGGCAGTCGGGATCGGCACGTCGGCGATGCCCGGCTCGCCGTGGATGCCGAGGCCCACCGACATCATCCCCTCCGGCACGGTGAAGAGCGGCTCGGATGCCCCGGGCAGCGTGCATCCCGCGAACGCGACACCGAGCGTGCGCGTGCGCTCGTTGGCGAGCCGGCCGAGGCGCATAACCTCGTCGAGGTCGGCTCCGCGGGCCGCCGCGGCGCCGGCGATCTTGAAGACCACGAGGTCGCCCGCGATGCCGCGGCGCTTCTCGAGCTGTTCGGGCGGAGCACTCGCGATGTCGTCGGTCACGAGCAGGACCTCGGCGCGCACGCCTTCTGTGCGCAGACGCTCGGCCGCCTCCCCGAAGTGGAGCACGTCGCCGGCGTAGTTTCCGAAGCTGAAGACGACACCGTGCCCGCGATCGGCAGCCTTCGCCACGGTATACGCCTGCTGCGCCGAGGGCGAGCTGAACAGATTGCCCACGACCGCGGCGTGAGCGACGCCCTCGCCGACGAGACCGCAGAAAGCGGGGTAGTGTCCCGAGCCGCCGCCGGCGATCACGGCGACCTCGTCGTAGCGGGTGCTGCGCACGACGCCGCCTGGCACGGCCATGACGATGTCGGGGTAGGCCGCGGCGAAACCCTCGAGCAGCTCCGTGGGGAAGTCGGCGGGGTCGTTGAACAGTCGGGTCATCGTCGACCGGTTCCTCTCATCGATGTCGTCGGGCTGGGCCCATCTTGACGAACTTGCATTTGACTGTCAACAATAAGACACCTAACATCAACGTCGCGGCACACCCGGTGCGCGCTTCGCCAGGCACCCACTCGACGAGGAGGACACGTGGTCGACTTCGACAGCGCTCGGATCTACTGCTCGACGATCACACTGCGCCACTTGCCGCTCGAGCAGGCGCTCGCGGAGATCGCCGACGCCGGGTTCCAGGGCATCGACCTCGGGGCTCTACCCGGGGTGTGCGACCACGTGCCGATGGCTCTCACCTCGGATGCCGTCGCTTCCGTGGCGGCGACGGTCGCCGCATCCGGTCTCATCGTGCGATCGGTGAACGCCGACATCGGCGACCTCAACGTGCCGATCGACGCGACGGCGCGAGTGGCACGCCTCGATCATCTCGCGCGGCTTCTCGAGCTGTCGGTTGCGATCGGCGCCCGCGGTCTCGTGCTTCCGAACGGGTGGCTCGACAACGCCCCGAGGGACGACGAGGCCGTGGATTACGCACGCGTCGCCGCGGAGCTCGTCGACGTCGACGAACGAGCCCGCTACCACGGCATCCAGCTGTGGGTGGAGGCGCCGCACCTGCACCGGCTCGTGCACGATGTGGACGGCGCCGAGCGCCTCTTCGCCTTGCTGCCGGACACGATCGGCGCCGTGTGCGACGTGAGCCACATCGTCGCCTCGGGCGGTGACCCGGCCGACTTCCTTGCCCGGCTCGGCTCGCGCACGCGACACGTTCACCTGCGTGACGCGTCCGCGGGCTACATCCACCACTCGATCGGGAACGGCGACGTCGACTTCGCGGCCACCTTCGCCGCCCTCCGGCTGGCCGAGTACGCGGGCGTGCTTGCCCTCGAACTCGAGACCCGCGACGTCGCCGATGCCGACCGTATCGAGGCTGCGCGGCAGGCCGCGCGCGTCGTGACCGATCTCTGGGCCGCATCTGGCGCTCCGACAATCCGAAAGGCACATGTATGACACAGCACAAGGTCGTCCTCGTAACGGGAGCCGGATCGCGGCGCGGCATCGGCCGCGCGACCGCTCGTCGCCTCGCCGCCGACGGATGGCAGGTGGCGGTCGTCGATCTCGATCGCGAGGCCGCCGCCGAGACGGCGCGCGAGATCGAGAAGGAGTTCGGCGTTCGGGCGGTCGGCGTGGGCGCCGACGTGACCGATCCTGAATCGGTCGAGATCGCCGTGGCACACGTCGAGCGCGAGCTGCCGCCGCTCACCGGCCTCGCCAACATCGCAGGTATCACGAGCCCCACGCGCTTCTTCGACACCTCTCTCGAGGAGTGGAATCGCGTCATGTCGGTCAATGCGACGGGGACCTACCTCGTGACTCACCGTGTCGCACGCGGCATGGCAGAGCGGGGCTACGGACGCATCGTCAACATGTCGTCGGTCTCGGCGATCCGAGGCGGCGGTGTTTTCGGGGGTGTGCCGTACTCGGCCGCCAAGGCGGCCATCCTCGGCTTCACGCGCGCCGTTGCGCGCGAGCTCGGGCCGAAGGGCGTCACGGTTAACGCCATCGCTCCCGGGGTCGTCAGCACCGATATCCGAGCGGGCGCCACCAACGACGAACTGGAAGCGCAGCTCGCCGCGGACGTGCCCCTGGGCCGCCAGGGTACTGCCGACGACATCGCCGCGCTCTTCGCGTTCCTGCTGAGCGACGACGCCTCCTACATCACCGGCGCCACTTACGACATCAACGGCGGCTCGCACATCTCGTGATGGTGCGCGAGGCTCGAACAAAGACGATCGGCCCTAACATTGTCGACATTCGGATCATCCACCACGGAAGGCCTGCGCGATGACGCTCGAACGCAACCCGGCACTCAGGACGCTGGGCGGGATCGAGCGCAAGAACCTGCGCGAGCTCAGTCTCGATCGGCTGCGCCGGGCGATCAGCACGGGGGAGTTCCCTCCGGGTACGCACCTGGCCGAGATCGAGTTGAGCGAGGCGCTCGCGATCAGCAGGGGCACCCTGCGCGAGGCGCTGCGACACCTGCAGCAGGAAGGGCTCGTGGTCTCGGACACGCGGGGTCGGCTGACCGTGCGAGAGGTCACGCCGGACGAGGTGACGGACATCTTCCAAGTGCGCAGCGCTCTGGAGGTGCTCGCCTTCGAGATCATCTGCGGGCTGCCCGAACGCGAGAAGATCGTCGCGGAACTCGAATCCAAGCTCGAACCTCTGAGGGTGGAGGGCAGTTCGCTCGGCTCACGGCTGGAGGCGGATCTCGAGTTCCATGCCACGATGTGTCGGCTCAGCGGGAACGAGACGTTGTACGCGTCCTGGCTCGGGGTGAGCGGCCTCGCCCGAATGTCGATGATGGCCGCGGGTCCGGATCATGCTCTGACGAACATGGCCTTCGATCGGCATGCGCCCATCGTGGCGCTGCTCCGGTCGGGGGATGCCGAGGCCGGACGGGCCTTCCTGCGCGTGCACATGGACGAGGCACGCCAGCGCATCCTCGCCGACATGCCCGTGCGCTAAGGCGCACCAGCGCCCTCGCCCCCGCGGCACACCCAGCCCGTTTCTGCGTGCCGCGGGCGCCGCGCCGTGCGCGCACACGCCCGAGCAGTGTTTGACTGACCAATTGTTGACAATCAAGAAGGTGTTGTGTTGACTGACCCGAAATCATCCGCGCACGAGGAGGTGGAAGCGGTGAACCCTACCCATCCCGTTCTGGCGCTCTCGGGTATCTCGAAGAGCTTCGCAGGCGTGCACGCGCTGCGCGACGTCGACTTTCACCTCCACGCAGGCGAAGTCAACGCCCTGCTCGGTGAAAACGGCGCGGGGAAGTCCACTCTCATCAAGATCATCGCGGGCGCTCATCAACCGAGCGGCGGTCGCATCGAGCTCGACGGTGAGGAGGTGCGCTTCCGTAATCCGCACGCCGCCTCCAGCGCTGGGATCGCCGTCGTCTATCAGGAGACCAGCCTTGCGCCCGACCTCTCGGTGCTCGAGAACCTCTACCTCGGCGCCTGGACGACGCGTGGAGTGGGAATCGGCTGGTCGACGATGCGGCGCGAAGCGCAGGAGCTGTTCGCCCGCCTCAACATGAACATCCCGCTCGACATGAGACTCGGCTCGCTCAGCAAGGCCACGGCCCAGCAGGTCGAGATCGCCCGCGCGCTGTTGCGCGGTGCGCGCATCCTGATCCTCGACGAGCCGGGCTCGGTGCTCAACGACACCGAGCTGCGCAGCCTCCATGAGCTGCTGACGGAGTCGCGGGACGCTGGCGTTGCGGTGGTCTACATCACCCACCGCCTCGAGGAGGTCTTCCGCATCGCCGACCGCATCACCGTTCTGCGCGATGGTGTCACAGCGGCGGTGGCCCAGGCCGCCGAGGTCGACGAGCCGTGGGTCGTGCGCCAGATGGTGGGTCGCGACGTCGAGGGCCTGTATGCGCGCACGCCGGTCGAACCGGGCGAGGTGGTGTTGCGCCTCGAGGGGCTGAGCGGGGGCGACGCGTTCCGCGATGTGGACCTCACGTTGCGCGCCGGCGAGATCGTCGGCCTCGCGGGTCTCGTGGGTGCCGGTCGCTCTGAGTTGGCGCAGTGCATCGCCGGACTCCATCCGCAGACCAGTGGACGGATGCGCATCGGCGACGCCGAGGTCGCTGCCACCCCATGGGCCCGCCAGCGTGCCGGCATCGGCTACCTGCCGGGCGACCGGGGGGGCCAGGGCATCTTCTCCTTCCGCACGCTGATCTCGAACATCACGCTGACGACGCTCGGGGCGTTCACCCGAGCCGGCATGATCCGCCGCTCGGCCCAGCGCGCCGCCGCGCTCGCTGCAATGGAGCGCCTCGGCGTCAAGCCCCTGCTGCCTGAGCTCGCGATCGGCAACCTCTCGGGAGGCAACCAGCAGAAAGCGCTCATCGCGCGCGTGCTCGCGACCGAGCCCTCGCTGCTTCTGCTCGAGGAGCCCACGAGCGGCGTCGACATCGGTGCCAAGGAGGAGATCCACAACCTCATCGACGCTCTGGTCGCCGAGGGCATGGCTGTGCTGCTCGTCTCGTCCGACTTGCCCGAGTTGGTCGGCATGTCGGATCGCATCCTCGTCATGCGCGAAGGGCGCATCGTGGGCGAGTTCCCTCGCGGCGCGGAGCCGGAAGACGTCATGGGCCTTGCCTTCAGCTCTGCCCCGGTGGAGGCCTAGATGTATCGCGACCGCTCATCCCAGATCTCGATCGCCGTCTTCCTCGGCATCGTGCTCGCCGTGCTCGCGCTGCTCGCGCCGCGCTTCTTCGACCCGGCGAACCTCGGCGACCTCGGCACGAGTGTCGCGATCACGGCAGTCGTCGGGCTCGGCGCCCTCGCTGTCATTGCCACGGGCAACATCGACGTGAGCGCCGGCGCGATCTTCGCCATCTCGGGCGTTGCGGGCGCCTCCGCGGCGGACGCAGGCCTCGGGCCCGTCGCTTCGCTCGCGATCGCCGTGCTCACCGGCGCCGTGCTCGGAGCCGTCAACGGCGTACTGGTCACCCTGCTGCAGATCCCCTCGATCATCGCGACGCTCGGCACCGCGAGCGTGTTCAGCGGCGGCCTCATCTTCCTCACCGACGGCGGCCTCTGGATCGTGGGGTTGCCGAAGGACTACACCTGGCTCGGTCAAGGGTCCGTGCTGGGGGTCAGCGTGCCCATCCTGTTCGCGGTCGTGCTCTGCGTGCTCTCGGCGCTGCTCCTCACGCAGACACCGGCGGGACGGCGAATCTTCGCGGTCGGCTCGAACGCCGAGGCGGCCCGACTGGCCGGCATCAACGCGAAGCTCGTCGAGGGCGCCACCTTCGTCATCAACGGGATCGCGCTCGGCATCGCCTCCACGCTCACCGTCGCCCGACTCGGCCAGGCGCAGACCAACCTCGGCGACGCGATCACCATTCTCGCGATCACGGTCGCCGTGGTCGGCGGCACGAGCGTGTTCGGCGGCACGGGATCGGTGCTCGGCATCGTGCTCGCTGCGGCGCTCGTCGAGCTCACCCGGTCGGCGCTCACCTTCCTGCACCTCGATCCGCTGTGGTCCGAGAGCCTGCAGGGGCTCTTTATCCTCGCCGCGCTGGTGCTCTCGGTCGTGCAGCGTCGCCGTGCCGGACGGCGTCTACGTCCCACGTCGATCTTCCGAACGGAGGCCTCCCGTGCGTAAGCGCATCGCCGACCACCTGCCGACAGCCGTGCTCGTGGTGCTCCTCGTCGTCGTTGTGATCGCCATGAGCGGGCTCTCGCGGCACTTCCTCGCCGTCTCGAACCTGCTGAGCGCGATCCAGTTGGCGGCACCCCTCGGCATCATCGCGATCGGCATGACTTTCGTCGTGCTCATCGGCGGCATAGACCTCTCGGTCGGGTCGACGTTCGCCCTCTCGGCGATCGCGATTGGGATGCTGTGCTCCGCGGGGGTGCCCCTCGCCCTTGCCGCTGTGCTCGGCCTGCTCGTCGGCGTGCTGTGCGGCCTGCTGAACGGCGTGCTCGTCAGCGCACTGGGGCTGCCCTCCATCGTCGTCACGATCGCGACGATGGCGGGCTACCGCGGCCTCGCGCTCGCGATCTCCGGCGGCAGCTCGTTCCCGATCCCGGCCGACCTCGCCTTCCTCGGTCAGGGCTACGTCGCCGGCGTGCCGATGCCCGTCATCATCCTCGTGATCGTCTTCGCGGTGGCCGCAGTCATGCTCATGACGACGCCCTATGGCGACCGGCTCTACGCCCTCGGGGCCAACCCCGTCGCCTTGCGCTTCGCGGCACAGCGGTCGCGTCGCCTCACGCTCTCCGCCTACGTCGTCGCGGGGTTCCTCAGCGCCGTCGCCGCTCTCGTATACGGAACGATGGTGTCGAGCGCCAAGTCGAACTTCGGCACCGGGTACGAACTCGCCGCCGTCACCATCGTCGTCGTCGGTGGGGTCGCGCTCACGGGCGGACGCGGCTCGCTCTGGGGCGCTCTGCTCGCGACGGTCGTGATCGCCCTGCTGCAGAACGGCCTCTCCATCTCGTTCGTGCCCACAGAGATCCAGACGATGTTCGTCGGCGGCGCGCTCATCCTCACGGCCGTCATCTATCGATGGCTGCCGCCCCTGCTCGTCGCCGGCAGGCGACGCGACACCGTGGTCGACGGAGGGCGCACCTCGTCGACCGCGACCCATCCCGCAACACCTACCAAGGAGACGACGCAATGAAGCTCACTCGATACGCCGCAGTGCTCGGCGCAGGGCTGGCTCTGGCCCTCACCGGATGCACCATGGGCTCACCCGACGGTGCTACCGGGTCCGGTGGTGACGACGATCAGATTCAGATCGCCATCATCCCCAAGATCAACGGCATCCCCTACTACCAGGCGGTTGAGAAGGGGGTGCAGGAGGCCGCGGACGAGCTCGGCGCCGACGTCGAGGTGATCTGGAACGGCCCGAGCACCGCCGAGGCGAGCGCCCAGGTGCAGATCATCCAGAACATGATCAACGCCAAGGTCGACGTGATCGCCGTCGCGGCGAACGATCCGGCCGCCGTCGCCCCCGCGCTGCAGCAGGCGGAGGATGCTGGCATCAAGGTCATGTCCTGGGACGGTGACGCCGACGTGCGTGAGCTGTTCGTGCAGCTCATCGACGCGAACGAGTTCGGCGCCGCGCTCGCCGACCAGATGGCCGAGCAGGTCGGCGAGGACGCCGACGTCGCGGTCGTGACCTCGACGCTCACGGCACCCAACCAGTCGGCGTGGCTCGAGGGGATCAAGGCCCGGATCGCCGAGGCCCACCCAGGCCTCAACATCGTCACCACGATGGAGAGCGGCGAGGACCAGGAGCTGGCGATGAACCAGACGAAGGACATTATCCGGGCCTACCCCGACGTCAAGGGCGTCTTCGCGATCACGACGGCCGCGCTGCCGGGTGCCGCTCAGGCCGTCGAATCGCTCGGACTGAGCGGTGAGATCGCGGTCGTCGGCAATTCGACGCCCAACGCGATCAAGCAGTACTTCGACTCCGGCACCCTGAAGTCGGCGGTGCTCTGGAACCCGATCGATCACGGCTACCTCACCGTGTACTCGGCGCTCGCTCTCGCGAAGGGCGAAGTCGTCGAGGGTGAGGCGTACGACGCCGGCCGCCTCGGCAGCTACACCCCCCAAGCCGACGCGACGAGCCTGTTCGTGATGCTGAGCGCACCGCTCGTCTTCACGAGCGACAACATCGGCGACTACGACTTCTGAACGTCGCCCACAGGTGGACCCGGCGTACCGATCACGCCGGGTCCACCCCGATTCTGACCGTTCCGCCGCACAGAGAGCACACACTGGACACCATGACGACCACACGGATCACGAAGGCCGAGTTCGACGAGATCGTCGAGCGCGTGCGCGTCTGGGGGCGCCCTGGTGAGCCGGATGCGCCGGCGCTTTTCGAGCGCGTCACGCCGGAGGTGACGGCCGCGGCGCTCGCGGGCACGGCATCCGGACGCACCGTGTCGCTCGGCCGCCCGTGGGCGGTCGTCCCCGATGTCGACAACCGCCGCCCGGCTCTGCATTACCTGAGCGCCCATGGCGGCACCCTCGCGGAGGGCGACGTCGAGCCGAGCTGCTACAAGGACTTCATCGGCGTCGATTACCACGGCAAGACCATGAGCCACATCGACGCGTTCTCGCACATCGGTTACGGTGACCAGCTCTTCGGCGGCGTCTCCGCATCCGGTTCCGTGTCGGACGCGGGCATGACCTGGGGCGACGTCACGGTATTCGGCCCGCTCATCACTCGTGGCGTGCTCGTCGACATGGCGACCGCGCGCGGACTCGACTGGTGCGAGCCGGGCGAGGCCTGGAGTCTCGACGACATCCGAGGCGTGCTCGATGCGCAAGAAATCGAGCTGCGCAGCGGAGACGCCGTGCTGTTCCGTTCGGGGCACGATCGCCGCCGTGCGGAACTCGGAGCCTGGGACCCCGACGCGGCCGGCGCTGGTGTGCACGTGAGCGCCGTGCCCTGGCTGTTCGAGCAGGGCGTCGCCATCCTCGGCGCCGACGGGGAGACGGATGTGCGGCCGAGTCCCGTCGACGAGGTCACGCTGCCCATCCACGTGCTCGCCCTGACGATGGCCGGTGTGCCGCTGCTCGACAATCTCGATCTCGACGGTCTCGGACGCGCGTGCGCCGACACCGGCAGCTACACCTTCGCGCTCGCGGTGTTGCCGCTCAACATCCCGGGCGGCACAGGATCGCCCGTGAATCCCGTCGCGATCTTCTGACGCCCGTTCAGGCTCCCGGCACGGGGTACGCGGATGCCGCGAGCAGCCCCGCGAGGTGCGCCGCATTGGCGGCGGCGACGGTCGTGGCCGACTCCGTCTCCTTCACGGGCTCGGTCAGCTCGACGTAGTCGGTCGCGTGCATCGCCTCGCCGTTCCAGTAGGTGACGCCCTGCGCCGGGATCGTGTATCCCACGTCGTCGAGCGCCTGGAACACGTCGGCGCTGATCTTGTGCGCGCCGTCTTCGTTGCCCACGACCGCGACGACCGCCACCTTGCCGAACAGTGTGGGGCGCCCATCGGCATCCGTCTCCGACAGCTCGGCGTCGAGGCGCTCGAGCACCCGCTGCGCGATGCTCGTCGCGTGCCCCATCCATGTGGGCGTCGCGAATACGAGGATGTCGGCCGCGAGCACGCGCTCACGCAGTGCAGGCCACGCGTCGCCGTCGCCCATGTCGGTCCCCACACCCGGACGGATGTCGTGGTCGACGACGCGCACGAGGTCGCCCACGACGCCGTGGGCGGCGAGCGCGCCGAGCACCTCACGGGCGAGCTTCTCGGTGCTCGAGGTCTGGGGGCTGGGCTTGAGAGTGCAGTTCAGGGCCAGAGCGGTGAGTGCCATGCGTCGACGCTAAGGGCTCGCGATCGTGCCCGGCAGGGCCTTGCTCGCGTCGTCGGTTGCGGTTAGTGGCGGCCGACGCAAGCCCCCTGAGGGCGCGCGCGGCGGCGGGCATGCTCGTCGCATGGCACACGAGCACATCACCGATCCCGAGGAGCGGAAAGAGCAGCTGACGCGCGCGCCCAAGTCGGATCCTGAGGATGCGGATCAGCCGGTCGACCTCTCCGAGGGCACCGGCGGGGCGACCCGTGTCGACGTCGCCGCCGACGCGGTCGTGCGCCCGGGCAGACCGTCCGAGGGGAGCACCTAGCCCCTGCTGTTGTGTGGCGGTTTCGGCGCTATGTGCGGCGCGCGCCGCCTACGTAGCGCCGAACCGGCACATGGGGGTCACGTGAGCCCCTCGGCGGTCTGCTCGAGATCGGATGCCGGGGCAGGTCGCTGCGTCGCGATCGCGGTGCCCGCGGCGGCGCACACGAGCACGATCGCGAGCAGCTGCACCCAGCCGAGTCGCTC
>Ga0180223_1001166_pt1 | contig 21925 bp, 19 predicted proteins | sample eDN5th30CKraftOP_FD_151337 | JGI IMG/M metagenome (GOLD analysis project Ga0180223, IMG submission 151337) | Enriched Organic Plus compost microbial communities from Emeryville, California, USA - eDNA 5th pass 30_C Kraft OP (version 2) (version 2) ... | reverse complement strand
ATCAAGGTCGACGCCGAGGTCGCCCTTGGCGCCCATCTCCACCGCCGAACAGGTGAGCCCGGCCGCGCCCATATCCTGGATCGCGATGACGCAATCCTTGGCCATGATCTCGAGACAGGCCTCCAGCAGCAGCTTCTCGGAGAACGGGTCGCCGACCTGCACGGTCGGGCGCTTCTCCTCGGAATCCTCGCCGAACTCCGCCGACGCCATGGTGGCGCCATGGATGCCGTCACGGCCGGTCTTGGAGCCGAGATAGACGATCGGCATGCCGACGCCGGACGCCGCCGCGTAGAAGATCTTGTCCGTCTCGGCGAGGCCGACCGCCATGGCGTTGACGAGGTTGTTGCCGTCATAGCGGGTGTGGAAACGCACCTCGCCGCCGACGGTCGGCACGCCGAAGGAATTGCCGTAGCCGCCGACGCCGGCGACAACGCCGGACATCAGATGGCGCGTCTTGGGGTGTGCCGGCTCGCCAAACGACAACGCGTTGAGGCAGGCAATCGGCCGCGCACCCATGGTGAAGACGTCGCGCAGGATGCCGCCGACGCCGGTGGTCGCGCCCTGATAGGGCTCGATGTAGCTCGGGTGGTTGTGGCTCTCCATCTTGAAGACCACCGCAAGGCCGTCGCCGATGTCGATCACGCCGGCATTCTCGCCCGGCCCCTGGATCACCCACGGCGCCTTGGTCGGCAGGCCGCGCAGATGCACGCGCGAGGATTTGTAGGAGCAGTGCTCGTTCCACATCGCCGAGAAGATGCCGAGCTCGGTGAATGTCGGCTCGCGGCCGATCAGCTTGAGGATGCGCTCATACTCGTCCGGCTTGAGACCATGCTCAGCGACGAGTTGCGGCGTGATCTTGGGTTCGTTGCGTGTCATTTGCCGCGATGCGCCTCGTAGTAAGCCCTTAACACCGCATTCATGCGGGTGAGATGGCCTTTACCCTGCTGTTTGAACCAGTCGAGAACGTAACGGTCGACCCGCAGGTGAACAGAGGTCGTGCGCGGCTCTCCGGCGCGGACCACCCGTGCGGTCTTCCAGAACTCGTCTGGCACATCGTATTTCGGCGCATCGGGCGACGTCTCGTGGATCTCGCCCCGAACCTCCATCTCATCAATGTCGGCCCAGGAGTAGCTCCTGATATCGCCTTCGGCCTTTTTCGCCGACCGGCCACGCGGAGATGATGCGCCGGTTTTCTCCACGCCACGTGAAGGCGACGACGTAGCCTTGGCTGTGCGTGACACCGACCGCAAGCCAGCGGCTTTCCTGCTTGAAACGGGGGTCCCTGCCTTCGACATAGTCGTTGTCCCGAAAAATCTGAATGGCACGGGCAAAGTCGACATCGTGCTTGCGGATATTCGCAGCGCGTTTCGCCTCATCCCATTCAAACATTTATGTACTCAAAATGAGTACCAGATTTGTGTACACAATTCCATCCGATCAGGCCGCCTGCTTCAGATGCTCCGCCAGCCCCGCGAACAGGCCGCGTCCGTCAGTGCAGCCCATGATCGCTTCGACGTGATTTTCCGGGTGCGGCATCATCCCGAGCACATTGCCGCCGTCACCCAGAATGCCGGCGATGGCATTGATCGCGCCGTTATGATTCCAGTCCGGGTCGATCATTCCGTCCGGAGACGAATAGCGGAACAGCACCCGCCCCTCGCCTTCCAGCCGCGCCACGGTCTCGCCGTCGGCGATATAATTGCCCTCGCCATGGGCCACCGGCACGCGGATCACCTGTCCGGCATTGTAGCCGCGGGTGAACGGCGTATCGGAACGCTCGACCCGCAGATACACGTCGCGGCAGATGAAGCGCAGGTTCTGGTTGCGCATCAGCACGCCGGGCAGCAGACCGGACTCGCAGAGGATCTGGAAGCCGTTGCAGACGCCCAGCACCAGCCCGCCTTTGGCGGCATGGGCGCGGACCGCATCCATGATCGGCGCCCGCGCCGCGATCGCTCCGCAGCGCAGATAGTCGCCATAAGAAAAGCCGCCGGGAATGACGACAAGATCGGTCCCGGCCGGCAGCGCCGTCTCCGCATGCCAGACCAGCGCCGGTTCGCGGCCGGACACCAGCTTCAGCGTGCGCGCCATATCGCGCTCGCGATTGATGCCGGGGAAAACGAGGACCGCGGCTTTCACCCCACAACCTCGACCCGGTAATTCTCGATCACCGTGTTGGCGAGGAGCTTCTCGGCCGCCTGTTTGAGCGCCGCCTCGACCTCGGCCCGGTCACCATCCTCGACCTCGATGTCGAAGACCTTGCCCTGGCGCACGCTGGCGATGCCGCCGACGCCGAGCGACTTCAGCGCCCCCTCGATCGCCTTGCCCTGCGGATCGAGAACGCCGGTCTTGAGGGTGACGGTCACACGAGCCTTCATAGACGCCCCATGCGCCACAGGGGCGCCACGCTGGTTTCACCGAGTCACCGGGAACATAAAGGCGCGGCGCGCCGGAACAAGCCCGGCGAAGCGGAAATCGGCGCTCAGGCGGTGGCTATCCGCAGGTTCCCATCCGCCGCCGGCGCCTTGGATTCCTCCAGCAGCCGGCCATAGCCGGACAAGTGCCCGCTTTCGCCGGCCAGCCGCATCGCCGCCCAGAAGGCCGCCGGCGTGCTGGAGACCACCGGCTTGCCCCGCTGCTCCTCCAGCGGCTTGGCCACCGACAGGGTCCGCAGGCCGCCGCAGGAGATCAGGATCGCGTCAGCGTCACCGGCCTTCTCATCAGCGGCAGAGGACAGGTCGATGATCTCCTGTGCCGACTTGCGGCCCGCCCCGCCGCCGAATTCCGTGATGCCGAAGCATTCCAGCGCTCCGACCTCGAAGCCATGGTAGGTCAGCAGCTCGGTGAGCTTGTCGTTGACGACCTTGTCATAGGCCGTGCTGACGGCCAGCCGCCTGGCGCCCACCGCGCGCAACCCATCGACAATGGCCTGGCTCATGGTGCTGACCGGCAATCCGGTCACGGTGCGGAGCTTTTCCAGCAATTCGTCATGGAATTCCGGGCCACGGTAGAAAGTCAGCGACGTGCCGATCACCATGATGGCGTCAACGCCACGGTCGGCGAGATTCTTGGCCGCCGGCAGCACCTTGTCGATCGCCGCGTCATAGCCGGCGGGCGTCAGCGATTCGACCCCGGTGCGATGGGGAATAAAGGTCACGTCGGGATACATGATCGGTCCCTCCGCAGGCACGATGTCCTGCGCATGCGGAACCACAAGCCCGATGGTCTTCCTCACCGTCATCATTTCCTCCACAGAAAAAGGGGAGCGATGCTCCCCTTCTTTTTAATTGAAATCGCAGTCCGGTCAGCCCTTGACCAGAACCGGACCTGAGCCCGCCGGGCGCTCGCCTTCGGCGACGATGCCGAGCCGCTTGGCCACTTCCGTATAGGCCTCGACCAGCCCGCCCATGTCACGGCGGAAACGGTCCTTGTCGAGCTTGTCGTTCGACTTGATGTCCCACAGCCGGCAGGAATCCGGGGAGATCTCGTCGGCGACGACGATCCGCATCATCTCGTTTTCCCACAGCCGCCCGCATTCCATCTTGAAGTCGACAAGACGGATGCCGACGCCCAGGAACAGGCCCGACAGGAAGTCATTGACGCGGATCGCCAGCGCCATGATGTCGTCGATCTCCTGCGGCGTCGCCCAGCCGAAGGCCGTGATATGCTCTTCCGAGACCATCGGATCGTTGAGCTGGTCGTTCTTGTAGTAGAATTCGATGATCGAGCGCGGGAGCTGGGTGCCCTCCTCGATGCCGAGCCGCTGGGACAGCGAACCGGCCGCCACATTACGCACGACGACTTCAAGCGGAACGATCTCCACCTCGCGGATCAGCTGCTCGCGCATGTTGAGGCGGCGGATGAAATGGGTCGGCACGCCGATGTCGTTGAGGTGCTGGAACACATATTCGGAGATACGGTTGTTCAGCACGCCCTTGCCTTCGATCACCTCGTGTTTCTTGGCATTGAAGGCAGTGGCATCGTCCTTGAAATGCTGGATCAGCGTTCCCGGCTCGGGTCCTTCATAGAGAACCTTCGCCTTGCCTTCGTAAATGCGGCGTCGGCGGCTCATCGGGGTGTACCGTGGTTTGTGAAAGTCCATGTGAGATGCCGTGGCTCCGGTTTGACAAACGTCCGCGGCGGCTGTGTGAAGACCGCTGCGACTCACGACGGCGGCCAACCACTCACCTGAGGGCAACCTACCCCATCGGGGTGGTCAGCACAATCGACACAGCGCTTTGTCCAAACCGTGGCAAAGGTGTTGCTATATGCCTCAGTTGCCTTGACCCTGCACACCCGATATGCAAGGCGCCACTGCGGTTTGCGACCCCATATGCGAGGCTCCAATGACGACGTTCGACAAGCGCGAGGAAGGCTTCGAGAAGAAGTTCGCGCATGACGAGGAATTGAGGTTCAAGGCCAATGCCCGCCGCAACAAGCTGCTGGGCCTGTGGGCGGCGGAGAAACTGGGCCTTATCGGCGCCGAGGCGGATGCCTACGCCAAGGAGGTCGTGATGGCCGACTTCGAGGAAGCCGGCGAAGACGACGTGTTCCGCAAGGTCCGCAAGGATTTCGACGCCAAGGGCGTCGCACAGACGGATCAGCAGATCCGCACCACCATGAACGAGCTGCTGGCCAAGGCCGTCACCGACATCCAGGCCGGAAACTAAGCCTGCCCCGGCCTGGCCTTCATGGCGACATGCGTTTCAATCCATCGGCCGGCGGGCATCGCTCCGCCGGCCGCATGCGTTGGCATCCGGTGCTGCGTGTTTACGTTCCGGATACCCTGAGGTCGGCGACGATGCCGGCCAGGCTGTCGAGCGCGCCGGCGAGATTCCGTTCCACATAGGCTGCCGACATATCAACGACGCGGTAGTTGCGCGCCTCCAGCCAGGTGCGGCGGGTGTCGCGGGCAAGCCGCGCCTCCTCGCTCTCCTGCTCCGGCACCAGTTCGATCACCACCCGCAGCGGAAACGAGACAAACGCCGCGATATGCGGCCCCACCGGCGATTGCCGCTTGAACTGTCCGGCCAGCCGCCGGTCGTTCACCAGCCCCTCCCACAGGTTGCGCTCCGCCTCGGTCGGATTTCGCCGCAGCAGCCGTGACAGGCCGCGCGTTGCCCCGCCGCTGGAATCATCCGGATTGCGTTCGGCGAGAAGCGCGCGCAGCACCTCCGCTTCCTCCCCGTGGAGATTGCCGCCCCGCGCCGGCCCCTTGCGTCCCTGCGCCAGCGCCAGGATGACGCCGTGCAGCGTCTGGATATCCTGCTGGCTCGGCTCGATGCGCGTGAAGATGTTGCGCAGGTTGATCAGCATCGTCCCGCGCTTGTCCTCCGGGCGGAAGAACTCGACCTTGTCGAGTTCCGCCTCGAGATTGGCAAAGAAGGCGAGCAACTGTTCCTTGCCGGCGGGCGGCGATTTCTGCGGCGTGGCGAACGGTAGCGCATTGCCGGTCGAGAGCTTGAACCACTCGTAGGACATGATCGCGATCGCCTGGGCGAGATTGAGCGAGGCGAAAGCAGGATTGACCGGATAGGTGACGATGCGGTCGGCGAGCCCCACCTCTTCGACGGTGAGGCCCCAGCGCTCCCGCCCGAACATCAGCGCGACATTGGCGCTCTCCGCGATATGCGGCGCGATCTCGCGGGCCGCCTGCTCCGGCGACACCACCGGCTTGGCCTGATCATGCGCCCGCGCGGTGGCCGCGAGCACGAAGGTGCAGTCGGCCACCGCCGCCTCGACGCTGTCGAAAATCTCGGCCTGGTCGATGACGCGATCAGCCCCGGAGGCCATCCAGCGCGCCCGTTCGTTGGGCCAGCCGTCCCGCGGCTTGACGATCCGCAGCCGGGCCAGGCCGAAATTGGCCATCGCCCGCGCCGCTGCGCCGATATTCTCGCCCAGTTGCGGCTCGACCAGCAGCACGATCGGGCCCGGGGCGACGACCCAGTTCTTTGTCTTGTCGGTTCCGGAGCCGGCCATGCCTATCGATACACCAGGAAATGGATGAAACGGCCGCTCGCCTACCAAGCCCGGCCGGCCATGGCAACGAAGCCCTCCGGGCCGGACCGGCGTCGAGGGCTGAGCAAAGTTTGCGCACAGCCCTCCGGAGCGGCTTTTTCCCCTTCCCGACCGATGCTATAGGCCACCGGTCGGGGGCGGGTGGCGTGGTTCGAGCACGCGCCGATCGCAATCGTCCCCGGCAAACGCCGTCATCGTGCTCGCAAGGGTCAGAACCTCAATGGCTAAGATCAAAGTGAACAACCCGGTCGTCGAACTCGACGGCGACGAGATGACCCGGATCATCTGGCAATACATCAAGGACAAGCTGATCCATCCGTATCTGGATGTCGATCTGATCTATTTCGATCTGGGCATCGAGAAGCGCGACGAGACCAACGACCAGATCACCATCGACGCCGCCGAGGCGATCAAGAAGGTGGGCGTCGGCGTCAAATGCGCCACCATCACGCCGGACGAAGCCCGCGTGAAGGAATTCAACCTCAAGGAGATGTACCGCTCGCCCAACGGCACGATCCGCAACATCCTGGGCGGCGTGATCTTCCGCGAGCCGATCATCTGCAAGAACGTGCCGCGGCTGGTGCCGGGCTGGACCAAGCCGATCATCATCGGCCGTCACGCCTATGGCGACCAGTATCGCGCGACCGACTTCAAGGTCCCCGGCAAGGGCACGCTGACGCTCTCGTTCGTCGGCGAGGACGGCACCAAGATCGATCGCGAGGTGTTCAAGTTCCCGGGCGCCGGCATCGCGATGTCGATGTTCAACCTCGACCAGTCGATCATCGATTTTGCGCGCGCCTCGCTGAACTACGGCCTGATGCGCAAATATCCGGTGTATCTCTCCACCAAGAATACGATCATCAAGGTCTATGACGGCCGCTTCAAGGACATCTTCCAGGAGATCTACGAGAAGGAATTCCGCGCCGAGTTCGAGAAGAACAAGATCTTCTACGAGCACCGCCTGATCGACGACATGGTCGCAGCCTCGCTGAAGTGGTCCGGCGGCTATGTCTGGGCGTGCAAGAACTACGACGGCGACGTGCAGTCCGACACCGTGGCGCAGGGCTATGGCTCGCTCGGCCTGATGACGTCGGTGCTGATGACGCCGGACGGCAAGACCGTGGAAGCGGAAGCGGCGCATGGCACCGTCACCCGCCACTACCGTCAGCACCAGAAGGGCGAGCAGACCTCGACCAACTCGGTCGCGTCGATCTTCGCCTGGAGCCGCGGCCTCGCCCATCGCGCCAAGCTCGACGACAATGCCGAACTCGCGCGCTTTGCCAAGACGCTGGAAGAGGTCACGGTCGGCACCGTCGAGTCCGGCGACATGACCAAGGACCTCGCACTGCTGGTCGGCGCCGAACAGAAGTGGCTCTCCACCACCGGCTTCCTCGACAAGGTGTCGGAGAATCTCACCAAGGCGATGGCGGCGAAGTAAGCCGCTCATTGATGCTGGTTTAGACCTCATCCGTCATGCCCGGCTCATGGCCGGGCATGACGATGGAGAGGCGGCACAAGTCCAACGGATAGGGACGTGCTACGCTTCTGACGGCACGCGAAGTTTCTCAAGCACCTGCTGCCGGGCCGCCTCAATCCTCAGATCAACTGCTTCATCCGGAAGCCCGAGACATTCCAGCAGCCGGCTGGCGAGCTGCAGGCTGGCCTCGACGGCTTCGGGCACGACAGCCGTCACGCCGATCTTCGCGAGACGCATGGCGTGATCCGCATCCCGCGCCCGCGCGATGACCAGCGCATCCGGCCGCAGGCGCAGGATGGTGTGCGCCATGCGTTCGGACTCCGCTTCGGAGTTGAGCGTCACCACAAAGGCGCGCGCCTGATGGGCGCCGGACCGCCGCAGCATCTCCGGCCGGCTGGCATCGCCGAAGAAAAGATGTCCGCGCTTGTCACGGTGCTGGTTGACCAGATGCCCATCTGAATCCAGCGCGACATAGGGGACATTCTCTTTCTCGAGCAGTTCGGCGATCATCTGGCCGACGCGGCCGAATCCGCCGATGATCACGTGATCCTCGAATTCGCCGGGGATATTTCCCCGCAGACTGGCGGGATGCGATTTCGCCTCCGCGCGGCTGCCGAGACGGCGCGCCGCCATCGCCAGCAGCGGCGTCACCATCATCGACAGCGCCGCGATGGCCAAGGTCGTGTTGGCGAGTTCCGGAGGAATAACGCCGCTCGCCCTGGCAATGCCGATGACCACGAATGCAAATTCACCTGCCTGGGCGAGCAGCAATGCAAGTTCGGCGGTGACGGGCCGCTCCACCCGCATGAGCCAGCCAGCAAGGGTGAACGCGACCGCTTTGATGATAATGAGCCCCACCAGTCCGAGCACGATCGTGAGAACGTCACTGAGCAGCGCCGCCGGATCGAGGGTCATGCCGACAGTCATGAAGAACAGCCCGAGCAAGAGCCCCTTGAAGGGTTCGAGATCGATTTCGATCTGGTGGCGATACTCGCTTTCGCTCAGCAGCAGGCCGGCGAGGAAGGCGCCCAGTGCGGTCGACAGCCCGGCAACGCCGGTAGCGCCCGCCGCGCTGATGACGATCAGCAGTGTCACCGCCATGATGAGATCGCGGCTGCCCGTTGCCGCGGCGGCCCGCAGCACCGGCCGCAGCACGAAACGGCCAACGACGATGATGGTGCCGACCGCCAGGACCGCCTGGCCGATGGTGAGCGCGAGGCGCAGCGGACTGAACCCGGAGCTGTCACCCAGCATGTCGGCAATGAACAGGATCGGAACGACCATCAGATCCTGAAACAGCAGCACGGCCAATGCGACACGGCCGGTCAGCGTCGCGACCCGGTGGCTATCGATCAGGATCTGCATCACGATCGCAGTCGAGGACAACGCAAAACAAAGACCAAGCAGAACAGCCGCGCCATTGGGCGCCCCGCCGAGCAGCGACAGTCCGGCCGCCAGCGCGGCCGCGCTCAGCGTGAGCTGCAGGGCCCCGACACCGAACACATAACGGCGCAGCTCCCACAGCTTGTTGGCGGATGACTCAAGCCCCAGCAGAAACAGCAGGAAGATGACGCCCCATTCGGCGAACGGCGCGACATTCTCCGGATCCTCAATCGAGATGAGGCGCACCCAGTCCGCCTGCGGGGTAAAGCGCCCGAGTCCAAAAGGACCGACGACCACACCCACCAGCAGAAAGCCCAGCACCGCCCCGATCCGGAAACGCTGGAAGAACGGAACGACGATCCCGGCCGCGACCAGGAAAACAATGGCATCATTGAGCCAGGCGGCGTGTTCCACATCACCTCCGGCGGTGGTTCTCAGATGGCTAGAACAGCATGAAGGGCGCGGCCCGGCGTGGGCTGCGCTTTAACATTGTGAATGAGACGATGATTCGACGATACGGTTTTCATCGTCGAACCGAATGACGCGCGGGCCGCATCGGCGATCGAGCTGGGGAGCTGAACCAGCCGGTCTGGCCCCCGCCACACTGCTGCTGCCCCGGCTTGGCCAGAATCCAGAAGTTGCCCCGCCCGCCTTGCAGATGTTCGATCTTCGAATGACGACAATGATGCCTATCATGCAGCAGACAAACGCGCGCAGCCGATCAACGCCGCCCCGCAGTCGGAGTTGTCATGCAGCTCCTGCTGCATGACAAGACAGCTCCACGAGACCCTGTGTCCTGTCAGCCGGCGAGCACGGCCTCGATCGCCTTCAGCGCGTCATCCGCCTTGCTGCCGTCCGGGCCGCCGGCCTGGGCCATATCGGGGCGGCCGCCACCGCCCTTGCCGCCCAAGGCTTCCGCACCTTTGCGTACGAGATCGATCGCAGAGAATTTTGACACCAGGTCATCGGTGACGCCGACGACGAGGCCCCCCTTGCCATCCGGCGAGGTGTTGACCACGGCCACGACGCCGGAGCCGACCTTGGCCTTGCCCTCGTCGGCGAGCGACTTCAGCTCGTTGTTGCCAAGGCCGCTGACCGCCAGGCGATAGAACTTGACGCCATTGATCTCTTCGATGTTCGAGGGCGCTGAGCCGCCCCCTCCACCGAGCGCCAGCTTCTTGCGGGCATCGGCCAGGTCGCGTTCGAGCTTCTTGCGCTCCTCCAGCAGGGCCGCCAGACGGTCCGGCGCTTCCGCCACCGGCGCGCGCAACTCGGATGCGACCGAGCGCGCCAGCGACGCCAGTTCATTGGCGTTCTTGCGCGCAACCCGGCCGGTCAGCGCCTCGATCCGGCGCACGCCGGCCGCCACCGCGCTTTCGCCGACCACCGAGACCAGGCCGATGTCGCCGGTGCGCCGCACATGGGTGCCGCCGCACAATTCCACCGACCAGCCCATGGCGTTGCTGCCGTCCACGTCGCCCATGGCGACGACGCGAACCTCGTCCCCGTATTTCTCGCCGAACAGCGCGCGCGCGCCGGACGAGATCGCATCGTCCACCGCCATCAGGCGCGTGGTGACCGGCGAATTCTGCAGCACGATGTCGTTGGCGATGTCCTCGACGCGCTCAAGCTCGTCACGCGACATCGGCTTGGGATGCGCGAAGTCGAACCGCAGCCGGTCCGGCGCCACCAGAGAACCTTTCTGGGCGACGTGATCGCCGAGCACCTGACGCAGCGCCTCGTGCAGCAGATGGGTCGCGGAGTGGTTGGCGCGGATGGCGCTGCGCCGATCATGATCCACCGTGAGCGCGAGGGCCGCGCCGTCACGCAGGGTCCCCTCCTCGACCACGCCGGTATGCACGAACACATCGCCGGCTTTCTTCTGGGTGTCGGTGACGCGGAAGCGGACGCCCTCGCCGGTCATCACGCCGGTGTCGCCGACCTGGCCGCCGGACTCGCCATAAAACGGCGTCTGGTTCAGCACCACCGCGCCCTGCTCGCCGGCCCTGAGCGCATCGACGTCCTTGCCGTCGCGCACCAGCGCCGCGACGACGCCTTCGGCGGTCTCGGTCTCATAGCCGAGGAATTCCGTTGCGCCGGTCTTTTCGCGCAGGCCGAACCACACCGCCTCGGTCGCCGCCTCGCCCGAGCCGGACCACGAGGCGCGCGCCTTCTCGCGCTGGCGTTCCATCGCTGCATTGAACGCATCGATATCGACGCCGATGCCGCGCGACTTCAGCGCATCCTGGGTCAGATCGAGCGGAAAGCCATAGGTGTCGTAGAGCGTGAACGCCGTCTCGCCCTTGAGATTGTCGCCCTCTCCGAGGCTGCGGGTCTCATCCTCCAGAATCGCGAGGCCGCGCTCCAGGGTCTTGCGGAAGCGCGTCTCCTCGAGCCGCAGCGTCTCGGTGATCAGCGCATCGGCGCGGTGCAGTTCAGGATAGGCCTGCCCCATCTCGCGGATGAGCACCGGCACCAGCTTCCACATCAGCGGCTCGCGCGCACCAAGCAGTTCGGCATGGCGCATGGCCCGGCGCATGATCCGGCGCAGCACGTAGCCACGGCCCTCATTCGACGGCAGCACGCCGTCCGCGATCAGAAAGGACGAGGCGCGCAGGTGGTCGGCGATCACCCGGTGGGACACCTGCTGCGGGCCGTCCGCATCGACGTCGGTGGCGTCGGCGACGGCGCCGATCAGCGCCCGGAACAGGTCGGTCTGATAGTTGTCATGGGTGCCCTGCAGCACCGCCGAGATGCGCTCCAGTCCCATGCCGGTGTCGATCGACGGCTTCGGCAGGTCGAGACGTTCGCCGCCGGCCAGCTGCTCGAACTGCATGAAGACGAGATTCCAGATCTCGATGAAGCGGTCACCATCCGCGTCGGGCGATCCGGGCGGCCCGCCGGGAATGTGGTCGCCGTGGTCATAGAAGATCTCCGAGCACGGACCGCAGGGGCCGGTGTCGCCCATCTGCCAGAAGTTGTCGGACCCGGCGATGCGGATGATCTTGGAATCCGGCAGGCCGGCGATCTTCTTCCACAGGTCGAAGGCCTGATCGTCGTCAATGTAGACGGTGACCAGCAGCCGCTCGACCGGCAGCTCATAGACCTTGGTGATCAGGTTCCAGGCGAGCTCGATCGCGCGATCCTTGAAATAGTCGCCGAACGAGAAGTTGCCGAGCATCTCGAAGAAGGTGTGGTGGCGTGCGGTATAGCCGACATTGTCGAGGTCGTTGTGCTTGCCGCCGGCGCGGACGCATTTCTGCGCCGTCACCGCGCGCGAATAAGGCCGCCGCTCCAGGCCGGTGAAGACATTCTTGAACTGCACCATACCCGCATTGGTGAACATCAGCGTCGGGTCGTTGCGCGGCACCAGCGGCGACGACGGCACCGCCGCGTGGCCATGCTCCACGAAATAATCGAGGAAGGTCTTCCGGATCTCGTTGACGCCGCTCATTCACACATCCTGGGCCGCACACCACGCAAGCGGCGGACAAATCTGACATTTCGCCCGCTTTTAGCGGACCCGTCCGGCTGCTGTCCATAAAACACGCGCGCCCGGGACGTTGGCAATTCACCGGCCATCCCGGGGAACTGTTGCGAAACGATCGCCACGGTCATTCCAGGCGCAGACGATCATCGGCGGCTCCCGGAATGACGGCTTTTGCATCGCTTTCTCCGGGGCGGACCGGTGGGCGCATGATCGCTGCCGCGGGCCATCCAGTGGGCAGATCGGGCTTTGCGTTCGGCCGCGCCCAACTCCTATACTGCCCCGGCCGATGATCCGGCGGCGCGGTCCACGCGGCGCCGGATTGCCGGCAGCACAGCATCCATCGACAGCGAGCATTCCATGACCGAGACCGCCCCTACCCCGTCCAACCTCGAGAAAAAGCTGCGGTCCGGGCATTTCGCCATGACCTCCGAGATCACGCCGCCGCTGTCGAGCGATCCGCAGGCCCTGCTTGACAAGGGGCTGCCGCTGAAGGGACTGGCCGATGCGGTCAACGTCACCGACGGCGCGAGCGCCAAGACCCATCTCAGCGCGCTGGCTTCGGCTAAGCTGCTGCTCGACGCCGGGGTGGAGCCGATCCTGCAGTTCACCTGCCGCGACCGCAACCGGATCGCCCTGCAGGCCGACCTGATCGGCGCCGCAGCGCTCGGCATCAAGAACATCCTGCTGCTCACCGGTGACGACCCGAAGGCCGGCGACCAGCCGGACACCAAGCCGGTATTCGACGTCGATTCGAGCAAGCTCACCCAGATGGCGCGCGATATCCGCGACAAGCATGAACTGCCGACCGGCAAGAAGATCGGCGGCACCGCGCCGTTCTTCATCGGCGGCGCCGATGCTCCACTCGACCCCAAGCCCGACTGGCAGCCGACCAAGCTCGCCGCCAAGATCCAGTCCGGCGCGGATTTCGTGCAGACCCAGTTCTGCATGGATACGGCCGTGCTCAAGCGCTATCTGGAGCGGCTCGCCCAGAACGACGTCACCAGGGGCCTCAAGATGCTGGTCGGCATCGCGCCGCTGCGCAATGCCAAGTCCGCCCGCTGGATGAAGGACAACCTGTTCGGCACCGTCATCCCCGAAGCCTATATCGAGCGGATGGAGAAGGCGTCGGATCCCACCGCCGAAGGCCGCGCCATTGCCGTCGACCTGATCCAGGAACTGGCCGAAATCCCCGGCGTGTCCGGCGTACATATCATGGCGCCGCTGAACGAAGTCTCCGTTCCGATCGTGATCACCGAAGCCCGCAAGCGCCTCGGCGCCCGGGCGGGTTAACTCACGCCGGATCACCGGACTCGTGTCCCGGACGCGATGCAGCGCTCAGCGGTGCGTCGCGTCCGGGACCTCCATTTTCAGCAATTCAGATGGAACGGGTCCCGGGTCCGCCGCGCAGCCCTTCGTGCTGCACTCTGCCCGGGACACAAAACTGGGCGAGAGCCCCGCTAAGCTGACGGAATAGCCCTCCGGACTCATTCCTCGCCGTCGTCGTCCCCGCCGGATTCGCCAGCCAGAATCTTGTCGGCGATCAGGCCCGAATTCTGACGGATCGAGGCTTCGATCCGGTTGGCGACATCGGGATTCTGCCGCAGGAAGTTCTTGGCATTCTCCCGCCCCTGGCCGATGCGCTGGCTGTCATAGGAGAACCAGGAGCCGGACTTCTCGACCACGCCGGCCTTGACCCCGAGATCGACCAGTTCGCCCATCTTGGAGACGCCTTCGCCATACATGATGTCGAATTCGACCTGCTTGAACGGCGGGGCGAGCTTGTTCTTCACCACCTTCACGCGGGTCTGGTTGCCGACCACTTCCTCACGGTCCTTGATCGAGCCGATGCGGCGGATGTCCAGCCGCACCGAAGCATAGAACTTCAGCGCGTTGCCGCCGGTGGTGGTTTCCGGCGAGCCGTACATCACGCCGATCTTCATGCGGATCTGGTTGATGAAGATCACCATGGTCTGCGACTTGTTGATCGAAGCGGTGAGCTTGCGCAGCGCCTGCGACATCAGCCGCGCCTGCAGGCCCGGCAGCGCATCGCCCATGTCGCCTTCCAGTTCGGCGCGCGGCACCAGCGCGGCAACCGAATCGACCACCAGGATGTCCACCGCGCCGGAGCGCACCAGCGTATCGGCGATTTCCAGCGCCTGCTCACCGGCGTCCGGCTGGGAGATCAGCAGGTCATCGACATTGACCCCGAGCTTGCGGGCATAGACCGGGTCGAGCGCGTGCTCCGCATCGATGAAGGCGCAGATGCCGCCCTTCTTCTGGGCCTCGGCAACGCAATGCAGCGCCAAGGTGGTCTTGCCGGAGCTTTCCGGCCCGTAAATCTCGATCACCCGGCCGCGCGGCAGGCCGCCGACGCCGAGCGCGATATCCAGCCCCAGCGACCCGGTCGACACCGTCTCGACCTCGATCCCGGTCTTGCTGGTGCCGAGCCGCATGATCGAACCCTTGCCGAAATTACGCTCGATCTGGGAGAGCGCGGCATCAAGGGCTTTGGACTTGTCCATGGACGAACCTTCAACGAGACGCAGCGCCGATTGCGGAGCCATCATTCCTCTCCTTATGACCGGGATTCGGAAGGCCGACAACGCGGACCACGCTGCCACCGAACCCGCTGGGGTTAAGGCAGACTTGTACACCATCTGTTCTATGTTCGCAATATGTTCTCATTCTTTAATTTTGCTCCCACCCCTTTTTCGAGGCCCACCACAGGGGCCGGCATCATCGCCGGATTCTCTGGCCCTCCTCCGGTCGTCTGGCCAAGATGCCCGCCGGCCAAGGGAGGACGGAATGGACTTCCTGAAAATCGTCAAATCAATCGAGGAACTTCTCTATGAGGTGATGACCTGGCTGGTCTTCTATCCGCGCACGATGTGGCTATCGGTCAGCCGGCCGCTCGAAATGATGGAATATTCGGATACGGAGCAAACAGAAGCCCCGGAGAAACAATACGTGGACACGCTGAGTCCGCCGCTGTTTCTGCTGCTCAGCATTGTGATCGCCCATGTGATCGAAGTCGCCGCACGAGAAAAGATCGTTCTTGGCAAGGGAGTCGGCGCCGAGATCGAAGGCTCGCATGAATATTTGCTGGCGCTGCGGATGATTATCTACAGCCTGTTTCCACTGATGTTCGCAATCGCTGTGCTCAGGCGGCAGGGCCACAAGATCGACCGGGGGCACCTGCGCGCGCCGTTCTTCAGCCAATGCTATATCGCCGCCCCCACGGCGTTGCTGGTCGGCCTGGCTTCCGTCGCGGTCAGAGGGCCGGACAATGCCATCGCACTGGCAGGCTGGATGATCGTTCCAGTCGCGGTGATCTGGTATCTCTGGCTGCAGACCAAATGGCTTGCAAGGCATCTTGGAACGTCAGCGGTCCGCTCCGTGCCCGTCGCGGTGTGGACATTCGTGAAAGCGGTGGCGGTGGCGACGGCGATTATTGTGGCACTGAGATAAGCACACGCGCGCCGTCTCTTGATCACGCCGAGGCTTTCGCCGCGGCCTCCAGCGTCCGATACCGCCGCAGCACGGCGACGATGATGCCCACGTGCAGCAGGATCGCCAGCCCGAGCCCGAGAAGATGGTGCGCAAGGCCGACGCCGGGTTCGCCGCTGACGACGAACAACGTCACGATGCCGAGCGGGAGAAACAGCAAGACCGACGTCACCAGGCCGGGGTTGTAGCATCGGAAGCGCGCGGTGGCGCCGATATGGGCAATGGCATTGACGATCACGGTGTACGGCGCAACCAATCCCCAGCCGGCGCCCCAGGCCGCCGCCGCGTAAAGCGCCGCGAGGTTGATCCCCCACACCAGCGGCAGGTTGATCACCAGAACGTCGGTGACGCTGAGCGCATCACAGCCGCCGAACACCCGTGTATTGGCGAAGGTGCGGAAGCGGTCACCGGTATGCTCCTCGACCTGATGGATCATATAGCCAGGGCTATGGAGGAAGATCAGCAGCAGCGGCAGGCTGAGCATGCCGATGATCGGCGTCAGCGTCAGCAGCGCCGCGGCCATGAAGCCCGCGCCGATCACCCAGTAATTCTGGAGCCAGTCCTTGAGTTTCAGTTGTTCTGACACGTTCGACTCGCTTTCGTTCCGCTACGAAAGACCCGAAGCCAAGCTAAACGAAAGATGTTTCATTAGTCTCAACGACCGGCCGGGTTTTCACTCCGGCGCCCGCAGGCGATAGCCGATGCCGGTTTCGGTGAGGACGTATTGCGGCCGCTCGGGGTCCGCCTCGATCTTCTGGCGGAGCTGGCGGACATAGACCCGCAGATACTGGGCGTCGGTGAGTTCATCCCAGAGTTCCCCGAGCAGGAAACGGTGGGTCAGCACCTTGCCGGCATGCTGCACCAGGGTGCGCAGCAGCTCGTATTCCTTCGGCGACAGCTTCACCTCGTTGTCCTTCACCTTGACGATGCGGCGCACGAGATCGACCGAGAGGTCGCCGACGCGGAACACCGGCCGCTCGCCATGCACCTGCAGCTGGTGGCGCAGCGCCGCCCGCATCCGCGCCAACAGTTCATCCATGCCGAACGGCTTGGTGATGTAGTCGTCGGCGCCGAGATCGAGCGCCTGCACCTTGCCGGCCTCGTCGCCGCGGCTGGAGAGCACGATGATCGGCACCGCCTCGTTGCGCCCGCGGATCATCCGCAGCAATTCGTGCCCCTGCACGTCCGGCAGGCCAAGGTCGAGGATGATCAGGGCGGGGTTCTGGCTGAGCAGTTCCAGCGCGGTCTTGCCGCTCGGCGCTTCCAGCGTGTCATAGCCCTGGGTGTTCAGCCCCATCCGCAACAGCTTGCGGATCGGCGGCTCGTCATCGATGACCAGGACCTTGAGGGGCGCGGCGCTCATGCAGCAGTGTCCAACTGGCGCGTCTCCTCGACGATCGGCAGCGTGATGGTGAAGGCGGCGCCGCTGCGGTCGGCGCGGTTGGCGGCGGCGATCGTACCGTTCAGCGCCTCGACGAAACCACGGGAGATCGCGAGGCCGAGGCCGGTCCCGGCCTGCACATGGTCGCCCTTCTGCACGCGGTAGAACTTGTCAAAGATGTTTTCGAGATCGCCCAATGGAATGCCCTCCCCCTCGTCGAGGATCCGCAGGCAGACGGACTGGCCGTCGCGCCAGCTCTGGACGCGGATGGTCGTGCCAGCGGGCGCATACTTCGCCGCGTTGTCGAGCAGGTTGAACAGCACCTGCTCGAACAGCACGGCGTCAAGTTCGACCATCGGCAGATCGGACGCAAGCTCCAACTCGACACGGTGATGCGCAAGGATCTTGCCGGCGCGGCGCAGCGCGCTGCCGACAATCTCGCCGAGATCATGCGGCGCGGTGTTCGGCACGACGGCGCCGGATTCGAGCCGCGTCATGTCCAGCAGGTTGGCGATGAAGCGGTTGAGCCGTTCGGATTCATCGATGACGGTCGCCAGCAGGTCAGCCTTTTCCGCATCCGAGAGTTTGGGCGAGAGATCCCGCAGGGTCCCGGCGGAGCCGAGGATGGCGGCCAGCGGCGTCTTCAGGTCATGGGAGATCGAGGTCAGCAGCGCGGAGCGCAGCCGCTCGGTTTCCATGGTCCGCTCCACGCGGTCCATGTCCTCGACCAGATGCACCCGCTCGATCGCGAGCGCGCCCTGGTCGATCAGCGCATCGAGCAGCCGCCGCTCGTCGGGAGTCAGCAGCGGCCCCGGCCGGTCGCTGTCGATGCCGACCACGCCGACGGCGCCGCGGCCGGTGCGCATCGGCAGGAACAGCCGCCTGGCGCCGGGCAAGGTGTCGGAGCCGCGGCCGGCTGGGCGGTTGCTCTGCCACGCCCACTTGGCGGCGGCGAGGTCCGCCTCGTCGAGCATGTCCTCCGGCGGATAGCCCGCCATCACCACGATGGTGTCGTTCTGCGGCAGCAGCAGCACGACCCGGACCTTCAGCATCAGCGCGGTCTGATAGGCGGTCGCCCAGAGCACGTCGTCAAGGGTGCCGACGCCGGCCAGCTTGCGGCTGAAGGTATAGAGCGACTCTGTCGTGCGCGCGCGATCCATCGCCGTCAACGCCTGGGTGCGCACCCGCGCCGCGACATTGGAGACGACGCCGGCCATCAGAATGAAGAAGACGAAGGCGCCGACATTGGTCGGGTCGGCAATAGTAAGCGTGTAGAGCGGCGCCATGAAAAAGAAATTGTAGCACAGCGAGGCGATGACGCTGGTGAACAGCGACGGCCAGAGGCCGAACCGCACGGCCACCGCGACAATCGCCGTGAGGAACACCAGGTCGACATTCTCGATGCCGAGCCAGGGATGCACGAGATGGCCGACGCCGAGCGCAATGGCCACCGCGAGCACCGATGCGGCATAGGGCCGGATCTCCAGCGGCTGCGCCCGCTGCGCCGCGGTGACGGTCTTCCGCGGGATCGGCTCGCCATCAACCATATCGCCGGCAATGACGTGAACGCTGATGTTGCCGGAGCGGCGCACCAGATCATGCACGACGGAGCCGTTCACGATCTCGAAGAAGCGCGACCGCGTCGATTTGCCAATGATGATCTGGGTGATGTTGTTGCTCTGCGCATAGGCAAGCACATCATCAGCAATCCGCCGGTCGCCGCCGGGGATGGTGATGGGCTCCGCGCCCAATGTCTGCGCAAGCCGCAACGTATCGGCAATGCGGTCGCGCTGCTCGTCGTCGAGCTGAAGGCTACGCCGGGTTTCGACATAAAGCGCGGTCCATGGCGCATGCAGCCGGTCGGCCAGACGCTTGGCGTAGCGGACAAGGCCCGCGGCGCGCGCATCCTCGCTCACGCAGATGAGAATCCGTTCGCCCGCCGCCCATGGCCCCGAAATGGCATGGGCCTGCATGTGGGTGAGCAACTGCTCGTCCACGCGATCGGCCGTGCGGCGCAACGCCAGCTCACGCAGCGCGGTGAGATTGCCGGGCGAGAAGTAATGCTGCAGGGCCCGCTCCGCCTGGCGCGGCACATAGACCTTGCCCTCCTTCAGCCGCTGGATCAGGTCGTCTGGCGTCAGGTCGATCAGCTCGACCGCATCGGCGCGATCGAACACCGCATCCGGCACGGTCTCACGCACGCGGACGTGCGTGATCTGGGCGACGACATCGTTCAGGCTCTCAATGTGCTGGATGTTGACCGTCGTGTAGACGTCGATGCCGCGATCGAGCAATTCGCCGACATCGAGATAGCGTTTGGGGTGACGGCTGCCGGGCGCGTTGGTGTGGGCCAGTTCATCAACCAGCGCGATCTGCGGCCGGCGGGCGATCAGGGCGTCGAGATCCATCTCCTCGAGCCACTGGCCCTTGTGCTCGATCCGCCGGCGCGGGATGACTTCAAGGCCGTCGAGCAGCGCTTCGGTCTCCTTGCGGCCATGGGTCTCGATAACGCCGATGACGACGTCAAAGCCGTCCTTCTTCCGGGCGCGCGCCTGCTGCAGCATCTCATAGGTCTTGCCGACGCCGGGGGCGGCGCCGACAAAGACCTTCAGCTTGCCGGCGCCGCTGTCCTCGCGTCGGGCGGCTTCCAGCAGAGCTTCCGGAACAGGTCTTTGTTCGGTGTCGCGACGTTGGTCTGCCATCACCCGATCTTGTTTGCAGGATTTCCCGTCAGGTGGTCTTAACGCGCGGTTGCACGATCGAGCGCCATGTTCAATGCGAGCACGTTGACGTGGGGTTCGCCAAGGATGCCCAACAAACGTCCGCGCACGTTGTCACCGACCAGCTGCCGCACCTGCCCCTCCGGGATGTTGCGGGCCTTGGCAATACGCGGCACCTGGAACAGGGCAGCGTCCGGCGAGATGTCCGGATCAAGTCCGCTCGCCGTCGTCGTGACCAGGTCGATCGGGACCGGGGCGGACGGGTTTTCCTGCCTGAGCTTCTCGACATCGCCTTGCACGCGCTCGATCAGTGCCTTGTTGGTCGGGCCGAGATTCGATCCCATGGAATTCGCCGCATTGTAGGGAACCGATGTGGTCTTGGTCGAGTCAGCCGGGTCCGGACCGGTGGTCGCGGACGGGCGGCCGTGGAAATAACGGTCGCTGGTGAATTCCTGGCCGATCAGGGCGGAGCCAATCACCTTGCCGTCCTGCTCGATCAGGCTGCCCTGCGCCTGCCAGGGGAAGATAGCGCCGGCAATGCCGGTCATCGCCAGCGGATAGACCAGGCCGGTGATTGTGGTCAGAAACACGATGAAGACAATTGCCGGGCGGATTTCTTTCAGCATTGGGGTTCTCCTCAGGCGAGGTGCAGGGCGGTGACCACCATGTCGATGGCCTTGATGCCCACGAAGGGAATGATGACGCCGCCCAGCCCGTAGACCAGCAGGTTCCGGCGCAGCAGCGGCGCGGCGCCGATCGGCCGGTAGGCGACGCCCTTCAGGGCCAGCGGGATCAGCGCGATGATGACCAGCGCGTTGAAGATGATGGCCGAGAGGATCGCGCTTTGCGGCGTCGACAGGTTCATGATGTTGAGCGCCTGCAGCTGCGGATAGAAGGCGAGGAACATCGCGGGGATGATGGCGAAGTATTTCGCCACGTCGTTGGCGATCGAGAAGGTCGTCAGCGCGCCGCGCGTCATCAGCAATTGCTTGCCGATCTCGACGATCTCGATGAGCTTGGTCGGATTGGAGTCGAGGTCCACCATGTTGCCGGCTTCGCGCGCTGCGACCGTGCCGGTGTTCATGGCGACACCAACATCGGCCTGCGCAAGCGCCGGCGCATCGTTGGTGCCGTCGCCGCACATGGCGACCAGCTTGCCCTTGGCCTGCTCGTCGCGGATGAGGCGCAGCTTGTCCTCCGGTGTCGCCTGGGCGAGAAAGTCATCGACGCCCGCCTCGGCTGCAATAGCGGCCGCGGTCATCGGGTTATCGCCGGTGATCATGATGGTGCGGATGCCCATGCGGCGCAGTTCGGCAAAGCGCTCGCGGATGCCGCCTTTGACGATATCCTTGAGGTGGATGATGCCGAGCAGCCGGCCATCCTTGGCGACTGCCAGCGGCGTGCCGCCGGCCTTGGCCACAGCCTCCGCGATCGCGTTGATCTCGCGCACGGTCTCGGTACTGACACCGAGGCGCGGGGTCGCGCTGTCGCTCGAATTGAGGAAATTCAGGACCGAATCCACCGCGCCCTTGCGCACCCACGAGCCGCCGATCTCGACGCCGCTCATGCGGCTCTGCGCGGTGAACGGGATGAACTTCGCCTTGATCTCCGCAAGGTCACGGCCGCGGATGCCGTATTTCTCCTTCGCCAGCACGACGATCGAGCGGCCTTCCGGCGTCTCGTCGGCGAGCGAGGCAAGCTGCGCGGCATCGGCCAGTTCCTGCTCGGTCGCGCCGCGCACCGGCTTGAATTCGGTCGCCTGACGGTTGCCCAGGGTGATCGTGCCGGTCTTGTCGAGCAGCAGCGTGTCGACGTCGCCCGCGGCCTCGACCGCACGGCCGGACATCGCCAGCACGTTGAAGCGCACCAGGCGATCCATGCCGGCAATGCCGATGGCCGAGAGCAGCGCGCCGATGGTGGTCGGGATCAGCGTCACGAACAACGCGACC
>Ga0180223_1001164_pt1 | contig 21927 bp, 29 predicted proteins | sample eDN5th30CKraftOP_FD_151337 | JGI IMG/M metagenome (GOLD analysis project Ga0180223, IMG submission 151337) | Enriched Organic Plus compost microbial communities from Emeryville, California, USA - eDNA 5th pass 30_C Kraft OP (version 2) (version 2) ... | reverse complement strand
ACGCTGAAAATCCTCGCGCCCTCCCTGCTGTCGCAGAAAGGGAAAGGGTGGACGACTTTTACGCCGCCCGCAGCAGCTCCATGCCGCCGCTTCCGTGGACTAGTTTCTCACCGCCGTTCTCACCAGTTCGATGGCAAGAACCCGCTGCCCGTTCTGGCGATTCACCTGCGTCTGCGCGATCACGCAGCGCGCCGCACCCTGGGGTGCCGCGCAGGTGACGGTCCAGTCTCCATGGGTTCGGTGAGGGACGTGGCGTTGCCGGGAAGGCCCGTCTCCTGGGCAGCTCCGGCCGAGCTGACGAGAGCGGACAGTATGATGACGGAAAGGATGCGTCCTACTGGAAACATAGTTTCATCTTGGGCTTGGGTCAAAAATTGCCCGCCGCTTGAAGATACAAGCGGCAGGCCAATGACCTGTCTCAAATGAGGAAAGGTCAGAACCGTACGGCGAGATTCGCCTTGAAGCCGTGATCTTGTGCGCCCGAGGCGAGCTGGCCGGTATAGGAGAAGCCAAGTCTTGCATCAGGGCTGAGGTCGAGATCGAGCCCGGCCTCGATCACGGCGCTACCCTTGGCGATGGGTACGCCGGCAATCGTGAAGGCATCGCCGGCCGAGAAGGCATGCGTGCTTTCGGGCGTGGTGTCGCCAAAGGCGTACCGCCAGCCGATCATGCCCTTGAGCGTGGCCCCCATCGTACCGAAGGTCAGGGTGTGCTCGCCGCGCAGGCCGAGCGTGGTGAAGGTCGCGTCGGTGCTGCCGCTGTGGCCGATCAGGGCAGCATCTCCTCCCTTTTCCCCGAAGCTGCTGCTGTGCAGGCTGACATTGGCGAGATTGGCGAAGGGCTCCAGCCGGATGCCGTTGCCTGGCTCCAGGCGATAGCCCAGCTCTCCGAACGCCTGGAAGGTGCCGGCGGAGTAGTCTGCGGTAAGGTGATTGCCGAGACCTGGGATGGCGACGGGGCGACTGGTGTCGATGTCGTGCCAGCTATAGGCCACCCCGGTGCGCAGGGCGATGTTGCCCCATTGGGTGCCGCCATAGGCGCCGAGATGATAATTGTCGCTGGAGCCCGAAGACGCCCGGTCCCCGGCCTTGAAGGTCGAATGGCTGTAGCCGGCCAGAAGACCGAGACGCCAATCACCGATCAGACCGTCGGCGCCGATCAGTAGGCCGCGGGTGTTTCGGTCGAGGGCGGCGGCATTGCCGTCGCTGTCGCTCGATCCCCAGGAGCCGAAGCCTTGGCTCCAGAAGACGGGACCAATATGGTCGGCAGAGACGGCCACGGGCGTGTCGCCCGGCCCATAGGCGAGAACGGGAGCCACCGAAGCGCCCGCATCGCCGAAGGCGGCGCGGATGCGGTCGTTGGCCGCGTTGCGGATGAAGCGGCTGTCCTCGATGAGCGCGGTCTTTGCCGAGCCGTGGATCTCGCCCGACAGCGCATCGAAGCTGGCCCGGATCAGGTCGCTGTCATCGGCAAGCTGGGCAATCGCGTCGTAGATCGCATGGCCGGCGTCAAAGCCGATGCTTTCGACACCGCCAGCCGTGGCGATCTGATTGCGCGTCGCCGCGACAGAAGCGAAATCGCGATCGTTGCGCGAGAGCTGCAGATCGACCGTGCCCGCCCCGTAGTCGTAGATCACCTCGGGCGTGAGAAAGGCGAAGTTCGAAATCACATCATCGAACGAACCAGACAGCCCTCAGCAATACACTGCGCTGCAGCTTCACGGTCACATGATGAAAGGTCTCGTGAGTTTCGCATGTCACGCGATCCGCGCAAGACATCAGCGCGGTCGACCCATCCGCGTGAACCACTTTGCCAAACTGTTCGGCAAAGCCCTTGGCTGGCGATGGGCTCCATAACAGGACGAAATCATCGCTGTCTTTCGACGGGTCGTGGGAGGTTTCCAGGCGGTGGGGGGCAACCCGCGCATCGGTTACGGTGACGCCGGGCAGAAGACGGGTTTCCGTCTCCATATGTAGACTGCCATCGAGTGGAGTGAACTCCACGTTGAGAAAAGCGCGGCCAACCACCTCCCTCACCAGTTCGTCTCGTTGAGGATCAGTTATCTCCAGTGTTGAAAAGCGGATCAACGCTGGATCTTTGAACATCTCTATCCCCTCCGCCCCCGAACGGAATATAGTCCACGTCAAGAATGCGCTTGGCAAATACAGCCAAAGAACGATTTGGCTTGCGTGGTGCAATTGCGAAAACGAAATTCTCTCCGATGATGCTCATCACGGCGGAGAATTCAACCCGGATTCTCAGTTCCGGTACCGTCCCTATTCCCATGAGACGGATCCGCGCCGCATGACCGCGTCCGTTATGGCATCTGGCGAGCCAGATGAATCGGCGACACCAATTCTTTATCGGTCGCAGCGTCGGTTGCATCTGCGACAATTCCATGTTGAATGCGCCCTTGCATACTCGCCCCAGCGGCCAGGCCACCTCCCAGCCAAAAGACTAGTTCGCAAGAGTGTCTTTAGACACGTTCTATTCAACACGGTTCAATATTTTGGGGGACCGATATGGAAGCTATTATTGCACAACTTATTGGCGGGCTTGCCGGCGGCGGTGCCGGCGGCAAGATCGTCAAGGACTCAGATCTCGGCAACATCGGTAATCTGATCGCAGGCGCGATCGGCGGCGTCGGCGGCGGTACACTTCTTGGTTCGCTGCTCGGGGCTGGAGGTGCTGCTGCGGGTGGCGTGGATCTCGCCGCACTCGCCGGACAACTGGTCGGCGGCGGCGTGGCGGGTGCGGTCGTTCAGATCGTCGCTGGCCTGATTATCAACAAGCTGATCAAGAAATAATAATGGTAAGGTAAGAACCACTATGGCGCATAAGTTCGAAATCTATAAGGATAAGGCTGGAGAATACCGCGTTCGCTTCAAAGTACAACAGCGAAGTTATGTTCTCCACTGAAGGCTACTCCTCAAAGGCAAGCGCACAAAACGCTATCGATTCCATAAAGAAAAACGGTCCTTCGGCACCCGTGGAGGACAACAGCTAGCCGTTCGATCCTTCCTCTAAATGCCCGCTGCGACTCCGCAGCGGGCATTTTGTGCCCGCGCAAATTTTTCCGCATGCCAAAGAGCTTGAAGGTGATTCGCTGACAATACCTAAATTGCACGCGACCTGAGCAAACCGACACTGCCGATCACCTGTATTTGCACGTTAGGTATACGCCCGACCATGAGCCCGAGCATGTCTGAGGACTACATACAAAGAGTTCACTGCGGCCATTCCGAATTTGACAGATAACACATTCGGCCGCGGTCGCCTGAAAGGGTATGGCCGTGCTGGCTGCCGCCCGATTGCACACGACCCGCAGATGCTGCGCATCCGCCTGAATTCATCAATTGACGAGGGGTATATGGACATAAAGATATCTTTATGCCTCCATTGACTTTTCGGTTTTGGCGCACCAATGTGGCGTTGTCATGGTCGACCTGGTCCTGAACATCTTCGATATGGAAGGTGCGGCCGGCATCGGCGCGGCGGGTCAGACTGGTGACGATCTGATTGGCCAGGTCCGCGACAATATCATGGACGCGCCGCGAAGCCGCGGCAGTGTTGCCCTCTACGGCCAGGAAAGCCTTGGTCAAGGCTATGGCTATCTTCCCGGCGTCAAAGGGCGTCACCGAGCCGTTGCGGCGTATAAGCTGGTAGCCGGGCTCTACCGCCGTCGCCACATGTTTGGGACTTTGGGCGAGGGGCTCATGGGTTTCGTCGGTGCGGAGTTCGGCTAGCGCAGGCATCATCATCCCCGATGGAGTTGAGGACGAAGGCCAAGCGGACGCATGCCGGAATCCGGACGGGACAGGCCGTCCGAAGCAAGCGCACCACCGGGACACCCCGCCCGTGGACGTTCATGGTGTCGCGGCAGGTCTCCTGGCTCGCGGGTCGTCGTTCTTGTCCGTCTTCCCAAGGCCTGGCGGCCTCAGTGACTTTGGTGGGCAGAACTCGCCGCTAACAGTTGCGGGGGCAGCGCCGGCTTCGCACCGGCTTCCCTCTTAGCTCTCGATCTTGCGATTCGAGAGACCGTGACTACTAGGTATGGTGCCAAATAATCAAAATGGCGTCAATATATGGGGCTCTCCTTTCCCGCGTCTGCCACAATGCTTGGCAGGGCGCCGCGAGTTGAAATCCCCAGGACTGGTCACAGTTTGAATTGCTGTCCTGCCGCGGTCGCGTTGAGCACCCTGTTACGTCCGAGTGCCTTTGCTTCATAGAGCGCGGCATCGGCACGCATCAGCAGTTCCCGGAAATCCTTCGCATCCTTCGGAAACGTGGCTACACCGATGCTGATGGTGACCTGCCGGTCGAGACCGGCATGCGGGGTAGCTTCCACGGCCGTGCGAATGCGTTCGGCCAGCATAACAGCGCCCGGCGGCATCTCCGGGCACATCAGCACGAACTCCTCGCCTCCATAGCGGAACAATTCGTCCGTCTCGCGTTTCGTACGCACAATCGTGTCAGCGACTACCCGGATCACCCTGTCTCCTGCCGGGTGCCCGTACCGATCGTTGATTGACTTGAAGTGATCGATATCGATCATCATCAGGCTGACCGACAGGTTTGTCCGCGAGGCTGCCTGCAGCATGGCTGGCCCTCTGGTATCGAACTGTCCCCGGTCCTTCAGTCCGGTCAGCGCGTCCCGGCCGATCCGCTCGACGAGCTTTTCATAGCGGTGGCGATAGGTCAGCCGGTCGAAGACGTCGACGACGCCATGCGGATGGGCGCGAATGACACTTGTATCGATGAAGCGCAGATAGAGCGTCAGCATGACGCTGAAAAAGCCCGCGGCTCCGATCTTGGCAATCCAGCCGCCGTAGAAGGCCGAGACCTCACACCGGACAAAAGATTCAGGCCGGCATAGAAAAGGGCCTGGTCGAAACTCAGCACGATCCCCAGGCTCATGAAGATCCGGCCCGGAATCGTGTTGGTCACCATCGCGCCAAGCCGCTCATAGATGATCACCATGGCGATCAGGTCGATAAAGAGCAGGACAGTGCCCCAGACCATGAGGAAGCCGATCTGGTCGAGGAACGGCAGGTCCGGGTTGTAACCCGGCAGGCTCACGGTATCGCTGTAAGCACGCAGGACCATGGCCAGCACCACCATGAGGATGTTGCCGATCAGCAGTCCGTAAATCGGCTGGCGCATGCTCTCTGCATCTTCCTTGGTATAAAGCAGCAGGAAGAAGGCGAGCTTGCCCGCGAACATCACGGTCGAACCTGGCGAGATCAGCCCGAAAGGCAGCTCGATGAAAAAGACAGCGGCGAGATAGGTCTCGAGGAAGTGCATCGCACCGAGAACGGCATAGAAGACCCCAATCCCTATCGTCGCTCTGTAACGAAAAATGGCCGCCATCGCGGCGAAATAAATAACTGCCTGCGCAAACAGGACAAGAAAACCCGACATGTCGTCAATTACCCCCCGACCTTAACCCCGATCTATCCTCCTGCGTTCAGTGCTCGCTCCTATTCCATTTGCAGCGTTTCATCCCTGGAAACCTCCATTGCGTAGGAACGCTGCTTCCTCAAGCGTTGTTTCGCGACCCAGCATCTCGTTGCGGTGCGGGAAGCGCCCGAAGCGGCGGATGATGTCGCGATGTCCCTCCGCATGGGAGAGCCACGGCTCGCCGAGCTTTGCATTGAGCGCCACCGAGACGTCCTGATCGGCCATGTCTTCCGAATGGGCGAAGGGCAGGCAGAAGAACAGCCGCAGGTCAGGCTCGACTAACTCCATATGTCCGGCCGCCTGCGCCGCGCGGGCATAGTGTCGGGCCAGCGCATCGGTCGCGTACATGTGGCCGGTGCCGCGAAAGGCGTTGCGAGGAAACTGGTCGGTGAGGATCAGCAGCGCCAACGCACCTTCGGGTGTCTCCATCCAGCCGTCATGGCGCCGTTCGGCAACCGCCATGTGCAGGTCGAGAAAATGTTCCCGGAATCTGCGGTCGAAGCCCTTGTCTTTGTCGAACCATCGGCCTTCATCCCCGGCTTGCTTCCAGAAGCCGACAACATCCGAAATCAGCCCGTCATCTCTGTGCCACCGCGTTCTAGATATGGCGATCATGACGACGTCTCCGGTTCGCCCTTGCTCGGCGCGTTGCCGTGGATCAGGTCGCGGCCGGCATAGATGCCGCCGACTGTCTCGATCTCGAAGCGTTCGGCGTCGCGACGGCGGATATCAGTCATCAGCTCCGTTGCCGCGTCCGGTCCGTCACCGAGCACGACCAGAGCCCGTCGCTGAGTTTGAGGGCGGATTCGAAGGTCTCGCGCACCTGATAGTCGACGCCGGCATGAACCAGTTCGATGGCATGTTCGCGGTCGATGGAGCGGGCCAGCACCGGCACCATCGGAAACTCGTGCCTCGCCAGCTCTGCGATCGTGGTCGCTGCCTTGCCATCGTTCACCGCAACGATGATGGCCCTGGCATCGTGCGCTCCCGCCGCATGAAGAATGTCGAGACGCGATCCGTCGCCGTAATAGACCTTGAACCCAAAATCCTCGGCGTCGCGGATCGCCTCGGTGCTCGTCTCGATGATCGAGACCGAATGGCCCCGCGCCAGAAGCGGCTGACTGACGATCTGGCCGAAACGCCCGAAGCCGATGAGGAGCACGTTGCCCGACAGGTTCTCCGCGATTTCCACGCCATCCATCGACTGCACCGGCTTCGGCAGCAGCCGGTCGTGCAGGATGACCATCAGCGGCGTCAGCACCATGGAGATGATGATGATCGCAGTCAGGTTCGCGTTCCATTCGGGTGTCAGGATGCCGAACTGCGTGGCGGTGGCGTAAAGCACGAAGGCGAACTCGCCGCCCTGCGCCATCAGCACCGTGCGCTCAATCGCTTCCCGGTTGTCGGCCTTGAGGAATCGCGCGACGCCGTAGATCACGATCATCTTCAGGATCATGAAGGCCGGCACCGAGATCGCGATCACCGCCCAGTTGGTGGCGATGATGTCGAGGTCGAGCGCCATGCCGACGCCGAGAAAGAACAGGCCGAGCAGAAGGCCGCGGAAGGGCTCGACATCGGCTTCGAGCTGGTGGCGGAAGGAGGATTCCGACAGGAGCACGCCAGCCAGGAATGCGCCCATCGCCATGGAGAGCCCACCCGCCTGCATCAGCACCGCCGCTCCGAGCACGACCAGAAGCGCTGCCGCCGTCATAACCTCGCGCGCGCCGAACCGGGCGAGCAGGCGGAACATCGGATCGAGCAGGTAGCGTCCGGCGAGCACCAGCGCCACGATGGCGGCAAGGCCAATGGCGACGCCGGTGAGACGGTCGGTCAGCGTCGCCTCCGCACCGCCAGGCGCAAGGAAGGCGACCAGAGCCAGTAGCGGCACGATGGCCAGGTCCTCGAGCAACAGGATGGCGATGATGCGCCTGCCCTTGGGCAATCCCATCTCGCCACGTTCCTCAAGCATTTGCATGACGATGGCGGTGGATGTCAGAACGAAGCCGGTGCCGGCGACGAAACTCGCCGCAGTTGGATAGCCGAGTGCGATGCCGACCCAGACCAGCACGGCGATGGCCAGGCCGACTTGTAGGAGCCCGAGCCCGAAAATCTCGCCGCGCATGGCCCACAGGCGCGAGGGCTGCATTTCCAGGCCGATGATGAACACGAAGAGCACGACGCCCAGTTCGGCGACGTGGATGATCGACTGCGCGTCGTGAAAGAGACCCAGACCGAACGGACCGATCGCGAGACCCGCGGCCAGGTAGCCGAGGACCGAGCCGAGCCCAGCCCGCCGGAACAGCGGGACCGCAATCACTGCCGCGGCAAGGAGTACGACCACGGCGATCAGGTCGACCCCGCCATGGGCAGCTTCGGCGGCATGCGAAACGGCTTCGCTGGCCATGGATTGATCTCCTGTCATTTTGCGGGAATGCGGAATTCCGCAATCAGCGCGTCCGAGATCGTCACATAGGCTTCACTGCGGCCGTTGAAGACACGGCTCTGCCAGTCGAACACAATGTGCGTTGTCTGTCCGGCTGTCGTTGCCTCGAGCACTGTCATCCTGGCGTTTGCGCCGATCGCGTCGGAGCGGGCCCAGGAACGAACACCGTCGTGGCCCTTCAAAACGCGGCCCCAGTCGTCGATGTGCCCGGTCGGGCTGAAGGCGGCAACGAATGCCTCCTCGTCACCTGCGTTGATGGCATTGACGGCCGCCCGCAGTACTGGTGGTAGGGAGATTGACATGACGTCTTCCTTTCAATCGGGAAAAGCGCGAGTCGCTCGCGTGGTGTTCAACCTTTCGCCAGTTGCCACAAGACGACGACCGGAACGGCAAAGACGACAAGCAGGATCGGCAGTTCCTGAGCGACCGTGTAGCCGGCCCTGGTCACGCCGACCCACATGTTGATCAGCGCGACCACAAGCCAGACAGGAATAAAGAGATTTGCCCCGGCTGCTGCTCCGGAAAAATCGCCACCCCAGAGCTTGCCGAAAAGCGTGAAGACTCCGAGCAGAACGATTCCACCTGCGATGACGAGCAGCATATGCATGATGGATTATCCTTCTCGATTGAGAGTCTGCCGGACCGGGCAGCAGGCGGCTGTGTCCCGATGCAATAAAAGCCCTCCCGCATCCATCATGATTAGTGATTCTGCGGGAGAGCAAGTCGTGGTCCGCTTACTTGGTGGTGTAGCCGCCGTTGACGAGGATGGTCTGGCCCGTCATCCACCAACCGTCCGACACCATGAAGCGGATGTAGGGAACGATATCCTCGATATCGGTCAGGCCCGTCTTCGAGAACTTCGAGAGTGCTGCCGCCGTCTTATGATAGGCAACCGCATCCTCGCCTTCGGCGGGATAGAAGAAGGGCGTGTCCATCGGTCCGGGTCCGATGGCCGTCACCGAGATTCCGCGCTCACCGAATTCCTTGGATGCAGCACGGGTAAAATGCTCCACTGGGGCCTTGGTCCCAGCATAGCTCGAATAGAAAGGCGTGAAGGCGCCGAGCAGCGAGGTGACCAGCGTGCAGATCTTGCCGTTGTCATTGAGGTGCTTCCCCGCCTCCTTGAGAAAGAAGAAGGCGGACTTCGCGTTGACCGCGCTCATCTCGTCATATTCGGCCTCGCTGATCTCGACGATCGGCTTCTTCAGCACCTTTCCGACGGTGTTGATGGCGATGTCCGGCTTGCCGATGACGGCGACCGTATCGGCGAACAGCTTCTCCATCGCGCCGGCGGTCGTGAGGTCGGCCTGGAACGCTACCGCCTCGGCGCCGGCGGCCGTCATCGCGGCGACGGTGGCATCCGCATCTGCCTTGGTCGCGACGCTGTTGTAGTGGATCGCGACCGCCCTTGCACCGTGCTCGGCGAGATCACGCGCGATAAGTCCGCCCAGATTTTTCGCACCGCCGGCGATGATGACAGTTTTTCCCTTGATGCTGTGATCGGTCATGACGTCAGCCTCCTCGTCTTTCCCGCGGCCCGCACCGTGCAGCCGCTTTCGAGGATAAGAATATCGTCTATGATTTTCCTATAAAGTCGCTTATCCTGACATCACTTGTCGTCTACTCTGGATAATGAGAGCGTTCCCGCTTGGACCGCATAGACCTATTCCGCATCTTCGCCCGCGTCGTCGAATGCGCGAGCTTCACGCGCGCGGCGGACACGCTCGGCATGCCGCGCTCGTCGGTATCGGCGGCGGTGCAGGAATTGGAAGGACGCGTGGGGGCAAGGCTCCTGCACCGGACCACACGGGTCGTCTCGCCGACACAGGACGGTTCGGCCTTCTACGAACGCTGCCTGCACCTGATCACCGACGTCGAGGAGACCGAGAACATTTTCCGCCAGTCCACTGCTCCAGCAGGCAGATTGCGTGTCGACGTGCCCGGCCGCATTGGGCGTCTGATCATTGCTCCCGCATTACCGGTCTTTCTCGACGAGTACCCTGAAATAGACGTTGATCTCGGTGTCACCGACCGGGCGGTGAATCTTATCGAGGAAAGCGTCGATTGCGTGCTGCGGGTTGGCTCTCTGGCGGATTCGGGTTTGATCGCACGCTCGATTGGCGAACTACAACTCATCAACGTCGCGAGCCCCACCTATGTGAAGCGCCAAGGCATGCCTGAGACGCCTGACGATCTACGGAACCATCTGGCGGTCAACTACGCCTCGCCGTCGAGCGGGCGCGTTGAGGCCTGGGAATGGGGCGAAAACGGTGTGTTGCGATCCACGCCTATGCGTGGCCGCGTCACCGTCAACAGCGCAGAAGCTTATATCGCTTGCTGCCTGGCCGGTCTCGGCCTGATCCAGATTCCGGCTTATGACGTGCGGCGTCATATAGAGGCGGGCGAACTCGTCGAGGTGATGCCCGATTACCGCGCAGAACCGATGCCCATGACGCTACTCTATCCGCACCGCCAGCATCTTTCGCGTCGCCTCCAGGTGTTCGCGGATTGGCTTGAGAGCCTTCTCAAGAGGGAACTCCTGAGCTGTGAACCCTGATTCTACGGCTCACGGCGAATCGCCAAAGTATTTTTGCCTGATTTCCTCGATGCGTCCGCCTTCATGGGCCCCGATCAGCTCAACGGTCAGAGCGCGCGTCAAGTCGCTGCCATGCGGCAAGCCAAACCCATATTTATCCGGCTCGAAGATCGCGCCAACCACAGAAAGAGGAAGCTGTTTGTTACTGTGTGCGTAATATTCAAGCACGGGTGCGTCCCCGAGGACCGCCGCCACCTCTCCTGAAACAAGCGCATGGGCTGCCTCTTCCAAGTGCGGAAAGGGACGCGCGTCGAGACCGGCGCCACGCGCATATTGTTCGGCAACCGAGCCCGTGAACACGCCTACCGGGCGCCCGGACAGATCCGCGACACTGCGGATTTGGTTGCTGAGGGAAAGTGTCGTCATGACGCTCGTGACCGACGAGGTCACATAAGCCAGAACCGCAAGGCCACAGACCAGCCACAGCCCCTGCCAGATGCGCCCGACCCAGCCGAACAGGTTCTTGCGCGACCGGCTTGCCGGATGTCGCGACAGACATGACCGAGTAGAAGCTCTCGGCGATCCCGTCGCGCCACCGTTTCGGGAAATTCTTGTCGAACCTGCGATCAAACAGCGTAAGCAGGATTGTTGCAACAACGATCACGGCCGCGATCCAGGCATAGGCGCGCAAGTGGCCAGACGCCTGCAGTCCCTGGAACATGTCGCGGAAGCCCGTGCCCCTATCCTCATTGATCATGATGCGCAGGCCCGCATCGAACCACGGATGCGTGAAATCGATCCGCTCGGCCCGATCGCGCGTGATGGTGAGATTGGTAACCGCGACATCGACGTCAACCGACGCAGCAGCATCGACAAGATCGCCGAGCGTCTCCAGTCGGACGTAATCGGTTTGCAATCCGAGAGGCTGCGCAAGCATTTCCCAGAGCTCGATCGCCATACCGGTATAGCGTCCGTTTTCCTCCATGACGAAAGGAGGGCTAAGGTACACTCCCGCTTTCACGAGTCGGGGCGGAACTGATGAATCCACCTCCGGTTGCTGTGCGACGGCACTTGTGAATACTGCAAAGACAAAAATCATCGCGACGAATACGCATCGGAAGAACGATGATACCATATGTTGGATATCTCCTTTCTCTCGGATCTTCTTGGTTGTGTTGAATGAACATTATGAGCCGGAGGCCGATTCGATCATGAGCGTAGCGATCCTTCACATACTGTATGTAATTGCAATTTCAGCGGAGGCCGTCACCGCTGCACTCGCGGCTGGTCGCCGCAGCATGGATTGGGTCGGTGTTTGCCTGTTGGCGGCCGTGACCGCTCTCGGCGGCGGAACGGTCCGCGACATGGCTTTGGGCCACCACCCTCTGGTCTGGGTCGCCCACCCCGAATACCTGGCGGTCGTCATCGTGGCGGCGCTTCTGACGATCGCAATAGCCCGCATCGTCCACAAGCTGCGGCGGCTGTTTCTTTTCCTGGATGCGGTCGGCCTCGTTGTTTTCACCATCCTTGGCTGCAACGTGGCAATGGACATGGAGCTGCCTGTGCTCGTGGTGGTCGTTGCCGGCATGATTACGGGCTGCGTGGGCGGCGTCCTGCGTGACATGCTTTGCAGCGAAATCCCGCTCCTGTTCCGCAGCGAACTCTACGCAAGCGTCTCCGTCGTGACGGGCGTGATTTATGTCGGGGGACTCTATCTGCAACTGCCGCACGATGCGGTCATGTTCCTGGCGATGGCGCTGGGATTGGCGCTCCGATTGCTGGCTCTACGCTTCGACTGGAACATGCCAAAGTTCGTCTATGAGAAGGAACTGCATTGAATGCGACAGCGCCAAGAAGCAGGAGCGGCCCAACTTATCATCAAGGGATGATCGCCATGCTGGGCGCAGTTGCGGGGCAGCAGGCCCCGCTCATTGTGCCGGCTGGAACACGACGAACCGAATATCTTCGGTTGGATGGAAGTTCTGCTTCCGCAACTCGAACGTGGTAGGGGTGACCTTCCTGAGGCCGCTCATGCACAGGGGACAGAACCGCCTTCGGGTCATCCTTGTCGATCGTGAGATGGAAGTCACCTATCGGTCCCTTCCAGTTGGCACCGGTCGTCAGCACATAGCCGACTTCCCAGGCCGCGATGCCAGCGGCATCGCTGTCAGCCGCCTGGGCCTGCCTCACAAGCCTTGCGACGCCTGCCGTTCCTGGCGCATCGAGACAATAGCTGCGGTAATCCGCTGCTAGGTCGTCTCCCGGATAGACGATACGGCCACCTTTGATCGGCTGATAGCGGTGTTCTACGGTGTTAGCCTTGCCCGCAGGGAAACTCTGCTCCCAGTGATACGTGGCCTTCAGGCTCCACAAAGGGCTGACATCATCGTCGCGCTCGGTCGGGCCATCTCCTACGTCGAAAAGCCCGTGATCGACGAGCTGCTGCCACTCGGCATCCGAAAGCGCACGGACCTTGTCTTCCCATCCTGGAAGATGCGTATTGGCGGGCAACCCGGCTTCTGCCAGCACAGCGGTAACGTCGGTGCCACCGTCCGTAACGGCTTTCTCTTCCAGAAGAGGCGAGACGGACTGCCCGTCGACCGTCACTCGGAAATCGACGAAGTTATGCTCCGTATTGGCGGGCAACTCGAAGTTTGCGGTCGCGCTCTGATCGACTTCCGGCAGCGGAAACACCACCCTGGCAACGATGTCGCGATTGCTTTCGTTGCGGAACTCGTAGCGCACGCGGACCTCACTCGGAGAGAGGTGGAGGTCCTCACTGAGCATTGCGATATGCTCGGACGTGGTAAGCTCCAGACCGCCGGCGCCCAGCACGGCAAGCGTGTCGTTGGCATAAGCGGTTGCCGGAGCAACCGCGGCAATCACGCTGGAGAGAGCCCAACGACGAAGCCCGGAACCTCGAGAGGCAATCGAGTTCGCAACCAGTCTCATTTTATTGCGTGAACCCCCGCGCTCTCATGCACGACTTCACCAGCTCGGCCTCATCCATTCCGCGAACCACACCGCTTGCCACACCTTCCGAGATGGCATCGCCCCAGGTTTTCGGGCGGTTGTTCGCACCGATCGTAGCGGTTGCCGCTTCGGCCTCATACTGGCACTCGGCCAAGGCCTGGTCCGCTTCCGACTTCGGAGTATCGTCCCGCGTCCACTCACGGCCTTGGGTCGTACATCCCGCCAGCGAGATCGAGGCAATCAGGATCAGTGTATGAATTCGGCCCTTCACGATATTGCGCTCCTGTTTCATCGTTGCCCGGCGCGGCCGATCCGCTCTGGCATGGGGTGGCCAACCAGTTTGTCAGATACAGCGTTGCGTTGAGGCCGCAAGCCTACAATCGGTTTCCCATACGCTCAAGCGAAGATGGGAAAACATGAGCCTCGAAGGTGGTTTTCTTCGTATTCGTCCAACCTCGGCGACCATACAAAGGCCGAGTCAGCGTCTCCGCAGCGATGGCTTGAAAGTTGAACCCAGAATCTGCGCTCGGTTGCGGCCTTTGGTGATTCGGCTCACCTGCGCACATCGAGTGCTGCTCTCGATTTCCGATTCCGCCGATCGCCTGTATTTGCACGCTACGCTACGACGACGCTTAAAACTTGTTGAACTGGCTCGTTTTGCGGTTCTTTTAGTCATCCCCATCCGGGGATCATCTCTCGCTTCCCCGGCCAGACGGGGACGAGATGGCAGGCACCAATCATAAACAGGCAACACTTGAACGCGGTGCTCGCATGCTCCGCACCGCGCTCGGGCCAGCCATCTCGAACCTGCTGCAAGACCCCTCCATCATCGAGGTGATGATCAACCCGGATGGCCGCATCTGGGTGGATCGCCTCTCCGAAGGCCTGGCCGATACGGGAGAGATGCTGAGCCCCGCCGATGGCGAACGTATCGTGCGCCTGGTCGCGCACCATGTCGGCGCCGAGGTTCATGCCCGCAGCCCTCGCGTCTCGGCCGAGTTGCCCGAGACCGGTGAACGTTTTGAAGGCTTGCTGCCACCCGTCGTCGAAGCACCGACCTTTGCCATCCGCAAGCCCGCCGTCGCGGTGTTCACCCTCGACGATTATGTGGCGGCCGGCATCATGGCGACTGATCAGGCAGCGACCTTGCGCGCGGCAATCGCATCCCGCGCGAACATCCTGGTCGCGGGCGGCACCAGCACCGGCAAGACCACGCTGACCAATGCGCTGCTCGCCGAGGTGGCCAAGACCGCAGATCGTGTCGTTATCATCGAAGACACGCGTTAGTTGCAATGCGCGGCGGCCAATCTGGTCGCCATGCGCACCAAGGACGGCGTCGCTACACTCTCGGACCTTGTTCGTTCCTCGCTGCGCCTGCGCCCGGACCGCATCCCCATCGGCGAGGTGCGTGGCGCCGAGGCGCTCGACCTTCTCAAGGCCTGGGGCACAGGGCATCGTGGCGGCATCGGCACCATACACGCCGGCACCGGTATCGGAGCGCTGCGCCGCCTGGAACAGCTCATTCAGGAAGCCGTCATCACGGTGCCCCGCGCGCTCATCGCCGAAACCATCAATCTCGTTGCTGTGCTGTCGGGGCGTGGTTCCGCGCGCCGGCTCTCCGAGCTCGCCCGCGTCGACGGGCTCGGACCTGACGGCGACTACCGCATCACCCCAGCCACTACCAGCAACACAGGAGATTCCGAATGATCCGTCACGCCTTCCGGTTCCGCCGTCATGTCGCCACCGCCGTGGCCGTCACCTATGTCAACCTGTTCATGGCTCCCGCTGCCCATGCCTCCGGCTCGTCCATGCCCTGGGAAGCACCACTGCAATCGATCCTCGAATCCGTCGAGGGCCCGGTCGCCAAGATCGTCGCGGTGATCATCATCATCGTCACCGGCCTGACGCTCGCTTTCGGCGATACCGGCGGCGGCTTCCGCCGGCTGATCCAGATCGTCTTCGGCATCTCTATCGCCTTCGCGGCCTCAAGCTTCTTCCTCTCGTTCTTCTCCTTTGGCGGCGGGGCGCTGATCTGATGGCGACAGGATTCGAACAACTCGACGCCGTTCCGGGGTTCACCGTCCCCGTTCATCGCGCCCTGACAGAGCCGATCCTGCTCGGCGGCGCGCCGCGTTCGGTGGCGATCCTCAATGGCACGCTGGCAGGTGCCGTTGGACTCGGCCTCCAGCTCTGGCTCGCCGGGATCCTGCTCTGGGCGGTCGGCCATCTCGCCGCCGTCTGGGCGGCGAAACGCGATCCGCTGTTTGTCGAAGTCGCGCGCCGGCATCTGCGGGTGCCCGGCCACCTTTCCGTGTGAGGCCCTCATTATGATGAACCTTGCCGAATATCGCCGCACCGCAGCCCGGCTCGCCGACTATCTTCCCTGGGTGGCCCTGGTCCGATCAGGCGTCGTTCTCAACAAGGACGGCAGCTTTCAGCGCAGCGCAAAGTTCCGTGGGCCCGATCTCGATTCCGCCGTCGCCGCCGAACTGGTCGCTGTGGCCGGACGGCTCAACAATGCCTTCCGCCGCCTCGGATCTGGCTGGGCGATCTTCGTCGAGGCGCAGCGCTCGGAGGCTTCCAGCTATCCCGACAGCATTTTTCCCGATCCGGCCTCGGCCATCATCGATGCCGAACGCAAAGCCGACTTTGAGGAAGAAGGCAGCCATTTCGTCTCCGAATACTACCTGACCTTCCTCTGGCTGCCGCCTGCCGAAGAAGCCGCCCGGGCAGAAAGCTGGCTCTATGAAGGCCGCGAGACGTCGGGCATCAACCCATGGGAACAGGTGCGCGGCTTCATCGACCGCACCGACCGTGTTCTCCCGCTACTCGACGGCTTCATGCCAGAATGCCGCTGGCTCGATGACGGCGAGACGCTGACCTATCTCCACTCCACCATCTCGACCAATCGGCACCGCGTCCGCGTCCCCGAAACCCCGATCTATCTCGACGCTCTGCTCGCCGACCAGCCGCTAACCGGCGGGCTGGAGCCGCGTCTCGGGAATGCGCATCTGCGTGTGCTCACCATCACCGGCTTCCCGTCAACCACAACACCCGGGCTGCTCGACGATCTGAACCGGCTGGCATTTCCCTATCGCTGGTCCACCCGCGCCATCCTCATGGACAAGGTGGATGCCACGAAACTCCTGACCAGGATCAGGCGGCAATGGTTCGCCAAGCGCAAGTCGATCGCCGCGATCCTCAAGGAAGTGATGACCAACGAGCAATCGGCGCTCGTCGACACCGATGCCGCCAACAAGGCGGCCGACGCCGATATGGCGCTGCAGGAGCTGGGCGCCGATGTGGCGGGGCTTGCCTATGTCACAGCAACGATCACCGTCTGGGACGAGGACCCCCGTCGCGCCGACGAGAAGCTGCGGCTGGTCGAAAAGGTCATCCAGTCCCGTGATTTCAGCGTCATGGTGGAGACGGTCAATGCCGTCGACGCCTGGCTCGGCAGCCTGCCCGGACATGCCTATGCCAATGTCCGGCAACCGCCGGTCTCGACGCTCAACCTTGCCCACATGGTCCCATCGTCCGCCGTGTGGGCGGGACCGGAACGGGACGAGCACTTCGGCGCGCCCCCGCTGCTTTATGGCAGGACCGAAGGCTCCACCCCGTTCCGGTTTTCCCTTCATGTCGGTGACGTCGGTCACACCCTCGTGGTCGGCCCCACCGGCGCGGGTAAGTCCGTGCTGCTGGCGCTGATGGCCTTCCAGTTCCGCCGTTACGCTCGATCCCAGGTCTTCGCCTTTGACTTCGGCGGCTCGATCCGCGCCGCGGCACTTGCCATGGGCGGGGACTGGCATGATCTGGGCGGTGAACTGACCGACGGCTCGGACGCTTCCGTTTCCCTGCAACCTCTGGCCCGGATCGATGACGTCCATGAGCGGGCCTGGGCCGCCGACTGGATCGCCGCCATCCTCATGCGCGAAGGCATCCCGATCACGCCGGAGGTGAAGGAGCACATCTGGACAGCGCTCACTTCGCTTGCCTCTGCGCCGGTCGCGGAACGCACCATCACTGGCCTCGCCGTCCTGCTTCAGTCCAACGATCTGAAGCAGGCGCTGCGGCCCTATTGTTTCGGTGGCGCCCATGGCCGGTTGCTCGACGCCGAGTCCGAACATCTCGGTTCCGCCGATGTGCAGGCATTCGAGATCGAGGGCCTGGTCGGAACGGGTGCTGCCCCGGCAGTTCTGTCCTATCTCTTTCATCGCATTGGCGACCGACTCGACGGACGCCCGACACTGCTCATCATCGACGAAGGCTGGCTGGCGCTGGACGACGACGGCTTCGCCGGCCAGCTCCGCGAGTGGCTCAAAACGCTGCGCAAGAAGAACGCATCCGTCATCTTCGCCACGCAGTCGCTCAGCGACATCGACAATTCGTCCATCGCGCCAGCCATCATCGAAAGCTGCTTGACGCGGCTGCTCCTGCCGAACGAACGCGCAATCGAACCGCAGATCACCACCATCTATCGCCGTTTCGGCCTCAACGACCGGCAGATCGAGATCCTCGCGCGGGCAACGCCCAAGCAGGACTATTACTGCCAGTCGCGCCGCGGCAATCGCCTGTTCGATCTGGGGCTCTCCGAAGTCGGGCTCGCGCTCTGCGCCGCATCGTCCAAATCGGACCAGCGGCTGATCACCGACATCCTCGCCGAGCACGGGCGCACGGGCTTCCTCAATGCCTGGCTTCGTGCGCGCGGCGTCGATTGGGCCGCGGACCTGATCCCGAACCTCACCAACATCGATGCGGCGCCAGAGCCGCAACGAGAGGCTGTGTCGACCACGGGCACGCCTGCACCCCCCGTCTTCGATGACGAATTCGCCTTTGAACTGGACCTGACAGAACAGGAGATCGAGCTATGACTGTTTCCCGTCTCACCCGACTTGCCGGCGCATCCACACTCGCCTTGGCCCTTTCCATGCCGATTGCATTGGCGCCGGTCTTCACCACGCCGGCCCATGCGCTCTTCGGCTTCGGAAGGATCGTCTACGACCCCACCAACCACGCAGAAAATCTGCTCACGGCCGCACGCACGCTCGAGCAGATCAACAACCAGATCCAGAGCCTTCAGAACGAGGCGCAGATGCTGATCAATCAGGCCCGTAACCTCGCAAGCCTGCCGCATTCCTCGCTCCAGCAGCTTCAGCAGAATGTGCAGCGCACCCAGCAGCTTCTTGGACAGGCCCAGAACATCGCATTCGACGTTCAGGCGATCGACCGGATGTTCGATCAGGACTACGCCAAAATCGACCTGTCAGCGACCGATACGCAATTGATCGCCGATGCCCGATCACGCTGGGAAAACACAGTTGGCGGTTTGCAGGACGCCATGCGCGTCCAGGCCGGCGTCGTCGGCAATATCGACACCAACCGTGCGGAGATGTCGGCATTGGTCGGTCAGAGCCAGGGTGCGACAGGAGCGCTGCAAGCCACGCAGGCCGGCAACCAGCTCCTGGCGCTCCAGTCCCAGCAGCTCTCCGACCTGATCGCATTGCTCGCCGCCGATGGCCGCGCCGGGGCGCTGGCGGAGGCCGAACGCGCAACGGCCGCCGAGCAAGGCCGCATCCAGCGCGATCGCTTCCTTGCGCCGGGTTCGGGCTACCAGCCAGGCAATGCGCGGATGTTCAACAACTGACAACCAGACGGAGGGGGCCGTTATGGACGGCAAGATACTCGCCCGGCTGGGCGCAATCATATTCGTCGCCATCGCGATTACCGCCACGGTGATCGAACTGGCCCGGAAGGAAGAACCGGCGCCGGTCCGATCAACTCCGGTAGTGCAGCCGCCCTCCGATCCTCTCCGCCAAGGCTTGCGTCGGTGCCAGCAGATGGGTGAGGCAGCTATCAGCGACCCTGAGTGCCTCGCCACATGGGCAAAATCCCGCGACCGCTTCCTCGGCCGCGCGCCTGCGCCTGACGCTCCGCAATCGAACGAAGGGCGGTAGGCACATGGAAGGCACCGGCGTCATCGACAATTTTCTAGGGGTCTTCACCTCCTATATCGATAGCGGCTTCGGCTTGCTCGGCGGTGAAGTCGCGTTCATCGCCACCACGCTCATCGTCATCGACGTGACGCTCGCCGCACTCTTCTGGGCCTGGGGTGCCGATGACGATATCATGGCACGCCTGGTCAAGAAGACGCTGTTCGTCGGCGTCTTCGCCTATCTGATCTCCAACTGGAACAACCTGGCGCAGATCGTTTTCGACAGCTTCGCCGGACTTGGCCTCAAAGGTTCCGGAACAAGCTTCACGGCACAGGATCTGATGCGGCCCGGCAAGGTCGCACAGACCGGCCTCGATGCCGGCGGCCCGCTGCTCGATTCCATCTCCGATCTGATGGGCTACTGGTCCTTTTTCGAGAACTTCATTCAGATTGCCTGCCTGCTTTTTGCCTGGGCGCTGGTGTTGCTCGCATTCTTCATTCTGGCGATCCAGCTCTTCGTCACCCTGATCGAGTTCAAACTGAAGGTGCTGGCGGGCTTCGTCCTCATTCCCTTTGGCCTCTTCGGCAAGACAGCCTTCATGGCCGAGCGCGTGCTGGGCAATGTCGTATCCTCCGGTATCAAGGTTTTGGTGCTTGCCGTCATCATCGGCATCGGCTCGACGCTGTTCGACCAGTTCACGCAAGGCTTCGGCGACCAGACCCCCAGCATCGATGACGCCATGGCGATCGTGCTTGCGGCACTTTCCCTTCTCGGTCTCGGCATTTTTGGCCCCGGCATCGCGACCGGTCTCGTTTCCGGCGGGCCGCAGCTTGGTGCGGGCGCCGCCGTCGGCACCGGCCTGGCTTTTGGCGGCGCGGCCGTCGCAGCGGGTGGTGCTGCAATGCTCGCCGCGAAGGGAGGTGCCGCGGCCCTTTCAGGCGGTGCAGCCGCTACGCGCGGCGGCGCAGCCCTCGCAGGTGGTGCCTCGACCGCCTACAATCTAGGCTCCCTCGGAAAGTCCGGGGCTGCCGGAATTGCAGCCGGTGCAGGAGGCGTCGCCCGGGCCGCAGGCGGCGCGGCCATTTCTCCGCTCAAACGCGCCGTCTCCCGCGCGTCCCAGAGCCTCCAATCCTCTGCCCAGTCCGGAGCCCGAAGCGCCTTCGCCGCGAGCGGCGGAACATCGTCCATGGGCACGATCCTCGGCGCAGGAGTCTCTTCGGCTGCCGCGCCATCCGCTCCGACCGGGACGCCTCCGGCCTGGGCACAGCGCATGCAGCGATCCCAGGCGCTCAATCACGGCACCACCATGGCCGCCCATGCCGTCCGTTCCGGAGACAGCCACGGCGGCGGCTCATCCATCAGCCTTTCCGAAAGTGACCGCTCATGAACATCTTCAAACGCCCCGCCACCCACTATGGCAAGACACCCGAGCCCACGACACCTTACCAGAAGGCTGCACAGGTCTGGGATGAGCGCATCGGCTCAGCCCGCGTGCAGGCTCGCAACTGGCGCTACATGGCCTTCGGCTGCCTGATACTCTCTGCCGGCTTTGCCGCCGCCCTGGTCTGGCAATCGGCGCGCGGCACGATCGTCCCCTGGGTGGTGGAAGTTGACCAGCACGGCGAGGCGCGCGCCGTCGAACCGGCCATCGCCGGCTATCATCCGTCCGATCCGCAGATCGCGTTTCATCTGGCGCGCTTCATCGAGCAGGTTCGCGGCCTTCCCTCCGACCCCGTCATCGTGCGCCAGAATTGGCTCAGGGCCTATGACTTCACCACCGATCGCGGAGCTGTCGCGCTCAACGACTATGCCCGCGCGAATGATCCGTTCACCCGTGTCGGGAAGGAGCAGGTTTCCGTCGAGGTCTCATCCGTCATTCGCGCCTCGCCGGACAGTTTCCGCATCGCCTGGGCCGAGCAGCATTACGAGAACGGCCAGCTCTCCCGGACCGAACGATGGACCGCCATCCTGACCGTCGCCTTGCAGCAGCCGCGCGAAGCCGAACGGCTCCGCGCCAATCCTCTCGGAATCTACGTCAATGCGATCAATTGGTCGCGGGAGATGAGCCAATGATCGCCACCAAATTTATGGGCCGGAGGCACCGTCGTCGTGCCATCCCGATCGCGGCCATGCTCCTGTCTGCCACCATGCTGGCCGGCTGTGCGACCAGCCGGGCACCGCAGTTCAGCTATGACGACAATGTGCCGGATCTGCCTGTCGTCCGGGCGTCGGTCTCCAGCAACACGCCGCGGCCGCTCCATACGCCTCCGGCCTGGACCGTCGCGCGCGGTGGCACAGCCGCCAACACTCCGGAAGGCCGCGTTGGCAACGCCAATGCCGCAGCCCGCGTCGAGCCGCGCCGCGAGGGCTATTATAACGCCATCCAAGTTTATCCGTGGAGCGAAGGCGCGCTCTATCAGGTCTATGCCGCCGTCGGACAGATCACGACCATTGCGTGTTGTAGTCGGTCACCCAAGCCGCGATTACGACGCGAGCGTGAGCCAGATTGCGGAACATGGTCTCATTGAGCAACTCGTCCCGCATCCGCCCATTGAAACTTTCCACGAAGCCATTCTGCATGG
>Ga0180223_1001163_pt1:0-20000 | contig 21938 bp, 17 predicted proteins | sample eDN5th30CKraftOP_FD_151337 | JGI IMG/M metagenome (GOLD analysis project Ga0180223, IMG submission 151337) | Enriched Organic Plus compost microbial communities from Emeryville, California, USA - eDNA 5th pass 30_C Kraft OP (version 2) (version 2) ... | reverse complement strand
GCGCCGTTTTTACATCGCTCGACGGCGAAACCAATTTCGCCACCCTGCCCGAGCGCGTCGAAGTCGCCCTGCGCGGCGCGCTCGCGCCCGCAGCCGAGCGCCTCGGCGCCCGCAAGGGCGACCGCTTGCCGACTGCGGAAGAGCCATCCTTCGCCAAGCAGATCATCCGGGTCTCAACCACCAGCCGCGTTGGAAACCACGAAGTGGTTCGGGTACGCCCCTTCGTCCGCGTCGCCGGCAATCTGGCGCTGTCGACGAGCAATCTGTCGGCCGACATTCCGCCGTTCAATCCGCAAGCCATGCTTGCAGAGAACACGTCGGGTGGCGGCGCCATTCCCGAAGATGCGCCCGCGGCCGAGCCCGACGCCGAAGTCTCCTTCGTGATGCGCGATCTCGAGCCGATGATGCCACGCCTCAAGATCGCACTGCAGACGCCGACCGACGAGGTGGTCACGCGCGTCAAGGAAGCGGCCGAATGGAGCGAGAAATCGGCGAGCCATCTCGCCGGCGCCAATAACATCACCGGCATCAAGCTCGCTTACGCGGGGCCTGCGGCTCCCGATCCCTATGCCGGCTTCGAGGCCCGCATCGTTCCAGAAAACATCACCCTGCTGCCGAAGACCACGAACCAGACCACCGGCGGCAATGCTTTCAACGAAAAGGTCGTGCTCGCCAAGAAAGGCGACACCGTCGGATCCGCCCTCAAGGATCTCGGCGCCACGGCCGCGGATATCGGCGCCATCGTTGCGACGCTCGGTTCGAAGGGCCGCGATCCCCTGCGCGAGGGTCAGAAGCTCCGTATCCTGATGTCGCCGATGCCCGGTTCGTCGGCACAGCGTCCGGCCCGTGTCATTGTCGCCAACGAATCCGGCACGGTCGAAGCCGTGGCAGCGCTGTCCGACATGGGCAAGTTCGTGGCCGTGGACGTGCGCAACGTCGATACGGAAGTCGCGCAAAACACCGATCAGAACGACGAGGAAAACGACGACGGCTCGGGCGTGCGCCTTTATCAGAGCGTCTATGAAACGGCGCTGCGCAATCAGATTCCGCGGCCGCTCATTGACGAACTCATCAAGATCTATTCGTACGACGTCGATTTCCAGCGCAGAGTACAACCGGGCGACTCGTTCGAAGTGCTCTATGCCGGCGAGGACGAGACGCCCGGCGCCGATAGCCGCAACGACGTGCTGTTCGCCGCGCTCACTGTTGGCGGCGAGGTGAAGAAATTCTATCGCTTCCAGTCGCCCGACGACGGCCTCGTCGATTACTATGACGAGAGCGGCAAGAGCGCGAAGAAGTTCCTGGTGCGCAAGCCGCTGGTCGCCGGCATCATGCGCTCGGGCTTCGGCATCCGCCGCCACCCGATCCTCGGCTACACCAAGATGCACACCGGCGTGGACTGGGCCGCGCCGACCGGCACGCCGATCTACGCTGCCGGCAACGGCGTCGTCGAGCGCGAAGGCTGGGAGTCCGGCTACGGCAAGTTCATCCTCGTCAAGCACAATAATGGCTACGAAACCGCGTATGGCCATATGAGCGCCTTCGCGCGCGGCATGGAAGTCGGCAAGCGCGTGCGCCAGGGCCAGGTGATCGGTTTCGTCGGCTCGACCGGCCTGTCGACCGGATCGCACGTTCACTACGAAATCCGCGTCAATGGCCGCTTCGTCGATCCGATGCGCATAAAGCTGCCGCGCGGCCGCGAACTCGCCGGCTCAATGATGACGGCCTTCGAGCAGGAGCGCGAACGCCTCGACGCGATCATGGCGCGCAAGCCGGCGCGCATGGCAGCCAGCGCAAGGTAAGCTGTTCCGCTCGCCGCCGCGATGGCGGTGGCCGATCACACAATCGACGAATCATCCCGTTCATGCTTTGTACAAGCATGAACATCGCGACGCCGATCATTGCCGCGACCACCGGTTACCTCGACAAGCTCAACGCCGAACAGCGCCGCGCTGTCGAGCATGGCATTGCGGCTGACGCTTCGCCCGCCGAAGCAATGCCGCTGCTGATCATCGCTGGCGCCGGTTCCGGCAAAACCAACACGTTGGCGCATCGCGTCGCGCATCTGATCGTCAGCGGCGCCGACCCGCGGCGCATCCTGCTGCTGACCTTCTCGCGCCGCGCCGCCGCCGAGATGCAGCGCCGCGTCGAACGCATCACCGCGCAAGTTCTCGGCACCAATGGCGGCGTCATGTCCGGAGTGCTGGCGTGGTCCGGCACCTTCCACGCCATCGGCGCGCGGCTGCTGCGCGAGCACGCCCGCGACATCGGCCTCGATCCGGCCTTCACCATCCATGACCGGGAGGATTCCGCCGACCTGATGAACCTCACACGGCACGAGCTCGGCCTGTCGAAGATGCACAAGCGGTTTCCGATGAAGGGAACCTGCCTGTCGATCTATTCGCGCGCGGTGAACGCCACCGCGCCGCTGGATGAGACGCTCGGATCGTTCTTTCCCTGGTGCGCCGAATGGGAAAGCGAGTTGCGCACGCTGTTCGCTGCCTATGTCGAAGCCAAGCAGAAGCAGAACGTGCTCGATTACGATGACCTGCTGCTCTACTGGTCGCAGGTGATGCTGGAAGGCGCGCTCGCCGCCGAGATCGCCTCGCGCTTCGACCATGTGATGGTCGACGAATATCAGGACACAAACCGGCTGCAGGCCTCGATCCTGCTTGGGCTGAAGCCGGACGGCCGCGGCATGACGGTGGTCGGCGACGACGCGCAGTCGATCTATTCCTTCCGCGCCGCGACGGTGCACAACATTCTCGACTTCCCCGGCCACTTCTCGCCGCGCGCGACCGTGGTGACGCTGGAGCGCAATTATCGTTCGACGCAGGCGATCCTCGCCGCCGCCAATGCCGTAATCGAGCTCGCCGCGGAGCGCTTCACCAAAAACCTGTGGTCGGACCGCGCCTCCGCCGACAAGCCGGCCGTGGTCAATGTTGCCGACGACGTGGCGCAGGCGGGCTACATCGTCGCCAGCATCCTGAAGAATCGCGAGGCTGGCATCGTGCTGAAGCAGCAGGCGGTGCTGTTCCGCACCTCAAGCCACAGCGCCGGTCTCGAGGTCGAACTGACGCGGCGGAATATTCCGTTCGTCAAGTTCGGCGGCCTCAAGTTCCTCGAAGCCTCACATATCAAGGACGTGCTGGCGGTGCTGCGCTTCGTGCAGAACCCGCGCGACCGCGTCGCCGGCTTCCGGGTGGCGCAGCTCATGCCCGGCATCGGCCCGGGCACCGCCGGCAAGCTGCTCGACAAAATGGCAGCGAGCGGCGATCCGATGCGCGCTCTATCCGAGTTCAAACCGCCGGCGGCGACCAGCGAATGCTGGCAGGATTTCGACGACACCCTCGGCATGCTTGCGCGCAACGCCGTCGGCTGGCCGGACGACATCGACGCCATCGTGCGCTGGTACACGCCGCACATGGAGCGCATCCACGAGGACGCCTCGGCGCGCGAAGCGGACCTGCAGCAGTTGGCGCAGATCGCCGCCAGCTATCCGAGCCGCGAACGCTTCCTCACCGAGTTGACGCTCGATCCGCCCGACGCCACCAGCGATCAGTCCGGCCCGCCGCTGCTCGACGAGGACTATCTGATCCTCTCGACCATCCATTCGGCCAAGGGCCAGGAATGGAATTCGGTTTATCTCCTGAACACCGTCGATGGCTGCCTGCCGTCGGATCTCTCGACCGGTTCGACGACGGAGATCGAGGAAGAGCGCCGCTTGCTCTACGTCGCGATGACGCGCGCGCGCGACCAGTTGCACCTGATGGTGCCGCAGCGCTTCTTCACCCACGGCCAGCATTCAGGTGGCGACCGCCACGTCTACGCGCAGCGCACCCGCTTCATTCCGAATTCGATGCTGAAGCACTTCGACAACCGCTCCTGGCCGCCGCCGCGCGTCGCCGGCGCCAGTGCGCCGGCCCAACGCGCGTCGGTCAATCTCGGCGCAAGGATGCGGGGAATGTGGAAGTAAGGCGATCATTCCGCGGCGCGGCCGTAAGGCCGCGAGCCGGAATCCATATTCACACACAGGGTTATGGGTTCCGGGCTCGCCGCATAAAGCGGCGCCCCGGAACGACAGAGTGTTTTACGCCGCCGCCGCCAAGCGCCCGTTGAACGACAGGCCAAGCGGGCTGCCCGAGACCACGACCGTCTCGCCGTCCTTCACCGTGCCGGACAGGATCATCTCGGCGAGCGGATCCTGCACCGACTTCTGGATCACGCGCTTGAGCGGGCGCGCGCCGTAAGCCGGATCCCAGCCCTTGTTCGCCAGCCATTCGCGGGCCGACGACTCCAGCGTGACGATGATCTTGCGATCGTCGAGCAGCTTTTGCAGCCGCTTCATCTGGATATCGACGATCGAGGTCATCTCCGACTTCTGGAGGCGGTGGAACAGGATGATTTCGTCGACGCGGTTGAGGAACTCGGGCCGGAAGGCCGAGCGCACCACACCCATCACCTGATCGCGCACCGCATCGGTGTCCTCGCCTTCCGGCTGGTTCACCAGATAATCGGCGCCGAGATTCGACGTCATGACGATCAAGGTGTTGCGGAAGTCGACCGTGTGACCCTGGCCGTCGGTCAGGCGGCCGTCGTCGAGCACCTGCAGCAGGACGTTGAACACATCCGGATGCGCCTTCTCGATCTCGTCGAACAGTACGACCTGGTACGGCCGACGCCGCACCGCTTCGGTAAGCGCGCCGCCTTCGTCATAGCCGACATAGCCCGGAGGCGCGCCGATCAGGCGCGACACCGCATGTTTCTCCATGTACTCCGACATGTCGATGCGCAGCAGCGCGTTCTCGTCGTCGAACAGATATTCGGCGAGCGCCTTGGTGAGCTCGGTCTTGCCGACACCGGTCGGGCCGAGGAACATGAACGAACCAATCGGCCGGTTCGGATCCTGCAGGCCGGCGCGGGCGCGGCGCACCGCGGTCGACACGGCGGCTACGGCTTCCCTCTGACCGATGACGCGCTTGCCGATCGCCTCTTCCATGCGCAGCAGCTTGTCCTTCTCGCCCTCCAACATCTTGTCGACCGGCACGCCGGTCCAGCGCGACACGACGCCGGCGACGTGGTCGGCGGTCACGGTCTCCTCGACCATGGCTCCCTTGCCTTCGCTGGCCTCAACGTCCTTTAGCTTCTTCTCCAGCTCAGGAATGCGGCCATAGGCCAACTCGCCCGCCCTCTGATATTCGCCCTTGCGCTGGGCGATGGCGAGTTCGTTGCGCGCGTCGTCGAGTTGCTTCTTGAGTTCGGTCGCGGAGCCGAGCTTTTCCTTTTCCGCCTTCCAGCGGCTGGTGAGATCGGCCGATTGCTTCTCGAGCGAAACGAGTTCGGCTTCGAGATTCTTCAGCCGGTCCTTCGAGCCCGGATCGGTTTCCTTTTTCAGCGCCTCCTGCTCGATCTTGCGCCGTACGATTTCGCGGTCGATCGAATCGAGTTCTTCCGGCTTGCTATCGACCTGCATCTTCAGGCGAGCGCCGGCCTCGTCGACCAGGTCGATGGCCTTGTCGGGCAGAAAGCGATCGGTGATGTAGCGGTTCGACAAGGTCGCCGCGGCGACGATCGCGCTATCGGCGATGCGCACGCCGTGATGCTGCTCGTACTTGTCCTTGAGGCCGCGCAAGATCGAGATGGTGTCCTCGACCGTCGGCTCGGAAACGAACACAGGCTGGAAACGCCGCGCCAGAGCGGCGTCCTTCTCGACGTGCTTTTTGTACTCGTCGAGCGTGGTGGCGCCGATGCAGTGCAGTTCGCCGCGCGCCAGCGCCGGCTTAAGAAGGTTGGACGCGTCCATCGCGCCGTCGGCCTTGCCAGCGCCGATCAGCGTGTGCATCTCGTCGATGAATAGAATAATGCCGCCTTCGGCCGAGGTGACCTCGTTGAGCACCGCCTTGAGGCGCTCTTCGAACTCGCCACGATATTTGGCGCCGGCAATCAGCGCGCCCATATCGAGCGACAACAGCTTCTTGTCGTTGAGGCTCTCGGGTACGTCGCCGTTGACGATGCGCTGCGCGAGGCCCTCGACGATGGCGGTCTTGCCGACGCCGGGTTCGCCGATCAGGACGGGGTTATTTTTGGTCCGGCGCGACAGCACCTGGATGGTGCGGCGAATCTCCTCGTCACGGCCGATGACCGGATCGATCTTGCCCTCACGGGCCGCCTGCGTGAGATCGCGGGCATATTTCTTCAGCGCGTCATAGGCGTTCTCCGCCGACGCACTATCGGCGGTGCGGCCCTTGCGCAACGCCTCGATGGCGGCATTGAGATTCTGCGGAGTGACGCCAGCGCGCGACAAAGCCTTGCCGGCTTCGCTGTCTTTCTCGACGGCCAGCGCAAGCAACAGGCGCTCGACGGTGACGAAGCTGTCGCCGGCCTTCTCGCCGGCCTTTTCGGCGGCATCGAAGACCCGCGCCAGTGCGGGGTCGAGGTAGACCTGGCCAGCCCCAGCACCGGACACTTTCGGGCGCTTGGCAAGCGCCGCCTCGGTCTCACGCAAAGCCTGGCGAGAATTGCCGCCGGAACGGTCGATTAGGCCCGCTGCCAGCCCCTCAGGGTCGTCGAGCAGGACTTTCAGGAGATGTTCGGGGGCGAACTGCTGATGGCCCTCGCGCAGGGCCAGAGATTGGGCGGATTGCACAAAACCGCGGGCGCGGTCGGTGTATTTCTCGAAATTCATCGTCTGAACTCCCTTCGGCCCTTAGAGGCACCGGTCGAATTCAGGCCCCTTGGCGGCGGCCTGTTGGTCCTTATGTGGGAGCCAATTTGCCGGTTTGAAGGGCCCGACGGGTTGATATAGGTCAGACTTGATCCTTCCCCATTGGCGCCGACTCGAGCCCATTCCCATGTCCGATCAGGCCACCATTCAATCCATATACCGCTATCCCGTTAAGGGCCTGTCGCCGCAGAAATTGCCGCAGGTCCACCTGACGGCTGGGCTGACGCTGCCGGCCGACCGGCTCTATGCCATCGAGAACGGCCCGACCGGCTTCGACCCGGCCGCACCCGCCTATTTCCCCAAGACGCGCTTCCTGATGCTGATGCGGAACGAGCGGCTGGCGGGCCTCAAGACAGACTATGATGACGCCGGCCACCGGCTCACGATCGTGCAGGACGGTCGCCGGGTCGTGGATGCGGACCTGCGCACCAAGGATGGTCGCCTGGCGGTAGAGGCCTTCTTCCGCAAATTCATGCCGGCGGAACTCAGCGGCCCGCCCAAGGTCCTGTCCGGCGAAGGCGCCCCGGGCGGCCCGCACAGCTTCTCCGACGTGGCGAAGAAGGTCGTCTCGATCATCAATCTCGCCTCGGTCGCGGTCATCGAAAGCGCGATCGGGCAGCCGGTCGATCCATTGCGCTTCCGCGGCAATCTCTTCGTCAGCGGCTGGCCGGCCTGGCGCGAGTTCGACCTGCTCGATCAGGAGATCGAGGTCAGCGGCAAGGTGCGGCTCAAGGTGGTCAAGCGCATCGTCCGCTGCGCCGCCACCAATGTCGATCCGGTGACCGGCGCGCGCGACCTCAATATCCCGAAGTCCCTGATGCAGACTTTCAATCACATGGATTGCGGCATCTATGCCGAGGTGATCGAGGGCGGCGACATCGCCGAAGGCGATGCGCTGCGGGTCAACGCACTGCTATAGGCCTCAGCGCGAGATGACGAGCGCGCCGTTCGAGGCGATGCGACCCGGCGCGCGCTGTTCGACGCGTAGTTCACGCCGCGGTGCCGGCGCGGCCGGCGGCTGCATTACCGGCATGCGGGAAATCTGCGCTTCGGCCCGCGGCGGCGGAGCGGCGCGCTCCTTGAGCCCGAGAAACTCGGCAAGCCCCGGATCGAGTGGCACATCGCGGTGCGCTTGCGACGGCGGTACCGGACGCGGCAGCGGACCCGTGCCCTGTGGGCGCCCCTTGGCGTTGTATTCGGACTCGATGACAGCGAGCAGTTCGGCAATCGGCGAGTCGAACTCGTTGTCGCTGCTCTTCTGCTGCGCACTGCGGTCGGCAAACTGGGTCGTCGGCGCACCGCGGTCGGTCGGCATTACATAGGCGATGACGCGCGAGCGCGGGTAGATCGCTTCGCCGACCTTGCGGCCGTGGTTGCCGGAAATGATGATCGGGTTGCCATGCGCGTCGATGCCGGAGACGACACCGACATGGCCGCCGTTCTTGCCGCGCGTGAGCACGGCGATGGCGCCGACGCGTGGCTCGCTAATGCGGCGGCCGTACTGGGCGAAGGAGCGCGCGGCGTCCGAATTGGTACCCGAATAGCCGACCTTGGCGAGCACCATGTTCATGAAGGTCGCGCACCACAGCCGATCGCGCGCCGTCGGGTTGGTGCCCATATATTTGCGCGCTTCTTTCACTAGGGCCGGCCAGCCGGTCAGCGGCGCCTTCGGCGGCGCCGAGATGGCGGTGCTGCGCAGGCGATTGGTGTTGGCCTCACGCTGCGCGCGATGGGCGAGCGCCTTGTTCTTCGTCGATTGGGACTGCTGCGCGGCCTTCGGTTTGGCCTGCGGCATCGGCTGGCTGAATGCCGGCTCGCAGAGGGCCATCAACGCGACGCCGCCAAAAGCGACCATCATCCGCATCTTGCGCATGGACGTATCCCCGATTCCAAAACGGTCTTCGCGCGACGTGACGCGCGCTTCCGTGCATCGGGGATAGCACGGACAATTTTCGACAAATGATCCGATTGAATTAACGGTGAAATGACATGGTGAACACGCGCAGTTTAACCATGCGCATTCACCACATCGTCGGCGCTGCGGTTAGCTCTTCCGGCTCAGCAGAAACACGCCCTGCTCGCCGAACATGTTCCAGAACCACCACGGCGCATTGAGCCGCAGCGGCGAGCCCCAGGCATTGAGCGCCACCGCCTTGTCGATCGAGATGCCGACAGTCTGGCAGAGCTGGACGAAGTCCTTGATCGTGCAATGGTGGATGTTCGGCGTGTCGTACCAGCTGTAGGGCAGAATGTCGGTCTGCGGCATGTGCCCCTGGAACATGAGCTGCATCCGCACCGTCCAGTGGCCGAAATTCGGGAACGAGATAATCGCGTGCCGGCCGATACGCAGCATGTGCTCAAGCACGACGCGCGGCTGGCGCGTCGCTTGCAGCGTCTGCGACAGGATGACGTAATCGAAGGCGTCGTCCGGGTAATCGGCCAGATCCGTGTCGGCGTCACCCTGGATCACGGCGAGCCCCTTGGCGACGCATTCGTTGACGCCTTCGCGCGACAGCTCGATGCCACGGCCGTCGACATTGCGGGTGTCCGCCAGAATCTGCAGCAGTTCGCCGTCGCCGCAGCCGACGTCCAGCACCTTGGCGCCGCGCTCCACCATGTCGCTGACTAGCATAAGGTCGACGCGCGCGTCGCTGCCGTTGCGAACCTGCGGCTTGAGTTTTCTGTTGCTCATGAGCATTTGCCGATTTTGCGAGATTATTTCTTCGCCGAAAGCCACGGCAGCCCGCGCGCCTTGCCGGCGCCATCAAGGAAGCCGCGCACGATGGCGAACATCTCCGGCTCATCGAGCAGGAAGGCGTCGTGGCCTTTGTCCGTAACGATCTCGGCGAACGACACGCGCGCCTTGGCGGCGTTGAGTGCGTGGACGATGGCGCGCGACTCCGGCGTCGGAAACAGCCAGTCGCTGGTGAACGAGATTACACAGAAACGCGTCGGCGTATCCCTGAAGGCATTGGCAAGAATGCCACCAGCGTCCGCGGCGAGATCGAAATAGTCCATCGCGCGCGTGAGATAGAGATAGGAATTGGCGTCGAAGCGCTCGACAAAGGAAATGCCCTGGTGGCGCAGGTAGCTTTCGACCTGGAAATCGGCATCGAATGAGAACGTCGCCTTCTCGCGGTCCTGGAAGTTACGGCCGAACTTGCGGTGCAACGCCGCGTCCGACAGGTAAGTGATGTGTGCACCCATGCGCGCGACCGCGAGGCCGCGGCGCGGATTGGTACCCTCGAGATGATAGCGCCCACCCTTCCATTCGGGATCGGCCATGATCGCCTGGCGGCCGACTTCGTGGAAGGCGATGTTCTGTGCCGAATGGCGCGTCGCAGTGGCGATCGGCAGTGCCGCGAAGACGCGGTCGGGATAGCTCGCCGCCCATTGCAGCACCTGCATGCCGCCCATCGAGCCGCCGATCACCGCGAACAAGGTTTCGATGCCGAGATGGTCGAGCAGCATGGCCTGCGCCCGCACCATATCGCGAATGGTGATGACGGGAAAGTCGAGCCCCCAAGGCTTGCCGGTCGCCGGATTGGTCGAGGCCGGCCCGGTGGTACCCATACAGCCGCCGAGCACGTTGGCGCAGACGATGAAATAGCGTTCGGTATCGATCGGCTTGCCGGGACCGATCAGCGTCTCCCACCAGCCGTTCTTCTTGGTCACCGGATGCACGTTGTTGACATGCTGATCGCCGGTGAGCGCATGGCAGATGAGGACCGCATTGGAGCGGTCGGCGTTGAGGGTCCCATACGTCGTGTAAGCGATCTGGAATGGCGACAGTTCAACGCCGGCATCGAGCGTGAGCGGCTTGTCGGCGCCGAAGCGCGCAATGTTTGAATCGCGCGGATTGTCGGCGTCACGGACGATCTGATCGCGCGCCAGGTCAGCCTGGTTCGGATTGACGTTCATTTCGACCACGGCCGCCCGCGGGGCAGCCTCCCGGACACATCAGGCCATAAAAAACCCGGCCTGAACGAAGGTTCGGCCGGGACCCTTGATGTTCCCCGGCCTGTTTAGCGAGTTGTTTAACGTGGCTGCAAGCCGGCCGGCTCAAATGACCACGGAATGGCATGTACTTATTCCTCACCCCCGGCCGCGTCAAGCGGGATCGCGGCTCCGAGAGCGTTGGGCGGCCGCCCCGATGACGCCAAGGTTAGGTTTTCTTTGCCTTCCGACTCCGTCTTTTCTATCAATGCCGCCCATGAGCACGCCGCCCAAACCCATCGACCTGACCGAGCTCCGCAAGGAGATCGACCGTATCGACGAGGCCATGCACCAACTCCTCATGGAGCGCGGCGACATCATCGACCGGCTGATCGAGGTCAAGAAGAGCCAGGAGAGCGGCTCGGCGTTCCGCCCGATGCGCGAGGCGCAGATGATGCGGCGCCTCGCCGAGCGCCACAAAGGCATCCTGCCGCTCGATACCGTCGAGAGCATCTGGCGCGTCATCATCGCCACCTTCACCTACGTTCAGCAGAATTTCTCCGCCCATGCCGACTTCTCGGCCGGCGACGCGCAAATGCGCGATTCTGCGCGATTCCATTTCGGCTTCACGGTACCGCTGGTGCCACATATGGGCGCCGCCGGCGTTGTTGCCGCAGTGTCGGAATCGCGCGGCGATCTCGGCCTCGTGCCGGTGATCTCCTCCGTCAGCGCCGGCGCGTGGTGGAATGCGCTGGAGTTCGACGCCGCGCCAAAAATCATCGCCCGTCTGCCCTTCGTCGAGCGTCACGACCACCCCGCGGCGCTGCCGGTGTTCGTGATCTCCCGCGTTGCCGACGACGCCCGCGCCACCGAGGTCGAGGTCTGGAGCGTGCGCGTTTCCGGCTGGAGCGCCAAGGCGGCGCAGACCCTGACCACCTTGGCCGAATTCCTGGCGGTGCCGGACCGCGCCTTCGACGGTGCGGCGCTGCTCGTCACCTTGCCGCAGGGCCAGAGCATTCACGATATCGCCCAGCACCTTGGCAAGGCGGGCGCCACCGTCCGCTCGATGGCCCTCGTCGGCAGCCACGCAACCCGCTATACGGTTGCCGCCGACAAGGCCTGAGCCACCCGGCCCGACCCTTCCGGCCCACTTCCAGCAATGGCTTGAACATGACTGCCACGAAGTCCCCTTTGCGTCCCGTTCCGCGTCCCGGCGTGCTCGACATCGCGCCCTACGTCCCCGGTAAGAGCAGCGCGCCCGGCGTCGACAAGATCTACAAGCTGTCATCGAACGAGAGCCCGCTCGGCCCGTCGCCGAAAGCGGCCGCCGCCTATCAGGCCGCGGGCGCCAAGCTCGAGGACTATCCTGACGGTGCCGTCCTCGAACTGCGCAACGCCATCGGCCGCGTCTATGGGCTCGACCCGGCGCGCATCGTCTGCGGCGCCGGCTCCGATGACCTGCTCAACATGCTGGCGCAGGCCTACCTGACCGATGGCGATGAGGTCGTGTACTCGCAGCACGGCTTCCTGATGTATCCAATCTATTCGCTGAGCCGCGGCGCCAAGCCGATCGCGGTGCCGGAGAAGAACTACACCGCCGACATTGACGCTATGATCGCTGCGGTGACGCCGCGGACGCGCCTCGTCTTCCTCGCCAACCCGAATAACCCGACCGGCACCTATGTGCCGTTCGACGAGGTCAAACGCCTGCACAAGGCGCTGCCACCGAACGTCATTCTTGTGCTCGACGCTGCCTATGCCGAATACGTGCAACGCAACGATTACGAGGCCGGCATCGAGCTGGTGGCGACGTCAGAAAACGTCGTGATGTGCCGTACCTTCTCCAAGATCCACGGCCTCGCCGCGATCCGTCTCGGCTGGCTCTACGGCCCGGAGAGTATCGTCGACGTGCTCAACCGCGTGCGCAGCCCGTTCAACGTCAACTCGGCCGCGATCAAGGCCGGCATCGCGGCGATCGAGGACGCCGCGCATCTGGAAAAGGCGGTCGCGCACAACAACAAATGGCTCGGCTGGGTCAGCGATGAAATCGACAAGCTGGGTCTCAAGGTGACGCCGAGCGTCGGCAATTTCGTGCTGATCCATTTTCCCGAAACCAAGGGCAAGACTGCACCGGAAGCCGACGAGTTCCTGACCAAACGCGGGATCATCCTGCGCCGCGTCGCTGGCTACGGCCTGCCGAACTGCTTGCGCATGACCATCGGCACTGAGGAAGCTAACCGACTGGTCGTCGCCGCGCTCAAGGAGTTCATGGGGAAGACGGCGTGAGCAAGACGGCGCCGCTCTACAACCGCCTCGCCCTCATCGGCGTCGGCCTGATCGGCTCGTCGATCGCGCGTGCCGCGAAGGCCCAAGGTGCAGTCGGCTCGATTGTCGCGACTGCGCGCTCGGAGGCGACGCGCAAGCGCGTCGCCGAACTGGGCCTCGCCGATCAGATAGTCGAGACCGCCGCGGCCGCCGTCGAAGGCGCCGATCTGGTCATTGTCTGCATTCCAGTGGGCGCCTGCGGCGCGGTGGCCAAGGAGATCGCACCGCATCTGGCACCGGGCGCAACCGTGTCCGACGTCGGCTCGGTGAAGGGCTCGATCGTGCGAGACATGGGTCCGCATATTCCAAAGGGCGTACATTTCGTGCCGGCGCATCCGGTCGCGGGCACTGAATATTCCGGCCCCGACGCTGGCTTCGCTGAGCTGTTCGTCAACCGCTGGTGCATTCTTACGCCGCCAGCGGGGCAGGATCAGGCCGCGATCGACAAGCTGGCTGCGTTCTGGCGGCTCCTTGGCGCCAATGTCGAGACCATGGCGCCGGATCACCACGACCTCGTGCTCGCGGTGACCAGCCACCTGCCGCATCTCATCGCCTACACGATCGTCGGCACCGCCGACGAACTCGAGACCGTGACGCGCTCGGAAGTGCTGAAATTCTCGGCTGGCGGTTTCCGCGACTTCACACGCATCGCGGCATCCGATCCGACGATGTGGCGCGATATCTTCATCACCAACAAGGACGCGGTGCTGGAGATGCTTGGCCGCTTCAACGAGGACATCGCCATGCTGACCAAGGCGATCCGCAACGGCGATGGCGACACCTTGTTCGAGCACTTCACGCGCACGCGCGCCATCCGCAAGGGCATCGTGCAGATCGGCCAGGATTCGCCGGCGCCGGATTTCGGCCGTGGCCATCAGAACCTGCCGCCCGAGCCGCTGCCGAAGCCTTACGCTTCGGACGAATAATCACCGTTCCGCCAGCGCCAGCCGCGCGCCGAGCAGTACGAATGCCGCGGCAAAGGTACGCCTCATCCAGGCCATGACACGCGGCTTTGTCACAACGCGGTCGCGGATTGCGGCCGCGAACAGGCCGTAGACGACGAACACGGCGAAGGTCATCAGCATGAAGACGGCGCTGAGCTCCAGCATCAGCGCCACCGGGTTCGACTCGTTGGCGGAGACAAACAACGGAAGAAAGGCGAGGAAGAAGATCGACAGCTTCGGATTGAGGATGTTGATCAGGAAGCCCTTGACGGCAATGCCGAGCGGCGGACGCCGGTCGCCCTCCTTCGAGACGCTGAGCGCACCGTGCTCGCGTAGCGCGCTCCACGCCATATAGAGCAGATAGGCGCAGCCTGCATATTTGAATATCTGGAAGGCGAGCGCGCTGGTGTGCAACAGCGCGGCCAGACCGAGAATCGCCGCCGCGATATGCGGCAGGATGCCGAGCGTGCAGCCGAAGGCGGCAGCGACGCTGGCGTGAGAGCCGCGCGTTAGTCCGACCGCCAGCGTATAGAGCACGCCGGTGCCCGGCGAAACGACGACGATGAAAGACGTGATCAGAAACTCGAGTGTCATGCTGGCCCCTGTGCAGGCCAGTAGCATAGCGGCCGGGACCAGCGCATCGCCACCCGATTTCTGCCGTCGTCAGAACAGCGGCGGCGTCTCGCCGAGCGGGATCGGTCCGAGATAAACGCGGCCCTCGTCGACGCGCAGCGGCAGCGCCACCGCCGGACGGCCCTCGAGCGTGGTTTGCTGGCCGAGCATGTTGATGCCGGCCGACAGATTGGCGCCGACCTGCTGCTTCGCCGCCTGGCCGAGCCCCGGCGAGAGGCGATCGAGCGCACTGGCCAGCTTGTCCATCGACGGCGCGGACTGCACCAGATTCTGTGCATCAATGGATTTCAGGAAGGGCTCGAGCCCGGCGATCGTCAGTCGCAACTGGCCCTGCAGTCGGCCTGCAGCGCTGATCGTCAGCGTGCCGGAGCCGACCGCTAGCGTCTCGCCTTGGACCACGCGCGCCTCGGTGACGTCGATCTTGCCGCCATTGGCGGCGATCTCGCGGAAACGCTCCGGCCACGGCTTCGGCGCGAAGTCGTTGAGGCCGCGAAGCACCATATCGGCGACGGCATCGACCGGCTGCGCCGACAAAGCGCGCACGCCCGGCGCGAAGGCGCCGCGGGTGCGCAGCGCCACCTCCACCACCGGCCGCTGCGTGACCATGCCCTCGATGAGTCGGCCGTGAAGCTCAAGGTGTTCGGCGCGCAGCACCGGCCGCGCATTGCCCGCCTCGAGTACGTCGAAGGCGGGCCGCTCGAACACCAGCGACAGCCGCTCCGGCCGCGCCGGCGTACCGCGCAGGCTTGACTGAAACAGTTTCCAGTTGACCGACAACTCGGCCGGGCCGCCGGGGGCTGACACCGTGAGCGGCCCCTGATACTCGCCGATCAGCAATGTCGGCTCATAGACCTGCGAGACCAAAGTCACGCCCTTGGTCTTCATCTCGAAGGGGATGCGGCTGCTCTTGATCTGGGCGGCGGCATCGCTGCACCTGAACTCGAAACGGAAGGGGAAGCCGCCGAAGTCCTCCTCGCCGCAGGCGAAGATGCGACCGGACTGGGCCTCGCGCGCGCGCCAGCCCTCGAGCATGTCCCGCGCCTTGCCGGCCGCCACGTACCAGAAGGCGGACCAGCCGCCGACCAGCAGGGCAACGAGCACGATCATCACGATATAGCGCCGCGACGAGGAACGGCGGGATGGCGAGTCGAGGGACATAGCGGAGTGAGAAACCTGTCAATTGCGGCGGTTTAGCGCCACGTCTGACGGCGCGCCGCAATGGCGCCGTTTTGCGCAGGATCGGACCCGAACACAAGGGCGAACGCCCCGCCCGCGCCAAAAGTTTCGCCGCAAGCCTTGTGGCCGAGATCCTGGCTCGGCGCCCCATTGCGCCCGCCCCGGTAGACTGCTACGCGCCCGCCCCGGTTTGGACCCTTCCGGCTTTCCTTGGGCAAATGACGGCCTCTTCCGACGATAGCGGCGATCTCTGGGTGTTCGCTTACGGCTCGCTGATGTGGCGCCCGGGCTTCGAGGCGCTGGAGCGGCGCAAGGCGCGCCTGGTCGGCGCTCACCGCGCGCTCTGCGTCTATTCGTTCGTGCACCGCGGCACGCCGGAAAAGCCCGGCCTCGTGCTTGGGCTCGATCGCGGCGGCAACTGCCGCGGCATCGCCTACCGCGTGGCCGCCGACAAGCGCGCGCAGACCATCGCCTATTTGCGCGAGCGCGAGCAGGTGACCATGGTCTATTTAGAAGCTTGGCGGCAGGTCTGGCTCGACGACGACCCGCGCGAGAGCGTGCGCGCGCTGTGCTACATCGTCGATCGCGGCCACGAGCAATACGCCGGCAACCTCACCGTCGCCGAGCAGCTGCATTATTGCCGGCAAGGTCATGGCCGATCTGGCGCCAACCGCGACTACGTCATCGCGACGGTCGAGGAGCTGGAGGCGATGGGCGTCCGCGACCGCGGCTTGCACCTGCTGGCGCAGCAGCTCAAGAGCGGCTGAATTCTCAGCGAGCTTCGTCCAATTCGCGACGGCCTTCCTCGATCAGCAGGGCCGTCGCCGTCTCAATCTCGTCCTGCAGCCTGGCGAAGAACTCATTCTGGGGAAGCCCGGCAGGAATGACGTCGAGAAATTCGACGACAACCGTGCCCGGATAGCGCAGAAGACTGCGGCGCGGCCAGAACAAGCCCGAGTTCAGCGCGACTGGCAGGCACGGCACGCCGGCGCCGGCATAAAGGTGCGCGACGCCGAATTTGTAGCGTGGCTCGGCGCCGGCCGCGCGCCGGGTGCCTTCCGGAAAGATGATGAGCTGGCGATTCTGCATGAGTTCATAACGCGCCCGCGCCGTCATGGCGCGCAGTGCCGCCGCGCCGCCACCGCGGTCGACCGGCACCATACGGCCCTTGATGGTGAACCAGCCGAAAAGCGGAATCCACTGCAGCTCGCGCTTGAGGATGAACACCGGATTAGGAAACAGCGTCACCAGCGTGAACGTCTCCCAGGCCGACTGATGCTTGGAGGCGACGAGCAGCGGTCCCTGCGGAATTTTCTCGCGCCCGCGAACCTCGATTTTCACACCGGCGATCACCCGCAGCAGCCAGAGATTGATGCGACCCCAGAGGCGGGCAATCTCGACGATGCCCCAAAATGGCATGAAGAATGTCGGCAAGGCGACAACCAGCAAGATCGCGGTGTTCAGATAGAACGCGATGTTGAAGAGGATCGAGCGGATGATCAGCACGGGCCGGAGGTCCTTAGGAATTGGGATCGGGGTCGAGGCCCATGCGCACAAGCGCGAACAGATATTTGAGATACTCGGCGACGAGGAAACGCGTGGTGCTGATACTTTCCCACCACGGCTCGGTGCGCACCTTTTCCGATATGACCGGATAGGGGATCAGCCTCACATCAGGCAACTGGTGCGCGATTTCAGCCAAGGCGCGCGGCATGTGCCAGTTCGACGTCACGACGATGAGCGACATGAAATTGTGTTCGCGCGTCCAGCGTTTCGTTTCCAGCGCGTTGCCGAAAGTATTGAGCGCCGAGCGGTCGAGGTCGATGCAGCAGTCGAAATATTTCGAGTAAAGCGGCGTCAGGCGGGCGATCTCACTGGCCGAGGTGGCACGGTGGACGCCGGTGATGAGGAGGCGCTTGCCCCGTTCGGAGGCCAGAAGCTCGATGGCGTCCGGAATGCGAGCGGCAGCACCCGTCAAGGCCACGATGCCGTCGGCATTGCGGTTCAGGGTCACCTCGCTGTCCGCGATCTGGGCGGCAAACCAGAAGAAGCCGCCGGTCAGCGCGAGCGCGCCGACGATCGCGACGGTGACGGTCAGAAAGCCGATCCAGCGGACAAAGCCAGCGAACATTGCGTCTCGAAGTCCATTCAAGCCGGGGACGGCATAGCACTATGGCGTGCCGCGATCTACGCGCAAAACCGGCGTGAATTCCCCTTGAATCTAGTCGATCGCCTCGAGAGTGCGATTGACGGTGTGCCGCGATGTCAGCGCGGTGACGACGGCGCTGAGCACGATCTGGGCCAGCACGGCGAGATAGCCGAGGAACCCCAGCGAAAACGAGCCGAACAACGCCGCGCTCTGATCGCCGCCGGCGGTGCCGGCGGTGAAGTAGCCGATCAGCGCTGCGAGCGCGAACAGCAGCACCGCGGCGCCGCCGCCGATGAGGCCGCCCTGCAGGCCCATCACCAGAAAGTGGCGCTGGAAGTTGCCGGCGATGAAATTGTTCTTGGCGCCGACCAGATGCAGCACCTCGATGACGTTGCGGTTCGTCGCCATCGCCCCCCGCGTCGCGAAGGTTACGGACAGCACCGTAGCTGCCAGCATCAGGACGAGGATGACGACGCCACCGGCGACGACCGTGCCCGCCATGGCGCGCATTCGTTCGATCCAGCCACGATGATCGTCGAGCATCGCGCCCGGCGCCTGGTCGATCAGCAGACGATTGAGCCGCGCCATGTCGACGCTTTCGCCTGAAGCAAGCCGCACCACGATCAGCCGCGGCACCGGCAGGTCGCCCAGCGTGAGCCCGCTGCCGAGCCACGGCTCGAGCAGTTTCGAGGATTCCTCCTTCGAGAACACGCGCACGTCGCCAACGCCGGGGAAGGCGCGCGCGATCGCCGCCGCTTTCGTCACCGTCGCGTCGGTGTCGCGGCCCGGCGCCGGCACCACCTGGATGGTCACTTCGCGCGCCACATCGGCCTGCCATTCGCCGGCCGCCTGCCCGACCAGAATGACGGCGCCGGTGGTGAGCGAGGCCAAGAACGTCATGATGGCGACGACCGCGATCAGCGCGCGGCCGGCGATCGAATTGCGCGGCACCAGCGGCGTCTCGAAACGCGGCCGCGCGAACACCGCAAAGCGCGGCGTCGCGATCGTCTCAGCGTTGGTGTCGTCAGCGACCGCCATGAGCCATCAATCGTAAATATGCAGCCGGCCGTCGTGCAGCACGAGGCGGCGGGCGTCGTATTGATCCATCAGGGCAATGTCGTGCGTCGCGATGACGACCGACGTGCCCGACTTGTTGAGTTCGATGAACAGCCGCAGCAGGCGCTGCGCCAGCGGCGGATCGACATTGCCGGTAGGCTCGTCGGCGAGCAGCAGTTGCGGCCGGGCAATCACCGCGCGGGCGATGGCGGCGCGCTGCTTTTCGCCGCCGGACAGAACCGGCGGCAGCGCCCACATGCGGTCGCCGAGATCGACCCAGTTGAGCAGCTCGATCACCTCGTCGCGGTAGCTCTCCTCGGGGCGGCCCATCACACGCAGCGGCAGCGCCACATTCTCGTAAGTCGTCATGTGATCGAGCAGCCGGAAATCCTGGAACACGATGCCGATGCGCCGGCGCAAGGTCGCCACCGCATCCTTGGACAGTGTCGCGACATCGTGGCCGAACTGCGTGATGAGGCCCCGGGTCGGCCGCAGCGACAGGAACAGCAGCTTCAGGAGCGAAGTCTTGCCGGCTCCGGAGGGCCCGGTCAGGAACTGGAAGGAATGGGGCTCGATGCGGAAGGTGAGGTCGCGCAGAACCTCGGGCCCGAGCCCGTAGCGCAATCCCACATTTTCGAATCGGACCACGCCGGCCTCCGCTTCTTCTTGTCGCGAGCCTTTGATTCCGGCCCGAAAAGCATGCGTCCGGCCTTGAAGCCCCCAAAAGGCCGGTCACGTCCCGATAATTCTCACGTTTTACAGGAGAATCAGCGCGCCGCCATAGGCCAAGCCCGGCGGTTTCACGGCTCAGAAAGCCATGCCCCGCGCAATGCATGGTTTCCGGTCCATTAACGGTCGGCTGCTAGGGTCGGAACCGCAAGAAACGCCGCAGAACCAATGTTGATTGTCTGTCCGACCTGCGCAACGTCCTACATGATCGACCCGGCCACGGTGGGCCCGTCCGGGCGTGCGGTCCGCTGCGCGCGTTGCAAGGCGACCTGGTTCGCGAGCCCGACCCGGCCGGCCGACCCGCCGAGCGTGTCGGCCTTCGTCGACG
>Ga0180223_1001161_pt1 | contig 21968 bp, 21 predicted proteins | sample eDN5th30CKraftOP_FD_151337 | JGI IMG/M metagenome (GOLD analysis project Ga0180223, IMG submission 151337) | Enriched Organic Plus compost microbial communities from Emeryville, California, USA - eDNA 5th pass 30_C Kraft OP (version 2) (version 2) ... | reverse complement strand
CGTCGGCGCGAAGCGCTTGGCGACATGCTCGATCCGGACATAGTGCGCCGTGCCGGCGCCGGCCGGCGCGGCCCTCGCCGCCGTGCGCGGCGGCGGCGCCACATCGGCGCCGGCACCGCCGGCCAGCAGCGTGCCCGGTTCCGAGCGGGAGGGCAGCGCATCGAGCAGGGCCCGCGTATAGGGGTGCTGCGGATGCGTCAGCACCGCGAGCGTCGGCCCGGCCTCGACGATCCTGCCATGGCGCATGACGCAGACATGGTCGGCGAGCTCCGCGACGACGGCGAGGTCGTGGCTGATCCAGATCAGCGCCGTGCCGAGCTCCGCGACCAGCTCCTTCATCTCTGCGAGGATCTCGGCCTGCACGGAAACGTCGAGCGCCGTGGTCGGCTCGTCGCAGATGATCAGCTTCGGCCGGTGCAGCAGGGCGATGGCGATGGCGACGCGCTGGCGCATGCCGCCGGAAAACTGGTGCGGGTAGAAATCGACCTTGGCTTCCGGCTCGGGAATGCGGACCTGCGCCAGCGCGGCCACGGCGCGGCGGCGCGCCTCGGCGCTCGAGACCGTCTCATGCGCTTCCAGGGCGAGGCGAATCTGCGTCCCGATGGTGAGCATCGGGTTCAGCGTCATCATCGGGTCCTGGAAGACCATCGAGATCTGCTTGCCGCGGATCTTGCGCAGTTCGGGCGAAGGCAGGCCGACGAGCTCGCGCCCCTCCAGCCTGACCGAGGAGCCGGGCTCGACGCGGCCGGGCGGGTCGATCAGGCCGATGATCGAGAAGCCGGTGATGCTCTTGCCCGAGCCGGATTCGCCGACGAGCCCCATCACCTCGCCGCGCTTCAGCGCGAAGGAGACGCCGTCCACCGCCTTCACCACGCCGGCGCGGGTGTGAAAATGGGTCGCGAGGTTCGTGACGGCGAGGAGAGGCGCGTCGCTCATCGCTTCAGCCTCGGGTTGACCTGGTCGCGGATGCGGTCGCCGACCAGGTTGATCGCGACGATCAGGATGATCAGCGCGATGCCGGGGTAGATCGATATCCAGTAGCGGCCGGAGAGCATGTACTGGAAGCCGTTGGAAATCAGCATGCCGAGCGAGGGTTCGGTCACCGGCAGGCCGACGCCGAGGAAGGACAGCGTCGCCTCCAGCGCGATGGCGTTCGCCACCTGCACGGTCGCGACCACGATCAAGGGCGGCAGGCAGTTCGGGAAGATATGACGCAGGACCACGCGCCAGCCCGGCAGCGGTGTCGAGAGCACCGCCTCGACATAGTCCTTGCCGCGCTCGGCCGCGGCCGCGCCATGGGCGGTGCGGGCGAAATAGGCGTATTGGGCACAGGCGAGCGCGGCGATGAGCTGCATCTTGCCCTGCCCCAGCAGCGCCGAGAGCACGAGCGCCAGGAGGATAGCCGGGAAGGCGAGCTGCAGGTCGATGACGCGCATGATGAAGGCTTCCCAGCGCCCGCCGGCATAGGCCGCGCCGATGCCGAGCGCCACGCCGAGCGCGAAGGCGAGCGCGCCGGCCACCAGCCCCATTTCCAGCGAGATGCGCAGGCCGTAGAGGATGGCCGAAAACAGATCGCGCCCCTGTGCATCGGTGCCGAGCCAATGCGTGTAGCCGCCTTCGCCGACGAAGCCCGGCGGGCGGCGCGCATCGGACAGCGACAGATTGGCGAGGTCGTAAGGGTCCTGCGGCGCGACGAGCGGCGCCAGCAGGGCGATGCCGATCATCAGCACGACCACGGCCAATGCCACGACCGCGACCTTGCTCTCGCGGAATTCGGCCCAGAAGCGGGCGGCGGGAGAGGCGTCGGTCATCGCGCGCCTCCCTTCCTGAGCCGCGGATCGAGCCCGACATAGGCGAGGTCGACGAGGAAATTGATGGTGATGAAGACGAAGGCGACGAGCATCAGGTAGGCGACCATTACCGGCCGGTCGAGCGACTGGATGGAGTCGATGATCAGCTTGCCGATGCCGGGCCAGGAGAAGATCGTCTCGGTGACCACGGCGAAGGCGAGCGTCGAGCCGAATTCGAGCCCGAAGACGGTGACCAGCGGGATCGCGATCAGCCTGAGCACATGGCGGCGCAGCACAGTCCATTCGGAGAGGCCGGCGGCGCGGGCGAATTTCACGGTGTCGGAGAGCATGGTCTCGCGCGTGCCGGCGCGGGCAAGGCGGGTCATCAGGGCGAGCTTGAAGAAGGCGAGGTTCAGCGCCGGCAGCAGCAGGTGGCTCAGGCCGTTCAGGGTAAGGAAACTCCACTCGACCCCGAAGATCGAGACGGTCTCGCCGCGCCCGCCGGCCGGCAGCCATTGCAGTTCGACGGCGAAGGCCATGATCAGCACGAGGCCGATCCAGAAGGTCGGCACCGAGAAGCCGAGGATCGAGACCGTCATGATCAGCTTGGAGGCGAAGCTGTCCGGTCTGTAGCCGGCATAGATTCCGGCGGGGATGCCGATCAACGCCGCGCCACAGACCGCGGCGAGCGTCAGTTCCAGCGTTGCCGGCAGGCGCGACAGGATCAGGTCCATCACCGGCATGCCGAAAACGAAGGAGCGGCCGAAATCGCCGTGCAGCACGCGGCCGAGGAAGGTCAGGTACTGTTCCCAGAGAGGCCGGTCGAGCCCGTAATGGGCGATGGTCTGGAGGCGCAGTTCCTGGCTGACATCAGGGCCGATCAGCACGTCGATCGGGTTGCCGATCGCATAGACGCCGACGAAGACCAGCACCGACATGACGAGCATGACGACGAGCGCCTGCGCCAGCCGGGAGGCGACATGGCCTAGCATCGATGAAGCTTCCGGCGCAGCCTCACGGCCAGTTCTCCACCATCGCCGCACGGGTCTCCTCGACGCCGACCTGCCACAGCTTCAGCATCTCCTCGTCCGGCCGCTGGTAGAGGCCATGGAAATTGCCGTCGCCGAGAATCTCGCGGCGCTTCGCCGGGCTCGCGGCCTGGTATTCGGCCGGATTGAAGGGCGGCTTCAGCGTATCGGGCATGGCGACGCCAGCGAGCCGCGTCCAGGGAAAGTTCTCCATCCAGGAGGCGTGGGAGGCAGCCGGGTCGACCGCCTGGACAGCCGCCTGAAATTGCGGCGCCGCCCACCAGTTATGCAGGCGGATGCTCGCATCGGGATGCGCATCCAGCCATTCGGTCGCAAAGTTCAGCGCCGGGGAATTGCCGCCATGGCCGTTGACGAGGATGATGCGGCGGAAGCCGGAGCGATAGAAGCCGTCGAAGATGTCGCCGAGGAGCGCGGCATAGGTGCTCATCTTCAAGGAGATGCTGCCGGGGAAATTCAGGAAACCAGGCGTCAGGCCATAGGCCAGGACCGGAAAGACCGGGATGCCGAGCGGCTCGGCCGCCTCCTCCGCCACGCGCTCGGACAGGATCACGTCGGTCGCGAGGCTCAAATAGGCGTGCTGCTCGACGCTGCCGAGGGGCAGGACGCAGCGATCGTCCCGCTTCGCCTGGGCCTCGATCTGCATCCAGTTCAAGTCGGCGACACGCACGGCGCGATCCTTGCTTAGCTTCGGCAAGCGGTAGACAATCCGGGCAGGTGGCGCGGACCACCCGTCAGGGCCATCCTTGACTCTGGCCTCCGGTAGCGTCAAGTTCCATTTGGAACTAAATCGGCCGAGAGATATTCCCGATGCGACGCGCGCCGACCTCTCCTTCCCGCGTCGATCCGGAGCGCGAAGCCGCGCTCGCCGAGCTCGACCCGCTGACCGTGACCAAGCTCTGGGATAATCCCTGCTGGCTGTCCTTCCGGCTGAACTTCGTCGCCTTCCGCTTCAACGACCCGGTCTATCGCTGGATCGAGACGCGATACGGCCTCGTCCGCCCCGAATTCGTCGCGCTCTACGCGGTGGGGCTGAAGGAGGGCGTGGCCGCCAAGAACATCGTCTCCTCCTCGGGGCTGCCGAAGAACACCCTGTCGCGCGCGGTGCAGAAGCTGCTGCAACGGCGGCTGCTGCGGCGGGAGACGGATGCGGCGGATCTGCGCAGCTACGTCCTGCATCTGACCCCCAGCGGCCGCGCGATCTTCGACGAGACCATGCCGCTGATGGTGAAGCACCAGGCGGCGATGCTCGCCTGCCTCGACGAGAGCGAGCGGCAGCAGCTCTGCGGGCTGATGGACAAGCTCGTCATCGCCTCGCCCGACTGGCCTCAGGAACTTTGACCGAAACGACGGACACAACAGGGGAATTCGCCATGACACTCGCCCGGACCTTCCGCCTCGCCGCCTTCGCCGCTTTGCTCGGCGCCGCCGTCTCGACCGGCGCGCTCGCCCAGACCCTGACCATCGGCGTCCGCGCCGGGCCGGAATCGATCGATCCGCACTTCACCGCGACAGGTACCCATGCCGAGGCGTTGAAGCATGTCTTCGACACGCTGACCTGGTCCGGCGACAAATTGCAGATCGAGCCGCGGCTGGCGCTGAGCTGGAAGACGCTGGAGCCGACGGTCTGGGAGTTCAAGCTGCGTCCCGGCGTCAAGTTCCATGACGGCTCGGACTTCACCGCCGAGGACGTCAAGTTCTCGATCGAGCGCATTCCGGTGGTCGCCGGCCCGAACCCGACGACGATCTATGTCCGGCGCGTCAAGGAGGTGAAGATCGTCGATCCGCTGACGGTGCAGATCGTCACCGACGGGCCGGCGCCGAACCTGCCGAACGATTTCATCCGCCTGTTCATCGTCTCGCACAAGGCGGCGGCGGGCCTCACCAAGGACAACGCCAACGAGGCCTTCAATTCCGGCAAGGCGGCGATCGGCACCGGCCCCTACAAATTCGTCTCCTGGACGCCGAAGGACCAGATGGTGCTGGAGCGCTTCGACGGCTATTGGGGGCCGAAGGAGCCCTGGGCCAAGGTCGTGCGCAAGGAATTGCCGAACGACGCCGCCCGCGTCGCCCAGCTCAAGGCCGGCCAGGTCGACATCATCGTGCGCGCCCCCGCCTCCGACGTGCCGACGCTGAAGCGCGACGCCAAGCTCGCCGTGACGACGGTCGAGAGCGTCTATCTCTTCAACATGGAGCTCGACATGCGGGACAAGACCCCGCAGGTCAACGCCAGGGACGGCTCGGCCCTGCCGAAGAACCCGCTGCAGGACGCCCGCGTGCGCGAGGCGATCGACCTCGCCATCGACCGGCCGGCGCTGGCCGAGATCGCCATGGAAGGGCTCGGCTCGCCGGCCAACCAATTGGTGACGCCGACCATCGCCGGCTTCAACAAGGAGCTGCCGGCCATCAAGCCCGACATCGCCAGGGCGAAGAAGCTGATGGAGGAAGCGGGCTATCCCAACGGCTTCAAGGTCGGCTTCGCCTTCACCAATGACCGCCTGCCCGGCGACCGCCAGGTCGGCACCTCGATCGCGCAGATGCTGGCGCGCATCGGCATCGAGGTGAGCGCCAACGCCCAGCCCGGCGCCGTCTTCTTCCCGGCGCGGCTGCGCGGCGATTTCTCGATGGCGATGTCGGGCTGGGGCACGCTGACGGGCGAGGCCAACTACACGCTCTCTTCGCTGGTGCATTCCAACGACCCGGCCAAGAAGCTCGGCGCCTTCAACGTCCAGAACTACGCCAATCCGCAGGTCGACAAGCTGATCGAGGACGCGGCGGTCGAGATGGACGAGGCCAGGCGCAACGCGATGCTCTCCGACGTCGCCGCCATCGTCGCCAAGGACCGGCCGCGCCTGCCGATCACGGCCGTCGGCTCGGCCTGGGCGATGCAGAAGGACAAGGTCACCATCGCGCCGCGCGTCGACGAGGACACGCTGGCCATGGACATCAGGCCCGTTAAGAAGTAACGCGACCGGCTTCGCGCCATGGCCGGGCCCGCCCCGGCCATCCGCGCCTTCGCTTGAGGCCAGATGCGGGGCTCAGGACGTGGATGCCCGCCGCCAGGGCGGGCATCGCGGATGGCCTGCCCCGCAAACGATGACTGATCGGAAGACGAACATGACCCTCGCTCTCGCCATCCACGGCGGCTGCGGCACCTTGCCCAAGGCCGAGATGACCGAAGCCGAATGGGCCCAGGCCCGCTCCGACCTCGCCGGCGCGCTGCGCGCCGGCTGGACGATCCTGAGCAAGGGCGGGCCGGCGGTCGACGCCGTCGAGGCGGCGGTGCGCGTCATGGAGGATTCGCCGCATTTCAACGCCGGCCACGGCGCCGCCTTCAACACCGATGGCGAGCACGAGCTCGACGCCTCGATCATGGACGGTTCGACGCTCGCCGCCGGCGCGATCTGCGCCGCCAAGCGGATCCGGAACCCGATCGTCGCCGCCAAGGCGCTGATGTTGCGCGGCGACCCCCTGCTGCTCGCCGGCCCGGCCGCCGACATCTTCGCCGAGCATGAAGGCATCGACACGGTCGAGAACGACTATTTCTCGACCGAGAGGCGGCGCAAGAACCTCTCCTCGATGAAGATCCGCGAGCTGGTCGGCACCGCCGCCGAGGCGAGCGAGGCCGAGAAGCACGGCACGGTCGGCGCCGTCGCCTGCGACGCGCAGGGCCATCTCGCCGCGGCGACCTCGACCGGCGGCTATACCAACAAGCCGACCGGCCGCGTCGGCGATTCGCCGATCATCGGCGCCGGCACCTATGCCCGCGACGGTCGCTGCGCCGTCTCCGGCACCGGCAAGGGCGAGTATTTCATCCGCTACTGCGTCGGCCACGAGATCGCGTCGCTGATCGCCTATAAGGGGCTCTCGCTCGAGCAGGCGACGCAGCAGGTGCTGGGCGAGCTCTCCGGCAGCAAGGTCGGCGCCGGGCTGGTCGCGGTCGATGCCGAGGGCAATATCGTGGCGCCCTACAACACCGAGGGCATGTATCGTGGCTGGGTGACGCCGGACGGGCTCCTGCACGTCGCCACCCATGGCGATGTCGAGATGGCCGGCCAGGCCTGAACCGGCGCCGGTCGGCGCAGGTTTCCCGCCCTTCCCTCCGGGGAGGCTGTCATTCCGGGCGCAGGCGCGCGCTTCTCCCTCCGGTGTGCGCGATGGTTCGCTGACTTGCGCCATCGGGTTGCGCGGGAGCCGGGCCCGGCGTTCGCCCGCCGCCTTCAGGGCGGGTCTTTGCATCACGGCCGAATCGGGCGGTGCCCATCCGAGGGCGAGGCGGTTTTGGACCTCGGTCGCGCGGAGTCGCGTGAGGCTTGCCGCAATGCCGGCATCTCGCCGACCTCCGTGGTGTGGGCGCGCGAGGCCGGTTGTTGTCAGGCTCGTCCGGGCGCGGCTAGAACCGGACGAGGAAAGGATGCCGCCGCCATGCGTTTCGAAACCGCAGCGACACCCGAGGCCGCGATCGACCGGCTCGAACGTCTCTATGAGGATGCCCGGGCCGCGTTGCGCGCCGATCTGCACCGCTTCTTCGAGAGCGGGGAGGCGCCGACGGCGGAGGCGCGCGAGCGCTATCGCTACCCCATGCTGCGCGTGACCTACGAGCCGTCGCGGCTGCCGCAGGCGACGCGCCGCGGCTACGCCAAATTCGCGGCGCCGGGCGTCTATTCGACCACGGTGACCCAGCCGGCCGAGTTCCGGGGCTATCTGCTCGACCAGCTCCGGCCTCTGGTCGCGGATTACGGCGCCACGATCGAGACCGGCGTCAGCCAGCAGGAGATCCCCTATCCCTACGCGCTAGAGGGTGGCGACGAGCTGGGCCGGGGCAAGATCACCGCGGCCGAACTCGCCCGCCATTTCCCCACCCCGCTGCTGGCCCTGGTCGGCGACGAGGTCGCGGACGGCACCTATGACATCGTCGAGGGCGAGCCGCGCCCGCTCTCGCTCTTCGACGCCGTGCGCGTCGACTATTCGCTGCGTCGGCTGGTGCATTACACCGGCACCGACTGGCGCGCCGTGCAGCCCTGGGTGCTGCTGACCAATTATCATCGCTATGTCGACCAGTTCGTGCGGCTGGGCATCGCCGAGATCGAGGCCGGCACGGCCGAGGCGCTGGTCGCGCCGGGCGGCATCTGCATCGAGCGCGGCGGCGTCGACGTCTCGGCGGCGGAGCGGGTGATGTCGGCGCCCTGGCACCGCTTCCAGATGCCGGCCTACCACCTGATCCGCAAGGGCGGCGACGGCGTCACCCTGGTCAATATCGGCGTCGGCCCCTCCAACGCCAAGAACATCACCGACCATCTCGCCGTGCTCAGGCCGAATTGCTGGCTGATGGTCGGCCATTGCGGCGGCCTGCGCCAGACCCAGATCATCGGCGACTACGTTCTCGCCCATGCCTATCTCAGGCAGGACCATATCCTCGACGAGCTGGTGCCGCCGGAAATCCCGATCCCGGCGCTGGCCGAGGTCCAGGTCGCGCTGCAGCAGGCGGCCGCCGAGATCACCGGGGAGAAGGGCGACCGGCTGAAGCAGCGCCTGCGCACCGGCACTGTCGTCACCCAGGACGACCGCAATTGGGAATTGCAATGGACCAAGGAGCGGCGGCGCATCAACCTGTCGCGGGCCATCGCGGTCGACATGGAATCCGGCACCATCGCGGCGCAGGGGTACCGGCTGCGCGTGCCCTACGGCACGCTGCTCTGCGTCTCCGACAAGCCGCTGCATGGCGAGATCAAGCTGCCGGGCGCCGCCAACGCCTTCTACGAGCGCGCGGTCGGCGAGCATCTGCGGATCGGGCTGGCGGCGCTGGAGAAGCTCAAGGAAGCCGGCTCCGCCATCCATTCGCGCAAGCTCAGGAGCTTCGACGAGCCGCCCTTCCGCTAGGGCGAGCGGTCTCTTCGCCGTCATTCCGGACGGAGTGAAGCGGAGATCCGGGATCCAGGCCCGAACCTTTGTCGGAAAGACTTTGTCATGGATCCCGGGTCAAGCCCGGGATGACCCGCGTTTCCGTGTAAAGTCAGCCCGGCTCAGACCTTCGCCAGCGCCTGCTCCAGATCGGCGATCAGGTCGTCCGCGTGCTCCAGCCCGATCGAGAGGCGGATCAGCCCGTCGCTGACGCCCATCGCCGCGCGCACCTCGGGGGTGAAGCGCTGATGCGTCGTCGTCGCGGGATGGACGATCAGGCTCTTGGCGTCGCCGAGATTGTTGGAGATGCGGATCAGCCTGCAGGCGTCGAGCAGGCGATAGGCGCCGTCCTTGCCGCCCGGCACTTCGAAGGCGATCATGGTCGAGGGGCCGCTCATCTGGCGCGCGACGATCGCGGCCTGCGGATGGTCGGCACGGCCGGGGAAGATCACCCGCGTCGGCTTCGCCTGCCGCTCCAGCCAGTCGGCGACCTTGTCGGCGCTCTCCGCCTGCCTGGCGACGCGCAGCGGCAGCGTCTCCAGCGCCTTCAGCATCACCCAGGCGTTGAAGGGCGAGAGGCTCGGCCCGGTCTGGCGCAGGAAGTTCTGGATATCGGCCTCGATCACCGCCTTCGAGCCGAGGATCAGCCCGCCGAGGCAGCGCCCCTGGCCGTCGATATGCTTCGTCGCGGAATAGACGACGATGTCGGCGCCGAGCGCGAGCGGCCGCTGGAAGAGCGGCGTGGCGAAGACGTTGTCGACCACGAGCAGGGCGCCGGCCGCCTTCGCCACCTCGGCGACGGCGGCGATGTCGATCACCTCCAGCGTCGGATTGGCCGGGGATTCGAGGAAGAACAGCTTGGTGTTGGGCCGCACGGCCCGGCGCCAGGCCTCGACATCGGTGCCCTCGACCAGGGTCGAGGCGATGCCGTAGCGCGGCAGATGATCCTCGATGATGTAGCGACAGGAGCCGAACAGCGCGCTCGCGGCCACGACATGGTCGCCGGCGCGCAACGGGGCCATCACCGCCGCCGTTACCGCCGCCATGCCGGTCGCGGTGGCGCGGCAGGTCTCGGCGCCTTCGAAGGCCGCCATGCGGCTCTCCAGCATCGCCGTCGTCGGATTGCCGAGCCGGCCGTACTGGAAGCCCGGATCGGTGTTCAGGAAGCGCCCTTCGGCCTGGGCGGCGTCGTCATAGACATGGCCCTGGGTCAGGAACAGGGCTTCCGAGGTCTCGCCGAACTGCGAGCGCATCGTGCCGGCGTGGATCAGGCGCGTTTCGGGATGCAGCTCCGCTGCGGCGTTGTCCGATATCGGCATGGCACGGCCTCGATCCGTTCGTTATAACGGACAAGGCAACTAGCAGCTTCCGTTTCGTTCGTAAAGAAGAACAAAATTTCCTTTTCAGGGAACGCCCGGCGCAGCGATCGTTCCGCCGGCCTTGCCCGGCCGTTCTTCGAGGCGGCCGAGCGGCCTGAGGAAGCCGGTCAGGTCGGCGGTGACGTGGTGGACATGGCCGGCCTCGACGGCCGTCTGCTCCCAGCTCTCGCGGAACGGGTCGGGCGTCTTGGGCACGATCAGCACGGTCTGCATGCCGAGCGCGCTCGGCACCAGCAGGTTCTTCTCGATGTCCTCGAACATCGCGGCGCGGGCCGGGTCGACGGCGTGCCTGGCCAGGAAATGCTCGTAGGTCGCGCGTTCGGGCTTGGGCAGGAAGCCGGCCTCCACGATGTCGAAGATGTCCTCGAAATGGTGCAGGATGCCGAGCTTGCCGGCGACGTTCTCGGCATGGCCGCGCGAGCCGTTGGTCAGGATCAGCTTGCGGCCCGGCAGCGCCGCGATGGCCTCGCCCAGTTCCGGGTTCGGGTCGAGCAGCGACAGGTCGATCTGGTGGGCGAAGTCGAGGAAGTCGGCGGGGTCGATGCCGTGCTCCTCCATCAATCCCTTCAGTGTCGTGCCGTAGCGCTGGTAGTAGTATTTCTGCAGCGCCCGCGAGGACAGCCCGTCGAGGCCGAACAGCTCGGCGAGGAACAGGGTGATGCGCTCGTCGACCTGCGGCCAGACCCTCGCCTCGTGCGAATAGAGCGTGTTGTCGAGGTCGAAGATCCAGTGTTCGACATGCGCGAAGCTCCCGGCTGCCAGGGGCGGGATCGCGGCGGATGTGTCGGCGATGTTTCTCATGGGACTCCGTGATGTGGCGAGCCGGAGTCTGCGCTGCAAGTCCTTCGCCGGGCTTAATCGCCCTGGCTGTCGGCTTTGCCATGCCGAACGCCGTCATCCCGGATCGGCCCCGCTTCGCGGCTAGCCCGGGATGACCATGCGGTTGCGGGAGCTCAGCGCCGGATGATGGTGCCGGCGCCGGTGTCGGTGAAGAGCTCGATCAGCGCCGCATGCGGCACCTTGCCGTCGAGGATGACCACGGCCTCGACGCCCTTCTCCAGCGCGTAGATGCAGGTCTCGATCTTCGGGATCATGCCGCCCGAGATCGTGCCGTCGGCGATCAGCCGGCGGCATTCCTCGACCGTCAGCTCCGGGATGAGCTGCTTGTCCTTGTCGAGCACGCCCGGCACGTCGGTCAGCAGCAGCAGGCGCTTGGCGTTGAGCGCGCCGGCGATGGCGCCGGCGAAGGTGTCGGCGTTGACGTTGTAGGTCTGGCCGTCGGCGGCGGCGCAGACCGGCGCCAGCACCGGGATCAGCTCGGCCTTCAGCACGGCGTCGAGCACGGCGGTGTTGACCTGCGCGGGCTCGCCGACGAAGCCGAGATCGAGCACCTCCTCGATCTTGGAATCGGGGTCGACGACGGTGCGGGTCACCTTGCGCGCGGTGACCATGTTGCCGTCCTTGCCGCAGAGCCCGATGGCGCGCCCGCCCTCGCGGGTGATGTAGCCGACGATCTCCTTGTTGACCGAGCCGGCCAGCACCATCTCGACGACCTCGACGGTCGCCTCGTCGGTGACGCGCAGGCCCTGCCTGAATTCGGACTGGATGCCGAGCTTCTTCAGCATCGCCGCGATCTGCGGCCCGCCGCCATGGCAGACCACCGGCTTCAGGCCGGACTGCTCGAGCAGCACGATATCCTCGGCGAAATCCTCGGCGGTGGCCGCGTCGCCCATGGCGTTGCCGCCATACTTGATGACGATGATCTCCTGGTCGTAGCGCTGCATATGCGGCAGCGCCTGGACGAGCAGGTCGGCGGATTGCGACGGCGTCAGTTGGGGCAGGTCGGTCATGCGGGGCAGGCTCCACGCGGTCGCAGGAACAATGTGCGGCCGCGCTTCTAGCCGAAGATCGGGCGGGACGGAAGGACGCTGGCGCCGCTCAGCCGCGCTTGCCCGGCACGGCGGCGGCGAGCGCGAGCCCGAGCCAGCCGGCCAGCATCAGCCAGCCGCCCGTCGGCGCGGCGCGCGGGAACAGCGCCTCGCCGGCGAAGCCGCGCCGCGACAGGTCCGCCGCGAACAGGGCGGCGCCGAGGATGATCGCCGAGAGCGCGATCCGGGTCGGCAGGTCGCGCAGATGCCCGCCCTTGCGCGCCGCCGTCGCCGCGATGACGAGCGGGGCGTGGAACAGCAGGATCTGCCCGGCGGTCTGGACATTGGCGGTGCCGGTGACATGGGCCGCCGCCGCCAGCAGGGCGACGCCGGCGCAGCCCATCAGCGCGGCGAGGACGAGATGGATGCGGGCGACGGTCATCGGCGCTTCAGCTCCGCTCGGCCAGGACGCGGGCGATGGCCGCCCGGAATTCGGGGATGCCGAGGCCCTTCTCGCTCGAGGTCAGCAGCACCTCGGGAAAGGCCGCCGGCCGGCGGCGGATCGCGGCGAGCGTCTTCTCGATCATCGCCGGGCGCTCGGCCTGCTTCAGCGCATCGCCCTTGGTCAGCACGACCTGATAGGAGACGGCGGCCTTGTCGAGCGTCGCCAGCACGGCCTCGTCGACCTCCTTGATGCCGTGGCGGGCGTCGATCAGCACATAGACGCGCATCAGGTTGGAGCGGCCGCGCAGATAGTCGTGGATCAATCGGGTCCAGGCCGCGACCTTCTCCTTGCCGACGGCGGCGTAGCCGTAGCCGGGCATGTCGACGACGGTCAGCCGCTCGTCATGGCCGGCCTGCCGGAAGAAGTTGAGCTGCTGGGTGCGCCCGGGCGTATGCGAGGTGCGCGCCAGCGCGTTGCGCCGGGTCAGCGCGTTGATCAGGCTCGACTTGCCGACATTGGAACGGCCGGCGAAGGCGATCTCCTGCCCGACCATCGGCGGCAGGTCGTCGATCCGGGTCGAGGCCCAGACGAAGTCCCACGGCCCCTCGAAGAGCTTGCGGGCGGTTTCGATCTCGTCGTCGGTGAAGGGGGTGGCGGTCGCGGCGGTCATGGCTTCCTGCCTACACGGCCCGGCGCAGCGCGTCGATGTCGGCGCCCTGGATCGCGGCGACGTGACGCGCGATTCTGTCGGCCTCCCAGTCCCACCAGCGGATCGCCAGCAGTTCCGTGACGACCTCCGGCGCGAAGCGCATCCTGACGATCCGCCCCGGATTGCCCGCGACCACGGCATAGGGCGGCACGTCCTTGGTCACCTGCGCCCGCGTGCCGACGATCGCGCCGTCGCCGATCGTCACGCCGGGCATGATCACCGCCTCGCGCCCGATCCAGACGTCGTTGCCGATCACCATGTCGCCGCGGTTGTTCGGGCCGGGCCGCTTCAGGCTCTCCGGATCGCCGAGGCCGAACATCTGGAAGGGGAAGGTCGAGAAGCCGCCGAGCGGATGGTTGGCGCCGTTCATGACGAACTGCGCCGCCTGCGCGATCGCGACGAATTTCCCGATGATCAGCCGGTCGCCGATGAAGTCGAAATGATAACGCACGCAGCGCGCGACGAAATGCTCCGGTCCGCGCGAATCGTCATAGTAGCTGTAGTCGCCGACCGCGATCAGCGGGTGGTCGACGATCGCCTTGAGGAAGGCGGTGCCTTTCCAGCCGGGGATGGGGTGGCGCGTCGTCGGGTCGGGCAGGGGCATCGCAGGGCGGTCCGGCTCGGAAAAGCGAAGGGGCGGGAAACCCGCCCCTCGCCGTCACTTCTTGTTGCTGTTGGCGGGCTTCGCCGGGGCGGCGGCCGCCGGGGCCGGCGGCGGGCCCTTGCCGAACATCCGCTTGATGTTGTCGAACAGCTCGATCTTGACCCCGTTCTTCTTCATGATGAAGCCCTGCTGGGTGACCGAGAGCAGGTTGTTCCAGCTCCAGTAGATCACCAGGCCGGCCGGGAACGAGCCGAGCAGGAAGGTGAAGAACACCGGCATCCAGGTGAACATCATCTTCTGCACCGGGTCCGGCGGCTCCGGGTTCATCTTCATCTGGATGAACATCGTGATGCCCATGATGATCGGCCACAGGCCGAGATGCAGCATGGCGGGCGGCGTGAAGGGCAAAAGCCCGAACAGGTTGAACAGATTGGTCGGGTCCGGCGCCGCGAGGTCGTGGATCCAGCCGAAGAACGGCGCGTGCCGCATCTCGATGGTGATGAACAGGATCTTGTAGAGCGCGAAGAACACCGGGATCTGCAGCAGCACCGGCCAGCAGCCGGCGACCGGGTTGATCTTCTGGGTCTTGTACAGCTCCATCAGCGCCTGCTGCTGCTTCATCTTGTCGTCCGCGTAGCGCTCGCGGATCGCCGTCATCTCCGGCTGCAGCGCCTTCATCTTCGCCATCGAGGCGTAGGACTTGTTGGCGAGCGGGAAGAACAGGCCCTTGAGCAGCACCGTGACGATCAGGATCGCGACGCCGAAATTGCCGACATGCTTGTAGATCCAGTCGAGCACGACGAAGAGCGGCTTGGTGAAGAAATAGAACCAGCCCCAGTCGATCAGCAGGTCGAAGCGGGTGATCTTCTGGCTTTCCTCATAGCCGTTGATCGCCGCGACCTCCTTGGCGCCGGCGAAGAGCCGGGCCTGCGAGGCGGTGCTGGCGCCGGGCGCGACCGTGATGCCCTCGCCGAGGAAATCGGCCTGATAGGTCCGCTCGGAGCCGGTCTGGACCGAGGAGAGGCGGCCTTCATATTTGCGCTGCTGATCCGGGATGACGGTCGCGGCCCAGTATTTGTCGGTGATGCCGACCCAGCCGCCGACCGCATCCTTCCACGACCGGCCGACGGTGCCGGGTCCCAGCGCCGGCTCCTTGTCGAGCTTGTCGTAGGTCCATTCCTGCAGGCCCTGCTCGCCGAGATAGCCGACGAGGCCCTCATGCAGCACGTAGTAGCCGAGCGTGTGCGGCTTGCCCTGGCGGACGACCTGGCCGTAGGGGAACAGGGTCACGGCGGCGGCGCCCTTGTTCTCGACCTCGTCGCGGATCGTGAACAGCGCGTTGTCGTCGACGCCGATGACGCGCTTGAAGGTCAGGCCCTGGCCGTTGTCCCAGGAGAGGGTGACGGGCTTGGCCGGCGTCAGCGTCTGGCTGTCGGCGGTCCAGACCGTGGCGGCGTTGGGGAGCGCGACGGCGCTGCCGGGCGCCGCGACCCAGCCGAAATCCGAATAATAGGCGTTGGGGCCGCCGGCGGGCGAGAGCAGCACGATGATCGGGCTCTTCGGGTCCACCGTCTCGCGATAGGCCTTGAGCGAGACGTCGTCGATGCGGCCGCCGGCGAGCGAGATCGAGCCGGCGATCTTCGGCGTGTCGATCTTGATGCGGGGGCTCGCGGCCAGCGCCTGCTCGCGGGTCGCGGCGGCCGGCGCGGCGGCGGCGCCGGGCACCGTGCCGGGAGCGGCCGAACCGGCCGGCTGCCCGGGCGGGGAGGCGGCGGGGGCGCCGCCCGTGCCGGCGGGAGCGGGCTGGCCCTGCGTCTGCTGGCTCTGCCGGGCGACCTCCTGCTGCTTGTCCATCTGCGGCTTGGCATAGAAGAACTGCCAGCCGAGCAGGATGACCACGGACAGGACGATCGCCAGAAGCAGATTGCGGTTGTCTTCTTTCATCATGGTCGGAAACGGATCTCGCTCGGGTCCGGCTGGTTCAGGCGGATGAAACAGAAGGAGAAGGCGGCGCGCCGCGCTTCGGGGCCGTCCGGCGTCGGTCGGCCTGCGGCTTGTGAGGCTTTGCCCGCGCGATGGCAACCGAAAGATCGGCGACGAGCCTGTCGAAGGCGGTGACGAGTACCTCGGTCCGCGCGATCACCACGACGTCGCAGGGGCGGTCGGCCTGGTCCGCGAGCGCTTTTGCCGCGGCGGCGCGCAGGCGGCGGCGGATGCGGTTGCGCTTCACGGCGTTGCCGGTCTTGCGCGAGGCGGTGAGGCCGAGGCGCAGGCCCCTGGCCTCCTCGCCCTCGCGTCCCTCCTCCGCCGCCGCGTCGCGGACCTGGACGGTGAAGCTGGACGAACGAAAGCGGCGGCCGTGCTCGGCCGCCGCCAGAAATTGCTTGCGTTGCGTCAGACGGGCAAGGCGCATGGCGTTTGGCCAGTCTTCCGGAACGGGCGCGCGAGGATCACGCGCCGCTGTCGTCAGGCCGACAGGCGCTTGCGGCCATGCGCGCGACGGGCGGCGATGACCTTGCGGCCGCCCTTGGTCGCCATGCGGGCGCGATAGCCGTGGCGGCGCTTGCGAACCAGCTTGCTGGGTTGATAGGTTCTCTTCACGGTCCGTCTCCGGGGCCTTGGCCGGCGCGGCGACCGCGGCCTTCCCGAGGAAAGCGTGGCCGGTCGAGCCTGTCATGCAATAAGGGTCGGCGCCGCCTCACGGCTGCGCAGGTCGCGGGCTTATGACGGATGGATGATACCAAGTCAATGCCGAAGCGGCGGTTGCGGCGATGCCTCGCGGATTTTTCGAGCCGGCTTGCGCTTCGCCGCGACATCCCCGATATAGCGGGCGGGAGGTTGGCGAGGGACGTCTCACTCGCCAACCGGGTCAGGTCCGGAAGGAAGCAGCCCTAACGAGACCGAACGGGTCTTCGTCCAGCCTCCCACCTGATGCCAGCCGCGTAAATGGCCTGATCGGCCGGCGGCGGCATTGACCCTCGCCTCCCGATTGGCGAAACCAGCTTCATGACCGACACCATCGACGCCGCCACCGCAGACGAGCCGGGCTTCGCCGGCTTCGCGCCCGCGCCGGCTCCTGCAGCCGCCGCGCCGACGCCCTATCGCGTGCTGGCGCGCAAATATCGCCCGGCCCATTTCGGCGACCTGATCGGCCAGGACGCGATGGTGCGCACCCTGACCAACGCCTTCGCGGCGGGCCGCATCCCGCAGGCCTGGATGCTCACCGGCGTCCGCGGCGTCGGCAAGACCACGACCGCCCGCATCCTCGCCCGCGCCCTCAACTACCAGACGGCGGATGGCGGCGGCGCCCCGACCACCGACCTCCGCGAATTCGGTATCCATTGCCGCGACATCATCGAGGGGCGGCACATCGACGTGATGGAGCTCGACGCGGCGTCCAACAACGGCGTCGAGAATGTCCGCCAGCTCATCGAGGGCATCCAGTACGCGCCGGTCTCCGGCCGCTACAAGGTCTACATCGTCGACGAGGTCCATATGATGTCGACGGCCGCCTTCAACGCGCTGCTGAAGACGCTGGAGGAGCCGCCGGCCCATGCGAAATTCATCTTCGCGACCACCGAGATCCGCAAGGTGCCGATCACGGTGCTGTCGCGCTGCCAGCGCTTCGACCTGCGCCGCGTCGAGTCCGACGTTCTGGTCAACCACCTTTCCGGCATCTGCCGCACCGAGAGCGTCGAGGCCGAGGACGAGGCGCTCGCGGCCGTCGCCCGCGCCGCCGAGGGCTCGGTGCGCGATTCGCTGTCGATCCTCGACCAGGCCATCGCCCATGCGGCGGGCCGGATCACGCTCGACGACATCCGCTCCATGCTCGGCCTCGCCGACCGGGCGCGGGTCATCGACCTGTTCGAGGCGGTGATGAAGGGCGACATCGCTTCGGCGCTGGGCGAGTTGCGCGCGCAATACGATGCCGGCGCCGACCCGGTCGTGGTGTTGAACGACCTCGCCGAATTCACCCATCTCGTCACCCGCCTCAAGCTCGTGCCCGAGGCGGTGAAGGATGCGACGCTCGCCCAGGCCGAGCGCGTGCGCGGCGGCGATTTCGCCCAGCGCCTGTCGATCCGCGTGCTCGCCCGCACCTGGCAGATGCTGCTCAAGGGGCTCGGTGAGGTCAAGCAGGCCGACCGGCCGGTGATGGCGGCCGAGATGGTGCTGGTGCGCCTCGCCCATGCCGCCGACCTGCCGACGCCGGACGAGGCGCTGAAGATGCTCCGCGACGGCGCGGGCGCCATCCCCGGCGGGAACGGTCAAGGAAACGGCAATGCCGGCGGTGCGCCGCGCCCGCCTTCCGGCGGCGGCAACACCGCGCTCGCCGCCCGCCCGGTCCTCGCCAGCGCCAATCCGGCGCCGGTCGTCGCCCCACGCGCCGTCGCCGCACCGCAGGCGATTGTCGCCTCGATCGAGGACGTGATCGCGCTCGCCTCGCAGCATCGCGAGATCACCCTGAAGATCGCGCTGGAGCGCGACGTCCGTCCGGTGCGCTTCGAGCCCGGCCGCATCGAGTTCTCGCTGGTCGAGGGCGCCTCGCGCACGCTGGCTCAGGATTTGTCGCGCAAGCTCAAGGAATGGACCGGCCAGACCTGGATGGTCGCGGTGGTCAACGCCGAGGGCGGCGCGACGATGCGCGAGCAGGCCGCCGCCGCCAAGCATCAGCGCGAGAGCGATGCCGCCGCCCATCCCGCCGTCAAGGCCGTGCTGGAGCGCTTCCCGGGCGCGCGCATCGTCGATGTCCGCGATCCGCGCGCCGTCGCGGCGGCCGAGAATGCTGCCATGGCGGGGGCCGAAGGCGACTATCTGCCGGATGGCGAGGAGCCGCTTTTCGACGATGCCGAGCCGGATTTCGACGGCATCGACTTCTGATACCGACCGCTACACGCTTCTCCGAGGAGGATTTCCCATGCGCGACATGATGGGTCTGATGAAGCAGGCTCAGCAGATGCAGCAGAAGATGGCCGACATGCAGGCCGAGCTCGAGACCGTCGAGGTCGAGGGCAATGCCGGCGGCGGCATGGTCACGGTGACGATGACCGCCAAGGGCGCGCTGAAGGGCGTGAAGATCGACCCCAGCCTGATGGTGCCGGACGAGCGCGAGATCCTCGAGGACCTGATCGTCGCGGCCGCCAGCGACGCCCGTGGCCGCGCCGAGCGCGTCATGCAGGAGCGCATGGCCGAGGTCACCAAGGGCCTGCCGATCCCGCCCGGCATGAAGCTGTTCTGAGACATGCAAGCCACCGCCTGTCATTCCGGGGCGGCCGCAGGCCGAACCCGGAACCCACGACCGGACGAGCCCGATCGTGGCGATGCACCCTGTCGCACTCACCCGGTCGTGGGTTCCGGGTTCTTCGCTACGCGAAGCCCCGGAATGGCAGAGTAGCAGCATGTCCCGCGCCGTCGCCGGCCCCGAGATCGAACGCCTCATCCAGCTCCTGGCCAAATTGCCCGGGCTCGGGCCGCGCTCGGCCCGGCGCGCCGCGCTGCATCTGGTCAAGAAGCGCGAGCAGCTTCTGGGTCCGCTCGCGGAGGCGATGGCCGTGGCGCGGGAGCGCATCGTCGTCTGCTCGGTCTGCGGCAATGTCGATACCAGCGACCCTTGCGGGCTCTGCACCGATCCGCGCCGCGACGACGGGCTGATCGTCGTCGTCGCCGATATCTCGGATCTCTGGGCGCTGGAGCGTTCGGGGGCGGTCTCCGGCCGCTATCATGTGCTCGGCGGCGTGCTCTCGGCGCTGGACGGCATCCGGCCCGAGCATCTTTCGCTCGACGCGCTGGTGGCGCGCGCCTCCGACCCGAAGGTCAAGGAGGTCATCCTGGCGCTCAACGCCACGGTCGACGGCCAGACCACGGCGCATTTCATCACCGATCTTCTGACGCATCTGCCGGTCAAGGTGACCAAGCTCGCCCATGGCGTGCCGGTCGGCGGCGAGCTCGACTATCTCGACGACGGTACGCTGGCCGCCGCGATCCGCCAGCGCACCGGCTTCTGAGGCGCGCGGCGGCCTTCCGCCATGGCGAGAAGCGCCGTCCTCAGAACTTGTAGGCGATGCTGGCGCGGGCGCTGTGCGCGGTCAGCTCCTGCTCGCCGGCCAGGCCCGGGACGATGCCGGAGCCGGTGAAGCGGGCCTTGCCGAAATCGGTGTAGCGGTATTCGGCGCCGAGGATCAGATGATCGGTGAAGGCGAAGTTGACGCCCGCGCCGACATTCCAGCCGGTCCGCGCGCTCGTCAGCCTTTCGCCGAGGCCGCTGCCGGGCATGAAGACGCGGCGCTCGAACTCGGTGAAGGAGGCGCCGCCGGTCGCGTAGATCATCAGCCGGTCGAAGGCGAGGCCGATGCGCGCGCGCGCCGAACCCTGCCAATTCTGATCGACGCGAGCGGAGAGGCCGAAGCCGTCGAAGCGGCTGCGGCCGTCGATCGCTTCGATATCGCCCTCGAGCCCGAGCACGATGCCGCCGAACTGGTAGTTGACGCCGGCATGGGCGCCGCCGAAGGCGGCATCGGCATCGGCGCGCAGGCCCTGCGGCGCGAGCGGGCCGCCGGGCGCGCCGAGGCGGAGGCGGCCGCTGCCCCAGCCATAGCCGCCCTGCACGCCGGCATAGATTCCGGTCCAGGAATAGAGCGCCGGCAGCTCCGGCGCCGGCGGCAGCGCGACGCCGCGCGGATCGGCCGCCGCGGCCAGGCCCGGCAGCAGGATCGCGAGGCTCGTCAGGCCGGCTTTGAGCAGATTCGTCATCGGATGTCCGTCGGATCGCCGCGCCGGCCGTCACGGCGGCGCGGGCCGATAACGAAGCATTAAGGTTAACAATCGGCTAAGCCGCCGATGTGGCGGGGCGGATCGGGAACCATTGCGGTCCAGGCCTGTTGCCCGCAAGCTGGGCCCGGAGCATGGTCGCGCCGGCGCGGCCCGCGGAATGGAGATCGAATCCCGAGATGGCGTTCTTGAAGCGGATGACCGGCGCGGCAGGCCTAGGCGTTGCGCTCGGCTATCTCTCGGGGGTGGTGTCGGGCCGGCTCGGCCGGCGCGAGCGGGAGGCCGCCCGCGGCCGGATGGCGCGGACGCCGCTGCAGATGACCTGGCTCGGCTGGAAGGACGTGCTGCTGCGCTTCGCCGGCAACGTCGTCGACAACCGCCTGACCTCGCTGGCCGGCGCCGTCGCCTTCTTCACCTTGCTCTCGCTCGTACCGGCGCTTTCCCTGCTGGTCACGATCTACCGCTATTTCACCGACCCGGCGACGATCGCGGGCCAGCTCGACGCGGTGACCACGGTGTTCCCCGAGGCGGCGCGCGAGCTCATCCACGAGCAGGCGCTGCGCCTGTCGAGCAATTCCGGCGTCACGCTCTCGCTGACCTTCGTGATCAGCTTCCTCGTCGCCACCTGGTCGGCCAACGCCGCGGTGAAGGCGATCTTCGACGCGCTCAACATCATCTACCGCGAGCAGGAGAAGCGCAGCTTCCTCAAGCTCAACGCGATCTCGCTCCTCACCACGGTGAGCGGCATCGTCCTGCTCGCGCTGGTGCTGGTCATCATCGCGAGCCTGCCGGTGGTGACGGCGCTCTTCCCGTTCCATTCCGAGCTGGAGCGGCTGATCCGGCTGGTGCGCTGGCCGATCTTCCTCGTCGTCGCGACGCTGTCCATCGCCTGCCTCTACTGGATCGGCCCGAGCCGCGAGCGCATGCGCTTCGTCTGGGTGATGCCCGGCGCCGTCGCCGCCGCGCTGCTCTGGGCGGCGGCGTCCTATGCCTTCTCCTGGTATGTCAGCACGCTCGGCAATTACACGGCCGCCTATGGCTCGCTCGCGACCGTCGTGGTCTTCATGACCTGGCTCTGGCTCTCGGCGACGATCGTGCTGGCGGGCGCCGAGCTCAACGCCGAGCTGGAGCACCAGACGGCGCACGACACCACCACCGGCCGGCCGAAGCCGCTCGGCGCGCGCGGCGCGGCGCTGGCGGATCGGGTCGGGCCGCCGCGGGCCGGCTGAACGATGCTCGATCCCGAGACCACACGCCATGACGATTTGCGCAGCGGCGCCGGCCCGTGGCGCCCGGGCTTGCAGCGTCCGCGGGGCCGCGCGCTCGAACGCGACACGCGTTGCGACGTCGCCATCGTCGGTGCGGGCATCACCGGCGCTTTCCTCGCCGAGCATCTGACGGCGCTCGGCCTCGAGGTGGTGGTGATCGACCGCGAGCGCGAAGGCTTCGGCAGCACGGCGG
>Ga0180223_1001159_pt1 | contig 22008 bp, 22 predicted proteins | sample eDN5th30CKraftOP_FD_151337 | JGI IMG/M metagenome (GOLD analysis project Ga0180223, IMG submission 151337) | Enriched Organic Plus compost microbial communities from Emeryville, California, USA - eDNA 5th pass 30_C Kraft OP (version 2) (version 2) ... | reverse complement strand
GGCGAGGACGATGACCCGGTTCCGATTCGCGTTCGGCATGCGCGATTGTCGTCGATGTCCCGACACATCCGCGACGTCGTCGATGTCCCGACACACCCGTCGTCGATGTCCTGAAACCAGACACCGCCGTCTCCGCGCTTGCCCCGAGAACCCGCAGCCATGTGGGGTCGGGGCTTTCGCATTCCATTCAAGATCGGCAGCGCGCTCCGGGATCACCTGCTGAACGCGGCTCGGCTCGGCGCCGAACTCGACGTAGCACTTCTCGAACTCAGCGCGAGAGGCAGCAGTATTGAAAGCGTCGCGGACGAGGCACATGTTGACGTTGCACTCGTTCACCATGTGTTCGGGGGTCACCGCAGCTTGGAATACTTGACCCGGCGGATGATCGAGTCATCCTGCTGAGAGGCTCAAAGCCGCCCAGGTGAGGGGGGCGGCGTGCACCACCGCGCATGCCGATCCCGTGGTGAGCGCTCACGCGCAAGAAAGCTGGGCTGGATTCGAGCGTGTCATGCTCGCCCAGCCCGCGAGCGGGGCGGTTGCGAGTATCTGCCCCGCTCGGCGTCAGGCGTCTCTGCTGATCGAGTCGGCGCAAGTGCGCTCATTCCCGAATCCGGGGAATGTCGGCGAGGCCGACGGTCAGGTCAGGAGCGTGGGCGAGGTAGGCGGAGTAACCGACGACGGTCACGATGTCGTCGAACCTGTGCTGCTCTGCGACGATGTCCTGGACCGTGACGGTGCCCGGCTGTCGGGCGGGTTTTCGTAACGCATTGGCGATCTCCGAGACGCCGTATTCGAAATCGAAGTCGCCACCCTTCCGCTCCAGCATGAAATCTCGCAGATGGTTTCCGATATGCGGATCGGCCGAAAACTCTTGGCGTGCCAAGGGTTCGCACAGCCATGTCCGAACGGCGACGTCGGCATGCCGCAACGAAGCCGAGGGCTCCAGATACAGGGCGTCGATGTACTCCACCCGGGGCAGAGCATCCGGCCCGGCTGAACTCGCCCAGGCCAGACCCACGAACGCCATCTCGGGAAACCTCGCGAACCCTGCGATGCGACTTCCATAGGCATCGATGAGCGCGGATTCGCGCTCGGCAGCCTCCTGACGCACGAATCCGCCCGAACGCTCCTCCACTACACGCCTCCCTAAACCCCTGACATGCTGCCTCTGGCTGGTCGCCCTGGTGCGCGCGTCCAAGCGCGTCCCGGCTACCTGTGCGCGACTGCCGGGGCAGGGCGTTCCGGGAGGCCGTTGTGAGTTGAGTAGTATACGAACTCGGCGCCCCGACGGGATGCCTGCTGAACGGGATGGTGAAGAAGAGAACGTCACCGGGCGCCTGACCCATGCCCTGCGGCCTGACTTCTGTTCCGGGCGTGCAGGGCACGAGAAGGCCGGCGGCGGCACGGGCACCTCGCACGAGCCTTGTCGTCGTGGTCGTCTTGCCTCTGGTTATCGCGGCACCGCGGGCTCGGGAAGAGGGGACGCCAGGGCCGCCGAGCACGCATCGACGGCGCTGCGGCTCATGGAAGGGATGCCGCACGAGGGGTCGTTCTTCCGTCTCGCTGGTACCGCGTCGAGACGTGGACACGGTTCGGCATCGCCGTGTTCGGGGCGCTCGACTCGACGGGTCCGGGCCACCCGTCACATACCTAGCACCAGCCGCACGCCCGCCGAGATCAGCCGCATCAGGTACTGCGGTACATGGCCGGCGGCGAACGGATCGACGTATTCGCGGCCGACCGGACCCACGTGAGAGACGACCGCGACCGAGTCCTTCGGCAGTCCGGATGCCTCCTTCGGGAGAGCCACATTGCCGGGGAATGCGTCGAGAGCGGTAGTGGACGTCAGCGGGACCACGAGCACGGTGCGGATCTCCGTTGCCAGCAGCCAGTCGTCTTGCATGACCACGGCGGGTCGTTTCTCGGCCGGCTGCGATCCTCGCGTCGGGCCGAAGTCGACCCACACGATATCGCCGCGCGAGATCACCATTCCGTGCTCTCGTGCATGATGCGGGCGGCTTCACGGAGAAATGCCTCGTCGCGCGGTCGGCCGGCTCGCTCGAGTGCCGCATTCGCGATGGCGGTCAGCTCAGAGCTGTCTTCAAGTTTGTCGGCGTACTCCTGTGCGGCACGACGGTAGAACTCGGAACGATTCATCCCGTGCCGTTCGGCCACCCGGTCATGCAACGTCGTGGTCGAACGCCCCGCTTCAGCCCCGATTCAGCGCGCATCCGCCACGATGAGTGGCATGCGTGTGCTGGTGGTCGACGACGAGGTCCGTCTCGCTGAGGGTCTGAAGCGCGGCCTCGAGGCCGAGGGGTTCGCCGTGGACGTGGCACATGACGGCATCGAAGGGCTCTGGTACGCGCGCGAGCACGACTACGCGGCCATCCTGCTCGACATCATGCTGCCGCGCATGAACGGGTACGTCGTGTGCCGTACTCTCCGCGCAGAACAGATCTGGACCCCCGTGCTCATGCTCACGGCGAAGGACGGCGAATGGGACGAGGTCGAAGGCCTCGACACGGGCGCCGACGACTACCTCACGAAACCGTTCTCGTTCGCGGTGCTGGTCGCGCGGGTGCGTGCCCTCATCCGGCGTGGCGCGTCGGCTCGGCCGGCCACGCTCGCGGTCGGCGATCTCGTGCTCGACCCAGCCACGCACACCGTCGAGCGCGCCGGGACGCCGATCGAGCTCACGAGCCGTGAGTTCGCGGTGCTCGAGTACCTTCTGCGCCGCGCGGGCGAGGTGGTGCCGAAGGCCGACATCCTGCAGGGCGTCTGGGACTTCGGTTTCGACGGCGACCCGAACATCGTCGAGGTGTACATCCGACACCTTCGCAACAAGGTCGACCGCCCGTTCGGCCGCGAGAGCATCGAGACGCTGCGCGGCGCGGGCTACCGGATCGCAGCCCCCCGGCCCGGTGCGACCGCGGCGGATGGTGCGCGTGGCTGAGCGTCGGGCCCGGATGGGCGTCGCCGTCCGGGTCACGATCGCGGCGACCGCCGTGGTGGCGGTCGCGCTCGTTGCGGGCGCGCTCGTCTTCTGGGGGGCGTTGCGCGCGTCGCTCACCGCTCAGCTCGAGACCGCGGCGCGACAGGATGCCTCGGCGCTGGCCCAGCAGCTCGACGCCCTGGACCTCGACAGCGGCGCCGACGACAGCGGCCGCGATACCAGCGGCCGGGATGATGATGATGATGACGAACCTGCCGCCGACGAGGCATCCGCCGTCACCCGCGAGACGATCGAGGCGATGCTGCCCGACCTCGACGATGACCGCTTCATCCAGGTGATCGACCGCGAGACGGGCGCGGTCGTCGCGGCGAGCGATGCCGCTGAGGACGCGCCGGCCCTGTCCGATCGCGACGGTTCCGACCCTGGCACGGTCCGCCTACCGGGCGAGTCCGACGCGTACGTCGCGGCCGCCGACCGCGACGGCGAGTGGGTCGTCGTCGCGGGTCGCAGCACCGCCCAGGCCGAGTCGACGCTCGCGACCGTCGGCACGATGCTCGTGATCGCCGTGCCGCTGCTCGTCGCCCTCGTGGCACTGACCTCCTGGGTCACCGCGCGCCGCGCGCTCGCGCCCGTCGAACGCATGCGGCAGGAGGTCGACGCGGTGACCGGCACCGACCTGTCGCGGCGGGTCGCCGAGCCCCGCACGCGGGACGAGATCGGCCGGCTCGCGCACACCATGAACGGCATGCTGTCGCGGCTCGAGGCATCCGCCGCAGCGCAGCGCCGGTTCATCTCGGATGCCTCGCACGAGCTCAAGTCGCCGCTGGCGTCGCTCCGTCAGTACGGCGAGGTCGCCCAGCGCCACCCGGATCGCATCACCCAGGACGAGCTCGCGGGTGCCGTGCTCGACGAGGGTGCGCGGCTCGAGCGCCTCGTGCAGGGCATGCTCGTCCTCGCGCGCGCCGACGAGCGCGCGCTCACCGTCACGCCCACCGATGTGGACCTCGACGACCTCGCGCTCGCCGAAGCCCGGCGGCTCGCGACCGCGGGCGTGGTCATGACCGACACCACGGGCGTCGCGCCCGCGCGCGTGCGCGGCGATGCCGGCCTTCTCCGCCAGCTCGTGCGCAACCTCGCCGACAATGCGGCCCGCCACGCCCGAGGGCGGGTGGCGTTCACGACGGCGACGGATGCCTCGGGCGCGCTGCTGCTCATCGATGACGACGGTGCCGGGGTGCCGGAGATCGACCGCGAGCGCGTGTTCGACCGCTTCGTGCGCCTCGACGACGCGCGGTCCAGAGACACGGGCGGCAGTGGTCTCGGACTTGCCATCGTGCGGGAGATCGCGACCGCGCACGGTGGGGCGGCCTGGATCGAGAGCTCGCCGCTCGGCGGTGCGCGCGTGGTCGTGCGTCTGCCCGAACCGGACGCGTCGCTCGCCTGAACTCGCTTCAGCCGGCTTCAGGCTGGATTCAGCAGCCGCCCGCGACAGTGGTCACCAACCACCCGAACGAGGAGGACCCCATGAAGAAGCGCACCATCTGGATCACGGCGGCGGCTGCCACGGCGGCGCTCGCGATCGGCGCGACCGCGACGGCGTTCGCGGTCGGCTCGGACGACGCGAACGAGGTCGCCGGTGGCACCGGGGCATCCATCGCACCGTCGACCGCCGCGCCGGACGGCGCGACCGGGGTCGACCTGGCGGGGAGCGACCTGGACGGCGCCATCGCGGCGGCGCTCGCCGAAGTCGGACCCGGCACGGTCGTCGAGGCCGACGTGGACGACGACCAGACTCACGCCTATGAGATCGACATCCGGCTCGACGCGGGCGGCTGGGCCGAGGTCAAGCTCGACCGCGACCTGAACGTCGTCTCCGTCCAACGCGACGACCACGATGACGACGACCGGAGCGGCGACCGTGACGACGACTCGGCCGCCGCGATCGATCCCGCGGACCGGCAACGGGCGATCGACGCCGCGCTCGCGCACACGGGCGGTGGCACGGTCTCCGAGGTCGAGCTGAGCGACGACGCCGACCACGTGTGGGAGGTCGAGGTGCAGCTGAACGGCGGGGACGATGTGGACGTCGAGCTCGACGCGAACTTCGCCGTGGTGAAGGCGGACTGACCGCCAGCCCTGCCGCGTCCGCACCGCCGGTCCCCGTTCGGGGGCCGGCGGTATCGCGTCCCGCCGAACTGCGAAGATGGGCTTCATGCCAACGCCAGGCCGCTCGCGCGGCACGACCGCCGCCGTGCTCTCGTTGCTCGCGGCGACCCTGTTCTGGGCGGGCAACTACCTGGTCGGCGAGGCCGCGGTCGCGGCGATCGATCCCATCAGTCTCGTCTTCCTGCGTTGGGCACTCGCGGCCGTGCCGCTCGTGGTCATCGCCCATGTCGTGGAACGGCCGTCGTGGCGCGACGCGCTTCGCGCCTGGCCGTGGTTGATCGCCCTGAGCGCGACGGGCGTCGTGGGGTACACCCTCCTGCTCTACGGCGCGCTGCAGTTCACGTCGGCCTTCAACGCCTCGCTCATCAACGCCTTCAACCCGGCGCTGATCGCGTTGGCGGCCGCCCTGTTCCTCCGTGAGCGGCTCACGCCCTCTGCGATCATCGGCATCCTGCTCGCGCTCGTCGGCGTGCTCATCGTGCTCAGCGGCGGCGACGTGTCGGCGCTGCTCTCCGGCAGTTCCGGGCCTGGCGACCTGCTCATGATCGGCGCGATCGTGGCCTGGACGGCCTACACGATCCTCGGCCGCGTCGCGCCGAAGGTGCCGCCGATCACGTCGACCGCGCTGCAGGCCGTCATCGCGGCGCTCGCGGTCGCGCCGCTCATGTTCACGACCGGAGGCCTCGCGCCTCCCACGGATGCGGCGACCTGGTCGGCGCTGCTGTTCATCGTGGTCTTCCCGTCGGTGCTCGCGTACCTGCTCTGGAATCGCGCACTCACGGTGATCCCGCCGGGCCGCGCCGGGGTGTTCCTGAACATGCTCACGGTCTTCACCGCGGTGCTCACGGTGCTCCTCGGGCAGCCGGTCTCGGCCGCGCAGGTCCTCGGCGGCATCGTCATCCTCGCGGGCATCGCGATCACGAACGCCCGCGCGTTCCGTCGGGCACCCGCCACGGAGGAGGCGCGGACGGGCTGAGCGACGCGTGGCGTCGTTTCTCGCCACCTCGTCGGGCGGGCGCAGCCTCACCGCCCGGTGACGGCTCGCGTCACCAGGTCGGCGATCCGCGCCTCGTCGGCCGACGTCAGCGACGTGATGGCGAACGCGGTCGGCCACATGGTGCCGTCGTCGAGCTGCGCCGTTTCGTTGAATCCGAGCGTCGAGTAGCGGGTCTTGAACTTCGACGCTGCCTGGAAGAACACCACCACCTTGCCGTCCTTCGCGTACGCGGGCTGCCCGTACCAGGTCTTGGGTTCGAGCTCGGGTGCGGCGCTCGTCACGATCTCGTGGATGCGCTCGCCGATCGCGCGGTCCGGCGCCGGCATCTCGTCGAGCGCAGCCCGCACCGCCTGCGCGCCCGTGACCTTGCCCGCCTTCGCACCCTTGCCCGACTGCGCCTTGAGCTCGCGCGCGCGTTCTTTCATCGCGGCGCGCTCCTCGGCGCTGAATCGGTCCTCGCCCTGGTTCTTCGTCGTGCTCGTGTCGGCCATCTGTTGCCTCGTTCCTCTCGTGTGGCGCTCGCCGGGGCCGCAGGGGACGTCCGCTGGGTCGGCCGGGTCGCCGTCGCTGCCCTCGAGCCTAGAAAGGCGCCGGCGGCCGGCGCTTCTCGAAAACTGATCGATACGGATGCCTCGCACGAGGTGTGAGCTCTCGAACCTTGTCGTCGGGCCGCGTCGCGAGAACTGGGCGCCGTGCTGAGTTGGATCCCGCGCGTCGCAGGTGAGCTACCCGCTGAACACGATCAGCGCGATGAACACCAGCACCACACCCGAGACCGAGGTGACCAATGTGAACCACCCCCATGCTCGGCCGGTGGGGCTGGGGTTGGGGTTGGGCGGTTCGCGGAATGACGGGCCATGCGGCGACTCGTTCGTGCCGGGACCGCAGCCGAACCAGGTCCCTTCGTGCTGGTCCGGCGTCACGACGGGTGGTGCAGCGGCACGAGTGGGATTTCAGCCATGAATGTCCTCCGTCGGTGCGGCGTGGAAGTCTTTCGAGCGAGACCATAGCGGAGCCACTGGAATAGTAGAAGTCTGCATACGCGTGCTTGAATGAAGGTGGGTCCTGGCCATCGTCACTCGGCCTCGGGACTATGCGGCGAAGCCGGCATGTGGTTCAGTGAGCACATGAACGGGCGCGTGGAGGCGCCGGTGCGCTTCAACGGTCGGCTCGCCATGCTGCTGGCGATGGCGATGTTCGTCCTGGTCGTCGACACGTCGCTCATGAACGTGTCGATCTCGGCCGTCGTCCGCGATCTCGATACCACGGTGAGCGGCGTGCAGGGCGCGATCGCCCTCGAAGCGCTCGTGTCGGCGGCGTTCATCCTCATCGGCGGCAAGACCGGCGACCTCATCGGTCGCAAACTCGCGTACATCCTCGGCCTCTTGGGCTACGCGGTCGGGGCCATCGCGATGACGCTCGCCCGCGACCTCGCCGCGATCATCGTGTTCTGGGCAATTATCGGCGGGATCGGGGCGTCCCTCCTGCTGCCGGCCATGCAATCGCTCATCCACGGCAACTTCGAGGGAGCGCAGCAGAAGCGCGTGTACGCGCTGGTCGGCGCATCTGCCGCGATCGCGGCCGCGGTCGGTCCGCTGCTCGGCGGGTTCATCACGACCTTCCTGTCGTGGCGGGTGGGCTTCCTGCTGGAGGCCGTCATCATCGCGGTCGTGCTGCTCGGCATCGGGCTGGTGAAGGATGTCCCGTACACCGGGGATCGTTCGATCGACCTCTTCGGCGCGCTGCTCTCGGTCGTCGGCATGGGCGGTGTCGTGCTCGGCATCCTCATCTGGCAGGAGGGTGGGGAATGGGTGGGGCTCACGATCGGCGTGGGCGCCGTCGCACTCGCCGGCCTCGTGCTCTGGCTTCGCGCGCGGAAGCGCCACGACCGGGCCACGCTGCTCGACCCGGCGCTCTTCGCGCAGAAACCGTTCCGCGCGGGCGCGACGGGACAGCTCCTGCAGCAGGTTGCGCTCGGCGGGACCATGATCGCGCTGCCGATCTATCTCCAGATGGTGCTCGAATACAACGCCCTGCTCGCGGGGCTTTCGATCGCGCCGCTCTCGCTCAGCATGTTCGCGGTCGCGCTTCTCGTCGGCCGACGCGCACAGGGTCGGCCGGCAAACCTGATCCTCTGGGGGTTCGTGCTGGTCTTGCTCGGCGTGGTCGCGCTCATCCCGATCGTGCCGCTCGCCGACTCCGGCTGGTGGCTCACCCTGCCGCTCATCGTCGCGGGCGTCGGCCTCGGCCTCCTCGTCTCGCAGCTGAACAACTTCACCCTGTCGCCGATCTCCGACGAGCGCGTGAGCGAGGCGGCGGGCGTCAACTCGGCGGCCGGGTCGTTCGGGCTGTCCTTCGGCCTCGCGTTCGCGGGCGCGATCATGCTCGCGACGCTCGCCTTCGCGTTCACGGCGCGGGCGGATGCGAGCGCGGTGCTGTCGTCCGCTGATCAGCAGCAGGTCGCCGCGGTGCTTGAGGAGGACGCGCAGGTCATGACGAACACCGGCCTCGTCGACCTGCTCGCCGACGAGCCGCCCGAGGTCCAGGCCGAGATCGTCCGGATCAACACCGAGGCGAGGCCGCTTGCCCTCCAGGTCGCGCTGCTCGTGCCGTTGTGTGCCGCCCTGCTCGGCGTCCTCACCGCGTTTCGGAGGCGCCGCCTGCCAGACCCGAAACCGTCCTCGGCAGATGGTGGGGTGATGCTCGGCTGAGCTGAGTCAGCTGTCGCGGAACGGCAGGTTCAGGTCGTCGGGGTCGACCTCGACGTCGCCGGCGTCGTCGGGTCCACCCGTGCCGGGGACCGCGTTGATCTGCGACGTGTCGATGTCGTCGTCGACCAGCTCGGGCACCGGGTCGGACTGCTTCGCAGCCGTCTCGTTCTCGCTCGCGGGGCTGTACGCGGTGTCCTTCCGGAGCAGCTCGTCGTCCTCGAGCGCGCCCGGACGCTCCCACGAGCCCTCGCGACGATCGGGGTTCGTGCCTTCGGCGTTCTCGTCTCGTCCCATGCGGGCAGGCTACGTCGCGGTGCATGCGCCCGGCGACCCCTTGACCTTTCGCCGCCGGCCGACTGCTCGGCCGACCCGCACCCCGCCCCTGTGACCTCGCCGCTACTGCCGAATGTGTGTGTGATCTGCAGAAGTGGGTCGGAGATCGTCCCTGGGACCCTGCCGCTGCCGCGGAATGTGTGTGTGATCTGCAGAAGTGGGTCGGAGATCGTCCCTGGGACCCTGCCGCTGCCGCGGAATGTGTGTGTGATCTGCAGAAGTGGGTCGGAGATCGTTCCTCAAGGCCGCCATCCCACTTCTTGACGTCAGACACGCTGCGCCCACTCGGCCCACTCGGCCCACTCGGCCCACTCGGCCCACTCGGCCCACTTGGCCCGCGTCACCCCATGCGGCCCGCGTCACCCGCGCGGCCCACGCGCTCAGCGCGCCGGGGTCAGGACGCGGCCTTCTTGCGAGACGTGCCTGTGGCCGACGTCTTGGCCGCGGGCTTCTTCGCGGGGGTCTTCTTGGCGGGGGCCTTCTTCGCGGGAGCCTTCTTGGCAGGCGTCTTCTTCGCGGTTGACTTCGACGATCCGGATGCCTCGTCAGCCTCATCAGCCTCGTCGTCGGCGTCGCCTCCGCTGTCCGCCGCCTTCGAGCCAGGACCGCCCCGCTTCGCGGCGATCGACTGTCGAAGCGCTTCCATGAGGTCGATGACCTCGCCGCCCTCGTCCTCCGTGGGCTGCTCGCCGAAGGTCTTCGCGGTGTCGAGCGCGTCGCCTTCTTCGAGCTTGGCCTTGATGAGCGTGCGAAGCTCCTCCTGGTACTCGTCCACGTACTGCTCGGGCTCGAAGTCGGTCACCAGGCTCTCGACGAGCTGCTTCGACAGGTCGAGCTCCTTCGCCGAGATCTTCACGTCCTCGTTGAGACTCTTGAACTCCGCCGTGCGGACCTCGTCGCTCCAGAGCAGGGTCTGCACCATGAGCACGTCCCCGTGCACCCGCAGCGCCGCGAGGCGCGTCTTCTGCCGGAGCGCCATCTGCACGATCGCGGTCTTGTCGGTCGATTCGAGGGTCTTCCGTAGGAGCACGTACGCCTTCGACGACGCCGAGTCCGGCTCGAGGTAGTAGCTCTTGTCGAACATGATGGGATCGATCTGTTCGGTCGGCACGAACTCGACGACCTCGATCTCGCGGCTGCGCTCGGCCGGCAGCGCCTTCAGATCCTGGTCGGTGATGATCACCGTGCGCTCGCCGTCGTCGTAGGCCTTGTCGATGTCCTGGTAGGCCACGACCTCGCCGTCGATCTCGCACACCCGCTGGTAGCGGATCCGCCCGCCGTCGGCGGCGTGCACCTGGTGCAGCGACACGTCGTGGTCCTCGGTCGCGCTGTACAGCTTGACGGGCACGTTGACCAGGCCGAACGTGACCGCACCCTTCCACACGGCTCGCATGCCCCTAGTACACACCCCGATACATCCGTATGTGAACCCCCGCAACCGATAGGAACCCGCTGTGGTATGCGTCAGGATGGCCCCATGGGTGGGGAGGAACGGCAGGTCGTCGAGGTCGACGGCCGTCGGTTGCGACTGACGAACCTCGACAAGGTGCTCTACCCCGAGACCGGAACGACCAAGGGCGAGGTCATCTCCTATTACGCGGAGATCGCGCCGGTGATGGTGCCCCTCGTGGCGGGTCGGCCGGTCACTCGCAAACGCTGGGTGCAGGGTGTGGGCACGACGGATGCCCCGGGGCAGGTGTTCTTCGAGAAAGCCCTCGCCGATCACGCGCCGGACTGGCTGCGTCGCGGCACGATCGAACACTCCGACGGGCCGAAGACCTACCCGATCGTCGACAGCAGGGCGGCGCTGGTGTGGCTCGCTCAGCAGGCCTCCCTCGAGGTGCATGTGCCGCAGTGGCGGTTCACGCCCGAGGGCGCGCGCGGCAACCCCGACCGGCTCGTGTTCGATCTCGACCCGGGGGAGGGGGCGGGCCTCGCCGAGTGCGCCGAGGTCGCCCGCATGGTGCGCGGCATCCTCGACGGGATGCGCCTCGAAACGTTCCCGGTCACGAGCGGGAGCAAGGGCATCCACCTCTATGCGCCGCTCGACGGCTCGCAGACGTCGCAGCAGATCTCGGAGGTCGCTCACGAGCTCGCGCGCGCGCTCGAGGCCGACCACCCCGACCTGGTCGTGTCGAGCATGAAGAAGTCCCTCCGGACCGGCAAGGTGCTCATCGACTGGAGCCAGAACAACCAGAACAAGACCACGATCGCGCCGTACTCTCTGCGCGGCCGCAGCCGCCCGACCGTCGCCGCGCCGCGCACCTGGGCTGAGCTCGACGACCCGGGGTTGCGCCACCTCGAATGGCACGAGGTGCTTGACCGGGTCGCGTCGGGCGACGACCCGGCGGCGCCGCTCGAGGCATCCGGCCCATCGACCGGTCCGCTTGCGACCTACCTGTCGATGCGCAACGAAGGCGAGACGCCTGAACCCATGCCGTCTGCGGCATGGGGAGCACCGGCAGACGGTCGTCTGCGTTTCGTCATCGGCGAGCACCACGCCCGCCGACTGCACTACGACCTGCGCCTGGAACGCGACGGGGTCCTCAAGAGCTGGGCGGTGCCCAAGGGGATCCCCGAATCGACCGGCACGAACCATCTCGCGGTGCAGACCGAGGATCACCCGATGGAGTACCTCGACTTCGAGGGCACTATCCCCGAAGGGCAGTACGGAGCGGGGAGCATGACCGTCTGGGACACCGGCACCTACGAGGCGGAGAAGTGGCGGGATGACGAGGTCATCTTCACGCTCACCGGCGGTCCCGGTGGCCCGCTCGGCCGCGTGCGCCTGGCGCTCATCCGCACGCAGGGCGCCGGCGAGAAGTCGAACTGGCTGCTGCACCGGATGAAGGAACAGGGCGGTGCGGCCGCGGCGATGGCGGGTGCGCCGACGCACGCGCCGGCCACCCTGGCGGTGCGTGCGTCGGCGGCGCCAGCGGCGGCGGTGCCAGGGGAGGCGGCGCAGCCGTCGGATGCTCCGAGCGGAATATCCCGCCGGCGTGCGCGGCAGACCAGCGGCCAGGGCCGGGCGCAGCCCCAGGCCCAGGTCGCGGAGCGGCCGATGCTCGCGACGCTGGGAACCGTCGGCGCGCTCGCGCGCGGCGACTGGGCGCTCGAATGGAAGTGGGACGGCATCCGTGTGCTCGCCCGCACCGAGGGCGGGCACGTCCGGCTCACGAGCCGCAGTGGGCGGGACGAGACGGCCAGGTACCCGGAGCTGGCCGGGCTGGCGACCGCGCTCCGCGCCGATGCGCTGGTCGACGGCGAGATCGTCGCGCTGGATGAGCACGGGCGGACGGATTTCGGGAGGCTGCAGCCCCGCATGAACGTCACCCGCTCGCGGGAGATCGCCGAGCTCGCCGAGGAGGTCCCCGTGCGCCTGCTCCTCTTCGACGTGCTCGAGGTCGCGGGCACACCGACGATCGACGAGCCCTACGAGCGCCGTCGGGCGCGGCTCGAACGGCTGCTGCGACCGGCGAGCGACGTGCCGGTCGACGTGCCGGACGCCGTCGAGGAGGACCCCGTCGTCGCCCTGGACGAGGCCCGCCGGCTCGGGCGTGAGGGACTCGTCGCGAAGCGACGCGGATCGACGTACCGCCCTGGCGCGCGCAGCGACGACTGGCTGAAGCTCAAAGTCACGCGCACGCAGGAGGTGGTCATCGGCGGGTACCGACGGGGCTCGGGAACGCGGCTCGGCAAGATCCGGTCGTTGCTCGTCGGCATCCCGGGTGATCGCGGACTCGAGTACGTCGGCCGGGTCGGCTCGGGCTTCCGTGAGGCCGAGCTCGGGCGTCTGCTCGCGACGTTCGAGACGATCGAACGAGAGACCCCGCCCTTCCTCGACGTGCCGGCGGTCGACGCCGCCGATGCCGTGTGGGTCGAGCCGGTGCTCGTCGGGGAGATCGAGTTCGGCGAGTGGACGAAATCGGGCGTCACGAGACATCCGCGGTGGCGTGGTCTGCGGCCGGACAAGGCGCCCGCCGACGTCGTGCGCGAGTCGGACCCGCCGGCCCTACCGTGAGCGACGTCATCCTCGCAAGAGTCCACGCGGCAACGTTGTCGGAAAGGTACGCTGGGACTCATGGGCACCCTCTACTACGGCGACTCCGGCACCCCGATCGGTGTTGAGGATCGCGCGCTGGCTCACCTCAAGGTCGCCATCGTCACCAAGCTTCGCCGCGGCGAGAGCTTCACGCTGTCCTGGCGCCACCCTGAAGACCAGCCGCGCGGCAGAAGCACCCTCTGGCTGCACCCGACCATCCCCCTTCGTTTCGTGTTCGATGCGCCCGAAACGCCCGAGCTCAGCCGCGAGTGGGTCGAAGAGCTCATGCGCTCGGCCAACTCGACCGGTGGCATTCAGCTCGTCGAAGAGCACATCGACACCGAGACGAACGCGGCGCCGACCGGCGGCGGCTCGGTCTCGGTGTAACGCCAGCGCAGCGCGTCAGGACGCGTCCGGCTCGATGAGTTCGAGCAGGGCGCGTTCGATGTTTCCGGCTGGCAGCACCACCCCTGAGCGGTAGGCCGTGAAGACGCGTGGGTCGATGTAGCTCGCCTTCGCGATGGTTGGCGTGTTGCCAAGCGCCTCGGACGCCGCGATCACCGCATCCCGCATCGCGGCGGTCTGGGCACGCGTGGTCGTCTCCGGGCCGATCGTGGCGAGGCGCTCGGCCGCCACGACGGTGCCGCGGAGGGTCCGGAAGTCCTTCGCCGTGAAGTCGCCGGCCGTTCGCGCCCGGATGTCATCGTTCACATCGGACGGGCTCAGCGCTCGGAACTTTCGCCCGTCGCGCCAGGCATACAGCCTCGCCGAGGCGGCCCGGGTGCGGTTGCGCTCGACGAAGGCCGCGAGTGTGGCGTCGGGGATCATCAGGTTCTGGGCGACGCCGCCTTTCGCGCGGAACCGGAACCGCACGGTGTCGTCCTCGGCGGCCGCGTTGCGCACGAGCAGGGTGGTCAGCCCGCGGCTCTTCGCCGTGGCGAGCGACTCCTCGGAGCCGACGCGCAGGGCGCCGAGGTCGAGCGTTCTGAACGCGGCTGCGAGCACGAGCGGGCGACCGGGTTCGTCGCGCTCGAGGTCCGCGAGGTCGCGGACCACGAGCTTCCTGGCGGCCGGCAATGCACGGATGAGTGCGGCCATCCTGAGGAACTTCTCGGCGTCCTGCCGCTCCCGCCACGCTGGATGGTAGAGATACTGACGGCGGCCGGCCGCGTCGATGCCCACCGCCTGAATGTGCGCGTTCGGGGCCTCGGCGATCCAGACGTCGCGCCACGCGGGCGGGACGGCGAGATCGGCGAACCGCGCGCGTTCAGCGCGTCCGGCCGGGGAGCCGTCGAGGTGCACATAGGAGAAGCCCGTCCCGCGGCGGACCCGGGTCCAACCGCGGGACGAGTACGGTTCGACGCGTCGGAGTCGTACCATCGGTCGCCGTCTGCGCCCGGCTCAGTGATTCCGGAGCGCGTCGATCAGCTCGGCTTTGCGCTTGCCGCTGTAGCCCGAGAGCCCGAGCTCCTTCGCCCGCTTGCGCAGCTCGTCGACGGTCCAATCCTCGTAGTCACCGTGCTTGCCGCCCTTGCGGCCGACGGCGCTGCGACCCTGATTCGCGGCCGCGTTGGATATACGGGCGGCCTTCTCCTTCGAGTTGCCGTCTTTGCGGAGCTCCTCATAGAGCTCGGGGTCCTTCAGTGATGCGTTCCTCCGACCCGGCATGTCCGGTCTCCTCTCTGGCGTCGCTGGTTTCTCGGATGTCTCTCGACGTGGTCAGTCCCGGATGCCTCGGGCCGGCGCTACAGGCCCTTGCCGCCGGTGACGGGAAGAATCGCGCCCGACACGTACGACGCGTCGTCGGACGCGAGGTACACGTAGGCGCCCGCGAGCTCGGCCGGCTGCCCTGCACGCCCGAGGGGGGTGTCCTGGCCGAAGCTCGGCAGCTTGTCCGGCCAGCCCGTGGCGGGGATGAGCGGTGTCCAGATCGGACCGGGGGCGACCGCGTTCACCCGGATGCCCTTCGGGCCGAGCTCCTCGGCGAGCGCCTTCGTGAAGGCCACGAGGGCCGCCTTGGTCATGGCGTAGTCCACGAGCACGGTCGACGGGTCGAACCCCTGGATCGAGGTGGTCGTGATGATCGACGAGCCGGCTTCGAGCTTCGGCACGGCGGCGCGGGCGAGGAACACCGGCGCGAAGAGGTTCACGCGCATCACACGCTCGAAGTCTGCGGTCGGGAGCGTGTCGATGCCGCTGCGTTCGCGCTGATGTGCGGCATTCAGCACGAGCAGGTCGATGCCGCCGAACTCCGACGCGGTCTGGTCGACCACGCTCCTGCAGAACGCCTCGTCCTGGAGGTCGCCCGGCAGCAGGACGGCCTTGCGACCCGCGTCCTCGACCCAGCGAGCGGTCTCGTCGGCATCCTTCTGCTCCTCGGGCAGGTAGACGATCGACACGTCGGCGCCCTCGCGTGCGAAGGCGATGGCGACGGCGCGGCCGATGCCCGAATCGCCGCCGGTGATCAACGCGTGTCGGCCCGTCAGCCGGCCGTTGCCGCGGTAGCTCTGCTCGCCGTGGTCGGGCTGCGGCTGCATCTCGGCGGTGAGCCCGGGTTGGGACTGCTCCTGCTCGGGGAACGGATCGGTCGTGTGCTTGGTCGTGGGATCGATGAGATGGTCGTTCATCCTGCGTGTCACGCTCCTGTCCGTGGTTGATCGGCCACGCTACGCGCGCCGCGACCGCCCGTTGCAGGGGTTGACACGCACCCGCCGATCGGGCCGATCCCACACCACCGCCCCGCCCGTGTCTCGCGGAGATAGCACCCGCGCGAAAACGCGGTCAACCCCCTCCGGCGGTGCCTGGGGTCCGCGTAGCTTGACTGCCATGGGGTGCCCACCGGCGCCCATCGAGTCCTGGCCGCAACGCCGGGCCCCGCTCGTCGAACACGCGCGGAACCATCGAAGGAGAGTGACATGAACATCCTCGTCGCCATCATCGCGATCGCCGCTGTGGTGCTGCTGATCACCGGAGGTGTGGTGCCAACGCTGAACTTCCTGCTGTGGGTCGGCATCGCGCTGGCGATCATCGCCGTCATCGTGTTCCTCATCCGGTACATCGGCGGGAACAAGCGGGCGGTCTAGCCGCGGGATCGTCCGGTCCCTCCGGGATCATCGGTCCAGTCGACATATGAGAACGCCGCGCCCTTCGGGGCGCGGCGTTCTCATATGTCAGGGTCCGGGTCAGGCCCGCAGATCCGGATCGTTGCCGATCGCCCCGTCGCCGGTCGGTGGCACCGCGCCCGTCGCCCCGCCGCCCGAGTCGCCGGTCGCGGGTGAGGCATCGGCGGCGTGCCGCCCGGTCGAGGGCGCACCCATGCCCGACATCCCGCCGACGCTCTGATCAGAGCTCTGGCCGTCGTGGATCTCACCACGCCATGCCCCCGTCTCGTCGCCACGGGCTTCGATGAACCGCTTGAAGCGCTCGAGGTCACGCCGGACCTGCAGATGGTCGATGTTCAGCGCCGCGCCGGCCTTCTCGACGAACCCCTCGGGCTCCCATTCCATCTCGAGATCGAGGTGCGTGCGTTGCGGCCCATCGGAGCGGAACGCGATGCGCCCGCGGTGCCGCGGCTCGTCGATGCTCTGCCACGCCACGTGGGAGTCAGGCACCTGGTCGGTGATCTTCGCGTCGAACTCGCGTTTCACACCTCCGATGGACACGGTCCAGTGCGTGGTCGTCTCGTCGATCTGGCGGATCTCATCGACGCCGCCCATGAAGTTCGGGAACGACTCGAACTGCGTCCACTGGTCGTACGCCACGCGGACGGGAACGTCCACATCGATGTCAGAGCTCACGGTCGTGCTCATCTCGACTCCTTCCGTCAGGGCGCGGTCCCCGCGCCCTCGGTCACGGTAGGCAGGCGCCGGAACGGGTGTCAGGGGGTTGCCGCTGCGCGGCGGCGGATGCTACGAACGAGCCGCACCGACCGCGAGTCTCACTCGGCGTCGAACTCGGCGCTCTCGGGCGGCTCGGGCGTCCACTGCAGACCCGCGGTGCTGTTCGCCTGCAGCAGCAGTTGTTCGATCCAGAGCCGGTTGAGTTTGGGCGTGCGGTTGCCGCTGAACACGAACTGCAGCGGGATCGATTCGTGAAGCCACATCGTCGTCCGGCCGCTGCCGTTCTCGACGCCGTGCTCCCATGTGAACGCGAAACTCTCGGAACGTCGCAGCTTGTTCAGAATGGCGACCCGTAGGTGAGCCAGGGTGCGGTCATCGATCTCGAGCTCTCGATGTGAGGAGTTGTAGATCAATCTGCCCATGCACAGATGCTAGCGGCCGGCGCAGAGCTCACGCGTCGGCATGCTGATCGCTCCCGCGAGAAGCGCTTCTGTCAAGCCCCTTCGCGCGCGGTCGCGCGGTTCTACCGTGAAGCCAGGACCGAAGGCCCACCTGCTGCGTCGCCTCGTGGACGAGCCCCGCCGGCTTTCGAGGTCTCTGCGTCGTCGGAGGAGCCATCATGCGCCAGACAGGTCGTTTCGTCGGACTCGGAATCGCAGCCCTGCTGTTGAGCGGCTGTGCGGTAGGGACCGGCGGTGGCTCGGGCGACACCGACGCCGAGTACGACGCGGGCACGGAGCTGGACGGCGACCTCGAGGTCATGGGATTCTCGGCGGTCGACGAGGTCGCGCAGGCTCGTATCGATCTCGCGGAGACCGAGTTGGGCGAGGTCGATGTGGACCTCGTCGAAGGCGAACTGGATCTGCAGCAGTTCCTCTCGGCCGTGGCATCCGGTGAGCCGCCGACCCTGCTCTACGCCGACCGCGACCAGATCGGCTCGCTCGCCGCGCGCGGGGCGATCGTGCCACTCGAACGATGCATCGAGGGTGAGGGCATCGACATGAGCCAGTTCGTCGAGTCCGCGGTCGACCAGGTCACCCTCGACGGGACCGTGTACGGCATCCCCGAGTTCAACCAGGTCCAAGTGACCATGGCGAACGCCGACCTGCTCGCGGCCGCCGGTGTCGCCATCGCCGATGTCAACGGTTCGAGCCGCGAGGCCATGACCGCAGCCAATACCAAGCTCATGAAGAACGACGGCGGCAAGCTCACGGTGATCGGGGTCGACTCGAAGCTGCCCGAGTTCCTCCCGCTGTGGGTCGCTGCCGCCGGCGGAGCGCTGATCTCGGACGACGGCAAGACGGCGCAGCTCGACTCGACCGAGGCGGTCGAGGCGCTCACGTGGGCCGTGGGCATCTATGACGCCCAGGGTGGATTCAGCGCCGTGAAGGCCTTCCGCGATTCGGCCGACTTCTTCGGCGCTGGAAACCAGTTCGCGACCGCGACGCTCGGCGCGATGCCGATGGAGCAGTGGTACATCAACGTGCTCAACGACGTGTCGCCCGATGCACCGATGGCGTTCGACACGGTCCGCACCACGTCGGGCGAGCCCATCGCCTTCACCGGCGGCTCCGCGTGGGCCATCCCCGCCGGGAGCGACAACCCCGAGGCCGCGTGCCGGTGGGCGCGCGTGATGACCTCGACCGAGGCCTGGCGTGCTGCGGCGGATGCCCGCCTGTCGGCCCGTGAGGCGGAGGGCAAGCCCTTCACCGGCATCCTGACCGGCAACACGGTCGCCGATGAGGAGATTCAGGGCATGGTGACCAGTGGCGGCGAGCCCTGGGATTCTGGCATCGCGGCGATGTACGAAGCGAACGACCACAGCGTCGCCCAGCCGGCGAACCCCGCGGACGCCGAGTTCGAGGACGCGATGCAGAGCGCCGTGAACAAGGTGCTGAACGGGCAGGCGACGCCCGAGGAGGCCCTCGCCGAGGCCCAGGAGACCGCGCAGAAGGCGCTCGACGACGCCTGGTCCGAGCTCGAGGACCGGCAATGACCTCGGCGGCGCCGGCTGCATCCCGCGCGAGGCGGCGTCGTCTCGCATGGCGGGAGGCCAGGCCTGTGCTGCTCTTCCTGAGCCCATGGATCGTCGGGTTCCTGGTCTTCACGGCGTGGCCGATGATCTACAGCGCGTATCTCTCGCTCACCGACTATGACGTCATCAACACTCCGCGATTCATCGGCCTCGACAACTACGCCGCGCTCGCCGCCGACCCGAAGCTGTTGCTCGCGCTGGGCAACACGGCGCTGTTCACCCTGCTGCAGGTGCCGCTGTACGTCGTCGTGTCGCTCGCGCTCGCGCTGCTGCTGGACCGGGCCGGTCGCGCGTCCGGGTTCTTCCGGACGGTGTTCTTCCTTCCGAAGATGACCCCTCCGGTGGCGGTCGGCGTGCTGTTCCTGCTCCTGTTCAACGGCCAGAACGGGCTCGTGAACACGGTGCTCGGCTGGTTCGGCATCGCAGGTCCGGCCTGGACGACGGATCCGGCCTGGGTGAAGCCGGGGCTCGTGCTGATGTCGCTCTGGACCGTCGGAGCATCCGTCATCATTCTGCTCGCCGCGCTGCGCAACGTGCCGGAGCAGCTGTACGAGTCGGCGCGCCTTGATGGAGCCGGTTTCTGGCGCACCTCGCGCAGCGTGACCATCCCGATGATCAGTCCGGCGCTGTTCTTCGTCATCATCGTGAACACGATCGCGGGCTTTCAGACGTTCGATGAGGCGTACACCGCGTTCTTCGGCTCGGGGAACACGACGTACAGCAACGACGCCGCCCTGTTCTACGTGATCTACCTGTTCCAGCAGGCGTTCGAGTTCCTCAATATGGGGTACGCGTCGGCGATGGCCTGGTTGCTGTTCGTGATCATCATGGCGGTCACGGCCGTGCAGCTGCTCGTCTCGCGACGGCTCGTGTACTACGAGGGGGACGAGCGATGACCGGCCTCGACGTGGACCTGGTGCCAGGGCAGGCGGGTGCGGCCCGCCCGGTCGCGGTCGGCCAGGCGGTCGCGACGGATGCCTCGGTCGAGCCACGCCCGCCGAGCCGCAAGCGCCGCAGTCGGGTCGGACGCGTGCTCGCCTGGATCGCGCTCACCGTGCTCGGCATCGTGTTCATCTACCCCTTCGTCTGGCTCGTGAGCGCATCCCTCAAGCCGCGGGGTGAGGTGTTCGACAACCGGCTCATCCCCGCGACGTTCACGCTGGACAACTACGTCACGGTCTGGCAGGAGGCCCCGCTCGCCCTGTGGTTGCTGAACACGGTGATCGTGACGGCGCTCGCCGCGACGACCGTGACGATCTCGAGCGCGATGGTCGCGTGGGGCTTCTCGTACTTCCGGTTCCGCGGTCGGAACGCGCTGTTCGTGCTCGTGCTGGCCACGATGATGCTCCCGGGCGCGGTGACCATGATCCCGACGTTCCTGATCTGGAACGGATTGGGGCAGGTGGGCACACTCACCCCGCTGTGGGCGGGCAATCTCTTCGGCAGTGCGTTCTACATCTTCCTCCTCCGGCAGTTCTTCCTCGGACTGCCGCGCGACCTGTTCGACGCGGCGCGCGTCGATGGCGCCTCCCAGTGGGCGGTCTTCTGGCGCATCGCGTTGCCGCTCGCGAAACCCGCGCTCGTCGTGACCCTGATCTTCGAGGTGCAGGCGGTCTGGACGGACCTCATGCGCGCACTCATCTACCTGCGTGACTCGGACACGTTCACGGTCCCGCGCGGTTTGAAGTCCCTCGTGGACGCGTACGGTTTCGGCGGTGAGTGGCACTGGGAGATCATCGTCACCGCGAGCGTCATCACGACCGTCCCGATGATCATCGTGTTCTTCCTCGCCCAACGGAAGATCATCGACGGCGTCGCTTCGTCCGGGCTCAAGGGGTGAGCTGTGGACCGGGCCGGCGCGTCGCGGGCGGACGATCCCAGGGCAGGCGCTCGATTGGCGATCGTTGAACTCGTGGGTTAGAGTAACTGGGTTGCCTGATGCGGCGAATGCGCCAGGTGACATCCCATGCGCCCGTAGCTCAATGGATAGAGCATCTGACTACGGATCAGAAGGTTGGGGGTTCGAGTCCCTCCGGGCGCGCCAGGTACGACATCAGGCTCGAGACGCAGGATCCGTGTTACGAGCGCGTGACAGCTCGATCGGAAACGTCGGGTATCGCGTAAGCTGTGAATACCCTGAGGATCCGTGCGTCGTTCGTCGACTCGCCGCTTGGCGTGTCATAGCGCCCGGATAGGCTCAGCACAAACCGTTTTCCGGGTCTGGGGTACAGATGGTGGGTGGGTACGCGGGTGCTCTGTCCGCGCGGGCCGCGTGGTCCGCTCCTGCTGCGCTTCGTGCCCGGGCTGCGCTGTCGGTCCCGGTGGCCGTACGGCTGATCCTCGGGCGCGACGGCCACGCGTACATACGGCGCGCGCATGTCGTGTTCATCTCGCTCGCGTTCGCGACGATCGCCATGAAGCTCGCCGATGTCGACCAGGTCGGCGCGTCGATCGCGGGCCAGCTCAATGTCTGGGCTCTCCCGGCGGTCGCGATCGCCGCGGTGGCGGGCGGCACGCTCGTCGTCGTCTCGGGATCACCCGCGAGCCTCGCGGTGCTCGGAGCGATCGGACTGCCCGAGATCACGGCGCAGCGGCGCGCCCATGCGAACGGGTTGATCTGGGCCAGCGTGGGCCTGCTCATGGTGCACTTCACGGCTCCGGCGTTCGAGCCGGTCCCCGGTGGCCCGCTCCTCGCTGGGCTGGTGTTCGCTGCTGGTCTCGGCATCGGCACCACGCGTCTGCACCTCGCGGCCATCGACCACGAGGCGTACCGCAGTTTCAACCTGGTCGCGATGCTCCTGGCCGCGGGCAGTCTCGCGAGCATGAGCATGACGCCGACCGGCGAATGGTGGGCGCACAACTTCAGCACCCTCGGCACCTCAGACGACTTCGCGGCGGCGTGCTTCAACGTCGCCGTCACCATGTCGGG
>Ga0180223_1001155_pt1 | contig 22072 bp, 18 predicted proteins | sample eDN5th30CKraftOP_FD_151337 | JGI IMG/M metagenome (GOLD analysis project Ga0180223, IMG submission 151337) | Enriched Organic Plus compost microbial communities from Emeryville, California, USA - eDNA 5th pass 30_C Kraft OP (version 2) (version 2) ... | reverse complement strand
AGGCCGGCAAGGTCGATGGCGACGCGAATGCCCAGCGCGGTCGAGAACACCTGCATTGGCGTCTGGCCCGCCGCGCTGGCAGCAACGCCGAAAGTGGCAAAGCCGAGATCGCAGGCGAAGGTGCCGAGCAGCAGCGCGCCGAAGAAGGTAATGCGCAAGACGATGCGGCCCCGCGCCAGCATCGCCGCGAGCCCCGAGCCAACGCCAACCGCGACCGAGAACAACGCCAGATACACCGTCACCGTATCCTCGTTGCCGCCGATCAAGGTCTTGATCAAAGGCGGCAGCAGCGACAGCACGACGATGCCGACCAGCCAGAACCAGCTCGTCACCAGCGCCCCCCACCACAGCCGCGGATCGGCGCGCAGGTGGCGGATCATGGCCACCGTGGAGCGCGCGATGTTGCGGCTGATCTTGAGATGCGGCGCGCCCTCGCCGCTCGGCGGGATGCGCAAGGCCGCCAGCCAGCACGACAACGCAAAGCCGATCACCAGAACCCCGAAGGTGGAGGCGCCGCCGCGATGCGCGGCAATGCCGCCGACAATGGTGCCGGTGAGAATGGCGATGAAGGTCGCGCCCTCGATCAGCGCATTGGCGGCCGGGAGTTTCTCGGGCGGCTGATGGTCGGGCAGGATGCCGTATTTGATCGGCCCGAACAGCGCGGCGATGACGCCGAACAGGCCGAGCGCCACGAACATCAGCGCGACCGACTTGTGCATATGGCCGTACAGCGCGAGGGCGGCGATGAAGATCTCGACGAACTTCACCCATTGCGCGACCCGCGCCTTGTCGTAGCGGTCGGCGAGTTCGCCGCCGAGGCCGGACAGAAAGAAATAGGGCGCGATGAACACGGCGCCGGCCAGCGTGATCAGCACCTCGGCCTGGCCCGCCGTTACATTGGCACCGAACAGGATGAGGAAGACCAGCGAGGTCTTGAGGAAGTTGTCGTTGAAGGCCGCGAAGAACTGGCACCAGAACAAGGGTGCGAATCGGCGTGACAGCAGGAGCGGCGTGGCCATGCCGCTGCATAGCATCATGATTCGCGACGAGCGCCTGATTTACCTCAGGCGCTCACAGGAATGCGCCGCCCGCACGCTCAAGGGTGTTGTCAGCGGGCGCGGCCGATCCGCCGCCGGCGCTTGGGCTCGGCGGGCTGCAATTCGCGGTTCTGCAGGATGAGCGCGGCGGTGCCGCAGGCAAGAGCGATGGCGAGCGCGATCGTGAACAGATTGATCCACATGGTCTGGCCTCCTTCGCTGGCGTGCGGGACGGGCCCGCGCGTACTCCAAAAATTCGGCCGAAGAGAACGCACGGCGCGATATTCCGTTCCACCCCACTCCGCACCGGATGCGGAGCGGATTACCTACTGGAATCACAGCAAAAAATTTTAGCCGGTTCGGCGCGCCGTCACAACTTCAGCGACGACTGAAGTTCCCCGAGCAAAACGCGCAGGTCGAGCTCGCGCAATTCGATATAAGTTTTGCGCAGCCAGCGCTGCAATTCGATATGCGCATCGAGAGGAATGTTGCGCGCATTGGCCAGGTGATCGTCGGCGAAGGAGAAGGGCGGCGTCTCGATGAACCTGCGCGACGCCGCTGCCAGCGCCGGCAGCCGCAGAATCGTGCCGCTGCGGTCGGTGGTCGGGAAACGATCGCGATGCTGCGTCGGCCCGAGCATTTCGTTGTGCACCGGCGTCAGCGCCGCGGCCGGGAAGCGCGCGCGCAAGCTGCGATAGGCGTCGCCCGCGGCCTTGTCGGATGAGATCATGAACAGGATGACCGGCGCGATCGCGCGCTTGCGTGCCTCCTCGGCAAAGCCGATGCGATGGGCGATGTCGAAGAACGCCTGAAAAGACTCGGCGCCAACGTCGACGATCTTGCCGCCCCCCTCTTCGCTGACGAGCTGATCGAACAGGGCCATCTGGCCCTGCACATTGCCGATCTCGGCGACAGTCGTTTCGGCCGGCGCGAACTGCCGCAGCCGGTTCCCGGCTTGGCTCTGACCTTGGCCCTGACCTTGGCCGAGATCGAAGGCGCGCGCGCTGCGGCCCTCGTGTGCGTGATAGCCGATCAGTACGCGCGACAGCAGCGTCTTGCCGACGCGCGGCCGCGGAGAAGCGACGATGTAGACGGAGTGGCGAAACGACATCGTCTCTCGAGCCAACTGGCGAACGCTGCGAAACTACGTCCAATAGAGATAAACGGCGCCGTCGTCGAGACAAGCGCCGTGGGCAATTCGGATGCGCGGAGAAAGCGGAAGGCTTTAGCCGGCGACCTGACGGACGTTGCTTTCCGCCTTCGGCGACAACAGGTCGACGAGCTTGACCTTGTCGTATTCGGCCCAAACCTGGCCGAGCCAGTGGCGCACATAGCCGCGCAGCACGAACGAGTAATTAGCCGCCTCGCCCTTGCCCGACTTGTTGGCGACGAACTGCACGTAAGGCACGCTCGCCACTTCGACCTGCTCGGTCGCCATCTCGTTGAGTTTCGGGATGGTGATTTCCTGGGCGTTCTTGATCTGGTTGAAATACGAATTGTAGGTCGCCGGATCCCAGTCGAAGAACGAGGTGTCGTTGATGTGGTTCTTGACCAGGAAGTAGCTGGCGTCGCCGACGAAGCGCGCGGTCTCGGCAATCTCCTGCAGCGAGGCGATCGACGGCCCGAGGATATGGAACACCGCGAAGGTGATCTGGCCCTTCTTGGCGGACTCGAGGAAGCCGATGTCGCTCAGCGCCTGCAGCGTCGAGGACAGGAGGCCGGCGCGGATGTCGATCACCGTGACCTGCGCCGGCGTCGAGCCGAGCGTGTCGAAGATCTTCATCTGGTCGGCGACCGAATTCACATCGACGATTTCGGTGTGATCGGGATGAAAGCGGGTGAGCGTGCCGCGCGGCGTCTCGGTGTCGAAGGCGCGCGTCGGGATGTGGTGGGCGCCGAAATAGTCGAGCAGCGTGCGGGCGACGGTGGTCTTGCCGACTCCGCCTTTGTCGGCACCCACGATAACGACGGCTGGTTTTGCCATGTGGTCACTCTAGAAGCGAATTGCGACAGTATTGGTGTCGCGCCAAGCTTTGTCACACCGGGGAAGAGGCGCTTACCACTTTCCCACAGGAACACGGTTCCCCACAGGACCATGCGCGGGGGTCCGGCCTGTGCCGACCCGCGATATCCGCCCCCTGACCCGGCGTCGAGGCTGCCCGGGAATTGGGTTTTTGGCAAGAAATAATGCGTTTTGCCGCTCGATGGCTGTGTTTTGACCCGGTTTGGCGGTGTCGCGTGCTCAAATGCGCGGCTCGATGTCGCCGGGCGGCAGATCGCCGATCGGACCCAGCGCCTGCTGGTCGCGGCGGAACAGCGGCTCGCTCTGCATGTAGAGCGTGAGCAGTTCGGCCAGCGCCACCAGCGACTCCTTGTGGGTGCGCTCCCAGCCGTGGCTGGCGTCGAGGCCGAAGCAGACCAGCGCGGCCCGGATGTCGTTGCCGGCCTCGACGGCCGCGGCCCCGTCCGAGCGGTAGTAGCGAAACACGTCGCGCGCATGGGCGATATCGTTGTCCTGCGCCAGCTTGATCAGGTTGCGCGTCAGGTGCCAGTCGAACGGCCCGGACGAATCCTGCATGGCAATCGTCACGCCGTAAGTCGAGGTGTTCTGCCCCGGCGCGATGGTGCCGTTGTCGACGGCGACCAGCTCCGACACCTCGCCATGCAGCACCGCGCTGGCGCCGACGCCGATCTCTTCCGCCAGCGTGAACAGGAGATGGCAGTCGATCGGCAGCTTGGCCTTGGCTTTGCGGACGGCGCGGGCGGCCGCCATCATCGCAGCGACACCGGCCTTGTCGTCGAGATGGCGCGACACGATGAAGCCGGTCTTGACGAATTCGGGCGGCGCATCGACCGACACCACGTCGCCGACATGGACGCCGAGCGCGCGCGTCTCCGCGGCGGTCTCGGTCCGCGCGTCGATGCGCACTTCGAGATTGGTCCAGGCGCTGGGCTGGGTATCGACCTCGTCGTTATAAGTGTGGCCCGACGCCTTCAGCGGCAGAATGGTGCCGCGAATCTGGCCGTCATCGGTAAAGACATTGACGCGCGCGCCTTCGGCGAAACGCGCCGACCAGTGCCCGATCGGCACGAGCTCCAGCCGGCCATTGGCGCGAATGTTCTTGACGGTCGCGCCCAAGGTATCGAGATGACCGACCAGCGCGCGCGCCGGGACCGGCACTTCGCCCTTGAGCGTGGCGCGGATGGCGCCGCGCCGCGTCAATTCAAACGGAATGCCAAGGTCATCCAGCTCCTTGCAGACCAGCGCCACAATCACATCGGTCATGCCCGACGGACTCGGCGTTCGCAGCAAGCGATTGAGCAAGGCGAGCATGTAGCCTTCGTCGATCGCCAGCTTGTGCTGGCGCGGCGGAGGCGGTGTCGCTTCTTTCGGCTGCTTCTGTTGCTTCTGTTGCTTCTGCTTGGCCATCAGTTGTCCGGGGCGATGCGGCTGTGCGGGAACAGGAAATCGACGAACTTCTCCGCCGTCGGCTGCGGCTGGTGATTGGCAAGGCCCGGCCGCTCATTGGCTTCGATGATGACGTAATCGGGCCCGGTCACATCCGGCACCAGGAAGTCGAAGCCGACCAGCGGAATATCCAGCGCACGGGCGCCGGCAATGGCGGCGGCGCCGAGATCGGGATGAAGCTCGGCGGTGACGTCGTGAATGGTGCCGCCGGTATGCAGGTTCGCGGTCTTGCGCACGGCGAGATGCTCGCCCGAGGGCAGCACGTCATCGAGCTTGTAGCCATGCGCGGCGACGGCGCGGGTGGTTTCCTGATCGAGCGGGATGCGGCTTTCACCGCCGGTCGCCGCGGCGCGGCGACGGCTCTGCCGCTCGATGAGATCGCGGATGGTATGTTCGCCGTCGCCGACAATCGTCGCCGGCTTGCGGATGGCCGCGGCCACGACTTCGCCGGCAATGACGATGATGCGCAGATCGTCGCCGGTGACGAATTCCTCGATCAGCACTTCATCGCTGATCTTCCTCGCCTCGGCGATGGCGCGCGTCACTTCGTCTTCGGTGGTCAGATCGACGAAGACACCGCGGCCCTGCTCGCCGCGCGCCGGCTTCACGACGACGCGGCCATGACGCTCGAGAAACGATGAGGCTTCGCCCGGCGTCGTCAGTCGCAACTGCTCCGGCACGCGCAGGCCGGCCTTGGCCATGATGCGGCGCGTGAGTGCCTTGTCGTCGCAGCGCGACATCGCCACCGCGCTGGTCATTTCCGACAGCGACTCGCGGCAGGCGACCGCGCGGCCGCCATAGGACAGCCGGAAGATGCCGGATTCGGCGTCTTCGATCTCGACCGCGATGCCGCGACGCCGCGCCTCATCGACGATGATGCGGGCATAGATGTTGAGCTCGCCGAGCACCGGCGGGCCGGCAAACAGATTCTCGTTCACGGCATTCTTGCGTTTGACGCAGAACACCGGCACGCGGACGAAGCCGAGCTTCTCGTACAGCGCGATGGCCTGCACATTGTCGTGCTTCACCGACAAATCCATGAAGGCGCGGCCGCGCTTCATGAACATGTCGGCGAGCGCCAGCACCAGCGCGGTGCCGACGCCCGGCGCGCGCGCCTGCGGATCGACGGCCAGAGCCCACAGGCTCGAGCCGTTATCGGGATCGTTGAAGGCCTTGGTGTGATCGATGCCCATGACGACGCCAGCCAGACCGCCTTCGCCATTCTCGGCGACGAGCAACTGGACGCTGTCCGGACGGGCATCGCCGGCGACATAGCCGTCGCGCAGCGGCACCATGCCGCGCGACAGATACAGGCGGTTGATCTCGTCAGCGTCCTCGGCGCGCGCCGCGCGGATCGGGATGGACGGGACATTTCGTTTTTCGGAAGTCAGCGGCGCGCGAAAATCGAACCGGTAGGTGTGCGACGGATCGAGAAAGAGCAGTTGCGGCGCTTCGGCAAGCAGAACATGCGGTTCGCGCGCATAGAGAATGATATCGCGCTCGCCTTCCGTTTCGGCGCTCAGCGTGGCGGCCAGCGAGGACGGCGCAGCGAAGGTCTGGCCGAAGATCAGCCGTCCCCAGCCGCAATCGACGAACGCCTCGTGGAGGACATCGCTCGCGGCGTCGCCCCACATGCGTAGCGACAGCATACGCTCGGGATCGCTGCTCGGCTCTGGCGAGAACTTCTTTTGCGTCGGCATCGGCAACACCTTCAGAGCTTGTGGGCTTGCAGCCAGAGCTCGAGCAGAGCGACCTGCCAGAGCTTCGATCCGCGCAGGCGCGTGATGTGGTCCTTGGGCGCATCGAGCAGTTTGTCGATATAGGCGCGCTTGATGAGGCCACGGTTGCGCGCCGCCGGTGCGTCAAGCGCCTGACGCACGAAGTCCAGAACCGGGCCCTCGATGTATTTGAGCGCGGGCACGGGGAAGTAACCCTTCGGCCGGTCGATCACTTCGGCCGGGATCACGGTGCGGCCGATGTCCTTGAGGATGCCCTTGCCGCCGTCGCGGATTTTCTCTTCCGCCGGCACGCGCGCGGCAAGTTCGACCAGTTCGTGATCGAGGAACGGCACGCGCGCCTCGAGGCCCCAGGCCATGGTCATGTTGTCGACGCGCTTCACCGGGTCGTCGACCAGCATCACGGTCGAATCGATGCGCAGCGCCTTGTCCACGGCATCGTCGGCGCCCGGGTTGGCGAAGTGGCGCGTGACGTAATCGCGCGCATCGTCGCCGCCGACGGCGGCGGGCTCCATGATTTCCTTGTACTCGGCGAAGTCGCGATCGAAGAAGGCGCCGGCATAGGCCTCGACCGGATCGTTGGCATTCACCATCGGCGGATACCAGTGATAGCCGGCGAAGACTTCGTCGGCGCCCTGGCCGGACTGCACGACCTTGACGTGCTTGGCCACTTCCTTGGACAGCAGATAGAAGCCGACATTGTCGTAGGAGACCATCGGCTCGGACATCGCCTCGATGGTCTCGGGCAGGCGCGCGATCAGCTCCTTGGACTTGATGAAGAGCTGGCGATGCTCGGTGCCGAAATGTTTGGCGACGATGTCGGAATATTTGAATTCGTCGCCGATCTCGCCGTTGACCGATTCAAAGCCGATGGAGAAGGTCTTGAGATCCTTCTGCCCGGCTTCGGCGAGCAGGCCGACAATGAGACTGGAATCGAGCCCGCCCGACAGCAGCACGCCGACCGGAACATCGGCGACCATGCGGCGATCGACGGCCTTGCGCAGCGCCGTGTGAAGGAGCTCGCGCCATTCCTCGCGCGAGCGCCGTGCATCGTCGCCCGTGCGGCCGAAATTGAGCGTCCAGTAGCGTTGATCGCTGCGTTTGCCCTTCTCGTCGAAGGACACAATGGTGCCCGGCTCGACCTTGCGCACGCCCTTGAGAATCGTGCGCGGCGGCGGCACCACGGCGTGAAACGACATGTAGTGATTGAGCGCGACGGGATCGATCGAGGTATCGATATCGCCGGCCGCGAGCAGCGCCGGCAGACTCGAGGCAAAGCGCACGCGCTGTCCGGAGATTTCGCTGTAATAGAGCGGCTTGATGCCGAGGCGATCGCGCACGAGCGTGACCTTGCCGGTGTCGCGCTCGACAATGGCGAAGGCGAACATGCCGTTGAAGCGCTTCGGCGCGTCATGGCCCCAGGCGTGCCACGCCTTGAGCACGACTTCGGTGTCGCCGTCGGAGAAGAACTTGTAACCCTTGGCTTGAAGCTCGCCGCGCAGCGCCTTGTAGTTATAGATGCAGCCATTGAACGCCACGGACACGCCGAGCGAGGGATCGACCATCGGCTGTTGCGCGCGCTCCGAGAGATCGATGATCTTCAGTCGGCGATGGCCGAGCGCCGCATGGCCGTTCGACCAGAGGCCGGCGCCATCGGGGCCGCGCCGCGCCATGGTCGCATTCATCGCCGCGACGGCCGTGGCCGAAGCCGGCGCGTTGCTCAAGCTCAACTCACCGCAAAATCCACACATCGGTGCCTCTCCGCCTTCTCATCGAAAGCTGCGATTGGCCCGGTCGGTCTCCGTAAAGGCGTCCTTGGGGCAATCAGTTGAGGCAGACCGGGTGCCCGCCTCGCGCGAAAAAATTGCCGTGGAGGGAACTTCGCCCCTCTCGACAATATTTACAGTTCGAATATTTCGATATCAAAGCTTTGCGGCCGAAAAGGTTCCAAAGGTCTGCCATGCCTTCAACGCCAAAAGCCCCGATTCGATCCGAAAAACCGCAGGCGCAGCAGGTTCTTGCGGCCATGCGCCGGATCCTGCATGCGGCCGATCTGCGCTCGCGGCGGCTGTTGCGCGAGACGGGACTGACGGCCGCGCAATTCGCCGTGCTGCAGGCCATCGCCGATCTCGGCGAGGTCACCACCGGGCGGATTTCCGAAGACGCGAGCCTGACCCAGGCGACCGTTACGGTGATTTTGGACCGGCTGGTCGAGCGCGGGCTGGTCGAGCGCTATCGCAGCGCCGACGACCGGCGCATCGTGCATTCGCGGCTGACGGCGGCGGGCGCGGAAGCCCTGGCGGCGGCGGGTCCGGCGACCACCGCCCGGCTGATCCGCGAGTTCGAACGCCTGCCCGCGGACAAGCAGGCCGAGCTGGTGACGTCGCTGGAATGGATGGCGCGGGCGCTGGGCGTAAGCGGCGAGGACTGGCCGGCGGCCGTTTAAACGGCAGCGGGAGTGGTGCCGATGGAGGGATTTGAACCCCCGACCACCCGCTTACGAAGCGGATGCTCTACCACTGAGCTACATCGGCGCCATGCGGCGACTTACTATCGGCGCGGCCCCTGATTGGCAAGCACGGGCCAATCCGTCACCGGAACAGCTTACCCCCGCGCGGCCAGCCATCGTCCGGCAGGGGTTTTTCGGTCAGCGGATCGGGATCGAGGCCGGCATCGGGACCCGGATCGTCCGGAACCTGGATCAGCGGCATGACGGGCTCGGCCGCCACCGGCTTCGGCGCGGGCTTTGGCGGCGGTGTCACGACGGACGAAGGCGGTTCGGTCGGCGCCACCGCCTTGATCTCAATCGGCGCCGACGGCTTGAGCTCAGGAAGCGGCGGCGGCGGCGCATCGACGACCGGATGCGTCATGCCGATCTCCGCCAGCGGCACGCGCCATTCGTAGCCATCGAGCCGGCCGCGCGGCGACACCGGCAGCCAGCGATCCGACACCACGCCGTCGGCGGTCCACACCGGATCGGGCGCGGCGCGCATGGCGCGGCCGAGCCACTCGCGCACGCGGCCCTCGTCGCCGTGCTCGGTCTCCTCGATCTCGGCCATCAAGGTGGCGATGCGCTTCGACGGCGCGTTGAGATATGGCGACAGCGCCTCGCGCGCGATCTTGAACTCGCGCGCATCGATGGCGGTGCGCGCCACCGCAATGGCGCCTTCGCGAATGGCAGCAGAATCTTCCGGCGATTTTTCCGCCAGCGACTGCATGCGCGCCAGCCGCGCGCGAGCGGTGTCGCCCGGCCGCAGATCGGCGTAAGCCTCGGCAATATCGGGATGCGGATTGAGCCGCCACGCCGCGATCAGCACCTTGCCGGCGCGGCGTTGATCGCCAGCCTCGGCAAGACGCCGTCCGGCGAAAGCCGCGGCCGGCACCAGACCGGGCGCCAACTTCACCGCGTCGAGCGCGGCGAGACGCGCGGCATCGCGGTCGCTCTCTTCCAGCGCCAAAGCCTGCGCCGTCAACAGCACGGCGCGCTTGCGGCGATACTCATTCTTGTCGAGCGACGAGCGCATGGCATCAAGCGACTTGAGCGCGCCGCTCCAGTCGCCTTGCGCGCAGCGATCGTCGAGCACCGCCTGCCCGGCCCAGGCCAAAGCCGGATCGGCCTCGGCGGCTTGCTCGGCGACGCGGCGCGCAGTGACGGCATCGTTGCGCCGTTGCGCCTCGATATAGAGACCGCGCAGGCCGAGCAGTTTGGTATTGTCGTGCCGCGTCATCTCGTGAAAGGCGCGCTCGGCGCCGACGCGGTCGCCGGCAAGCTGCGCCGATTGCGCGGTGAGCAGCAGCGTCAGCGGATCGCCCGGCGACAACCGCGCCGCTTCATCGGCGGAACGGCGCGCCAGACGCGCATCGCCCGAGCCGATGGCCACGAGGCCGCGCGAAATGGCGAGATAGCCTTTCATGGCGCGGCGATGGCGGAAGAACAGCGACACCTGTTCGGGCGAGCGCCAGATGGCGCGCGCCACCGACCAGAACATCACGCCGATGACGACCAGCGCGGCGACCGCAAGCAGCAGCAGCAGCACCGAGGTTTCGACGTGATAGCCGAGCCAGGTGATAACCACGTCGCCGGGGCGATCAGCGAGCCAGACGAAACCGGCGGCGATCAGCGCGACGGTGATGAGAAAGAGAACGACCTGGATCATGCCGCCCTCACTTCGAACCCAGAGCGCGCGTCGTGCCGGTCGCGAAATCGCGCGCAGCGTCGAGCGCTTTCTGTCGCGCCATGGCGCGCGTTACCCAGTTGGCCGCGACCTGCCGGGCCGCTTCCGGCAGCATGCCGATATTGGCCAGCGCCGCCGCGATGTCCTCCTGCACCGCGCTTTGCTCGATGCGCGCCAGTACCGCGGACGCATCGTTGCCCGCCGGCGCATCGGCCGGGCGCACACGCACCAGATTTTCGGCATTGGCCTGCAGCCGCTCGAGAAAGCCGCCGCTTGAAGCCGGCGTGCCGACGGCTTTCTTCATCTTCGGCAGCAGATCGGTCAGCTCTTTCGCCAGCGTCTTGGCGTTCGGCACGCCCGAGGCCGCGAAGGGCCACAGCGGCGCCAGCGTCTTTTCGTCGGCGCCGAGCGATTTCGCCTGCGCCAGATCCTCGGCAAAAGGCGCGCCGCGCAGCACGGCGTCGCGCACCGCCGCCGCGCTCAGCGCGAGGCGCGCCGATTTGTCGGACTCGGTCGCCTTGGCCAGTTCGGCGCGCGCCATCTTCGATTGTTCTTCCAGCGCAGCGAGCCGTTGCTGCAACGACGCCAGATCGGCCGACGAGGCACCGGCGGCCGCGGTCTTCGACATGTCCTGCACATTGTTGCGCAAATCGGCGGCGGCCTTCTCGGCGGCTTCAGCGCGCGACTGCGTCGCGCGCAAGTTGGCGGCGAGTTCGTCATAGCGGCGGTTAAGCGCGGCCAGCGCGACGCCGAGCGATTTGAGCGCGTTGTCGTCGGCCGGCGCCGACCCGATTTTCGAAATGCTGTCCTCGACCTTGGCGATGCGCACGGCGAGCGCATCGGTCGCGCCGGTATTGGCCGGCTGTGCCGCGGGGCGGCTCTGCAACTGTTTGATCTGCGTTTCGAGCGCGGCAACGCGCGGATCCGGCGCAGCGGTTTGCTCGCTTGCAAACAATCCGGCGGACCAGCCGATGGCGATCACGATGGTCGCAGCGGCCGCGCCCGCAATACCGCCGATGACCAGCGGCTTGAGCACGCCGTTTCGTTCGGGCGGTGGTGGTGGCGCATCGGCGGGCGGTACGGGACCGGACGAATCGGAATCGACCGGCGGCTCCATCGGCGCTTCGGCAATGGATTCCGCCGTTGCTTCAGGAACAGCAGCTTCCGGCGTTCCGGCCGGCGGTATTTCCTTCGCCTCGAGATCAATGGTCGGCGCGGCGCGCTTGCGGCGGCCGGCGGATTTGTCGGGCGTTACACCATCAGGATTGGGATTCGTGTCGTTCATGCTGTGCGAACCCTACCGATTTGGAGCCCTGGCCGCAGCAATTAAAACCGCGAAGGTGACGAAACCATAAAGCGTCAGGGCTCAAGAAGAGCCATCATCGACGGCTCATCGGGCCTTTTCGCGACCGCCACATTGCGCGCGCCCGCCTGGATCAGCACCGCCGCGATCGCACCCGACAGGCAGAGCTGGCGCAAGCGCGTCGCCTGCGTGGCGACGCCGGCAACCTTGGCGCCCGTGATGAACTGCTCGGTGCTGCGCTTGGAATAATGCATGGCCGCCTCGACCGCGCCGCTTTGCAGCGCGCCGATCAGTTCGGCGGAGAACGGTATCGGCACGGCGCGGTAGACCACCGCGAGATCGGCCGCGACACCATGCACGGCGAGATCGCCGATCAGGTCGGTGCTGCGATCCTCGCCGGCGAGATAGAGAAGCGGCGCGCGCGCATCGGGGCGCTGCTCGGCGATCAGCCGCACCAGGTCTTCGGCATCGCCGCCCGCGGCATGCACATCGGTGAAGCCCACGGCGCGCGCAGCCTCGGCGCTACGCTGGCCGACGGCATAGAGCGGTAAGGCGATCAGCGCCGCGCGCGCCGGATGATCGGCGATCGCCGCCACCGCATTGGCGCTGGTGATGATGACGGCACCATAGGTGTGAGCAAGCGTCAGCGGCAGATGCTCGACGCGCAGCAGCGGCGCAACCACGACGATATGGCCGCGCTCGCGCAGCGCGGCGGCGGTGCGCTCGCTGTCATCCTGCGGCCGTGTCAGCACGATGCGCATTGTTGCTCCCCGAACGGGTCAGTCGAAAAAATCCGGCCCGCCGATCTTCTTCAGTTCACGGCCGGCCTCCTCGCCGATGCGGACCGCATCGCGAATATGACCGTTGCCAGTGATGTCATGCGCCGCGCCGCCATCCGGCCGCGCGATGAGGCCACGAAAGTGCAGCGTGTCGCCGGACAGAGTCGCGTGACCGGCGAGCGGCGTCTTGCACGAGCCTTCGAGCGCGGTGAGAAAGGCACGCTCGCAGGCGACCGCGATGAAGGTCGGCGCATGATTGATCGGCGCCACGAACTGCCGCGTGCGGTTGTCGTCGCCACGCGTCTCGATGCCGATCGCGCCCTGCGCCACCGCGGGCAGAAACTCCTCGGCCGGCATGATGTGGGTCGCGTGCTGCGCCAGCCCCAGCCGGTTGAGCCCGGCGATCGCAAGCAGCGTCGCATCGACCTCGCCGGCTTCCAGCTTGCGCAATCTGGTTTCGACATTGCCGCGCAGCGGCGACACGACAAGGTCGGGCCGGGCCTTCTTGACGATGGCCTGCCGGCGCAGCGACGCGGTGCCGAGCCTTGCCCCGTGCCGCAGTTCGGCGAGCGATTTCGCCTTCAGGCTGATGAAGGCATCGCGCGGATCCTCGCGCTCGAGACAGGCCGCGAGCAGCAGGCCGGGCTGCGAAATGGTCGGCATGTCCTTGGCCGAATGCACGGCGAGATCGATGCGGCCGGACAGCAGCGCTTCCTCGATCTCCTTGGTGAACAGGCCCTTGCCGCCGACCTCGGACAAAGGCCGGTCCTGGATGGCGTCGCCGGTGGTCTTGATGACGACAATCTCGAACGCCGTTTCCGGCGCGCCGGTGGACCGGGCCAGCAGCGTGCGCACGAGATTGGCCTGGGCCAGCGCCAGCGGTGAGCCGCGCGTGCCGAGGCGGAGAAGGGGGGCCGATTGCGCCATATGTCCTCGCGGTGCTAGGGCCGTCTTTTAGAGCAGCCGGCGTGACGAAGGAAAGCGACCCTTTATCGTCATTCCGGGACATTGCGAAGCAATGGGCCCGGAATCCATACGCCGCAGCAGGGATTATGGATTCCGGGCTCGGCCGCCTTCGGCGGCCGCCCCGGAATGACAAGGAGTGTGATGCTCGTCCTCGGCATCGAGACGACCTGCGACGAAACCGCGGCCGCCGTGGTCGAGCGCAAGGCCGACGGCAGCGGGCACATCCTCTCCAATGTCGTGCTGAGCCAGGTCGACGAGCATGCGGTGTTCGGCGGCGTGGTGCCGGAAATCGCCGCGCGGGCCCATGTCGAGGCCATCGACGTCATTATCGACGAGGCCATGCGTGAAGCTGGCGTCGCATACGACGACCTCGACGGCGTCGCCGCCGCCGCCGGCCCCGGACTCATCGGCGGCGTCATCGTCGGCCTGACCACCGCCAAGGCCATTGCGCTGGTGAAAAACAAACCGCTGATGGCCATCAATCATCTCGAGGCGCATGCGCTCACCGCGCGGCTGACCGACAACACGGCGTTTCCATACCTGTTGTTCCTCGCTTCCGGCGGCCACACCCAGCTCGTCGCCGTGCTCGGCGTCGGCAATTATGTGCGGCTCGGCACGACGCAGGACGACGCCATCGGCGAAGCCTTCGACAAGACGGCAAAGCTGCTCGGCCTCGGCTATCCCGGCGGTCCGCAGGTCGAGCGTCAGGCGTTCAGCGCCGACAAGACGCGCTTCCCCCTGCCCCGCCCGATGCAGCATCGCAAGGACGCCGATTTCTCTTTCTCCGGTCTCAAGACGGCCTTGCGGCTCGAAGCTGAGCGCATCGCGCCGCTGTCGCCGCAGGACGTCGCCGATCTGTGCGCCTCGTTTCAGGAGGCGGTGGTCGATGTGGTGCATGATCGCGTGCGCGCCGGGCTCAAGCTGTTTCGCGCCCGCTTCGGCGAACCGAGCGCGCTGGTCGCCGCCGGCGGCGTTGCCGCCAATCAGGCGATCCGCGGCGCGCTCACCCGCGTCGCCATGGAGACCGGCACGCCGCTCGCCGTGCCGCCGTTGAAGCTGTGCACCGACAACGGCGCCATGATCGCCTGGGCCGGGATCGAGCGCCTCACGCTCGGCCTCACCGATACGATGGAATTTGCGCCCCGCGCGCGCTGGCCGCTCGATGCCGGTGCCGCGGCGCAAGGTGCGCTGACGCGCACGGCCGCGTATAAGTAGCCTCCCGATCCTGCCGGAAGACACTGCATGACCATTCAACGCATCGCTGTTCTCGGAGGCGGCGCCTGGGGCACGGCGCTGGCGCAGACCGCCGCGCGCGCCGGCCGCGACGTGACATTGTGGGAATTCGACGCCGGCCACGCCGAGCATCTGGCGAAGGAACGCGAGAGCCGTTTCCTGCCCGGCGTGAAGCTGGAGCCCGCGATCAAGGTGACGCGCGCGCTCGGCGAAGCGGCGCAGAACGACGCCATCCTGCTGGTCGTGCCGGCGCAGGCCCTGCGCTCGGTGGTGACGCAACTGACGCAGACCATGAAGCCCGGCACGCCGCTGATCGCCTGCGCCAAGGGCATCGAACACGGTACGCATAAGTTCATGACGGAGATCATCGCCGAATGCACCGACACCGCCGTGCCAGCAATTTTGTCCGGCCCGAGCTTCGCCGCCGACGTGGCGCGCGGCCTGCCGACGGCCGTGACGATTGCCGCCGCCGACGCGCTGGTCGCCGAGAAACTGGCACACGCGCTCAACTCCGGCAGCTTCCGGCCCTATCATTCGACCGATATTCGCGGTGTCGAGATCGGCGGCGCGGTGAAGAACGTGCTGGCGATCGCCTCCGGCATCGTCAACGGACGAGGTTTGGGCGCCAGCGCCTCCGCAGCGCTGACGACGCGCGGCTTCGCCGAGATGGTGCGCTTCGGCCGCGCGCTCGGCGCGAGGCCCGAAACGCTCACCGGCCTGTCCGGCCTCGGCGATCTGATCCTCACCTGCTCGTCGCCGCAGTCGCGCAATTTCTCCTACGGCGCCGCGCTCGGCCACGGCGAAGCGCCGAGCGGCAAGCTCGCCGAAGGCGCTTTCACCGCACCGGTGCTGCTGGAAATGGCGCGCGAGAAGAACATCGACATGCCGATCTCGACCGCGGTCGCCGCCGTGCTGGCGAAAGAGCTCAGCGTCGACGAGGCCATCGCCGCGCTCTTGTCGCGGCCGATCAAGGCGGAGGAGTAGTTCCTCCTCATGTCATGGCCGGGCTTGACCCGGCCATCCCGATAAGGGACGCAGTGCCTTACTAAGCGGGATCACCGGGACAAGCCCGGTGATGACACCGAGTGTGTTGCCGACGTTGGAGACACAAATGGCCTACTGGCTTTTGAAATCCGAGCCCGATGCCTGGTCGTGGGACCAGATGGTGAAAGCCGGCGCCAAAGGCACGGCCTGGACCGGCATCCGCAATCACACGGCCAAGCTCAACATGATGAAGATGAAGAAGGGCGACCGCGGCTTCTTCTATCACTCCAACATCGGCAAGGAGATCGTCGGCATCGTCGAGGTCATCAAAGTGGCCTATCCCGATCCGACCGCGAAGGCCGGGGAGCCCTGGGTCTGCGTCGACGTCAAGGCGGTCGAAGCGCTACCCAAACCGGTGTCCCTGGCCGCCATCAAGGCCGAGCCGAAGCTGGCCGAGATCCAGGTGCTCAAGCAGTCGCGGCTGTCGCTGCCGGCGATCACCGACGCCGAATGGAAGCTTGTCTGCAAGATGGGCGGGCTCTGACCGCCGCCGGCCCGGGGCGGTATCGGGTTGAACAGCCGCCTCACCTTGATATTTCCCAAATGTCGCACACGACGAAAGTCGCAAGGCAAGCGCTTGTGACGGGTTGCTCCCGCATCGCATAATGGGCCGGGAACCATAAGCGCCCCCGGGCCTAACCGGGGTGCCGCGCTATGCCGCGATACTGGGGAGGGAATGCGATGTCCGACGAGAAGATTTACGCCGTTCCGGCCGACTGGAAGGCGAAGGCCTATGTCGACGCGGCGAAGTACGAGGAAATGTACGCGCGCTCGATCAAGGACCCCAACGCCTTCTGGGGCGAGCAGGCCTCCCGTATCGACTGGATCAAGAAGCCGACCAAGGTCAAGAACACGACCTACGATCCGCACAATGTCTCGATCAAGTGGTTCGAGGACGGCACGCTGAACGCCTGCTACAACTGCGTCGACCGCCACCTGCCCAAGCGCGCCGATCAGACCGCGCTGATCTGGGAAGGCGACGACCCGAAAGACGACAAGAAGATCACCTACAAGCAACTGCACGAGCAGGTGCAGGTCTTCGCCAATGTGCTGAAGGCGCGCGGCGTCAAGAAGGGCGATCGCGTCACCATCTACATGCCGATGATCGCCGAGGCGGTGGTGTCGATTCTCGCCTGCGCCCGCATCGGCGCCGTGCATTCGGTGATCTTCGGCGGCTTCTCGCCCGACTCGATCGCCGGCCGCCTCGAGGATTGCAAATCCACCGTCATCGTTACCGCCGATGAAGGCCTGCGCGGCGGCCGCAAGGTGCCGCTGAAGGCCAACGTCGACGCCGCCTGCGACAAGGTTTCGGGCGTCGCCACCGTGATCGTGATCAAGCGCACCGGCGCCGCCGTCAACATGAAGGCCGGCCGCGACATCTATTACGACGACATCGCCAAAACCGTGCCGGCCGAATGCCCGTGCGAGGAAATGAGCGCGGAAGACCCGCTGTTCATCCTCTACACCTCAGGCTCGACCGGCAAGCCGAAGGGCGTGCTGCACACCACGGGCGGTTATCTGCTCTACGCGTCGATGACGCATCAATACGTGTTCGACTATCACGACGGCGACGTCTACTGGTGCACGGCCGATGTCGGCTGGGTCACCGGCCACAGCTACATCGTCTATGGCCCGCTCTCGAACGGCGCCATCTCGCTGGTGTTCGAAGGCGTGCCGAACTACCCGACCACGTCGCGCTTCTGGGAAGTCTGCGACAAGCACAAGGTCAACATCATCTACACCGCGCCGACCGCCATCCGCGCGCTGATGCAGGGCGGCGAAGGCCCGGTGAAGAAGACCTCGCGCCAGTCGCTGCGCCTGCTCGGTTCGGTCGGCGAGCCGATCAATCCGGAAGCGTGGGAGTGGTACTACCACGTCGTCGGTGACGACCGCTGCCCGATCGTCGATACCTGGTGGCAGACCGAAACCGGCGGCATTCTCATCACGCCGCTGCCGGGCGCCACGAAGCTCAAGCCGGGTTCGGCGACACGGCCGTTCTTCGGCGTGGTGCCGGAAATCGTCGATGCCGAGGGCAAGGTGCTGGAAGGCGCCACCTCGGGCAATCTGTGCATCGCCGATTCATGGCCGGGTCAGATGCGCACGGTCTATGGCGACCACCAGCGCTTCATCGACACCTATTTCAAGACCTATCCGGGCAAGTACTTCACCGGCGACGGCTGCCGTCGCGACGAGGACGGCTATTACTGGATCACCGGCCGCGTCGACGACGTCATCAACGTGTCCGGCCATCGCATGGGCACGGCGGAAGTCGAGAGCGCGCTGGTCGCGCATGCCAAGGTGTCGGAAGCCGCGGTCGTCGGCTATCCGCACGACATCAAGGGCCAGGGCATCTACGCCTATGTCACCCTGATGGCCGGCGAGAAGCCGAGCGAAGAACTCCGCAAGGAACTGGTGCAGTGGGTGCGCAAGGAGATCGGCCCGTTCGCAGCGCCCGACCTCATCCAGTTCTCGCCCGGCCTGCCGAAGACGCGCTCCGGCAAGATCATGCGCCGCATCCTGCGCAAGATCGCCGAGGACGAGTTCGGCAATCTCGGCGACACGACGACGCTTGCCGATCCGGCCGTGGTCGATGACCTGATCAACAACCGCCAGAACAAGAAAGAAGGCGCGAAGGTTTAGGCGTTTCCGCCATCGCTAAACTGTCATCACCGGGCCGGCGCGAAAGCGCCGTGACCCGGTGATCTCGTTTAGGAGGGCACAGCTTTTGTGCCGCCTAAGCGGGATGGCCGGGTCATAGCCGTTCGAAGAACGGCGTTCTTCGAACGCCTTTGCCCGGCCATGACAGGAAATTGACGTGGAGGGGTGGAGAGAGCCGCAAAGTTCCCCCCACTCCATTTACGTTACCGGCAGCTTTCCCCCGACCGGTATCGACGCCGCCTTATGATCCGCCCCGGTAATTCCGGGCGGCTAAGGCATGTCTCACCTTCTCATCAAGCGAACCTTCCTGTTCGTTACCTTCGTGCTGTGCTGGGCGGTGTTTGCCGCGGTGATCGCGCAGGGTTCGCCCTATAGCGGCGCGCCCGCACCGGGCGAGCGCGGCGTCGTGGCGTTTTCCGGCTTCGCGCCCGGCACTATCGTGGTGCGGACGAACGAGCGCTATCTCTACCTCGTGCTCGACGAATACAGCGCGCTGCGTTTTCCGGTCGGCGTCGGCCGCGAGGGCAAGACCTGGACCGGCAAGGCGCGCATCGAAGGCAAATACGTCAAGCCCGCCTGGGCGCCGCCGCAGGACATTCGCCGCGACAATCCGCATCTGCCGGACGTCATCGCCGGCGGCGACAAACGCAACCCGATGGGCGATGCTGCATTGACCATGCGCGGCGGCGACTATGCCATTCACGGCACCAACAATCCGCGCTCGATCGGCGGCTTCGTCTCCTATGGCTGCATCCGCATGTTCAACCGCGACATCCGCGACCTCTACCGCATGGTCGATGTCGGCACGCCGGTCGTCGTCGAGCAGTGACCGCCGGGCCATGACGTTCCTGCCGCGCCTCATCGCACTTCTCCTTTTCCTCGGTTCCCTGATCGGCGCGCAGCCGGCGCTGGCGCGCGGCGACGTCGTGCAGTTCCGCAGCGCCTACAGCCCGGGCACTATCGTGGTCTCGACCGGCGCGCGGCAGCTGTTCTATGTGCTGCCCGGCGGACAGGCGATCCGCTATCCGGTCGGCGTCGGCAAGGCTGGCATGGCCTGGCATGGCCGCGCCTATATCGCCGCCAAGCACATCCGCCCGGCCTGGGCACGCATACCGGGCCGCACGCCGACCTATCCAGGCGGCTCGCCGCAGAACCCGATGGGCGCCGCAGCGATGGGGCTCGACCGCGGCAATTACGCGATCCACGGCACCAACAATCCGGCCTCGATCGGCGGCTATGTGTCCCATGGCTGCATCCGCATGCACAACGCCGACATCATGGACCTGTACCGCCGCACGCCGCTCGGCACCGAAGTCCATGTGGTGCAGTGAGCCCGCCGCCGGATACTGCACGCACTTTTTTGTCATCCGCTCGCGCCAGCGACACAATTCGTGGCAATAAGGGCGCCATGGCGCGCGCGCGAATCGCCCCTCAAGCTGAAGTCCCCGGTCTGGCCGCCCGGCGCATCGCCACGGATATTGTCGACGGCGTACTCCGCCGCCGTATCGCGCTTGACGATCAGCTCTCCGGCAAGACAGCGCATCTGGGCCTCGCCACGCTTCCCGACCGCGACCGCGCGCTGATGCGCCGCCTCGCCGCCACCGTGCTGCGGCGGCTCGGAACCTTGCGCCATCTGATCGGCAGCTTTCTCGACAAGGGCTTTCCCGCAGACGCGCCGCGCACCGAAACCATTCTGCTGGTCGGCGCCGCGCAGATCCTCTGGCTCGACGTGCCGGATCACGCCGCGGTCGATCTGTCGGTTCGCCTGGCGCAAGCCGACCGCCGCGCGTCGCGTTATGCCGGCCTCGTCAACGCCGTGCTGCGCCGCGTAGCGCAGGCACGCAAGGAATTCGACTCCTCCGATGTCACGCGCGACACGCCGGCCTGGCTGTACGCGCGTTGGCAGAAGACCTATGGCGACGACACCGCGCGCGCCATCGCCGCCGCCAACGGCCACGAGCCGGCGCTCGATCTCACCGTCAAGCAGGATGCGGCGCATTGGGCCGAGCGCGTCCACGGCAAGGTGCTGCCGACGGGAACCGTGCGCACCTTGGCGCATGGCGCGATTTCGCTGCTTCCCGGCTTTGTCGAAGGCGCGTGGTGGGTGCAGGACGCCGCCGCCTCGATCCCGGCGCAACTGTTCGGCGACCTTACCGGCAAGGATGTCTGCGATCTGTGCGCCGCGCCTGGCGGCAAGTCGGCGCAGCTCGCCAATGCCGGCGCCCATGTCACCGCGGTCGATCGCTCGCCGGCGCGCATCGCGCGGCTGAAGGAGAACTTCGCGCGGCTCAAGCTCAACGTCGAGACCGTTGCCGCCGACGCGCTGGAGTGGCAGCCGGACAAGCAGTTCGATGCCGTGCTGCTCGACGCGCCCTGCACCGCGACCGGCACCATCCGCCGCCACCCCGACGTGCCGTGGCTGAAGTCGGAGAACGATCTCGGCGTGCTGACGTCGCTGCAAAGCCGGCTGCTCGACCGCGCCGCGGGCCTGCTCAAGCCTGGCGGCACTTTGGTCTACTGCACCTGCTCGCTGGAACCCGAAGAAGGCGAAGCCCAGATCGCCGCCTTGCTGGCGCGCGATCCGCGCCTCGAGCGCGCGCCGATCGCCGCCGCGGACGTGTTCGGCCACGCCGAATTTGTTACCGCACTGGGCGAGTTGCGCACCCTGCCGCAATACCTACCGGACCCCGACCCGCGCTGGGGCGGCCTCGACGGCTTCTTTGCCGCCCGCCTGACCCGGAAACCGGGCTGACGGGACTTATGCACCGGTCGCCCCGGAAGCGGCCGCATGATTGGCCCGACCCGGACCCTTCCGCTATCCTACGGATTGCACGCGGGAATCGCCGCGTCGCTGGGGACGAATAGAGGCAATGCGGGTTACGCTCGGCGAACGAGCCAGGCTGTCTTTGCTGGTCGGACGCCGCGCCTTGCGGAGTCTTGCCGGCGCTGTCGGCACGCATCCGCTGCTGCGCTGGCGCTATGGCTCGACCAAAACCGATCGGCTGGTGATCGCGCCGCAGGACCTGCGCACGGCCGACGCCACCCGCGCCGCCGAGATCTACGCCGGACGCTTCGCCTTCGCCGGCAAGGTGGTGATCTGCGACCGCCGCTCACCCTTCGAGATGGTGCCGCCATCGGAAGAATGGGCCACGGTGCTGCTCAACTTTTCATGGTTGCGCCACCTGCGCGCCGCCGACTCAGCGATCACCCGCGCCAATGCGCGCTCACTGATCGACGAGTGGATCACCCATCAGGGCAGTTGGCATCCGATCGGCTGGCAACCGGAGATTCTGTCCCGCCGCATCATCTCGTGGCTGTGTCATTCGCCCTTCATTCTGCAGGACGCCGACGCGCGCTTCTACCGGCGCTTCATCCGCAGCCTGCAGCGTCAGGTGCGCTATCTGCGCGGCACGGTGAACGACGCGCGCGCGGGGCTGCCGCGCCTGCAGGCGCTGATTGCGCTGACCTATGCCACGTTGTGCCTCAACGGCCTGTCCGGCCAGTTGCGTCCCGCGGCGCGGCGGCTGATCGACGAACTGCGCATGCAGATCCTGCCCGACGGCGGCCATGTCAGCCGCAATCCCGGCGCGCTGATCGAGATTGTCATCGACCTGTTGCCGCTGCGGCAGTTGTTCACCGCGCGCAACCTGCAGCCGCCCCAGGCGATCAACA
>Ga0180223_1001153_pt1 | contig 22098 bp, 17 predicted proteins | sample eDN5th30CKraftOP_FD_151337 | JGI IMG/M metagenome (GOLD analysis project Ga0180223, IMG submission 151337) | Enriched Organic Plus compost microbial communities from Emeryville, California, USA - eDNA 5th pass 30_C Kraft OP (version 2) (version 2) ... | reverse complement strand
CGCTGGTGGCTCACATTCCCGGCCGCGCACATAGCCCCTGAGCATGGGCGCGTGCGAAGCTCACGTCCAGGTTCGATGTATGGGACAGGTCCTGGTGACCGGCTCACTGCCGGGCTTCTACTGTGACGGCCAGCAGCGCGACAGCAAGGTCGATTCGATCCGCGCCGTGTTGGAGGACATCCGCCGTCTCGGTGAGTGCAGGTGGGCGACGTGCAGATCCTCTCCAACGAGGAGTCGGAATCGTCGCTGTGCGATTTCCGGGTGGTGCTCGACCATGACGAGACCCGGCCTGAGGATCTGCTGCTGATGGAGATGCGCGCCGAAGAGCTTGGCGCGAGCGTCGAGGACGCCAGCGACGTCGAAGCCTTCCAGAACTAGGCGCGCGGCCGCTGATCGCGACCTGATGTCAGGCTGTCCGGTGCCGTGAGCCCTGCTCTCATCGTGATAAAATGTAGGTATGTCCCTGACCGCTTCGGATGCCCCGGTTGCCGCGCAGATGCGCGAGCTGGAAGATGAGATTCGCCGTCTGTCGCACGCCTACTACGTGCTCAATCAGCCGGAGGTCTCCGACGAGGTCTTCGACGCCAAATGGCAGCAGCTGGAAACGCTGGAAGCCGAGCATCCGGAGCTGATGTCATCTGACAGTCCGACGGTGAAGCTGTACGAGGGCGACATGGACGACGCGGCCCTGGCCGCGTTCGAGGAGGTCGCTCATCGGGTGGCGATGTTGTCGCTGGGCAAGGCCCGCGAGACCGCGGAGCTGGTCAAGTTCGCGGAGCGGTTCCCCGGTCAGCGGTTCGCGGTCATGCCGAAGTTCGACGGCGTTTCCCTGTCGCTCACCTATGAGGGCGGTGAGCTGGTTCGGGCGGTCACCCGCGGCGACGGACGCAAGGGCAAGGACATCACCCGCAACGTCAAGGGCATCACGGTCGGCGTCCCCTCCCGTCTGCCGGAACCGGTCAGCGTGGAGGTGCGCGGCGAAGCGGTCATGCATCGCAGCGATTTCGCCGCCTACAACGAAGCGCACCCCGACGATCAGCTCAAGAACCCGCGCAACGGCGCGTCGGGCACGCTGGTCTCCAAGACCCGCGACGCCGATCGGATCACGAACTTCTACGCCTTCGACATCCTCGACGACGCCTCGGGCGAGGCGATGGACGAGCGGCTGCGTGCGCTGGGGTTCCAGGTGCCGTTCTTCGAGTACGCCGATGACGCCGACGGGATCGTCGGCCTGATCGAGCGTTTGCGCGAGGAACGCACCAGCTTCGACTATGACACCGACGGCGCGGTCATCCGCGTCGCTGACCGTGTTGCGTTCGAGGCGGCCGGCGCCAACGGCCATCATCCGCGCGGCGCTGTCGCGTTCAAGTACCCGTCGGAGAAGGTCACCACCCGGCTGCTGGACGTGAAGTTTGCTGTCGGCCCGATGGGGATGATCAGCATCACCGGTGTGGTGGAGCCGGTGCTGACGGGCGGCACCACGATCGAGAACGTGTCGCTGCACAACCCCGCCGACATCGCCCGCAAGAACATCCGCGTCGGCGACGTGATCTGGATCATGCGCGCCAACGACGTGATCCCGTTCACTCCCGGCCCGGTGGACCCGGACGCTCGCGACGGCAGCGAACGGGAGATCGAGTTCCCTCACGCGTGCCCGTCCTGCGGCGGCCCGGTGAGCATCGAAGGCGAATCGCAGATCATGCGCTGCAACAACATCGCCGGCTGCCCGGAACAGCAGACGCGACGGCTGGTGCTGTGGGCGTCCCGCAAGTCCGCTGACATTGACGCGATCGGCCCCACCTGGATCGAGAAGCTCGCCGAGGATGGCGTTCTGCGCCGGGTGTCGGATTTCTACCGGCTGGACCGCGACACGCTGCTGCGGTTCGAGCGGATGGGTGACCGGCTCGCCGACAAGTTCCTGGCGTCCATCCAGGCCAGCAAGCAGGTCGGGCTGCGTAACGCGCTGGTCGGCTTGGCGATCCGTCACGCCAGCGAAGGCACCGCGAAGCGTCTGTGCCTGGCCGGGTACGAGACGATCGAGCAGATCGCCGCCGCCAGCGAGGAGGATCTGGTGCTGATCCCAGACATCGGCCCGACGGTCGCCCAGTCGCTGGTCAGCTACTTCGGGCGCGACGACATCCGTCAGGAGATCGCCGATCTGCGCGCGCTCGGGGTCAACCTGGACGTTCTCGATGAGGACCGGCCGGTGCAGGCGCCCGCTGACAGCCAGCTGGCCGGTAAGAAGGTCGTGATCACCGGCACGTTGTCGGTGGACCGCAAGGAGATGACCAAGCTGCTGGAGGCCGCCGGCGCGAAGGTCTCCGGCTCGGTGTCCAAGAACACCGACTATCTCGTCTGCGGCGAGAACGCCGGCAGCAAGGAAGACAAGGCACGTTCGCTCGGTGTGACCGTCCTCACCGAGCAACAGGCACGCGAGCTGTTGGCCTGAACCACCTGAACGCCCGCGGGCTAGTAGAGTTGATGCCGTGCATCGACCATGGCTGCTTGCGGCCGCGACCGCTGCGTTTCTCTGCGGCCCGCTCGCCTTCGCAGGCGCGCCGGTTGCGCGGGCGGCAGCGCCGACGCTGCCGCCCGCGCAGATCCGCCCCGGCGAACTGCTCGGTGAGAAGCTGCCCGGGCAGCCGTGCGCAGTATTCGACAAGGCGCTCACAGACTCCTCACGCAGCTGGCAGAGCAACGTGCGCTGCCGCGGGTTCCGGATCGCCCCCGGCTGGATCGGGGTCACCCGCCAGGACGTGCCCGACGGAACGGTCGCCGCCAGTTGCGTCCGCCGGCGCGGTTCGGTGCATGCGATCGGTGATCGACTCACCCCGGGCGCCCTCGAAGGGATCTATTACAAATGTCGTGCGCGCAACCGCGGCGTCGTCGCGGAGATGCTCGGTGACACGCTGCGTCAGGCTCGCCGGCGCCTACAGGCGCTTCTGACGCTTCTGAGCCGGCATGCCGCGTAACGTTCCTCCCCCACCCCGATAGGGTGCGGGTTGTGGCAACCGTCAGGCCTTTGATCGATCGTCACCTCCCGCCGTACACCTGCGGGCAGTGTTTCGGGCCGCTGACCGCCGGCAAGACCTGCTGGCGCTGCGATGTCCCGGAGGCGGCATGGACGGAAGGCGGGCTTCGGCATGTGGTGATCTGCAACCGGATCGGGATCTGGTCGGGGTACGTCGAAGTGCCCGAAGATCACGTCTGGCATGGGCTGGACCTGACCGACGAAGCGCCGGTTGTCGGCGACCCGCCTCTGTATGACCTGTCGTTGCCCGAAGCGATGGAAAGCGTCGGGATCCTCAACACCGGGTTCGCGCTGTTCGATGGGCCGGACGGCGTTAACCGGTTCGCGCGGACGTTGACCGCGCAGGTTCGCGTCGCCGGCGGGCTCAGCTTCGCCGACTGGGCGGTCTTCCACGGCGAACCGATCCGCTACTACCTGGGATTCCACGCAGCCCACGGCCGGTTCAAGCCGGACGTGTCCAGGATGGACCCGGTGGTCGCCGAGCTGATCGAACCGCTGATCGACAAGGACGCGCATGTCTTCACCCCTGAGGAGATGCGCCTGGAATGCCGGCGGTTGGCGGCCAGCATCCGAGAAGCGTGGATCGGCCACTGAACGCCGCGTCCCGGCCGGCGCCTTCAGAGCGCACAGCATCCCGATCACTGAGATCACCTGCCGCCGGCCCATAGGGTGATGTCATGCCGCCGGGCGATCTCGCCGAGACGCCAAGCCGACCCGGACCGCGAGCTTGTCCGCGGCTATCTGCGCGATCATCCGCTGGCGACCCGCGCGCAGATCACCTCAGCTTTGGGCTTGTCGGATCTGACTGTCGCCCGCGCCCTGTCGGAGATCGCGACCGGTTAGCCGCGTGCGGCCGCGCGGACCAACGCCGGCGCGATGTCATGGAGCGCCAGCTGCTGACGAGCGGCGCCTCGGCTCATCGCTTCCTTGGGCATCCCGTAGACGATGCTTGACGCCTGATCCTGCGCGAACGTCAACGCGCCAGCCTGACGCATCTCCAGCAGGCCGTCAGCGCCGTCGGCGCCCATGCCGGTCATGACCACCCCTGCGGCGTTCTCACCGTAGGTCTTCGCCATGCTGGAGAACAGCACGTTCGCTGACGGCTTGTGGCTGCCGACCGGGCCGCGATGATCGAACCGGGTGATCCCCCCGGAGCGGACGGTCAGATGCGCGTCCCCGCCCGCCAGGTACACCACGCCCGCACGCAACCGTTCGTTGTCGCCGGCGAGTTTGACTTTGAGAGGGACGTTGGCGTCCAGCCATTCAGCCAGGCCGGCGTGGAACCCGGCGGCGATGTGCTGCACGAGCAGCACCGGCACCGACAAGGTCGCCGGCAGCGCTCCCAAGACGTGTTTGAGGGCGTCCGGACCGCCGGTGCTGGATGCGATCCCGATCGCGCGAACCGTCCCTTTGTAGGGGGCGCTGACCCGACGCGCGTTCCCGGCGCGTGCCGTGGTGACGGCGGTGGAATCGCTGACGCGGCGGCGTCTGATCACTTTCACCCCGGCCATCGCTTTGACGGTGCGACGGATCTCCCCGGCGGACTGCTCGAAGCGAGGGTCGGTGGGTCCGCTGGGCTTGCCGAGCACCGCGACCGCTCCGGCGCCCATCGCTTCCATGCTGTAGCGGGCGTCCTTGGGATCGTTGGCGGAGATGATGACGATCGGGCACGGCGACTCCTGCATGATCTGCCTGGTCGCTTCGATCCCGTCCATCAGCGGCATGCGCACGTCCATGGTGATCACATCCGGTTTGAGACGCCCGGCAGCGGCAACGGCGGCTTTGCCGTCGGCGACCTCCCCGACGATCTGCATCGTCGGATCGTCAAGCAGGATCTGTTTGACTAGCAGCCGGGCGACAACGGAATCTTCGACGATCAGGACGCGGGTCACAGTGTGCCCCTAGACCAGCGCCTCGATGAGATCCAGCAGACGCTGCGATCCGACCGCGGATTTCGGAAGGTAATGATCGGCGCCCGCTTCCATCCCGGCCTGGCGATGCTGATCGGATTCCAAGGTGGTGACCATCACTATCGGCAACTGGCCGAAATCAGCGTGGGAACGGATACGGCGAGTCAGCCCGAGCCCGTCGAGGCGGGGCATTTCCACGTCGCTGATCACAGCCAGAGGCGCCGTAGCACCGTCCAACAGAAGCTGCCATGCCTCCTCCCCATCCTCGGCGAGGACGACGTCGTAACCGGCCGCCGACAGCGACATCAGATGCTTGTCGCGGATGGTGCGGGAGTCATCTACGACCAGCAGCCTGCCACGACCGCCGTCACCGGCAATCGGAGCCTGGACGTCGCCGGCGGGTGCGCTATCGCTGACACACCCGTCGATCAGGTCGCGCAGACCGCCGAGCGCGACGACCGCCTGCGCCGCGTCCTGCTTCGTCGCCTGGCTGGCATCCTGCTCGAAACGGTCAAGACGCAGCTCCAGCTGATGCGCTTCATGTTCGATCTCGCCTAGCCCGACGGCCCGCCCCGCGCCCTTGACGGTGTGCGCGTGTCGGCGCGCCTGCGACCACGCGTCCTCATCGGTGATCGACCGGACCCCGGATGACAGGTCACCCAGCAGCTGATGAAGTTCATCGGTGATAGCGACAGCTTGCACGGCGAACGTGGCGAGCAGCAGCGCTTGGAGTTCGGTTTCGTCCATGTGATGTCAGGTGAGCCGGGAAAGGGTTTGCAGCAGCTGCTCCTGCTCAGCGGATCCTTTGACCACGTACGCGTCAGCGCCGGCGTCGACGCCGCGTTGACGGTCGCTGGTGGAGTTCAAGCTGGTGACCAACACTACCGGCAGGGCTGCCAGGCGCGCATCGTCTCGGATGCGTTTCGTCAGCTCGAAGCCGTTCATGTGCGGCATCTCCACGTCGGAGACGACAACGTCGACGTCAGTGTCCTGCAGAAGCTTCCAAGCTTCCATGCCGTCAGCGGCCAGCAGCACCTCGTAACCGGCGGCTTGCAACATCGCCTTCTCCAACGTGCGCAACGTCAGAGAGTCGTCGACCACCAGCGCCCGCGTACCTTGGGTGACGGCGGCGGGCGCGCCCGCCCCGGCGGGCTGCTCGTCGCCCTCCCCGGAAGCCTGCTGGTTATCGCTGGTCAGCACAGCGATCCCTCCGGCTCCGGACGCCGCTTCGCGAAGCACATCGGCGACGTTGAGGATCCCGACGACCTCGCCGGAGCCGACGATCGTCGCGCCGGCGAAGTTCGTGACCCGGATCAGCGGATGAGGCAGCGATTTGACGGCGGCTTCCTGCGCGCCGAGGACCGCTTCGACCTGCACGACCGCGCGACGGTCAGCGGAGGCGATCACCACGAGCGCGGAGTCACTGGTCAAGTTGGAATGCGGCAGGCCAAGCACGCCCGACAGGCTGGCCAGCGGCAGCGGCCGGCCGTCCAGAACCACGGCGGGGCGACCGTCGACGGAGCCGATCGTCGCGTCGTTGGGGCGCAGGATCCGCTCAGCGTTGGTCAGAGGGATCGCGAACCGCTGGTCATGAGCGCGCACCAGCAAGCAGCTGGTGGTCGCGACCGACACCGGCAACGTCAGCGTGAATGTGCTGCCTGCGCCGACCTGCGATTCGACGTCGATGATGCCTTGGAGACGTTCGACCTGCTCGCGGACGACATCCATCCCGACTCCGCGCCCGGACACATCGGTGACCTCTACGCGGGTGGAGAACCCGGAGCGGAAGATCAACCACACCGCTTCGCGGTCGCTCATCGCGTCCGCTTGCTCCTGGGTGATCAGGCCTTTGGCGACAGCGGACGCTTTCACGCTGTCGGGGTTGATCCCCGCGCCGTCATCGGAGATGACCAGCACCAGGTTCGCTCCACGCTGCGATGCGTCCAGACGGATCGTGCCTTGCGTGTTCTTGCCGGCGGCTTCGCGGGCAGCGGGGATCTCCAGCCCATGGTCGACGCTGTTTCGGACCATGTGTGTCAGCGGGGATTTCAGCTGTTCGAGGACGGCTCGGTCAACTTCGGTGCTGCCGCCGGTGACGGTCAGCTCCACCTGCTTGCCCAGCTCTCGGGACAGGTCACGGACCAGGCGCGGGAACGCATCCAGGATCGTGGAGACCGGCAGCATGCGGGTGCGGCGCACCTCATCCTGCAACCGGCCGATCGTCTGCCCCAGCGAACGAGCGCCTGACTGGGTGGACTGATGAAGCTGCTCGGCGCCGTCGCGCAGTTGATCGAACGCTTCTGTGACCTTCCCCAGGGTTTCGCGCAGTTCCTCGTCCGCGTCGCGTTCGGCGAGACGGCGCAGCTTACGCAGCGCATTGTCAGCTTCGGCCAGCTGATCGTTGAGGCCGCGGACCTCCACCAGACGCTGCTCGGATTCGATGCGGCTCGACAGCAGCTCGCCGACTTCGGCCATCAACGCGTCCAGCTTGCTGGTCGACACGCGGATCGTCTCATCCGCGGCCGGCTTCGCGGTCGCTTTCGCTTTGGCCGGGCTCTTGGAGGTCTTCGCTTTCGCGGCGGTCTTGGCAGGCGGAGTTTCCTGCTGGGCGCCGGCGGCGCTCAGCAGGTCGATGATCGCGTCGTCGTCCAGCTCCGGCTCGTCCCCGCCGGCTGCGTACTCGTTCAGTGAGGAGATCGCATCCAGCGCTTTCAGGGCGGCGTCGACAACGTCGCCGCTGACGGACAGAGCGCCGGACTGCAACTTGGAGAACAGATCTTCGAGGTGATGGGCGATCTGCTCGACGCGATGGAACTCCACGGCGCGCGACGCGCCCTTGAGAGAATGTGCGTCACGGAAGATCTGTTCCAGGACGGGCGCCGCGTCCTCCACGCCTGCTTCCAACGCCAGCAGGCTGGTGTTGATGTTCTCAACGTTCTCCTTGGCCTCATCGGCGTAGGTCGCCAGAAGCAGCTTCTGAAGTTCAGCATCATCCATGTCAGGCTCCTTCCTCGGATCCGACGATCAGACGCGGGTCGCTCAGCAGCTGATCGAGATCCAGGACCGTCAGCAGGTCCGGGGTGACGCCGCGGACAGCGTCGCCATGCCCGGCGCCTTTGTCGCGAGGCGGGCGGGTCAGTGCGTTGAGCGCGACCTTCTCGATCTCCTCGACGGCGTCCACCAGCAGGCCGACTTCCATGTTGGCGGCGCGGACACGAACGATCTTCGGTTTGGCGGGGGCGTCCATCGGCGCGGACAGGCCCAGGTAGACGCGCAGGTCCAGGACCGCGTACATGCTGCCACGCAGGTTGACGACGCCTCGCCAGTGCTTGTCCAGGCCGGGGATCTGGGTGACATCCCGCAGCGGTTCGATGTCGGAGATCTGCTGGATGGCGACGCCGTAGCGTTCCGGGGGTAGTTCGAGGATCGCGACGCTGATCAGGTCCTCGTCGGTGGAGGATGCGGGATCCTCCACCGACGACAGAGCCTGCGCGCGCTCATGCAGCGTCCTCTGCTGCTCAGCAGTGAGATGGTCGAACATGCCGCGCATCTCTCAGCTCTGAGCCGCGTCAACCTTCAGCTTGCCGGCGACCTCGCCAAGACGCTGCGCGATCTGGGTGAGATCCTCAGCGGACTGCTGGCTGTGGTTGACACCTTCGACGAACTGCTCGGAGGCGTGCTTGGTGTCTTCCATCGCCCGGGTGATCTCCTCCATGCCGATGTTCTGCTGCTGGACGCTGGCGGAGATCTGCTGGGCGGCCTGAGCGGCGGCGAGGTTTGCGGTGATCAGCTCGTCGATGATCCCACCGGCCGTCTCGACCTGGCTGACAGCATCGGCGACCGTCGTGCTGCCGGACTCCGCGTTGCGGACCGCGGCGCCGGTGGCGTTCTGGATTTCACCCAGGATCGCCTGCACTTGTGACACCGCCTGCTTGGACTGCTCAGCCAGGTTGCGTACCTCGTCGGCGACGACCGCGAAGCCCTTACCCTGCTCGCCGGCGCGGGCTGCTTCGATCGTCGCGTTCAACGCCAGCAGGTTGGACTGGTCAGCCAGGTCGGAGACGGTGGAGGTGATGTCCTCGATCTGCTGGGTCTGCTGAGCCAGCGCGGTGATGTCGGCGCTGATGCCCTGCACCTGCTCACGGATGTTGCTCATGCTGCTCATCACGTCCTGCATGGCTTGTGAGCCCTGCTCGCCGATCTCGCCGGAACGCTCAGCCTGCTCAGCGACGCCGGCGGCCTGAGTTGCGGCGACCTCAGCGGAAGCGCGCACCTCATCAGCGGCAGCAGAGGTCTGGGTGACAGCGGCGGCCTGCTCGTTGGCGGACTGATGCTGCTGATGCGCGGTGGCGAGGATCCCCTCCGCCGACTGGCCGACCAGCAGGCTGGTCTCCTGCAGATCGCCGGCGATAACCCGCCAGTTGAGGATCATCTTGTTCAGTGCGGTCGCCAGATCGGTCAGGCAGTCGCGGCCGAAGTCCGCAGCGGTCTCGGTCAGATCGCCGTCAGCCCACTTATTGGCCCGGTCGACGAAGGCCAGCAGCCGCGGGACGATCACCTTGTACAAGTGGAAGAAGATCAGGCCGCTGATCAGTACGACGAAAGCGCCGAGGATGATCTGCACAAGCCGGGCGGTCTTGAATGTGCTGTCGACAGACTTGATGCTCTTCTCCGACTGCTCGGACCTCAGGTCGGCGAGCTTGCGGGCCGCCGCGTCCAAGCTCTCCCTGGCGTCGCTCATTCTATCGATCGCCGCGTTACGCTGGGCGCCGTCCCTGGCCTGCGCGATCTCCTGGGAGCTGCTGGCCTGCTTGAGCTTCTCGAAGCTGTCCTCGATGTCCTCCAAGATGGCCGTGGCTTTGGTGCTGTCGGCGTTCTGGGTCTTGGAGATCTGCAGGTACTTCTCGGCGTCCTTGATGTTCTTCTTCTGCCGGGCGACGAGCGACTTCTCCAGCTCGTCGCTGTCGGCTGCAAGGATGCCGAAGTTGGAACCGGAGAAGGCTTGCAACGAGGACCGCAGGTCACCCAGGTTCACCGCCCGTTGTGTCTGATCTGCCAGGCTGTTGCTGGCGTTATGGATGGAGCCGAGCGCGTTGAGCGCGTAAACGGTCAGGACCGCGATCATGACCAGGGTGACGATGGAAGCGGCCCTCAACTTGAACTTGAGTGATTGGTTGTACATAGGGAGCTGTGGAGAGTGACTGCCTCACCATGCACGTCGCTGTGAAGGCGTTGCAGCCGGTTCGCCTCAGGGCGCCGAGAAACAATTTGAGGGTCGCTTTAGAAGTGTCAGCTGCCCGGCAATCTGCTCACGTAGCCGGCCGACGTTGAGGTCCGGGTCGCCCATCACCGCTGCGGTCGCCGGTTTGCCTTCCAGCAGCTCCGCGGCGGATTGAAGCTCCCCCTGGGCGCGACGGGTCTGGCCTTGATCGGCGAGCGCGCCGGCCAGCGCGACGCGGGCTAGCGCGAACTCCCGTTCTAGAAAGCCTGCGCGGCGCAGACTGCTGACCGCGGTGGCGGTGTCCCTGGTCTCCCGGGCGATGATGCCGAGCAGGTAGTAGGCCTCCGCGTTCAGCATCTGGCGGGCGATCACCTTCTCCGCCGTCTGGCGAGCTTCCGCCAGCCGGTTACGGCCGGCGAGCAGCCGGCACAGCAGCAGCTGACGTTCGACGGTGGGGTTGGTCTCCTGTTCGAGCTGACGGATCGCTGATCCGGGGTCGCGTGCGGCCAGCCGGTGCAGGTCGGTGAGGGACATGGGCGGTGGCGGCCGCTTCACCGTGATCTGAGGGCGCGGCGGTGCCGGCCGGGGTGCAGCCAGCGGCGGCCGCTGGTACAGGACGGTGCCCGGGACATGATGCGCGACGAACCGCTTGAAGATCATCTGGTTAGGCTCGGCGTGTCCGACCAGTAGCCAACCGCCGGGCCGCAACGCGTCAAAGAGCTGATCGGCGATCCTCTGGACCTGCTCTTCGCGGAAGTAGATGAGGACGTTGCGGCAGAGGATGAGATCCATGTTGGCGACCGACGGCCGCCGGCTCGGCCAGGAACGGTCGGCGAGGTTGAGCTGCTCGAACTGGGCCATAGCGCGGATCCGCGGGTCCAAGGCGATCCGGTCACCGGCCTGAGCGAAGTACTTGTCGCGGAACTCCGCGGGCACCTCCCGAAACGACCAGTCGCCGTAGAGGCCTTCTCGGGCTTTGGCGAGAACCTGCTGGTCGATGTCGCTGCCGACGACATGCAGGTTCCATTGCTGGCCGGCGAGCAGATGGTCCAGCAGGATCGCGATCGAGTACGGCTCCTCCCCTGATGAGCAGGCGGCGCTCCAGACGCGCAGCGTCCGGGAGGCGGCCCGCTCCTCAATGACAGCGGGCAGCAAGCTCCGGCGCAGGTAGTCAAACTGGGGGCGGTTGCGGAAGAAGTGGGTTTCGTTGATCGTCAGGCGTTCGACGACGGCGCGCACCGCGGCGGACGTCATCGGCTGCTTGTCCAGCGCATCCAACAGAGCGGTCTTGTTGGGAACCAGTTTGAGTGCCGCGTCCAGGGCAGCGGTCAGCTGTGCGGCACGGCTGACGGGGACGGCGATGCCGGTGCGGCGCAGGATGATGTCGTGGGCGAGTTGCGCGTCCGACGGCGACCAGGCCATCTCAGCTGTCCAGCGCGCTCATGGCGTCCCGGGTGATCGGCGCGATGTCCAGCATCATGATCAATTGCTGATCGCACCGAGCGACGCCTTTCAGGGAAGGATTACCGTCGCGCTGTTCGACCTGGCCGCGATCCACGGTTACGAGATCGTCGATCGCGTCGACGATCATCCCGACGTGACGGCCTTCGCCGTGGCGTAGGACGATGATCGAGGTGTTCAGATCATAGGGCAGTTGCGTCATGGCCAGACGCGCGCGCAGATCGATGATCGGGGCGATCGCTCCGCGTAGGTCGATCATGCCGGCCATCCAATGCGGCGCCTGAGGCAGCTGCTGCACCTCGACCATCCGCAGTACCTCAGCGACCTCATCGACGCCGACGCCGTAAGTGGCGCCGTCCAGCGTGAAGGTGATCATCTGCAGGTCGCTGTCAGATGGCGCGCTCATGCTCAGACGCCCTTGGCAATCACGTCGCGAAGCAGGGCGGCCAGCGCGCCGGCGTCCAAGCCCTTCTCGACGAACCCCTGCCCGCCGGCTTCCTGCGCTTTCGCTTCGTCTGACGGGTTGACCGTGGCGGAGGTCAGCACGACCGGCAGGCCGGCGAGGTCCCCTTCTGCGCGGATGGCTTTGCACAGGTCAAAGCCGTCCATCCCCGGCATGCGCACATCGGACAGGACGACATCGGGCGCGTTCTCCTTGGCGGCGGCGAGCGCCTTGGTGGACTCGTTGATGATGACGACCTTCAGGCCCTTCTGCTCCAGGCCGATGCGCATGCGCAACGCCTGGGTGGGGGAGTCTTCGATGAGGAGTACGGTTTCGGGCACGGTAGGTGAAGTTGGGGGTTGGCGCGGACTTCCTGACGGTACGCGACCGGACCGGGACGAGGGGCGGTTTCCCGGTTAAGTTGCCGTCATCTTCGCTGATGCGTGCGGCGTTCGAGGATCTGGACGGCGACCTTGCCATCCACCGCACCGTGCTGGGCCTGGTAGACGGGCTGGTCGCCGACGCAGACCTGAACGCCGTCGGCGGCGCGCTGCGGGAGGCGGATGATGTCGCCGGGACGCAGCGCGAGCAGATCGGTGACCTCGATCGTCTTGGATCCGACGACCGCGCTGATCGGTACTTCGGCCTGTCCCAGCGGGCCGTTGATCGCGTTGGCGCCGACATGCTCGGTGTCCTCGTCGTCTAGGCGGTTGATGCTGATCTCGCCGATCACCGGGGCGACGGAACGATGCGGGACGACCAGGGTCATCAGCGACAGCTCGCCGTCCATCTCAGCGGAGAACGTCAGCAGCAGCGTCGGCTCTGACGGAGGGACCAGCTGCACGGAGACCGCGCTGGTTTCCCCGTCCTCGATGCTGAACTTCAAGCCGCACAGGTCGCTCCATGTCGCCGACAGGGCGTCCACCAGCCCGGTCATCGAATGCAAGGCGATGTCCATCTCAAGCTCGGTGAGGGAGACCGCGGAGCCTTCCTCCCCGGTCAGCTGACCACCGAGGACACGCGCGACGACACGCAACGCGGTGGGGATGTCGATGACCAGGGCGACATCAGTGCCGACAGGTTCCGCGCGGAGGATGACGACCAGCGAGTTGGGCGGCACCTCCTCGCTCATGACCGCCGAATAGGGCAGCTGGTCGTTGGCGACCATGTCCATGGTGAACTCGGTGCGCAGTTCCGCTGACAGGCGCATCGACGCGGACCGGCAGAAAGACTCGTGAGCGTGCACGAGCTGGCGCAGCTGCTCGCTGGTGAATTTCATGGGACGGCGGAAATCCATCTCGCGCAGCCGGTGCGTGCGGTCCGATCCGAGGGTCTTGACTTCGCTCATGTCCTATCGAACCTACGCCCAACACGCCCGCCGAAGTGCGCTGTTGGGATGCCGGGCAGGCCGTGAACGCACCGAAGGCCGCCCCGAAGGGCGGCCTTCATCAGACACCCGGGTGGGCGAGACGGGTCAGGCGACGCTGGCGAACGCCTCAAACCCGTTCGCGCTGCCGCTCTCAGGCATGTCCTCGTAGCGCAGCTCACGTAGTTGCGGGGAGGCGGCCAGCTGACGCATCGCACCCTTCTTGATGCGCACCAGCTCGTTCTTGGTGATGCCCATCGCCTCGCAGATCTCGATCTGCTTGTGCTCCTTGGTGTAGCCGTCGACGCCGAAGACCATACCCATGACCTGACGCTCCTGCGGGTTGAGCTGAGCGAACACCTTCCAGACGACCGAGTTGGTCTCGTGATCCATCGTCTCCTTGACGGGATCCATCGCCTGCGGGTCGGCGATCGCGTCACCGACGGTCACTTCGCTGTCGTCGGAGGCCCGCTGGGCGTCCAGGCTGGTGAAGGAGCGCTCCAGCAGTTCCAGGGCGGTCTCGGCCTGCTGGACGTTCTGTAGCTTGGCTTCGACGTGCAGCTCCTCGGCGGTGGGCTCGCGGCCGAGCCGCTCACGTAGTTTCGGCAGCACCTTCTGGACGCGGCCGTTGGCGGTGTACTGATGGCAGGGGACGCGGGTGCCGTAACGCTCGATGCTGCCTTCGCGCTCGCAGGCGCGCAGCATCCGCTGGCTGATCCAGTCGTCTGCGTAGGTCAGGAACGCGTAGCCCTTGGACGGGTCGTAGGTCTCCATCGCGCGCAGCACGCCGGTGCCGCCCTCCTGGATGAGGTCTTCCAGCTCGACGCCGCGGCCGGTTAGCCGGCGGGCTTTGCTGACGACGTACTGCTCGACGCCTTGCAGCAGACGCTGGCGGGCGCGGGCGGCGGCTGTTTTATGCTCGACGGCGTCGATGTGGGCGAGGATGTCGGCAGGAGTGCCGGGCTGCCCGACGAGGTCCTCGCGGAAGTTGCGGAAGGCGATCACGCTGCGGATCAGGCGGCGGTCCTCGCCGGGGCGCAGGGTGGTCTGCGCGTAGATCTCGCGTAGGCGTCGGGCGAACCCGATGTCATCGGCCTGCTCCCGCTGGGCGGGCTCGATCACTTTTGCCTGGGTCAGGGCTTCGCTGGTCATGATGTTTCTGTTTTCCTTTCGGGTGTCTTCGGTGCGTTGGTGCTAATGCGAAGTTATGTGTCAGGGCCGGTGTTGCATCAGCCCCTCTGTGGCTTGCCCGTGATGCGCGGTGGCGTCACGGGCAAGCTGGGGTCCTCAGCTCGCGAACAGAGCTTCGGGGGTCATGCCGTTGCTGGCCAGCGCGTCGCGCAGCTGATCGCGCGCCGCGCGCAGCCTCGCGCGCACGCGCGCCTCAGGGACGCTGTGGCGCTCAGCCAGAACGCTGTTGTTGTCGGCCGGCTCCACGTCCTCGACGAGGCCGAGGCCGGCGAAGTCGGTGGCGCCCATGTAGGCCAGCTGCTCGTCATCGAGCGCGTCGCGGGCGATCGAGCGGATCTGATCCATGAGCGCGCTGCCCTGGGCCAGGTCCGCGGTGCCGATGCCGTCGTCGGCGAGGGTGCTGCCGAGATCGTCGCCGCCGGCGTCGTCGCTGCGAAGCTTCTCGCTGAGGGACCGACCGGTGCTGAGGCTCTGGGCCCACGCGATCTTCGCGCGCAGATCCTCATCGGACAGGTCGGCCATCTTGCCGAGCTTGGCCTTGACGCTGGGATCCTCGCGGTTGGCGATGATCGTGTCGGCGTCGACGTCCTCGCTGAGCGCCGACTCCAGGTAGGCGAAGGTGCGCCGCACCTTGTGGACCTCCCAGAAACGCTCGGTGGGTAGCCGGCGGCCGTAGATGCGCTCCGAGTTGTTCTCGACGAAACGGTTCAGACGCATCGTCATCTTCGGGATCGCGTACGTGAGGAACTTGACGTCCTTGGTGTTGTCGAACTGGTCGATGCCGTCACGCAGGCCTTCGAGCGCTTCGGCGTAGAACTCCTCGTGGGTGAAGCCGTAGCGGCCCCACACCTTGGCCATGTCGAACGCGGCCTTGTTGGCGGCGCGCTGGTTGCAGGCGATGACGAGCCGCTTGGCGCGCTCCTGCACCTCGGGGACGGGGTGATGCTGCGCGACCATCGTGACGGTGCGCTCGTACTCGGCCAGCAGGCCGTAGCTGTCGATGCTGCGGTTGATCGCCGACGCGCCGTCGGTGACCCGGCGCTGCTGATCGGCGCCGCGCCGAGTACGCTCGGTCATGCGGTATTCGATCAGACCTAGCTTGTTGGCGCAGTTGATCGCCTCCTGCTGCTGGGGCGTCTCAGGTTGCAGCACGGCCACAGCTGCGCCCGCGCTGTGCGTGGTGATCTTGCAGTTGGGGTCGTTGCCTTTACCCATGCGAATAGAACTCCTCGGTAGGACCTGACATCAGTATAGGTGCGCTACATGACATGACCACCCCTAGATGCAAAGCAGAGCGGTTCTTGATGTCAGGGCGCGAGGCGAACATGTAATGGCACGTTATCCGTGGTGGGCGATGGCGCGAAAACCTTGGCGGGTTGCCACCCACGCGTGTACGTATGCCGCGGTCCTGACAGGGTTACATGCGATCGGGGGTCGCAACCAGGCTAACGGCGGTTATGATGGATTCATGGGCAAAGGCGACGATCCTAACTGCACCTTGACGGCTTCTGTTGCGATGAGCGCGGACGATGATGCGCTTGTCGGCGCTGTTGAGACCTTGGAGGTCGCCGACGACACGCAGACGGTCGATCCGATCACCGACCCGGACGCGCTCAAAGCGCTGGCCGAGGAGGATCCCGAGCTGGTCCAGCAGCTGCGCAACCGCCGGATGATGCTGCCCTACGAGGCGACGTTGCAGGCGGCGGAGATCACCGCGCAGGAGCTGGATATCGACTACGCACTCGCGGTCCGCGTCGAGCAGGAGGAGTTCCCGGTGCTGTTCGACTCCGACGGCAACCCGCAGGAGCGCTTCCTGACCTACGAGCCGCATCGCGAGTATCTGAACCCCGGCCGCGAGCTGATCCGCTCCGCCGAGGAGACCATGCCCGGCGCCACCGAGGCCGCCAAGGCGCTGCTGGCTCACATCCGCTCAGGCGAGAAGGTCGCGGTGTTCGCTGACTACGACCCGGACGGCACCTGCTCGGGCGAGATGATCCGCATGGCGTTCGACCGCGTCGGCGCCAGCGAGGATCAGCAGCTGTGGCGATACGCCAACGTCGCCGACGGCTTCGGCCTGTCTGAGCAGTTCGTCCGCGACGCCCATGAGGCCGGCGCGACGATGCTCGTCAGCCTGGACTGCGGCTCGGCGAACGTCGAGGAGGTCAAGCTCGCCCAGGATCTCGGGATGAAGGTGCTCGTGATCGACCATCACGACGCCAGCCCGTTCAACACCGCCGACCATCACCTCAACCCATCGTTCATCAACATGAGCCAGGCCGGCGAGCCGTACCGCTCCGTCCTTGAAGCCCGCACGCTGCTGGGCGAATGCGAGGACGCCCGCCAGGAGTCGGTGATGCATCCCGACGACGAGCAGGTCGCCGCCCACCTGGAGGACTGCAAGGCCCGCGCCGCCGAGATGATCAAGCGCCTGGACGAGCTTTCGGGGACGTCGACTCCGTCCAAGAAGCTGCAGGTCGCCATCGAGAAGGCGTCCGCGGCCGGCGAGGATGACCGCCTGCCCAACAACAACTCCGCAGCGCAGCTGAACTGGAAGTTCGCCGGTGCTCTGATCGAGCAGGCCGAAGGCCAGTTCCCTGAGGACTGGTACGGCCGCGCCCTGTACGTCTCATCGATCGGCGCTCTGGCCGACGCGATGGACATGGACTCCGCCAACGCGGAGAACCGCGCGTTCGCGCGTGTGCCGGTCGCCACCAGCCTGACCGAGGACTCCCCTCAGGTGCAGGCGCTGGTCCCCTCCCACCGCGAGCACATCACCTCGCTGCTGTCAGACGACGCTCGCGAGCGGTATGAAGCGGGCGATCCCGCGGTCGTCAAGATGGTGGAGGAGGACAGCGTGCTGAGCGCTGTCAAGGAGGCCCATCAGATCGAAATCCGCCAGTCGGGTGTGGTGCCGCCACTGGTGCTGCACGTCGCCGACACGCTCGGGGAGGACATCACCGACCCCGGCTCGATGATCCGCACCCGCGCGGTCCTGAACACCCCGAAGCGCACCACGCGCATGGACGCGTCGCTGGTCGGCAAGGGGCTGCACATCTCCGACCCCGAGGAGCTGGCCGCCACCGCTCAGGAGCTGATGGCCGAGTACGAGAACACCGTCGAGGTCCGCGACCGCATGAAGGCGCAGGGGATCGAGCAGTGGGAGCAGCGCAAAGCTCAGCTGCGCCGCAACGGCATCAAGAGCGACCCGGTCGTCGCCGCTGCGCTGCTGCGCGGCTTCGAGGAGGACGCCGGTCAGGCTCGCCTGGTCGCCAACGAGCTGGTCAAGCATGAGCATGTCACCGCCGCGGTCGGCGTCGTCCGCCCCGACGGCCTGGTGAAGGTGTCGCTGTCAGGCATCAAGAAGGCGGAGATCGGCCGGGTCTTCGACAGCCACAAGCTGCGTAGCAAGCTGGAGGAGGCCTGCGTGGTGGAGAAGACCGACGAGAACGGCAACACGGTGAAGTCGATCAGCGTCGGCGGTCACCTGCGCGTCGTGTCGGGCACCTGCACCCAGGAGAAGTTCCCCGAGGTCGTCAAGGTCTTCGAGGAGATGGGCCGCGACATCATCGCCCGCGACCCCAAGAAGTGGCGCCAGACCGTCTACAAGAACAAGGCCATGTGGGTGTCGGAGCGGATGGTCTCCCCCAACCGCATTCGCATCCTGGAACGTCAGGCGGCGCAGCTGGCTCCCACGACGAACAACAACCGCGGCATCGACGTATCCGCTGCTGTTCGCGTGCATTCGCTCGGGGAGCGCGATGAGAAGCGTGGCGTGACGGAGGCGACGATCGAGTTCGCCGACGGGATGGTCCGCCGGGCGACGATCACCGATGAGGCGCTGCCGGCGATGCGCACCGGGACGTTCTTCGAGGCGCAGCTGTCCCCCGCACGTGGCGACTACTACATCAACGTGCTCGCCGCGATCAAGGAACCCAAGTCCTGATCGGGCTGACGCACCAGCTGACCGAAGGTCACGGAGGATTCCGTGGCCTTCGTCGTTGACGCGCCTACTCTCTTTCGGCGGTCGCGCTCAGAAGCTCTTCGACGGCTTGCTGGGCGTCCTCCGCGGGGACGCCCAGCGTCTGGGCCCAGTCGTCTGCCCAATGATCCGGGGCCTGCCAGGCGGCGAGATGCTGCGTGACTCCGCTGACCGTGATGAACAGGTCTGTGGCGATCATGTCCAGAACGCCGGCGGTGAGCCCCTCGATGATGTCCTCGTCGTCGGTGAGCAGATACGACGAGGACGAAGCCATCAGAGAAGCGCTCTGAAGCTTGAAACGCAGCTTGCGCATTGCCATAGCGGCGAGCTTACCGCCTGACACAGCCGCGCCCGTCAGCGGCCGCGGACCTGAATGCGGCCCACCGACTCGCTGTCGGGCACGTCGACGACCAGGTCGATCAGGTCGGATTCGCGCAGTGTGTCCTCATGGCTGATGATGAACGTCTGCGGGTACCAGGCGCGGGCGTACCGGATCGCTTCGAGGATCTGCCGGCGATGGTTCTCATCCTGGCTGCCCATGATCTCATCGAAGACCAGGAAGCCAACCGGGGTGTCGGTGCGCTTGGAGACCAGCTGCGTCATCGCCAGACGCAGCGAGAACGCGGCGCGGGCCTGCTCGCCGCCGGAGCACAACCCGATGCGCCGGTAGCCCGACGGGGTCTTGATCGACAGGGTGTAGTCCTCGTCGATCGCCATCGCTGACATGCGGCCCTCCGTCAGGTTGGACAGATGCTCTGACGCCTTGGTTTCGAGCGTCGGGCGGATCTGGCCGATCATGAACCCCTTGAAGTCCTTCATCGACTGCTGCAGCCGTTGCAGCGTGCCGTGGCGTTCGGAAGCCGACGCGCGGTCGGCGATGATCTGGTCGTAGCGTTGCGCGTTGGCTTCCGCGTCGGCCAGCTCCCGTGTGCGAACCTGGATCGTCTCCCTGGTCGCGGCCAGCTCGTCGCGCATGCGCATGTACTCCGAGCGCGCCTCGTTGGTCTGCGCGCGCAGCCGTTCCAGACGGTCGGGGTCATGATCCAGCGAGGCCAGGCGGGCGCGGGTCTCGTCGCGCTGAGCGATCGCAGCGTCCAGCTTGGCCTGTGCGTCGTCGAGCTTGGTCAGCCGCTGGCCGGCGGCGGCGGCCAGCTGACGGTCAGCTTCCAGAGCTGCGGCGCGCTGCGCGGACGCTTCCAGTTTGGCGCGCACCTCCTGCAGCCTGGCCGCGTCGGCGCCCTGCGCGTTCTGCGCGGCTTCGTTGGCGTTGGCGGCGATCTGCTCGGCATGCTGACGGGCGCGCGCGAGCGCGTCCTGCGCGCGCTGGCGCGCGACGGCCGCCTCGTCTCGGGTCTTCTGCGCGGCGCGCAGCTGCTCCAGCTGCCGGGTGGCTGACTGCGCGTCGGCGGCTGCGGTGGCGGCCTGCTCGCCCGCCGCTGAGATGCGGGCGCTGAGGTCGTCGGCGATCGCCTGCGGGTCATCAAGCGGCCGGTGGCAGGTGAAGCATTCCTGGTCGTGGGCGAGCCGTTGGAGGTCCGCTTGCAGTTGCGTGGCCTGGGATTGGGCGACCTGCTGAGCGCTGTGGGCGTGGCGGAGGCGCTGTTCCAGCTCGGCGGGATCCCCGTCGGGCACGTCGGGGACCTGGATCGCGTCAAGTCGGGCTTGGGCGTCGGCGAGCGCCTTCTCGGCGTCGCGCTGCTCGCTTTGGAGGCGCTGGAGGGCGACCAGCGCACCTTCGGACTGCGCGAGGCGGCCGGCGAGCGCTTGCAGGTCAGCCAGCTCTTGGGCTTCCTGGGCGCTGTCGGCGACCCGAGCGGCGGCAGCGGTCGCCTCCTCATGACGGGCGCGCAGGTCGGAGATCTGATCGGTGAGGGTCGGGATCGTCGCGTCCGACAGGGTCGCCAGCAGCGGCGTCAGCTTGCTGTGCTCCTGGGCGGTCTGCTCGGCCTGCTCCAGCTGTCCGGCCAGGCCGACACCGCGGACCTTCACCGCTTCCAGCTCGGACACCAGCGCCTGCTCGGCGTCGGCTGCGGCGCTCAGCGCGTTGCGGGCTGTCTCCTGGATGTCCAGCAGCTCCTGCTTGGACTGGGAGGGCATCGCCTCGTCGAGCATCGTGATCCGCTCGCTGGCACGCAGCAGCTCCTTGTTGATGCGCGTGGAGACCTTGTCCAGCAGGGTGACGCCCATCATGTTCTGCACGAACTTGCGGCGGTTGCCGCCTGGCATGCGCACCAGCGCGTCCAGCTCGCCCTGCTGGCTGAAGTAGGTGGCAAAGAACGTGCTGGCGTCCATGCCGCCCATCAGCTCCTTGACCTTCCCGGCGACGGCGCGGGGGCCTTCGGTCATGTTGCCGTCTGGGTCGACCATCCACACGGCGGTCTTCCCTCGTTCCACGCCGCGGAAGATCTGCACGGTCTTGCGCTCCCCCACGTCGAAGCTGACGCGCACCCCGAAATCCTCCTCCGGGTACAGCTCATGGCGCAACTCGTCGAGGCTTCCCGCGCGCGTGGCGGTATGGCCGAAGAGTGCGAAGCCGATCGCGTCCAGCAGTGAGGAGTTATGGACGACGAAGCCATCCGCCAGATAGAGGTGTTCAGGAGTGTCGACGCTGATGTCGTAGCAAGGCCCGGAGCCGGCGCTTTCGATCGATCCCACTCGTGACCAAACGAGATTCGCAATCTCTTCGTCGCCGCCGCGCCGCAGATAGGAGTAGCGGTCCATTGCATGACGCTTCGCTTCGCGACCTGATCGGTACTCCTTCGCGAGGCGCGGCGGGATCAGATCAGCATTGCCGTGCTCGGCGCCGGAAAGTTCAAGCAGACGGCGACGGACGCGTCGAGCGCGAATTGCTTTCTGTCCGACGAGATCGAGATGCTTGAGGAGGCGAAGCTTTGAGCTTCCGACCACTGCTACTTCCCAGCATGGCTCACCGTGTTGGGGAGTCTTATGGCGAAGGGTCGAAACGACCCCGAGGCGCGACAGAAGCACACGGACGTCCTCCGCGAGCTGCCTGGAGATGGTCGCATAGGAGAGTTCGATGCCGCGCCCATGGTTGACGCCGTCGCCGACATGGCCGTCAGAGGTCCAAAGTCCCGACAGCAGAGCGGCGACCTGCTCTACGGGCTGGAACAGCAGTCGCTGCGGGATGTGCTTGGTCTTAGATGTTGTCCCCAGGATTCCGAGGTCCGCCAACCAGCTGCGTGCGGTCTGTGACGCCCACAGCTTGCAACGTTCTTCGTACAGGTCCAGGCCGTACTCATCCTCGAACTGGCGCAGGTTCTCATAGGAGATCCCTGCTTCGCGCCCTCCGCGCAGCATCCAGTTGCTGCTCCGGCGCACCCCCTCCTTGAGCAGTCGTTCGCGGCACTCGACGATCGCGTCGGCACGCTCGGAGCGGGTCAGCTTGTTGATGACAGGGTAGGTGGCAGTCTCGCCGGGCCTTGTGCTGGCCGAGATCGTTGCACCAGGGAAGATGCGTTCGACCAGCCCCCGGTACA
>Ga0180223_1001152_pt1 | contig 22111 bp, 21 predicted proteins | sample eDN5th30CKraftOP_FD_151337 | JGI IMG/M metagenome (GOLD analysis project Ga0180223, IMG submission 151337) | Enriched Organic Plus compost microbial communities from Emeryville, California, USA - eDNA 5th pass 30_C Kraft OP (version 2) (version 2) ... | reverse complement strand
CCACCTCCGAGACCGCCGCGCCGCCGCGCTCGGCCACGTCCGAGGCGCTGGCCGCCAGCTGGTTGGCCTGGCGCGCGTTGTCCGCGTTCTGCTTGACCGTCGAGGCCAGCTCCTCCATCGAGGCCGCCGTCTCTTCCAGCGAGGCCGCCTGCTGCTCGGTGCGGCTGCTCAGGTCCGTGTTGCCCGCCGAGATCTCGCGCGCGCCCACGTTGATCTCGTCGACCCCGCGCCGCACCTGCGACACCGTACGCGCCAGGTTCTCCTGCATGCGCTTGAGCGCCGCCATCAACTGGCCGATCTCGTTGTTGTTGCGCACTTCCACCCGCGCCGTCAGGTCGCCCGCCGCGATCTTGTCGAAGTGCTGCCCCGCATGGCGCAGCGGACGCAGTACGCCGCGCTGCATGAACGCCCAGCACACCACGGCCAGCACCAGCGACAGCGCCACCATGACGGCCGAGACGCGCTGCGACAGCGTGTAATCGGCGTCGGCCTGCGCCACCAGGTCGTTGGTCCGCGTATCGACATATGCCAGGTACGCGTTCACGGCCTCGTCGAAACGCGCGCCCTGCGCCTGCAGGGCGGCGTTCAGGCCGATGAATCCGCGCACGTCCTGCCGCGCCAGCGCATCCATCTGCCGGCGCGACTGGCCGGCGTAGCCTTGATAGGCCGCCTGCACCGCCGCTGCCTTGTCGGCCAGCTCGCCCTGCCTTTCGATCTTCATGAACGCAGCCATGGTCTGCGACGCCGCTTCGTCGCGGTCGCGCGCGCGGCCCAGGAACTGGCCGGACTCGCGCGACCGACCTTCCTGCATTTCGATCATGGCGGCGGCGAGATCGAGGCGCGAGCGCTGCAGCAGCGTGTAGGCGCTATACACCGGCACCGCCTGGTACGAGTAGACCGAGTTGACGCGGTCGAGCTTGTCGTTGCTGGAATACATGGCCAGCCAGCCGGCCGCGTTGGAGAACAGCAGCGCCAGCAGGAATGCACCCAGCACCAGGGCCATGCCGGTGCGCACTTTCAAATTGGACAGCATGATAGAGCGTTTCTTCAGATGAATGGCAAAGCGCCGTGACCGGGGCGTTAACGGCCGCGGCTGAACAGACTGGAACCCTGGATGGTCGAGAACGATGCCGCGGCCGCGTCCAGCGCCACCTTGCGCAGCAACAGCTCGGAAGTGACCGAGTACACGTCCACGTCCTCCAGGTTGGAAAGCTGCTTGGTATAGGCCAGGGTGCGCTGCGAGCCCACCGCGTCCAGCGCGTCCAGCTCGTTGAGGCGCGCGCCGACCGAGGCCTGCACGGTCAATACGTTGTCCAGGGTCAGCGAGAGCTTCTTGTTGGCGGTGGCCAGCATGTTGTTGATGGCGGCCGCGGCGGCCGGATCGTTTTCGGCGGAGCGGCCCAGGGTGTCGATCAGGTCGTCCAGCGTCTGGAACATGTCCATGTTCGAGTCCTTGGCCGTTGCCACCGTATAGGTGTCGCCCGCGGCGGGCTGGCCGTTCATCTTGACCGTCACGCCGCCCATGTCGATGGTTTCGCCATCGGCATAGGGCACCGGCGCGGCCGGGGGCGTCGATGGCGGCACAGTGTCGGCGGTGTAGTGCAGCACGCCGCCGATGTCCGAGAAGGTGATCGTGAAATCCCGGCCGACATTGTTGCCGGCGCCCGGCGCGCCGAACGACACCGAACTGAACTGGCCCGTGCCGGTATTGGCGCCGTCGGCCTGGATGATGTATGCCATGGAGCCGCTGGCGGCCTTGCCGAAAATATCGGCGATGACATCGCTGCCCGCCATCTGGCGGCTCTGGTCCACCTGGATGATGCGCTGGCCGTTGTCGCCCGCGTAAGTGACGGTCCCGTCGCTGTTGAGCGTGACCGGCTGCGCGAAGCCGTCATGGCCCGAGAACAGGAACTGCCCATTGCCGTCGGTGGAATTGGCCAGCCCGACCAATTGTTCGCGCGAACTCTGCAGCTCGGTCACCAGTGCCTGGCGGTCGGAGTCGCTGAGCGTGCCGCCGGCCTGCACCACGCGCTGCAGGATCGACTGCAGCGTCGTCACGACCGAGCCGAGCGCATTGCTTTCCAGGCCCAGCGATTGTTTGGCCGCATTGCGGTTGGCCGCGTAGGTCGCGTTCATGCTGGAAGTCTGCGACAGGTTGACCGACAGCGACGCGGCCAGCGGATCGTCGGCCGGCGTCAGCACGCGGCGGCCGCTGGCAAGCTGCTCCTGCAGCCGCGACAGTGTCGCCTCCTGCTTGAGGATGCCGTTCAGGCCGTTCTGGTAGATCAAAGAAGTGCTCAGGCGCATGGGGAAAGCTCCGGATCCTTGTCAAGCACGCGGCGATCAGCGCAGGCCCAGCAGGGTGTCGAACACCGTGCTCGCCACGTCCAGTATCTTGGCGCTGGCCTGGTACTGTTCCTGGTAGATCGTCAGGTTTACGTATTCTTCGTTCAGGTTGACCCCGGATACCGACAGGTAGGCCGAGGCCTGCTGGGTGATCAAGTTGCCCTGCGCCTCGGTGGCGGTCTTGAGCTGCTGGGTCTGCACGCCCACGTTATTGATCAATTGCGAGAACTGGCCGCTCAGGCTGAGCGTGCCCCCCGCCAGCACCAGCTCGGTCTGCAGCTTGGCCAGCAACAGGCCGTTGGCGCCGTTGGTGCTGCCGCCGCTGGCATCGGCCAGCGCGATCTTGGACGGATCGGTGATCAGCATGCTCAGGTCGCGCGCGGCGTCGCGGGTCGCCTGCAGGGTCCAGGTGTCGCCCGCCATGGGCGTGCCGCCCAGCTCCAGCGACATGCCGTCGAAGGCGATGGTGGGCGGGGTGCCGGTGGGCGTCAAGGTCTGGGTGACGCCGTCCGAACGCCGCGTGACCTGGTACTGCGCGCCGTCGAAAACGATGTCGTAGGCGCTGGCCCGCACCGCGCCGGCGTCGTTGAACGTAGCCGTCAGCGAGCCGTCGCCGGCATTGCCGGCCTTGGGAATCGCGGCCGGGCTGCCCAGGCCGAACATGGCCTGGCCGGGGTCGCCGTTGAGGTCCAGGCCTGCCTCGTGCTGGGCATTGAACGCCAACGCCAGGCCTACCGCCAACTGGCCGAGCTGGTCTTGCACGGCATCGAGCGACTCGCTGCGAAAGCGCAGAAAACCCGCCAGCTTGCCGCCCGCCACTTCGGCGTCGTCCAGCTCCACCTGGATGGTCGAACCGGAGCCGGCCGGCAGCGAATAGGCCAGTGCCATGCGCGTGGGGTCGCTGGCCGATTGCACGGCGGCCAGCGGATACACGGTGGTGCCCGACAGCAGCGTCTGGCCGCTCTGCAGCGTGATGTTCAGGCTGTTGCCCTGCTCGTAATAGCGGATGCCGACGAGCTGGTTCAGCTCCGACAGGGCCAGGTCGCGCTGGTCCAGCAGGTCGTTCGGGGCATGCCCCGATTTTCCCTGCGCCACCACGATCTGCTGGTTCAGGTCATTGATGCGCTCCAGGTAGCTGTTGACCTGCGCCACCGTGGTGGAGATCTGCGTATTCACGCCTTCGCGCAGATTCTGCAGCTCGCGGTAGGCGGTGTTGATCTGGGTCACCAGGGAATTGCTCTTACCGATCAGGTCCTGGCGCACGGCGGGATCGGCCGGCCGGCTGGCGCCGGCATTCAGGCTGGCGAAGAAGCCTTCCAGGGCCGGGGTGATGCCGGCGGTGCGGTCGGCAAAAAGGTTGTTGATCTGCGACAGCTGGTCGTAGTGCGTGCCCAGCTGCGCGCCGGTGCCCTGCGCGCCCACCATCTGGCGGTACAGGAAACTGTCGTACTGCCGCTTGACGGTGTCGACCTGCACGCCGCGGCCGAAGAAGCCCTGTCCGGTGGCCATGGCGCCCGCCGTCGAGGTCATCACCCGCTGGCGGCTGTAGCCCGCGTTGGCCGCATTGTTGATGTTGTGGCTGGTCACTTCCAGCCCGGCCTGGGAGGCGTTGAGCCCGGTGAGCGCCAAGTTGTACAGATTCATGCTGCCGATATCCCGTAGAAAACCGCATCCGGTCCAGATACCGGGTTAACGGCAGGCGCGCCCGCGGATTTAGCGCGCATCGGAAAAAACCCCGGCGCCGCGGCCGCGCAGCTGCCCCATGACGGCGATCAGCTTCTCCGCATAGGCGGGGTCGGTGGCATAGCCGGCATCCTGGATGCGGCGGGCGGCCTCGATCTCGTCGCGCGCCTCGGTCACCGCGGCATAGCGGGGGCTGCCGCCGATCAGGCGCGCATAATCGGCGAACGACTCTTCATACGACGCATACGCGCGGAACGGCTGCACCACCTTGCGGGCCACGCCGTCCTGGTATTCGGTGGTCAGGACCTCGACCACCTTGCCGTCCCAGCCGGCGCCGGCCTTGATGCCGAACAGGTTGTAGCTGGTGCTGCCGTCCTCGAACTTGAGCTCGCGCCGGCCCCACCCCGACTCCAGGGCCGCCTGGCCCAGGATCAGGCGGGCCGGCAAGCCGCTTTGCCGCGCGGCGGCCTGCGCCGGGCCGGCCATCCGGGCGACGAAGTCGGCCACGTGCGGCGGTGCGCCTGCGGCGGCGGCCGGCGCCCGGTCGCGCGCGCGGCTGTCGCGCAGCGCGTCCAGCAGCGCGGCGACCTGGCGCGACGGCTCCGGCGGCGCCGCGGCTTGTCCGGCGGCCGGCGCGGCGGCGCCCTCCAGCGCCGCGTCCATCCCGCCGTCGTGCCGCATCTGGCGCAGCAGCGCCTGGGCCAGCCCCACGCCGGGGTCGGCGAGCTGCAATGCCAGTTGCTCGTCCGCCATGGCGCGCAGCATCTGGCTCTGCTCGGAGTCGAACAGGCCGCTCTTCGGCACGGCTTCGCGCATGCGCTTGAGCATCATCTGCAGGAACAGCGCCTCGACCTGGGTGGCTACCTGCTGCCGGGCCGCGCCGTCGCGCGGGTCGGCCGCCACGCCGCGCCGGATGTCGGCCAGCCGGCCCAGGTCGAATACCGATTGCTGGACCCCGGGGCGCGGCGTATAGCTGACGAATGCCATTGCCTGGCCCGCCTAGATGATCTCGAGCTCGGCGCGCAGCGCGCCGGCCGACTTCATGGCCTGCAGGATGGCCAGCAAGTCCTGCGGCGTCGCGCCCAGCGCATTGAGCGCCTTGACCACGTCGGCCAGGTTCGCGCTGGTGCGCAGGCGGTGCAGCGCGCCATCGTCCTGCCGCACTTCGATCTGCGTATTGGGCACCACCACCGTCTGCCCGCCGCCGAACGGCGTGTCGGGCTGCGACACCATGGCCTGGCGGTTGATGATGACCGACAGATTGCCGTGGGCGACCGCGGCCTCCTCGATCATCACTGTCTGGTTCATGACCACCGAGCCGGTGCGGGCGTTGATGATGACCTTGGCGGTGGCCGGCGCGCGGCGCACCTGCAGGTTCTCGACCTTGGCCAGGAACGCCGCCTGCGCCGCCGGCTCGAGCGGCCCTCTCACCTGCACCACCCGGCCGTCCACGGCCTGCGCAGTGCCGGCGCCGAACTGGCGGTTCAGCGCGGCCACCACGTTCTGCGTCGTGCCGAAATCGGTGACGTCCATCTCCAGGTAGATGGTGCCGTCCTGCGCGAAGCTGGTCGGCACGGCACGCTCGACCACCGCGCCGTCGTTGATGCGGCCGCCGTTGAGCTGGTTGATCTGCACGCTGGAGCCGCCGGCCGACGCGCCGGCGCCGCCGACCAGGATATTGCCCTGCGCGATGGCGTATACCTGGCTGTCGGCTCCCTTGAGCGGGGTCATCAGCAAGGTGCCACCGCGCAGGCTCTTGGCATTGCCCATGGAGGACACCACCACGTCGAGCCGCTGGCCCGGGCGGGCGAACGCCGGCAGCGTGGCGGTCACCATGACCGCCGCGACGTTCTTGAGCTGCATATTGCTGCCGGGCGGCACGGTGATGCCCAGCTGCGACAGCATGTTGGTCAGGCTCTGCTGGGTAAAGGGAGTCTGCCGCACCTGGTCGCCGCTGCCGTCCAGGCCGACCACCAGGCCGTAGCCGATCAGCGGGTTGCCGCGCACACCCTGTATCGAGGCCAGGTCCTTGATGCGTTCGGCTTGCGCCGGCGCGGCCACCAGCGCGGCGGCCGCGACAACCTGGCCCAGCCGGCGCAACAGCGCAAAGAAACGATGCGAGGAGCTCATGATCAGAACGGCGAAGCGATCAGGAAGAAGCGCTGCAGCCAGCCCATGGTCTGCACTTCGTCCATGACGCCCTTGCTGCGGTATTCGATGCGGGCATCGGCCACCTGGGTGGACAAGACGGAATTGGCGCCGGTGATCGAACGCGGGTCGACCACCCCCGAGAAGCGCACATACTCGCTGCCCCGGTTGATGGCGATCTGCTTTTCGCCGGCCACCTGCAGGTTGCCGTTGGGCAGCACGCCGATCACCGTCGTGGTGATGGTGCCCGTGAAGGTGTTGTTGGCGCGCGAGTCACCCCTGCCCGCGGATTCGTTGGCGCCGGACAGGTCGCTGTCCAGCTTGGCATTGGCCCAGCTGTCCATGAAGCCGGGCGCGGCGGCCACGGTCAGGCCGGCGCTGCCGCTGCGTTCGGTGGTAGTGGCGACATTCTTGGCGGCGTTGGTCTTCTCGTTCAGCACGATGGTGACGATGTCGCCGACGTTGCGCGGCCGGCGGTCTTCGAACAGCGGGTAGTTGCCATACACGCGCGGCTGGTAGATGGAGCCATTGGGCTGCGCCGACGGCGGCGGCGGCGCGGGCGGCGGAGCCGTCACCGGCCCGGTCACGATGGGCTCGGGAGGGATCATCGCGCAACCCGCGACGGCCGCCGCCAGCAGCGCGGCGCCCGACAGACGCAACAAGGACATGGGCATCACAGCTGGGTCAGGCGGGCCAGCATCTCATCCGAGGTCTTGACAGCCTTGCTGTTCATCTCGTACGCGCGCTGCGTGGTGATCATGTTGACCAGTTCCTCGGCCACATTGACGTTCGAGGTCTCCACATACTGCTGCAGGATCGAGCCGGCGCCGTCGATGCCCGGCTCCAGGACGTTGGCCGGGCCGGACGAATCGGTCTCCAGGTAGAGGTTCTCGCCGATGCTCTGCAGCCCCGGCGGATTGATGAAAGTGGCCAGCTGCAGCTGGCCGATCTCCACATTGACGCCCGCCGCGCCCGGCTGGGTGACGGAGACGGTCCCGTCCTTGCCGATGGTCAGCGACAGCGCGTTGTCGGGCACGTTGATGGGCGGCTGGATCACATAGCCGCCGGCGGTGGTCAGCTGGCCGTTCTGGTCCAGCTGCAAGGCGCCGTCGCGCGTATAGGCCGGCGTGCCGTCGGGCAGCTCGACCTCGAGGAAGCCCTTGCCTTCGATCGCGATGTCCAGCTCGCCGCCGGTGTTGTTCATGTTCCCTTGCGAGAACACCCGCTCGGTGGACGCGACCCGCACGCCCGTGCCCAGCTGCAGGCCGGTCGGCAACTGGTTGCCGTCGCCCACCTGGGCGCCCGGCTGGCGCAGCGTCTGGTACATCAGGTCCTGGAATACTGCCCGGCCGCGCTTGAAGCCGTTGGTCTGGACGTTGGCCAGGTTGTTGGAAATCACGTCCATGGAAGTCTGCTGGCCTTCCAGTCCCGTCTTGGCGATCCACAGCGAACGCATCATGATGAAAACTCCTGGCGCGGTGCGGAATCGCTCCACCCGGCGCAAAAAAACAAGGGATCAGCCAACCGACAACAGTCCGTTGGCGCGCTCGGCGTTCTTGTCCGCCTCGCTGATGACCTGCATCTGCATCTCGAAACGGCGGGCGTTCTCGATCATGCCCACCATGGCCTTGACCGGGCTGACATTGCTGCCTTCCAGCACGCCCGGCGTGACGCGCAGCGCGGGATCGGCGGGCAGCGGCGGCGCCGGCTGGCCGTCGGCCTGGGCCAGCCGGAACACGCCGTCGTCGCCGCGCTGCAATGCCTGCTCGGGCGGGCTGACCAGCTTCAGGCGCCCCAGATTCAGGATATTGTTGGGCGGATCGCCGGCGCCGACGGCCGTGATGGTGCCGTCGCTCGCGATGGTCAGCGTGGCCAGTTCCGGCACATCGATCACGCCGTTCTGATCCGACAGCACTGGCTGCCCCTGGGCGGTCTGCAGCAGGCCGTCCACGCCCACGCGCAAGTCCCCCGCGCGGGTATAGGCCTCGCCCTGCGGCGTCTGGATCGCCAGCCAGCCCGGGCCGGCGATCGCCACGTCGAGCGCGCGGCCGGTGGTCTGCATGTTGCCCAGCGCGAAATTGCTGCCCGGCGTGGCGGTCACCGACGACACGCGGGTGGGCAGCGAAGTGCCGTCCAGCACCGGCACCGACCGGTACAGCGCGACCTGCTCGCGGAAGCCGGGGGTGCTGACATTGGCCATGTTGTTGCTCAGCGCGGCCTGATGCTCGCCGATCCGCGCCGCGCCGCTCATGGCGGTATAGATGATTCGATCCATGCCTGCTCCGTGCCCGTCGGGTTGCGCGTCAGCGCATGTTCATCAGCACCTGCATGACTTCGTCCTGGGTCTTGATGGTCTGCGCATTGGCCTGGTAGGTGCGTTGCGCGACGATCATGTTGACCAGTTCCTTGCTCATGTCCACGTTGGACGCCTCGAGCGCCTGCCCCACCACGGTGGCCAGGCCATTGGTGCCCGGCTGGCCGAGCAGCGGCTGGCCCGATTCGGCGGTCTCGATCCAGGCGTTGTTGCCCACCGGCTGCAAGCCCTGCACATTGTTGAAATTGGCCAGCGCCAGCGTGCCGATGATGGCCGTCTCGCCATTGGTGTAGTTGGCCAGCAGGCTGCCGTCCTTGCCGATCGACAGCCCCGAGAACTCGCCACTGGAAAAGCCGTTCTGGGTGATCTTGGGCGAGAAGGCGCTGCCGTACTGGGTGACGCCCTCGTAGCTCATGGTGATGGCCAGCGGCTCGGCCGGCGAGGTGGCGCCGCCCGGGTCGGCGAAGCTCAGGGCCACCGAGGGCGGCGTGGTCAACAGGCGGCCGGCCGAGTCGAAGCTCAGCTGGGCGGTGGTCGTCCAGGTGCCGCCGGCATTGTCGGTGGGCGCCATGGGCTCGCCGTCCAGCGTGTAGTAGACGTCGTAGACGCTCTGCCCGCCGACCGCTTCGCGCTTGACGAAGTACTGGGTCAGCTGGTGCGCATTGCCCAGCGAGTCGTACACGGTGGTCGGCACCGAATCGGTGTAGGTGGAGGCCAGGGTCGGGTCGAACGGCGTCGCCACCGGGTCGATCGGATCCGCATTGGCGTTCAGGTTGGTCTGCAGGCCGGCGGTGGTGGTGGCATTCGGCGCGATATTGCCCTGCGGCAGGCGCAGGTCGACCGGCGCCGCGCCGACCGCGCCGGCGGCGTAGCCGGTCAGGCGATAGCCCTGCGCATTGACCAGGTAGAAATCCTTGTCGACCAGGAATTCGCCGTTGCGCGAGTAGTACACGCCGCCGCTCGAATCGGTGAGCCGGAAGAAGCCCTTGGGCCCGTCGATCGCGATGTCGTATTCGCCGCCAGTGGCGGTGACGTTGCCCACCGTGAATCGCTGGTTGATGGCGCTGACCTTGACCCCCAGGCCCACGCGCGAGCTGGCGTAGACGTCCGCGAACGATGCCGAGGCGGACTTGAAGCCCACCGTGCCGGAGTTGGCGATGTTGTTGCCGATGACGTCCAGGTTCTGCGCCGCGGCGTTCAGGCCGCTCAATCCTTGTCCGAAGCCCATGTTTTCTCTCGATGGTCTCTGTGAATGTCCAATCAATGGCCGGCGCGCCGGCCGCGAATATCGCCCGGGGCCGGCGCCTAGGCGCCGATCACCTTGCGCACGTCCAGCATGCTGATCTGCCCGGCCAGCCCGAGGTCGAGGCGCAGGCCGTCGGTGGAGTACGAGACGCTGTTGACCTTGCCGTAGGTCAGCGCCTCGGACGACACCAGCTTGCCGTCGGCGTCCTGCGCGCTGACGGACACGGTGTACTTGCCGTCGCTCAACGCCTGCCCGCCGTCGTTGGTGCCGTCCCAGTCCAGTGTCAGGACGCCGGTTTCCTGCGCGCCCAGCTCGAACGTGCGGACCACCGCGCCGGAGCCGTCCATGATCTTGACGGTGACCTTGGCGGCGTCGCCCTGCAGGTCGATGCCGAAGGGCGTGGCCACCCGCTGCGACGGGTCCGCCGCGTCGGTGCCCAGCGAGATCTTGTTGCCGGGAATCAGCACGCCCTTGCCGATCATCGCCACCGCGTTCATCGACTGCGACACATCGATCTGCCCGCTGATGGCCAGCAGGGTGTTCTTCAGGTTGGTAATGCCCTCGACAGTGGAAATCTGCGCCAGCTGGGACGTCAGCTCGGCGTTCTCCATGGGATTGAGGGGATCCTGGTTCTTGAGCTGGGTCACCAGCAGCGTCAGGAAGCGGTCTTGCAGGCTTTGCGCGCTGCTGGCGGAATTGACGCCGCTTTGCGCCAGCGCCATCGCGGTAGGGTCGGTATTGTTGACGGTGGTCATCCGGGGCTCCGTGCCGATATCACGACTGACCGATGGTCAGCGTCTTCATCATCAGTTGTTTGGCCGTATTCAGGACTTCCACGTTCGCCTGGTAGGAACGCGAGGCGGCGATCATGTTGACGGTCTCGGCCACCGGATCGACGTTGGGCATGGTCACATACCCCTGCGCGTCGGCCAGCGGATGGGCCGGGTCGTAGATGAGCTTGGGCGGCGACGGGTCCTGTACCACGCCGGCCACGCGCACGCCGCCGATCTCCTGCCCGTAGGGCTGGCCGGCCGGCGGGTCGACCTGGAAAACCACCTGGCGCGCCCGGTACGGCTGCCCGTCCGGCCCCACCGCGCTGTCGGCATTGGCCAGGTTGCTGGCCGAGACGTTCATGCGCTGCGACTGGGCGCGCAGCGCCGATCCGGCGATATCGAAGATGCTGGTCAAAGACATGGCGGAACCTGTAGTGGGTTATTCCTGGATGGCCGACATCAACGAGCGGATGCGGCCGGACAGCATTTGCAGGCTGCTCTGGTAGTGCAGCGTGTTGTCGGCGAACTGCACCCGCTCGACGTCCATGTCCACGGTGTTGCCATCCACGCTGGGCTGATACGGCAGCCGGTACTGCAGCTCCACCGGAGCCGGGCTCACCGCCCGGCCAGGAATGTGGCGCGCCGAGGTCAGCGCCAGCTGGGTGTCGGGCAGGCGCATGCGCGTCTCCAGGGCGTCCTGCATGGCGGCCCGGAAATCGAAATCGCGCGCCTTGTAGCCCGGCGTGTCGGCGTTGGCGATATTCGAGGAGAGCACTTCCTGGCGCTGGGCGCGCAGCGCGATCGACTGCTGGAAGAAGCGGAAATCCTCGTTGAGCCTGTCTAGCATCCTTGGAGCATCCTGCGGCAATGTGTGGGCCGGCCAGGGCGGCGGCGCGCCGCCCGGCTTTTTGCATGACGGCATCTTAGGGGCGGCGCCGTCCACACAATCAACCAAACAACCCGTCATTTCCGATGCAATTCGGCTCTTGGGCGATGCCGCCCGCTTCTAAAATGCATGGCATCATGCAAACGCTTCCGCGCGCCCTCTTCGCGCTGGCGGTGTCCGTCGCGGCGCTGTGGCCGCGCGTCGCGCCGGCAGCGGCCGGCCAGGCCGACACCGCCGCGATCGCCCGCGTCGCGCAGGATTACCTGCGCGGGCAACTGGCGGCGCTGCCGGGTACGCCGGCCATCACGCTCGATCCCATCGACGCCGCGCGCCATCCGGCGTGCGCCGAGCTGCTGCCGTTCCTGCCTTCGGCGCTGCGGCCGCGCGCGCGCATGACCGTGGGCGTGCGCTGCGCCGCCCCGCAATCATGGACGCTATACGTGCAGGCGACGGTCAGCGTGCCGGGCCAGTATTACGTGGCCGCCCGCCCGATCCCGGCCGGCCAGGCCCTGCGGCCGGACGACCTGGCGGCCCGCGAAGGCGACCTGGTGACGCTGCCGCGCGGCGTCATGCTGGATGCGCAAGCCATCTTGGGCATGCGCGCCCGCTCGCGGATTGCCGCCGGCCAGACCATCCGCGCCTCGGCGCTGCGCAGCGCCGAGGCCGTTACCCGCGGCCAGCAGGTGCGGATCACGGCGCAGGGCCGCGGTTTCGTGGTCAGCGGCGAAGGCGAGGCGCTCGACGATGCGCCGCCCGGGGCGGCAGTGCAGGTCCGCACGCCGTCGGGCCAGATCGTCAGCGGCATTGTCCGCAGCGCCACCCTGGTGGAAGTCACCCTATAAAATGGGGCAGTATCCGGCCCGCATGTCGCAGGAACGCGCCCCGCGCAGCAGGGCTAAAGTTCGGCGCGGCGCCGCCGTTATCGCTACAAGAGCCGGAATCCTGCGACACGCCTGCCGGCGCAATGCCTTGCGGAGAACATATTGAAGATCGCTTCCCCCTCTTCCCGGCCGTTCGGCGCCGAAGCGCTGGGTGGGCGGACCGAGCCCGCCGGCGCCGCGACGCCGGCCGCGGCGGGCCAGCCGGGCGTGCGCAGCGCCGAAGTGGCGTTGAGCCCGGCGTCGCGCCAACTGCTCGCCCTGCAATCCGGCGCCAACGACATCGACGTCGAGCGCGTGGCTGCCATCCGGGATGCCATCGCCTCCGGGCAGTTGCGCATCGATGCCGGCCGCATCGCCGACGGCCTGATCGCCAGCGCCCGCGACCTGCTCAAATAAGCAACCCGACATGACCACGCCCGCCGACCTGCTGGCCTGCCTGGCCGACGAAGATGCCCTGATACAAGAGTTCGCCGCGGCGCTCGACGCCGAAGCCGGCGCGCTCGCCGACCGGGCCGCGTTCGGACGCCTGCCGGCCCTGACCCAGCACAAGGAAGCCCTGTCGCGCCAACTGGTCGCCTTGAGCGAGCGGCGCGATGCGCTGCTGGACCAGCTGGGCCTGCCGGCCGGCCACCCGGGCACCGAGCAGGCCGCCCGCCGCCACCCCGAACTGGCCGCGCCCTGGCAGGCGCTGCTGGCGCATGCCGAGATCGCGCGCGAACGCAATGCCCGCAACCGCGCGCTGGTGGAAGTCAGCCTGCGCGCCACGCAGCAGTCACTGGACGCGCTGCGCGAACTGGGCGGCCAGGCGAACGCCGGCACCTACGACGCCCAGGGCCGCGGCGCCCGGGCCGGCTACGGCGGCCGCAGCATCGTCGCCGCCTGACCGGACACGCCCCGCCCCGGCGGCGCGCTGCATTCAGGCGGCCATTTCCAGCATCGCGAACAAGCGCAGCACCGCGGCCGGCAATTTGCCGGCGGTAAGGCGCCGGCCTTGCGCCAGCGCGCCTCGCAGCGGCGCCTCCATGGCCAGCGCGGCCGGCGCATGCGCCAGCTGCCAGCAGGCGGCGCCCAGTTGGGCGGCCAGCATGACCCGGACGGCGGGATCGGCGGCGCCCGCTTCCTGCGGCAGCGCCTGCCAGGCTTGCGCCATGGCGCGGAACGCGCGGCGCGCCCGCTCCTGCCATGCCACCCAGCGCGCCAGCGTGGCGGCGTCGGCCTCGCTGGCGGACAAGCTGGTCAAGCCGAACAACTGGCGCGGCGCCGCGCGCCCGGGTTCGGCCACGCGCGCGCAGATCAGCCGCAGCGCGACGGGCGCGCCGCCGCGGCGCGGCACCGCCACCTCCGTGCCGGACGCCCAGATCTCCGCCTCGCCGGCAGCCCCTGCCTGCCCTGGCGGCGGCGCCAGCACGCCGTTCGCGGCCGGCAGCCGGCCGGCGGGCACGTAACCGAGCATCTTGCCGACGGCATTCAGCGTGACGGGGCAATCATCGTGCAGCACGCGCAGCCCGCCGGCGCTGCGCGCCAGCCAGGCCGTGCCGGCCGGCAACGCATGCCAGGGCGGGCCATCGGTCGCGTCCAGAAGGTGCACCAGCGGCACGCCGGACAGGCCCGTCGCCAGGGCCGCCGCGCGCGCCACCGCCGCGGCGCCCCGCGCGCCGGCACGCGACGGCATGCCGGCCGCCGCCGCCACATCCGCGGGCCAATGCAGCCCGCATTCGGCCGCGCCCAGGACAGCCCCGCGGTCGCTCAGCATCAGTCCCGCCTGCAGGCTGGCGCCGCGCGAGCGCACACCGCCCAGCGCAGCTTCGCCATGCAGCGCCAGCAGGTAGCGGTCGCAACTGGCCGCGAAAGCGCTCCGCACGGCGGCCAGCGGCGTGGCGGGTGGGCATGGCGCGTCCGCCGCGCCGCTGTGCCGGCGCCATGCGGCGCGCGCCTGGACGCAGGCCGGATCGTTCTCGAACCATGCCAGCGCGTCGGCCAGCGCGGCGCCGGCGCGGCCGCAATCGCCGGGCGACAGGGCCGCGGCGAGCCAGTGCCGCCGCCGCTGCGCGGCCTGATCCGCGGCGGCCGGCCCGCTGGCGCGCCACAAGGTCGCCATGTCGGCCTCGCTGGGCGCATACAGCGCGCGCGTGCGCGCCTGCGCGGCAAAGGCGCGATCGACCAGTTCGTCGGCGCGCGCCACGGCCAGGTCTTCCGGCACCTTCTGCCCCACCGACACATAATGGATCGGCAGGCGATGCCGGATCGCCGTGTCGAGCGCCGGTCCCAGGCGCACCGCCTCATCCAGCTTGGTGATGATGCAGCCGGCCACGTCCTCGCCCGCGCCATGGCGGTAGGCATGCGCGACCTCGTCCAGCGTGTCTCCCTGGCTGGCGGCGTTGATCACCAGCAGGCGCCGGACCGGGCGGCCGGCGCCGCACAGCAGCGCGGCCTGTGCCGCGACCTTGCGGTCGCGCTGGCTGATCCCGGTGGTGTCGACCAGCACGATCTTGCGGGCGCCCAGTTCGGCCAGCGCGCTGCGCAGCTCCGCCAGATCGCGCACCGACCGTGCCGGGATTCCCATCAGGCGGCCATAGATCTGCAACTGCTCGAGCGCGCCGATCCGGAAATTGTCGGTGGTCAGCATGGCCACCTGCTCGCGGCCTTCGCGGGCCACGCAGCGCGCCGCCAGCTTGGCCAGCGTGGTGGTCTTGCCGACGCCGGTCGGGCCCACCAGCGCATAGACACCGCCCTCGGCCAGCAGTTCGTCTTCCGAGGCCAGTACCGGCAGGTGCGTCACCAGTTCGTTGCGGGCCCAGGCCTGCGCCGCGCGCGCGTCCAGGCTGGCCGGCAGGCGTTCCAGCATGGCCCGCGCCAGGCGCGCGCTGAAGCCGATGTCCAGCAGCGTGCGGAACAACCCCGCCCGCAGCGGCTCGCGTCCCGGCCCTGCGGCGCCGCCCCACAGCAAGCCGTCCAGGCGGCTCTCGAGCGTGCCGCGCAAGGCGCCGATGGCCGCTTCCAGGCCGGCCGCGGCGTGCTCGGCAGCCGGCACGGCCGGCGCGCCGATGGCGGCCACGGCGCGCGCCGGCGCCGCGGCCGCCGGCGGCTCTTCCAGCGTGGCCAGCACCTCCACGCCGTCAGGCACGCTGCGATTGGCGACGATCAGCGCGTCCGGCCCCAGGGCTTCGCGCACCTGCCGCAGCACGTCACGGCTGCTGGCGCCGACGAACCGGCTTATCTTCATGCGCCCGCACCGATCAGGGCCGTCACGCGCAGCATGCGCTCATCCGGGATCTCGGCATTGGACAGAACCCCCAGTTGCGGCAGATGATGGCGCAGGAAACGCGCCAGCGGCGCGCGCAGCGGCGGCGACACCACCAGCACCGGCGCGTTGCCCTGCGCCTCCTGGCGGGCCACGCTGGCCTGCGCCTCGCGCAGCAGCGTTTCCGCCAGCCCCGGCTCCAGCCCGCCACTGGTGGTCAGCGCCTGCGTCAGCACCCGCTCCAGCTTGACGTCCAGCCCGAGGACCCGCAGTTCGCCGTCGCCCGGGAACCACTGCTGCGTAATGGCACGGCCCAGCGCGCGGCGCGTCAGCGCGATCAATTCGGCGATGTCGGGCTGCCCGCCGGCGCCCGGGGCCTGCGCGGCCAGGCGCGGCGCATGCTCGGACAGCGTATCGACGATGGAGCGCATGTCGCGGATCGGCACTTCCTCGTCCAGCAGGCCCTGCAGCACCTTCTGCAGCGTGGTGAGCGACAGGGTCTTGGGCACCAGGTCCTCCACCAGCTTGGGCGCCTCCGCGCCGATACGGTCCAGCAGTTGCTGCGTTTCCTGCCGGCCCAGCAGGCTGGCGCCGTGCCGGTGCATCATGTGGTTCAGGTGCGTGGCCACCACCGTGCTGGCGTCGACCACGGTATAGCCGGCCACCTGCGCGGCATCGCGCTGGCCGCTGTCGATCCACAGCGCCGGCAGGCCGAACGCCGGGTCGGTCGTGGCCGTGCCCTGGATCTGGCCGGTCACGCCGCCCGGGTCGATGGCCAGCCATTGGCCGGGCATCGCCATGCCGCGGCCGATTTCCACGCCGGACAGCAGGATGCGATAGTCGTTGGGCTTGAGTTCGAGATTGTCGCGGATGTGCACCACGGGCGGCAGGAAGCCGACGTCCTGGGCGAATTTCTTGCGCAGGCTGCGGATGCGGTGCAGCAGTTCGCCGTTCTGCGCGTGGTCCACCAGCGGGATCAGGCGATAGCCGACCTCCAGCCCGAGCGGGTCCACCATCGATACATCTTCCCAGCTCGCTTCGGCGGCCGCCGCCTGGGCCTGCGCGGCGGCCTGCGAAGGCTGCTGGCGGGCGCCGCGCGCCGCCTCGCGGGCCCGCCGCTGCAGCGCCCAGCCGGTCCCCGCCAGGATCGCCGCCAGGGTCAGGAAAGCCACATGGGGCATGTTGGGAATCAGGCCCATGACGCCGATGATGGCGGCCGTCAGGTACAGCACGCTGGGGTTGGAGAACAGCTGCGCCAGGATCTGCTGGCCGACGTCCTGGTCGGTGGCCACGCGCGACACCACCACGCCGGCGGCGGTCGAGATCACCAGCGCCGGGATCTGCGCCACCAGGCCGTCGCCGATGGTCAACAGCGTATAGGTGCGGGCCGCGTCGCCCATGGACATGTCGTGCTGCGCCATGCCCACCACCAGCCCGCCCAGCACGTTGATGATCATGATGAGCAGGCCGGCAATGGCGTCGCCGCGCACGAACTTGCTGGCGCCGTCCATCGAGCCGAAGAAGTCCGATTCCTGGGCGACCTCGGCGCGTCGCCGGCGGGCCTCTTCCTCGCCGATCAGGCCGGCATTGAGGTCGGCATCGATGGCCATCTGCTTGCCCGGCATCGCGTCGAGCGTGAAGCGCGCGCCCACCTCGGCGATGCGCCCGGCGCCCTTGGTGATGACGATGAAATTGATAATGGTGAGGATCACAAACAGAATGATCCCCACGGCGAAATTGCCGCCCACCAGGAAGTGGCCGAACGCCTCGATCACCTTGCCGGCCGCGTCCGGGCCGGTATGGCCATGCAGCAGCACCACGCGGGTCGAAGCCACGTTCAGCGACAGGCGCAGCAGCGTGGCGAACAGCAGCACGGCGGGGAATGCCGCGAAATCGAGCGGCCGGCGCGTGAACATCGCCACCAGCAGGATCATCACCGACAGGGCGATATTGAAGGTGAACAGCAGGTCCAGCAGGAAGGTGGGCAATGGCAGCACCATCATGCCCAGCACCAGGACGATCAGTACCGGCCCCGCCAGCAGGCGGGCGTTGGCCGCGCCCTGGGTCTTCAAAGCGTATAGCAATTGGCTCATGCGTCAGGTTCCTTGGGGGTCCAGTTCCGCGGGCACCGCCAGCGCGACCGGCGCCGGCGGCTCGGCGCCCCATCCGGCGCGCCAGCTGCGCAACTGGAAGACCCAGGCCAGCACCTCGGCCACGGCGGTGTACAGCGCCGCGGGAATCTCCTGGCCCAGTTCGACATGCCGATACAGCGCGCGCGCCAGCGGCGGCGCTTCCAGCAGGGGCACGCGATGCTCGGCGGCCAGCGCGCGGATCCGGGCGGCCACCAGGCCCGCGCCCTTGGCCACCACGCGCGGCGCGGCCTGGCCCTCGGCGTAGCGCAGCGCCACCGCATAGTGCGTGGGGTTGGTCACCACCACATCGGCGCGCGGCACCTCGGTCATCATGCGGCGCCGCGCCATGGCGCGCTGCTGCTGGCGGATGCGCGCCTTGATGTGCGGATCGCCCTCGCTTTCCTTGTGTTCCTGGCGCACGTCCTCCTTGGACATGCGCAGCTTCTTCAGGTGGCTCCAGATCTGCCACGGCACGTCCAGCATGACGATGACGGCCAGCGACGCCACGATCAGCGCGCAGCACAGCGCCACCAGCGTCAGGGCCCGTACCAGCGCCTCGGTCGGCGCCGCATGCATCAGGGCCAGCATGTCGTCCTGGTGCGTGGCCAGAACGGCCGCCGCGACGCCGCCCACCAGCAGCGCCTTGGCGATCGCCTTGAAGAGTTCCACCGCCGTTTGCGCCGACACCATGCGCTTGAGGCCGGCCAGCGGGCTGAGCTTGGAGAGATCCGGCAGCAGCGGCTTGGACGAGAACACGAAACCGCCCAGCAGCACGCTGGCGAGCACCGCCACTGCCAGCAGGACGCCGAAGACCGGCAGCACCACCCACAGCGCCTGGCCGGCGCCGTCGACCGCCTGCGCCACCATGGCGCCGGTATCGCGGCCGACCCGCGCATCGAATCCCAGCCCGGCGCGCAGCACGCCGGCCAGGCCGCGATACAGCAGCGAGCCGCTCAGCCACAGACCGCCGACGCCGGCGGCCAGCAACATGAAAGTGCCCAGCTCGCGCGAGCGCGCGATCTGCCCCTCCTCGCGCGCCTTTTCCAGGCGCCGGGGAGAGGCGGCTTCGGTTTTTTCCAGATCGCTTTCGTCGGCCATGCTCGGGGTGTCGTCCGCCGCCCGCGCGTGTCGCGATACGGGCGGCCCGGCGAGATTCTAGGGGCGCGGCCGGCCGGGCGATCACCCAAGAAACAGGGGGAAAGCGGCGCTATTCGCCGGCCCCGGCGCCGTCGGCGTCCGGAAGGCCGTACAGGCGCAGGCCAACGGCCCTAGAACCCCAGGCTGGCCAGCAGGTCGTCGACCTGGTCCTGGCTGGTCACCACGTCGGGCTTGCCGGCCGGGCTGACCTGGGGCCCGTTGAGCAGCGTCTGGGCCTCGTCGCGGCGCTCCTGCGGCACGTTGTCGAGCAGCACTTGTAGCAGTTCCCGCTCGATCGCGCCGACCACGTCCATCATCCGCATGATGACCTGGCCGGTCAGGTCCTGGAAATCCTGGGCCATGACGATTTCCATCAGCTTGGCCTGCGTCTGCTGGGTCTGCGCCGGGACGTCGGCCAGGAAGGCGCGCGTATCCGCGACCAGCGCCCGGGCTTCGGGCAGTTCGAGCGGCTGGTCGAACCATTGCTGCCAGCGCGCGTCCAGCGCGCGGGCCGAGCGGGCCAGCCCGTCCTGGAGCGGGCCGGCCGCCTCGGTGGCGTTCAGCACCCGGTTGGCCGCCTGCTCGGTCATCTGCGCCACGTAGCGCAGCCGGTCGCGGGCGTCGGGAATGGCCTGCGCCGCGTCCTTGATGGCCTGGTCCAGCCCGAGCTCGCGCATGCTGTCGCGCAGCATGCGCGTCAACGAGGCAATGCGATGGATCAGGTCAGAGGGGTCGGCGCCGCCGCCGGTATCCGTTGCGCTCATGCTGCCCTCACCCGGCGATTTTCTCGAAGATCTTGGTCAGCTTCTCTTCCAGCGTCGCGGCGGTGAAGGGCTTGACCACATAGCCGTTGGCGCCGGCCTGGGCCGCCGCCACGATGTTCTCTTTCTTGGCCTCGGCCGTCACCATCAGCACCGGCAGCGACTTCAGCGCCTCGTCCGCGCGGATCTGCTTGAGCATCTCCAGCCCGTCCAGATTGGGCATGTTCCAGTCCGACACGACGAAGTGAAAACCACCGTTGCGCAGCTTCTCCAGGCCGATGACGCCGTCCTCGGCCTCGTCGACGTTCTCGAAGCCCAGTTCTTTGAGCAGGTTGCGGATGATGCGCCGCATTGTGGGGAAATCATCCACCACCAGAATCTTCATACCCTTGTCTGTCATCTCAACTCCAGGAAATAATCTTGGTCGCCCGCGGCCGATGTCGTCCGGGTCTCAAACACGGTTGGCGCGGTCGCCCAGGCGCGCCAGGATGCGTTCGCTCATGCCGGCCAGCGGCACAATCTCCGCCGCGGCGCCGACGGCGATGGCCTCGCGCGGCATGCCGAACACCACGCAGCTGGCCTCGTCCTGAGCCAGCGTATGGGCCCCGGCCTGGCGCATGGCCAGCAGGCCCGCGGCGCCGTCCTTGCCCATGCCGGTCAGGATCACGCCGATGGCGTTGGCGCCGGCGGCCTCGGCGGCGGAGCGGAACAGCACATCCACCGAGGGCCGGTGCCGGTTGACCGGCTCGCTGGCCTCCAGCTCGATGATGTAGTTGGCGCCGCTGCGTCCCAGCTTCATGTGAGTCTCGCCGCCGGGCGCCAGGTAGACATGGCCCGGCAGGACCCGCTCGCCGTGCGACGCCTCGCGCACGGTCACGGCGCACAATGCGTCCAGCCGCTGGGCAAACGACCGGGTGAAGCCGGCGGGCATGTGCTGGGTGACCAGGATCGCGGGGCTGTCGGGCGGCAGCGGGTACAGCACCTCGCGGATCGCCTCGGTGCCGCCCGTCGAAGCGCCGACGATCACCAGCTTTTCCGAACTGGCGAACGGCCGCTGCAGGCGCTGCGGCGGCGCGGGCGCGACGGCGGCCGACGGCCGCAGGCGCGCCCGCGCGGCGGCCCGGATCTTGTCGGCGATCAGTTCGGCATACTCGAGCAGGCCGTCGCGGATGCCCAGCTTGGGCTTGGTCACGAAATCGATGGCGCCCAATTCGAGCGCCCGCAGCGTGGTCTCGCCGCCGCGTTCAGTCAGCGAGGACACCATCACCACCGGCATGGGGCGCAGCCGCATCAGCTTCTCGAGGAAATCCAGCCCGTCCATGCGGGGCATTTCCACGTCCAGCGTCAGCACGTCGGGGTTGTGCTGCTTGATCAGCTCGCGCGCCACCAGGGGATCGGGCGCCACCGCGACCACCTCCATGTCCGCGTGGCTGTTGATGATCTCCGTCATCAGCCCGCGCACCAGCGCCGAATCGTCGACGCACAGGACTCGTATCTTGCGCATATGCACCGCCTAGGCGAGACACTCGTAGACGGTCTGCCCGCGCAGGCGGAAATCCCGGCTGATGTAGGTGAAATTCTCGGAATGCCCGGCGAACAGCAAGCCGCCCTGCTTCAGCAGCGGCACGAAGCGCTTTAGGATTCCCGCCTGGGTGGGTTTGTCGAAGTAAATCATCACGTTACGGCAAAAAATCGCGTCAAACCGGCCGCTGATCGGCCAGACCGGCGCCAGCAGGTTCAGCGGTTCGAACCGCACCATCTCCGCCAGTTCCGGCCGCACCCGCACCTGGCCGGCGTGCGCGCCGCGTCCGCGCAGGAAGAAGCGCTTGAGCCGCTGCGGGTCCATGCGGGCGACGCGCTCTTCGGCGTAGATGCCGGCGCGCGCCCGTTCCAGCATCTGGGTGTCGATGTCGGTTGCCAGCACCGACGCCGAGGCGCCCCGCGATCCCAGGGTCTCGGCCAGCGTCATGGCGATGGAGTATGGCTCTTCCCCGCTGGAGGCCGCGCAGCACCAGACCGCCACCGGGCCGGGGCGCGCGCGCACCAGGTCGGCCAGCACCGGGAAATGATGCGCCTCGCGGAAGAAGGCGGTCAGGTTGGTCGTCAGGGCATTGACGAAGTCCTGCCATTCCGGCGCGGCCGGCTGGCTTTCCAGGTGATCCAGATACCCGCCGAAGTCGTGGCGTCCCAGCGCGCGCAGCCGGCGGGCGAGCCGGCTATAGACCATCTCGCGCTTGTGCTCGCCCAGCGAAATGCCGGCGCGCGCGTGGATCATGCGGCGCACCCGGGCAAAATCGGCCTCGCGGAACTCGAACTGCCGCTCGGCCGCGATCGAAGCGCCGGTGCTGGATGTCGCCACGGCCGCCCTATTGCTGCAAGGCCAGCGCGCCCGCGTCCGGGACGTCCTGGCCGGCGGCCGCGCCCACGCGAGGAGGTTGCTGGCCGGCCAGTTGCCGCGCCGGCACCTCGATGACCTCGCCGGCATTGATCTTGAACACCGACACCGCCTCGGCCAGGCGCTGCGCCTGCTCCTGCAGCGACCCCGCCGCAGCCGCCGCCTCTT
>Ga0180223_1001151_pt1 | contig 22115 bp, 15 predicted proteins | sample eDN5th30CKraftOP_FD_151337 | JGI IMG/M metagenome (GOLD analysis project Ga0180223, IMG submission 151337) | Enriched Organic Plus compost microbial communities from Emeryville, California, USA - eDNA 5th pass 30_C Kraft OP (version 2) (version 2) ... | reverse complement strand
GGATTCGCAGGACGGGCAGTCCGGCGATGACGACGCCAGGGATTGGAACGGACCGGAGCCCGGGGAGCCGGAGCGGGACTTCCAGGGCGAGGCGCCGGATCAGCGGGAATTTCTGGACCGGTCTCCCCAGGAAGAGGCGCCCCGGGACACCCCCTCCCCCCGGGAGGAGGAGCGCGAACAGGACGACTGGCGCCCGCCCACGTCGCCTGAACATCCCGACGCACGACCCGGCGATGAGGGCGACCAGGGACAGGGACAAGGGCAGCAGCAGCAGCAGGAGCAGCCCCCCCCGGACGCGCCCGACGGCGCCGACAACGAAGACATGCAGCAGACCCGGCGCATGGACCGGTCGCAGCAGATCATCACCCTCTATCATGAGCCGGAACCGAACCGGACGCCGCTCCCTCACGCGCCGGCGCCAGGCCAGACGAAGGCTGGCGCGCCGCCGGCGGGCGCCAGCCCTGACGTCACCGCCTCAATCAGCCGCGCGCCATCGGCCGACGCCGGGCGCGACGCGCCGGACGCCGCCGCGCCCCTTCCGGGCGAAATGCCCCGCGCCGCCGACGCCATGCGCCCCACCATCGCGCCGCCAAAAGCCGGCGATGCTGGCGCGCCCGCGCCGGGCGGGCAAACAGCGTCGCTCCCCAATGACAGCGCGGCGCAAGCCTTTCCAGAGCTTCCGCCGCCGCCTGACGTCGACGCCAACGCACTGCTGGCCGACACCATCCTTTTGCGGGCCCGCGCCCTGCTCGACGCGCCCGCCACGTTCGCGGGCAGCCGCCTCGACGCCGCCCAGCAGGCGGAATTGCGCAAGTTTTATGCGGAGCGCACCGCGCCGCTGTGGATCGGGCGCGGCCAGTGGACGGCCGCCGCCCGCGCCGTGCAGGACAAGCTGGAGCGGGCCTGGGAAGAGGGCATGGAGCCGGCGGATTACCCGGCCGCCGATCTGCCCGCTGTCGCCGCATCGCCCGATGTGCTTGCGGCCGCCGAAGTCCGCCAGTCGGTCAATGCGGTGAAATACGCCCGTGACGCGTCGGGCGGTCGCATCGACCTGCCGCGCCTGTCGCGACTGATCACCCCGAAGCTCGACCTGCCCGGCGCCGCCAGCGTACTGGGCCGCCTCGCCGACGCATCCATGCACAATGGCGACGTCGCCGCCCTGCTTGGCGATTACAATCCGAAGCACCCTGGCTATCTGGCCCTGCGCGGCAAGCTGATCGAGCTGCGCGCGGCCCGCCCGCCGGAGCCGTCCACGGCGCGGATCCCCGATGGCCCGGCGCTGCGGGTCGGCATGAGCGATCCGCGCGTCTCGCTGGTGCGCAGCCGCCTCGGCCTGACGCCCTCCGACGATGTGCTCTATGACAGCGAACTGGCGGCGGCGGTGGCCGGGTTCCAGCGCCGCAGCGGGCTGAAACCCACCGGCGTCCTGACCCGGCAGACCGTGGTGGCCATGGCGGGTGACCGCGTGCGGGTCGATCAGCTTGCCACGCAGGACGAGGCGGCCCTTATCGTCAACATGGAGCGCTGGCGCTGGCTGCCGCGCGAGCTGGGCCCCAACTACATCTTTGTGAACATTCCGGAATACCGCATGCGCGTGGTGCGCGACGGCCACCTGACGCACGAGGCGCGCGTGGTGGTTGGCAAGGCGGAAACGCCGACGCCGGTGTTCTCGGACACGATGCAATACGCCGTGGTCAATCCGTACTGGAATGTGCCGCCGTCGATCCTGAAAAAGGAATTCCTGCCGGGGCTGGCCCGCGACCCGAACTATGCGGCGCGGCGCGGCTACGAAGTGGTTCGCCGCGGCAACAGCATCCACGTGCGCCAGCCGCCGGGCGAGCGCAACGCCCTCGGCCACATCAAGTTCATGTTCCCCAACGACCACGCGGTCTATCTGCACGACACGCCCTCACGCGCCCTGTTCGGCCGCGACAGGCGCGCCTTCAGCCATGGCTGCGTGCGCGTCGACAATCCGCTGCGCTTCGCCGAACTGGTGCTCGGCCCGCAATGGCCGCAGACGCGAATCAGGAAGCTGATCGGTCGCGGCGAGCGGACGGTGCGCCTGCAGGAGCCGCTGCCGATCCATCTCGCCTATTTCACCGCGTCCGTGGATGCAGCCGGCAAGCTGCACGCCCGCGAGGATATCTATGGGCTGGACCGCCGCATGCAGGCGGCGCTCGGCCAGAGGCGCCGTTAGCCGCCAATACGGCGCGGCGCGAGCCATGCAACGGACGGGCGCCAGCCGCCCGTTCGGAAATGAGACACAGGCGCCGCGCGGGAAAATCGTTACCTGCCAGCGATTTGTCGAAAAATTCATCGCAGGCGCCCAGCTTTATGGCGGGAAACGGCGAAGCAGGCTAACCTCGCGTTAAGGCTTCTGGTCGAAAAGTCTGGCGCAGGGATACGCAATCGTGCCGGCGGCTTCCTTGCCCGGCGCGGGAACAGTCAACTGGCCCAAGGGCTGGTTATATGGCCGGCATGCGGCGCGCGCGCCCGCCGGTCATCCATCAGGGGTGAACCAGCTTGTCGTTGCCACGGCTCCATTTTCCTTTCCGTCCTGTAGCCGCGCGCGCGGCCAGCCTGTCCCGCGCCAGCGGCCTCTGGCGGCGGATCAGCGGCCTGACGGGTTCGGGCGGCTTCAGGTTGGGGCTCGGCGCCGTCGCGCTGGCGGGCGCCACGCTCACCGGCGCCTCGGAAACCCAGAACGCCATCGCCAATGGCGACACCCGCACCCTCAACCTGTATTACGCCCACACCAAGGAGACGATCTCCGTCACCTTCAAGCGTTTCGGCTCCTACGACCGGGCGGCGCTGAAGCAGCTGAACTGGTTCCTGCGCGACTGGCGCCGCGAGGAGCCCACGAACATGGACCCGCGCCTGTTCGACCTGGTGTGGGAAGTGCATCGCGAACTGGGCTCGCGCGAGACGATCCACGTGCTCTCCGCCTACCGCGCGCCGGCCACCAACGCCATGTTGCGGCGCCGTTCCAGCCGCGTCGCGGAGCATAGCCAGCACATGCTCGGCAAGGCGATGGACTTCTACCTGCCGGACGTGCCGGCCGCCCGCATCCGCGCCGCGGCCGTGCGCCTGCAACGCGGCGGCGTCGGCTACTATCCGTCCTCGTACAACCCGTTCGTTCACCTCGACGTGGGTTCGGTGAGGGCCTGGCCGCGCCTGTCCTATGAACAGCTGGCCAGCATCTTCCCTGACGGCAAGACGGTGCACATTCCGGCGAACGGCCGGCCGATGGCGCGCTATGAGCAGGCGAAAGCCGAGATTCTCGCCCGGGGCGGTTCGGTGGCCGGGGCCACCGCCTACGCCGCGCAGGAGAACGCGCCGAAGAAGAGCTTCTGGGCCAGACTGTTTGGCGGCGGCGCCGATGAGGGCGAGGACGTCGCCGAACAGAAGGCAATCGCGGCCGCGCCGCCTTACAAGCCGCGCACGGCGAAGGAAGCGGCCGCCACCGCCCAGCAGGTGGCCTGGGCCGAAGGCAACCAGACGACGGGCGACGCCGGCCTGCTCGGCTTCTTTGGCGGCGGCAAACAGCAGCAGGCCCAGCCGGTCGCCGTGGCGGCCGCGCCGCCGCCATCCGCCGACCGTCTGCCGCCGCTGGAGCCGCAATCCACCCGCATCGCCGAAATGGCCCCTGTTCCGGCCGCGCGGCCGCAGGACCCCGTCTCGCTGGCGGCCATGCGGCCTGACGACGACGGGCAGCCCGGAGCCACCCCGGAAACGGGACAGATGGGCATCGTGCCGTTGCCGCCGCGCCGCCCGGATGATCCGCAGCTCAATATGGCCACCGCCGCGCTCAGCTCCGACGCCGTGGCCGCCAACACCATTGACGCGGCCATGGCGCCGCTGCCGCCTGTCCGCCCCCATGGCCTTGGCGGCGCGTCCGGCCAGGGAGCGCCCGGGGCGACGGATATCGCCACGGATGAGGCCGCCCCTGTCGCCGTCGCAGCCGCGCCCCTGCCGCCCGCCCGCCCGGCGGACCTTGGCGGCCCATCACCCGAAGCGCGCGCCGTGGCCGCCATTACGTCCGGCCGGCGCAAGTCTGATCTGGCCGGCGACGCCCTCGCCTATGCCGCCTCGCCTGAAACGACCTCGGCCCTCTCGCCCCTGCCGCCCATGCGGCCCATGGAGCTGCGCGGCGCCGCCGTCGCTCCGAAAGCTGAACGGAAACAACCGGCGGCCCGAAGCGCCCCGACCACGCAGCCCCGCCGCCAACCCGAAACCGCCAGCGCCCCGGCGCACAAGAAGGAAAAAACCGCTGGCGGCCTGCCCGATCGCATCGCCAACGCCTATTCCGACGCCACGTTCTCCAGCGAGGCGGAGAAGGATGACACCGGCGCCGCGTTCGCCCGCGCCTTGCTGGCGCGCCGCAAGGTCGACTGACGCCTGCCTGGCCCCGGAGGGCCGCGCCGGCCACCGGCGCGGCGATGCGGCGGCCCCCGCGCCATGCCTCCCAAGGCGGAGTAATGTCCGGGCAAGGCCAAACCAGGCTGGCCCGCCATTCCCTCGCGAGGAACCCCGCCCCTCCTAGGAAAAACCCTGGCTGGCAAGAAAAAACCCTGGCTGGCCAGCCAGGGTTTTTTGTCATTCGCATCAGGGGCGCCGGCCGCGCGCGTCATCCAGGATGCGTCATCCAGGATGATGGCGCGCGGCGCCCGTTTGGCGGGAGGGCCTTGCGCGACAGGTCGCCCGCGAGCCGCCCTGGCTCACGCCATGCCGAGCGCCTGGAGGTACAGTTCGAGGATCGCCTCCTCTTCCTGGCGCTCAGCCTGATCCTTCTTGCGAATGCGGAGGATCTGGCGGACCGCCTTGGCGTCGAAGCCGCGTCCCTTCAATTCGGCGAACACTTCCTTGATATCGCCGGCGATGCCCGCCTTCTCCTCCTCAAGGCGCTCAAGGCGCTCAATGAACTGCTTCAGCTCGTCTGCGGCGACGCCGGAGTCGGCGACGTCAGCCATGCCAGGATTGCTCATGGGTATCCGGTTTCCTTGTCTGCATGACGGCGCGTCCGGCGCGCGGGCTCGCGGGCCTGACGCCAGAAGCGCCCTCGGGCCGGGCGCGCGCCCGGCCGGGGATGACGCGGTTATATACTGCGCCAAATAAATCAAATCCGTTAATCGCGGCGCCCCCGAAATGGCCAGTTCCAGGGTGGCGGACCGCCTTCCCGTCAATGGCAAAGCCGGCGCCGTCGTGGCGTTGCAGCGGCGCAACTTCAGTCTGGCCGCGCAGCCCCCTGAAAGGCATGATGACAGCAGGCGATTCGTCCCGCCGGCGCCAGACGTCCGTTTCCCCGGGCGCGCGCCCGGCGCCACATATTCGCCGCCGCCCGGGCGCAGTTTGCGCTTTGCCCTGGAGCGTTTCCCGGCAGGGGCGCCCGCCGCCCTGCCGCCGGAAAGCGCGTGAAGTCAGAGAGAATAGAGGAAAAGCTCTGTCCGGTCAGACGGAATTTTTCTCTCCCCGCGGAGTTCCCGCTCCGGTTGTCATGTCGCCGTCCCTTTTCCCTGTCAGGTTCAGCGTGGAGCTGTTTGCAATGTCGTCGCCAGGTTTTCCGGCAAAAGCCATTCGCGCGGGCGTCCGCATGGCGCTGTGTCTGGCTATGGCTGGCGGCGCGCTGACGCTGGCCTCCGGGGCCGCGCGGGCCGATCTGCGCATGTGCAACATGACGGGCAGCCGCATCGGCGTGGCGCTGGGCTATCGCGACGCCCAGGGGTGGATCACCGAAGGGTGGTGGAATCTCGGGGCGAAAGGTTGTGAAACCCTGCTGCGCGGAGCGCTCGCCGCCCGCTTCTATTATATATATGCGGTTGATTACGACCGCGGCGGCGAATGGTCCGGCAAGGCCTTCATGTGCACCCGCGACCGCGAGTTCTCCATTCGCGGCGTCGAGAATTGCCTGGCGCGGGGATACGACCGCAATGGCTTCTTTGAGGTGGACACCGGAGAGCAGAAAAGCTGGACCATCCAGCTGACCGACACGCCAAGGACGCCGGAGAATTCCAGATGAGACGTATGCGACGGGTCAAGGTTGTCGCCACATTAGGCCCGGCTTCTTCCACCGCTGACAGGATCGAGGCGCTGTTCCGCGCCGGCGCGGACCTGTTCCGCATCAATATGAGCCACACCTCCCGCGACGCCCTGCGCGAGCGCGTCAGCGACATTCGCGCCGTGGAAGCCCGCGTTGGCCGGCCGATCGGCATTCTCGCCGACTTGCAGGGGCCAAAGCTGCGCCTCGGCGTCTTCGCCGGCGACAGGGTGACCCTCGACCGGGGCGCGAGCTTCACCCTCGACAACAGCGACGCCCCGGGCAACGTTGACCGGGTCAGGCTGCCCCACCCGGAGATTCTCGACGCCCTTGACGTCGGCCACCGCATCCTCGTCGATGACGGCAAGGTCGAGCTGGTGGTGACGGGCGTGAAGCGCACGAAGCAGAAGGTCGCCGTCGCCACCACCGTTGTCGTTCCGGGCGCCGTGTCCAACCGCAAGGGCGTCAGCCTGCCGGACACTACCATTCCGGTGTCGGCCCTCACCGACAAGGACCGTTCAGACCTCGACGCGGCGCTGGAATGCGGCGTCGACTGGATCGCCGTGTCGTTCGTCCAGCGTCCCGAGGACGTGGCCGACGTCAAGAAGACCGCGCGCGGCCGCGCCCTGGTGATGGCCAAGATCGAGAAGCCCCAGGCGGTGACCCGTCTCGACGAGATTTTCGAACTCGCGGACGGCGTCATGGTGGCGCGCGGCGATCTGGGCGTGGAAATGCCGCTGGAGCAGGTGCCCGGCATCCAGAAGCAGATCACCCGCATGGGCCGCCGCCTCGGCAAGCCGGTGGTGGTCGCCACGCAGATGCTGGAATCGATGATCAGCTCGCCGGTGCCGACCCGCGCCGAGGTGTCGGACGTGGCGACCGCCGTGTTCGAGGGGGCCGACGCGGTGATGCTGTCGGCGGAGAGCGCCGCCGGCCAGTTCCCGGTCGAGGCGGTCGCCACCATGAACCGCATCGGCGAGCAGGTGGAGAGCGATCCCAACTTCCGCACCATCATCACGGCGCAGCGCACCCAGCCGGAATCCACCGGCGCCGACGCCATCGCCGCCGCCGCCCGCACCATTTCCGAAACGGTCGACATCCGCACCATTGTGGCGTGGACCGCCTCCGGCGCCACCGGCCTGCGCATCGCCCGCGAGCGGCCGCAAACGCCGATGATCGCCCTGACCCCGCGCGAAACCACCGCCCGCCGCCTGGCGGTGGCGTGGGGCGTGCACGCGGTGGTGACGGAGGACGCCCATGACGTGGACGACATGACCGGCCGCGCCTGCGCCCTCGCCTGCTCGGAAGGCTTCGCCGCCCCGGCGGACCGGGTGCTGATCGTCGCCGGCGTGCCCTTCGGCTCCCCCGGCGCCACCAACATGTTGCGCATGGCCTTCATCGGCTCCACCGGCAAGGGCGCGGCCTGACGCCGCCCCCCTTGGGCTTTTGCCGGGTCTGCTGAGGGGGCTGGCGCTCCCTGACGGCGCAAACCATGCCCCGTGGGGGCAGGCTGTTGCTGATGTGAGCCTTCTGATGTGAGCCCTGCAGGTCGCGGGCGCACCAGCGTGCGCAATCTGACGCCAGGCAGGCGCATGAAATGGCCGGGCCTTGCGCGCCCGGGCATGCCCCCTGCAATCCGTTCACATGCGCGCTCCGGGAGCGACCAGCTACAGGTCGCGCCCGTCCACGTCGGGAGCCAGCCGGTCGACGCGTTGCTTCAGCTCCGGCTGGAACGGGTTCAGCGCCAGTGACCGGCGCCACGCCTTCAGGGCGTTGCGGCTGTCGTCATTGCGGCTGAAAATCACGCCGAGGGCGGCCAGGGCCTGATAGTGGCGCGGCTCCAGCGTCAGGGCCCGCTTCAGGTCGACAGCGGCGCGCTGGTCGTCGCCCAGCAGGGTGAACAGCGTGGCGCGGCGGTTCCAGGCCTCGGCCCAGCCGGGGCGCAGCACGATCACCCGGTCCAGCAACTCCACCGCCAGCGCCTGGTCGCCGCCCAGGGTCGCCGCCACGGCCCGCCGCATCAACAGGTCGGCCGTCGGGCTGCCCGAGCGCAGCCACTGCTCCTCGATCCGGCGCGCGACGCCCTCGCCCTCCTCCTCGTCGGTAATCTTGCCGAGGCGTTCGAACAGGCGATCGACCGGGTCGCCGCCAGGCTGCGGCGCAGCCTTCTCCTCCTTCACGCCCGCGCCTTCCCCAGCCGTCTGCGAGGCTGGCGCCGCAGACGCCGGAGCAACGCCAGCCAGCAGCACACAGGCCAGCATGATGGAAAACGCGGAGACGTGGGATCGCAAGGTCATGCGCCCATAGTACGCCAGCGCCCCGAACCCGTTCAAGCAACGCGGCCTGCGCCAGCCCGACTGCGACGCCCGGAAAACCTGATCCGCGCCGCAACAAAAAACGCCCGCGCGAAGCGCGGGCGTTCTGAAAGCGTATCTGGCGCGCCGGCCTGACCTCTGGGAGGCTTGCCGGTGGCGGCCAATCAGCCCTGGCGGGCCTTGTAGCGCTTCTGGGTCTTGTTGATGATGAAGACGCGGCCCTTGCGACGCACGAGCTGGTTGTCGCGATGGCGGCCGAGCAGAGCCTTCAGAGAATTGCGGACCTTCATGTTCCGGTTCCTGTATGGCGCGACGCAACCGCCTCGCCGGTTGGCGCATCTCACAGAAAGCGCCTTGCGTCGCGAACCATGAAACACGTCTGTCTGGGTTCAAAGCCCCGCCGGCCGGTTGCGGCCTCACAGTGCTTTAATGAAATGGTGGGCGCGACAGGGATTGAACCTGTGACCCCTACGATGTCAACGTAGTGCTCTCCCGCTGAGCTACGCGCCCATCTCCGCCGCTGTCTGCCCCAAAACCGGGGCAATGACAAGTCATCCGGAAAGGAATTTTTATCACCAGCGTGTGGTTCGCCTTCCGGCGCCCCGCCTGCTGGAGCCTTGCAGAGCCGGGCGCTCAGCAAGTGAGTGGGCTAATAGCCCCTCCCCTGACCGCTGGCAACACCCCCCTGTGTTGATAACTTCACATCACCCGGGAAAACTTCACGGCTGGGGAAAAAATCACGCCGCCAGCATTTTCTCCACCTCGGCCACCAGATCGCGCAGGTGGAACGGCTTGGAGAGCACCCGGGCGTCGCGCGGCGCCTGCGAGTCCGCGTTCAGCGCCACGGCGGCGAAACCGGTGATGAACATGACCTTGAGATCCGGATCGAGCTCCGTGGCGCGACGCGCCAGCTCGATGCCGTCCATCTCGGGCATGACGATATCCGTCAGCAACAGTTCGAACGGCTCCTCGCGCAGCCGGTTGTATGCTGAAAGACCGTTGTCGAACGACGCAACTTCATAGCCGGCGTTTTCCAGCGCCTTGACCAGGAAGCGACGCATGTCGTTGTCGTCTTCAGCCAGCAGGATCTTGTTCATCATCGGGATCACATGTCGCCCATTGTCTCGCTACAGTTTTTAACCACGTCGCCGTAAAGAAGCGGTGAATTTTCGCCCCCGGCGCAAAAACGCCTTCCGAACCCCGACCCGAAGCCCAAAAAGACGCCAGCCCCACAAGGCGATGGCGGCCGTGATCCGGCGGCTGCGCTCTGGACAAGCCGCCGCGACTGCAGTCCACTATAGCCTTGGTCGCCGTTACGGAACGACGGCGCGCCGACGACGGCGCAGGAAGGCGCTCCGAACCGGCCGTTGGCCCCAGCTCCGGTTGAGCCATTGTCCGTGTTCACGCCGTTTTTCGGCCCGACCACCGCAGGACCTGATGCATGCCCCTTGCAACGGAGCCCGTATTCGATCCCCCGTTCGTGGTCACCGAACCCATGCTGCAGGTGGCCCCCGTGGTGTTCAACGCGCCGCATTCGGGCAGAGACTATCCGCCGGAGTTCGTCGCCGCCAGCCAGCTTGACGCGCTGGAGCTGCGCCGCTCGGAAGACGCTTTCGTCGATCTGCTCACGGCGCCGGCGGTTTCACTGGGCGCGCCGCTGCTGCACGCCTGCTTCCCCCGCGCCTTTCTTGACCTGAACCGCGAGCCCTGGGAGCTGGACCCGGAAATGTTCAGCGCCCCGTTGCCGGCGTGGGCCAACACCCGCTCGCCCCGCGTCGCCGGCGGTCTCGGCACGATCCCCAGGGTGGTCGCGGAGGGCCGCCCCATCTGGCGTGAGCGCCTGCCGCCGGAAGCCGCCCTGCACCGCATCGACACCCTCTACAAACCGTATCACCGGGCCCTGCGGCGGCTGCTCTCCCGCACCCAGCGGCAGTTCGGCGTCGCCGTGCTGGTGGACTGTCATTCCATGCCGTCCACCAGCACGCCGCGCCGTCTCGGCGGCACGCCGGACATCGTGCTGGGCGACCGCTATGGGTCGAGCTGCGCTCCGGCGATCATGGATTCCCTGGAACAGGGTTTCGTTGACGCCGGCTATCGCGTCACCCGCAACGCGCCCTATGCCGGCGGCTTCATCACCGAACACTACGGCGCGCCGCTGGCCGGCCGCCACGCGGTGCAGATCGAGATCAACCGGTCGCTCTACATGGATGAACAGCGGATCGAGCCCGGGCCCGGCTGGGCCGCGTTCAGCCGCAACCTGCTGGGCGTGTTCGCCGGCTTTCTGCCCATGCTCACCGCAAGCCTGCCAACGCAGCGACTTGCGGCCGAGTAGGGCTTCCGACATCGCAATTTTCTCACCGCTGTGGCATGAATGGGCGACGCGGGGGCAGACGCCGGGGCATGGGACCGGGCGTGGATTCCCGCGCCATGCGACCCGGCCCCGCGTCACGCCCGGGGCGCGCGGCCGCGCCAACGCCGGTGGAGAGAGACAGCATCGTGACGGCCATTGATTTCGCCGCGTTCGTGAACGACCTCGCCGATCTGTCGGCCCGCACCATCGCGCCGTTCTTCCGCTCGGCCATGACCATGGAGAACAAGGCCGGCCAGGGCGCCTTCGATCCGGTGACCGAAGCCGATCGCGCCGCCGAAGCGGCGATGCGCGCCCGCATCCGCCAGACATTTCCGGCCCATGGCGTCGAGGGCGAGGAATACGGCGATGAACGCGCCTCCTCCGAATACGTCTGGGTGCTCGACCCCATCGACGGCACCGCCGCCTTCATCAGCGGCCTGCCGCTGTGGGGCACGCTGATCGGCCTCAAGCGCAATGGCGCGCCGGTTTACGGCATGATGTGCCAGCCGTTCATCGGCGAGAAATTTTACGGCGACTGCGGCCAGAGCCGTTACCAGCGCGGCGCGGAGACCCGCGTCATCCGCACCCGCCGCTGCGCCTCGCTGGCCGAGGCCACCCTGTCCTCGACCTCGCCGCACCTGTTCAGTGAAGCCGAGGCCGGCGCCTTCGACCAGGTGCGCCGCGCCGCGCGCCTCACCCGTTACGGCGCCGACTGCTACGCCTATTGCCTGCTGGCGGCCGGCCATATCGATCTGGTCATTGAAGCTGGGCTGAAGCCGTGCGACATCGCGCCGCTGATTCCCATCATTCAGGGCGCGGGCGGCGTCGTCACCACCTGGGACGGCCAGCCGGCCACCCATGGCGGGCGCATCATCGCCGCCGGCGATCCCACCATCCACGCCGCGGCCATGCGGCTGCTGGCCGGCGCCGCCTGATTCCGGCCGCCGCCCGCCAGGAAAAACCTTCAACCAGGAAATCAGGGGGAAACGACCCGTGAGCAACGGCTGCCTTTTCTGCGCCATCACCGCCGGAACCATCCCGGCGCAGATCGTCTGCGAAAGCGAAAACCTTGTCGCCTTCCTCGACATCCAGCCGGTGCGCGAGGGCCACACGCTGATCGTTCCGCGCCGGCACTACCCCTTCTTCGACGACATGCCGCCGGAGCTGGCGGCGGAGGTCGTGGCCATGGGGCAGAAAATCGCCCGGGCGCAGAAGGCGCTGTATGGGGTGGCCCGCGCCGGCTTCCTGTTCACCGGCGTCGACGTGCCGCACGTCCACGCCCATGTCGTGCCGATGCACGAAACCACCGACCTGACCTCGCGGCGCTACATCGCCGAGGAAAAGCTGACATTCCGCCCCACGCCGCGCGCGACGCCCGAGGAGCTGCGCGCCGCCGGCGAAAAGCTGAGGGCCGTGCTCAATCCGGCCTGATCCTGGTTGCGGCGGTATTGGTTCACGGGCGGCATTGGCCCATGCGCGGCGGCCGCAAAACGCCGCCGCTCAAACCTTGCCGCCGCGCAGGGGTTGCGGCGCGAATTCGGCGGCGCTGCCAGGAATAAAGGCGTCGAACGCGGCGAAGAAGGCGGCGCGGATATCATCGCGCTCCATCAGGATTTCGTGCCGCGCCTCCGGCAACACGATGGCCCGGCCGGTTTTCAGTCGCAGCGCCAGCCGCTCGATCGCCGGCGTGGACACGATGCGATCGGTCCCGGCGGCGACAATCAGCACCGGCGTGGCGATGGTGCGCGTAAACGCCGGCTCCGCCATGCCGGCAATGCAGCGAAAAGCGGCGCTCAGCCAGCCCACGGTGGGATCGCCGACGCCGATGTCCAGGCCGACCTCCCGCGCCGCCGCAAGCAGGGCGGCGTTGCGGGCATAGCGGCCGGCGTCCCCTGTCAGCGGGTTGCCTTCAAACGGTTTCACGGAAATCGACTGGGCGCCGCCGCCGGGAATCCAGGAGCGCGCCAGCCCGGCCATGTTCAGGGCGCGGGCCAGGCCCCGGGCGGCGCCCGGCGCCATGGGCAGGGCGATATCGACCATCGGCGCCGTCAGCGCCACCCGGGCGAACCGGGTGAAGCCATGCGCCAGCGCCTGCAACAGGATGGCGCCGCCCATGGAATGGGCCAGACCAAACAGCGGACGCGGCCAGTAATCCGGAACCGCCTGGGCGATCACCGCCTCCAGGTCGTTCCGGTACAGCCGGAAATCGGCGATGTGCCCCTTCGACCGGTTGGGCAGGTCGCGGTCCGACAACCCCTGCCCGCGCCAGTCGAACGTCACCACGGCGAAGCCGCGCTGCAACAGGTCTTCGACAGTCTCGGCGTATTTCTCGATAAACTCGGCCCGCCCCTGCATCAGGCAGATCGTGCCCTGGGGGGCCGGCATGCGCCGCGGATCAAGGCGGGCCGGCCAGCGGACCGCGCGCAAGGTCTTGCCGTCGGCGGTGGCGACGGCAAGCGCCTCGTAGCCGGCAGGCAGGCGGTAATCCGCGGTTTCAGCGAAACGCCATCCTTCAGTCGCCATGAAAACATCGCCCCATGAAAACATCGCCCTGGCGCAACCAGACTGGCCGCGCCTCTTGAAATACCGCTGTTGCGCCCCGAACTGAAGGGAGCGCAGGCCACACTGGCTGCGTAATACCTGCCTGTCCGCGCTCAAGAGAGGCGGACTGCATGTCGCTCACAGGAGGATATGCCATGCGACACTTCGATCTTTCTCCGCTTTACCGGTCCACCGTTGGTTTCGACGGCGTGTTCAACATGCTGGACAAGCTCGCCGCTGTTGACGGCGCGTCCGGCTATCCGCCGTACAATATCGAGCGGACGGGTGAGAACGCCTACCGCATCACCGTCGCCGTCGCCGGCTTCACGACAGACGAACTGTCGCTTGAACTGAAGGAAAACACCCTGACGGTTCGCGGCGAAAAGGCCCCGCCGGCCGAAGACGCCCGCACGGAATTCCTGCATCAGGGAATCGCCGCCCGCGCCTTCGAGCGCAAGTTCCAGGTAGCCGACCATGTGCTGGTGACCGGCGCCCGGCTCGACAACGGCCTGCTCCATGTTGAACTGGTCCGCGAGATTCCGGAAGCCAAGAAGCCGCGCATGATCCCGATCACCGCCGGCGGCAGCCCGGCCCGGGACCTCAGCCCCACCCTGGAGGCCGGCGCTGAAGCGGGTGAACCGTCGCGCGCGGCGCACTGAGGCGCTTTTGACAGTCTGACCTGATCCTGCGTGTCTCAGGTTATCGGGCGTCCCGGCTTCGGGGCGCCTTTTTGCGTTTGCCTGCATGTTCGCCTCTGTCTGCACAAAACTTGTGCTGACATTCCTGGCCCCACATATCTTGTGCGTAGTCTGGAAATCTGCCAAAGTGCGTTTAGGACAGTGCTACTGTCCATTATCGGGCGCATCAGGCGCTCCCCCTGGCGAGGCAGATCGGCGAAGCTATGAACGCGGCTGAGCGAAAAAGCCTGGAAACTACCATCCGCACCGAGCGGATCGCTGACGCACGCGTGGCCTGACCGGTATCAACGGGCCCGCGAGGAGCGGGCGCAAGGCCAGAGCGACCGACCCTCGATGACTGCCGCCTGCAATGGACATGACCGAATGTCCGGCGTGGGACCAATCTGGCGCTGAGCCGCCGCTCGCCGGCGGCGCAAGAGTTTTACGTCGAGGGCCAGCACAACATGCGCGACAATCCAGGCCGTTTCGCCAGCACGAACGATAACGCCAGCCTCCCCGCGGCTGGCCATGCGCGCAGCGTCGACGCCGCCGCGGTGACGACCCGTCGCGTGACGGATCCGGGCTTCCCCGCCCCGGCCGGCCTGTACGACCCCGCCAACGAGCACGACAGTTGCGGCGTCGGCTTTGTCGCCAGCATGCACAACCACCGCTCGCACGACATCGTGCAGCATGGCCTGTCGATCCTGAAGAATCTGGAGCATCGCGGCGCTGTTGGCGCGGATCCCAAGGCCGGCGACGGCTGCGGCCTGCTGCTGCAGATGCCGCATGAGTTCTTCGCCGCCGTCTGCCCGCCCCTGGGCGTCCAGCTGCCCGCCCCTGGCGACTACGCCGTCGGTCACTTCTTCATGCCCCGCGACGCCGAGGGCAAGAAGGAGATCGAGGCGATCGTCGCCGACAAGGTCGCCGCTGAAGGCCTCGTGCTGCTCGGCTGGCGCGACGTGCCGGTCGACAACTCCGGCCTTGGCTATTCCGTGTTGCCGACCGAGCCGGACCACCGCCAGGTGTTCATCGGCCGCGGTGCCGACATCGCAGCCGGCGAGGCGGGCGTCGACGAGTTCGAGCGCCGCCTCTATCTGGTGCGCAAGGTCATCTCCAACGCCATCTATGACCGGCAGGATCCGCGCATGGCCGGCTATTACGCCGTGTGCCTGTCGTCGCGCACCCTGATCTACAAGGGCATGCTGCTCTCCAACCAGCTTGGCGAGTATTACAGCGACCTCAACGATCCGCGCATGACCTCGGCCATCGCCCTGGTGCACCAGCGCTTCGCCACCAACACCTTCCCGACCTGGTCGCTGGCCCACCCCTATCGCATGGTGGCGCACAACGGCGAGATCAACACCGTGCGCGGCAACGTCAACTGGATGGCGGCGCGTCAGGCTTCCGTGTCATCGCCCCTGTTCGGCGCGGACATCTCCAAGCTGTGGCCGATCTCCTATGAAGGCCAGTCGGACACCGCCTGCTTCGACAACGCGCTCGAATTCCTGGTGCGCGGCGGCTACTCGCTCGCCCACGCCATGATGATGCTCATTCCCGAGGCCTGGGCGGGCAATCCGCTCATGGACGACGAGCGTCGTGACTTCTACGAATACCACGCCGCCCTGATGGAGCCGTGGGACGGCCCCGCCGCCATCGCCTTCACCGACGGCCGCCAGATCGGCGCGACGCTGGACCGCAACGGCCTGCGTCCGGCCCGCTATTTCGTCACCCGCGACGGCCTCGTGGTGATGGCCTCGGAAATGGGCGTGCTCACCTTCCCGGAAGAGGACATCGTCGAGAAGTGGCGCCTGCAGCCGGGCCGCATGCTGCTCATCGACCTGGAGAAGGGCCGCATCGTCTCCGACGATGAGATCAAGAAGGAGCTGGCGACCATCCACCCTTACCGGGAGTGGCTGGAGCGCACCCAGATCGTTCTTGAGGACCTGCCGCCGGTGGAGCCGCGCGCCGCGCGCGGCGACGTCGCCCTGCTCGATCGCCAGCAGGCGTTTGGCTACACCCAGGAAGACCTGAAGCTGCTGCTCTCCCCCATGGCCGTCACCGGCCAGGAGGCTGTCGGCTCCATGGGCACCGACACGCCGATCGCGCCCCTGTCCGGCCGTCCGCGTCCGCTGTTCAACTATTTCAAGCAGAACTTCGCCCAGGTCACCAACCCGCCGATCGACCCGATCCGCGAGGAGCTGGTGATGAGCCTGGTGTCGTTCATCGGCCCGCGCCCCAACCTGCTCGACCATGAGGGCACCGCCCGCCTGAAGCGCCTTGAGGTGCGTCAGCCGGTTCTGACCAATGGCGATCTGGAGAAGATCCGCAACATTGGCGCGGTCGAAGACCAGTTCGACACCAAGACGCTCGACATCACCTACCCGGCCGACAAGGGCGCGGAGGGGATGGAAGAGGCCCTGAAGCGCCTGTGCGAGCGCGCCGAGGACGCCGTGCGCGGCCGTTACAACATCGTCGTGCTGTCCGATCGCCAGGTCGGCCCGGACCGGATTCCGATCCCGTCGCTGCTGGCCACCGCCGCCGTGCACCATCACCTGATCCGCAAGGGCCTGCGCACCTCCGTGGGCCTGGTGGTGGAGACTGGCGAAGCCCGTGAGGTGCACCATTTCGCCTGCCTCGCCGGCTATGGCGCGGAAGCGGTGAACCCGTATCTGGCGTTCGACACCATCCTCGACATGCACGCCCGGGGCGAATTCCCGGCGGAAGTCGACCGCAAGGAAGCGGTGAAGCGCTTCATCAAGTCGGTGGGCAAGGGCCTGCTCAAGGTCATGTCCAAGATGGGCATCTCGACCTACCAGTCCTATTGCGGCGCCCAGATCTTTGACGGCGTCGGCCTGTCCAGCGATTTCGTCGCGCGTTTCTTCACCGGCACCGCGACCCCGATCGAGGGCGTGGGCCTGGCCGAGGTCGCGGAGGAAACCGCCCGCCGCCACCGCGACGCCTTCGGCAACGCGCCGATCTACCTGAGCGCCCTGGATGTGGGCGGCGATTACGCCGTGCGCATGCGCGGCGAGGCGCACGCCTGGGAATCGGACACCGTGCGCGACCTGCAACACGCGGTGCGCGGCAACTCCCGCGACAAATACCGGGCCTTCGCCCAGCGCATCAACGAGCAGGGCGAGCGCCTGCTGACCATTCGCGGCCTGTTCGGCATCCGCGCCGCCGAGGACGATGGTCGCCAGCCGGTTCCGCTGGAAGAGGTGGAGGACGCCGCCAGCATCGTGCGCCGCTTCGCCACCGGCGCCATGTCCTATGGTTCGATCTCGCGTGAGGCGCACACCACCCTCGCCATCGCCATGAACCGGATCGGCGGCAAGTCGAACACCGGCGAGGGCGGCGAGGAGCCGGACCGTTTCCGCCCCATGGCCAATGGCGACTCCATGCGCTCGGCCATCAAGCAGGTGGCCTCCGGCCGCTTCGGCGTGACCACGGAATATCTGGTCAACGCCGACATGATCCAGATCAAGATGGCCCAGGGCGCCAAGCCCGGCGAGGGCGGCCAGCTCCCCGGCCACAAGGTCGACGCGGTGATCGCCCGCGTGCGTCACTCGACCCCGGGCGTCGGCCTGATTTCGCCGCCGCCGCACCACGACATCTACTCGATCGAGGACCTGGCGCAGCTCATCTACGACCTGAAGAACGTCAACCCGAAGGCTGACGTCTCGGTGAAGCTGGTGTCGGAGATCGGCGTCGGCACGGTCGCCGCCGGCGTCGCCAAGGCGCGGGCCGACCACGTCACCATTTCGGGCTTCGAGGGCGGCACCGGCGCCTCGCCGCTGACCTCGATCAAGCACGCGGGTTCGCCGTGGGAGATCGGCCTCGCTGAAACCCACCAGACCCTGGTGGCCAACAAGCTGCGCAGCCGCATCGTCGTCCAGGTCGACGGCGGCCTGCGCACCGGCCGCGACGTGGTCATTGGCGCGCTGCTCGGCGCCGATGAGTTCGGCTTCGCCACCGCGCCGCTGATCGCCGCCGGCTGCATCATGATGCGCAAGTGCCACCTCAACACCTGCCCGGTCGGCGTCGCCACCCAGGACCCGGTGCTGCGCAAGCGCTTCACTGGCCAGCCCGAGCACGTCATCAACTACTTCTTCTTCGTCGCCGAGGAAGTGCGTGAGCTGATGGCCGCCCTGGGTTACCGCACCTTCGACGAGATGGTCGGCCAGATGCACATGCTCGACCGCCGCCAGGTGGACGCGCACTGGAAGTCACGCGGGGTGGACTTCAAGAAGCTGTTCCACAAGCCGCAGGCTGACGGCCCGAAGGCCATCTATCACAACGAGTTCCAGGACCATCACCTGGAGACGGTGCTCGACCGCCGGCTGATCGCCGCCGCGGCGCCCGCCCTGGAGCGCGGCGAGCGCGTCGACATCGACATGACCACCTGCAGCGTCGACCGCTCCACCGGCGCCATGCTGTCGGGCGAGGTGGCTCAGCGCTACGGTCACGCTGGCCTGCCGGACGGGACCATCAACATCCGCCTCTCCGGCACCGCTGGCCAGGCTTTCGGCGCCTGGCTCGCCGCCGGCGTCACCCTCGACCTCACCGGCGAGGCCAACGACTACGTCGGCAAGGGCCTCTCGGGCGGCCGCATTGTCGTGCGTCCTCCGGCGCACTCGGGCATCGTTCCCGAGAAGTCGATCATCGTCGGCAACACGGTGATGTACGGCGCCATCGCGGGCGAATGTTACTTCCGCGGCGTCGCCGGCGAACGCTTCGCCGTCCGCAACTCCGGCGCCATCGCCGTGGTTGAAGGCACGGGCGACCACGGTTGCGAGTACATGACCGGCGGCGTCGTGGTGGTGATTGGCCAGACGGGCCGCAACTTCGCGGCCGGCATGTCGGGCGGCGTCGCCTATGTGCTGGACGAGGCCGGCGATTTCGCCAGCCGCTGCAACCTCTCCATGGTCGACCTCGAACCGGTCACCGAGGAAGAGGAGCTGATGGAGAAGCGCCACCAGTCCGGCGATCTGGACTTCAAGGGTCGCATCGACGTGCTGGCCAACATGTCCAGCCAGGATGCGGAGCGCCTGCGCCAGCTCATCGCCGACCATCTGCGCTACACCGGTTCGGCCCGGGCGAAACAGATCCTCGATCACTGGGCGGATTACCTGCCGAAGTTCGTCAAGGTGATGCCGGTGGAATACCGCCGCGCCCTGCAGGAGATCGAGCAGTCCCAGCGTCCCGTCGCCGCCGAATAAGGCGCACGGCCCGCCGGGCGGCCCACGGGTCGCCCGGAGCATTTTCGGGAAAACGGCTCCGCTTTCGTGAAGAAAATGCGTAAAACCAGAGACATATAGCATTTCTGCGAGCCGGGCTTCACCGGAAATGCTTTTGAGTGCGTTCCGGTTATCGTCAGGATGGCCGGGTCCCAGATCAACCAGAGGTTCGGGCGGTTCCGCGCGCCAGCGCCAGGCCGCTCCCGCAATGCGCCGCGGCTCGACGCCGCCTGGAAAAGGCAAACGCAGACGATGGGCAAGGTTACCGGCTTTCTCGAAATCGACCGCCAGGATCGCAAGTACCGGCCAGCTTCGGACCGTATCCGTCACTACAGGGAATTTGTCATTCCGCTGGGCGAGCAGGGCGTGCGTGACCAGGCGGCGCGCTGCATGGATTGCGGCATCCCGTTTTGCCACAACGGCTGCCCGGTCAATAACCAGATCCCCGACTGGAACGATCTGGTTTACAACGGCGCCTGGGACGTGGCGCTGCGCAACCTGCACTCCACCAACAATTTCCCGGAGTTCACCGGCCGCATCTGCCCGGCGCCCTGCGAGGCGTCGTGCACGCTGAACCTCACCGACAGCCCGGTGAACATCAAGACCATCGAGTGCGCCATCGTCGATCACGGCTGGGAGCACGGGCTGATCGCGCCGCAGCCGCCGCAGGCGAAAACCGGCAGGCGCGTCGCCATCATTGGCTCCGGCCCGGCCGGCATGGCCTGCGCCCAGCAACTCGCCCGCGCCGGCCACGACGTGCATCTGTATGAGAAGAACGCCCGCGCCGGCGGCCTGCTCCGCTACGGCATCCCGGACTTCAAGATGGAGAAGCATCTGATCGACCGCCGCGTCGCCCAGATGGAGGCCGAAGGCGTCACCTTCCACTACGGCGTCCACGTGGGCGTCGACGTCACGGTTGATTCGATCCTCGCCGATCACGACGCCATGGTGCTGACCGGCGGCGCCGAGCAGCCGCGCGACCTGCCGATTCCCGGCCGCGACCTCAGTGGCGTCCACTTCGCCATGGAGTTCCTGCCGCAGCAGAACCGCCGGGTTTCCGGCGAAAATACCGACCGAGTCGCGCCGATTCTGGCCACCGGCAAGCATGTGGTGGTCATCGGCGGCGGCGACACCGGCTCCGACTGCATCGGCACCTCGGTGCGCCAGGGCGCCCTGTCCGTCACCCAGCTCGAAATCATGCCGCAGCCGCCGGTGAAGGAAAACAAGCTGCTGACCTGGCCGGACTGGCCCCTGAAGCTGCGCACCTCCTCCAGCCACGAGGAAGGCTCCGAGCGCGACTTCGCCGTGTCTTCGGTGGAATTCACTGGCAAGAACGGCGCGGTGAAGGCCGTGACCTGCGTGCGCGTTGGCCCGGACTTCAAGCCAGTTCCGGGTACGGAATTCGAACTGAAGGCCGATCTGGTGCTGCTGGCCATGGGCTTCACCCAGCCGGTGCACGACGGCATGCTGACCGATCTCGGCGTCGACTTCGACCAGCGCGGCAACGTCGCCGCCAACGTGATGAGCTACAAGTCGTCGCGCGAAAAGGTGTTCACCGCCGGCGACATGCGCCGCGGCCAGTCGCTGGTGGTGTGGGCCATCCGTGAAGGCCGCCAGTGCGCCCGCTCGGTCGACGAATTCCTGATGGGCTCCAGCGAACTGCCGCGCTGACGGCGGCAGAAGAACGCCGCAAGGCAAGAGAACGCCGGACATGACAAAGGCGCGGGACAACTCCCGCGCCTTTTATTGTGCCTGCCACATTGCTTTGCCCCCGGGCAGCCCCCAGGGGCAACGCTCACCCCCCGGGCTTCGGCCAGCGAAAATCGTCGGCGCGGCCAGGCGGCGGCGCGGTTGGAACGCCTTCACGCAAGGCCTTGCGCGCCGCCGCGTCCGCCAGATCCTGCCGGCCGCCATCAAGCGGCGCCAGCTTGCCGTCCGTTTCCTGACGGACGACATTCAGCGGCAGCACGGGGCCAACCTCCGGTTTTGCGACAGGTTTTGGCGGCGTAACCGCCACGGCTGGCGCAGGCGGCTGCGGCCCGGGCAGACTGAACGGATCGACAGCGGCCGCCCCCGACGCCGCCGCCTGGCGAACCTGCAACCGGCGCGCTTCCACCACGATGAAATGCGCCAGCTTGCGCGCTCCGGCTTTCGTCAGCTCGACGCCATCGTCCTCGCGCAGGCGCGCCGTCTCGCCGGTCACGGCTGGCCCATAGACAGCAAAGCCGCCGCCATCGTCGGCGAACACCGCCCAGGCGTCGACAAAGCCGCCGCCCGTCCGGTCGGCGGCGGCGCGCAAGGCGCCGTTCAGGGCGGCGTAGCGGCCGGACTGGTCCTTGTCAGCCACCGGCGGCAGGCCAACCCAGACCACCGGCGCGCGCCGCGCCGCCATGTTGGCCGATACGCCGGCGACCAGCGCGCCCAGTTGCGTCTCCGACAGCTTTGCCCATTCTGGCGTCGCCACGACGACGAGCACCGCGCTTTTGTCCGGCCCCGCCAGGGTTGCCGGCGTGGCCGCCAACAGCCCTTCCGCGCTGGGTTCGGCTGCTTGCGCTCCCTCCCCCTCCCTGGGAACGCGCAGGCTTCTGACCCCTGCAACCGGCCGGTCGGCAAGCGCTGCCTCCAGCCCTTCGCCGAGGCGCGCGCCAGACGACGCCGGCGCCAGCAGGTAAACGAATTCGGTCTGCTCGACCGCCGGGCGCGGCGCCGCTGGGGCGGCCGGCGGCCGGCGCGCCGTCCGTCGCGGCTCCTGACGCGGCGGTCGCGCCACAGCGGGCGGGCGCGGCCGGTAACCCGGTTGGTACTGCGGGCGCTGCGGCGCGCCAAACAGCGTCTCGAAGAAGCCGCGCTGTTGCGGTTGTGGCGGCGGCGCCTGGCGATAGCGCCCGCCGGCGCGCGCCGGCGCGCGCTGCTGGCCACGGCCGCCAGGCTGGCTGAACATCGGCCGGCGCAAATCCATAT
>Ga0180223_1001149_pt1 | contig 22119 bp, 19 predicted proteins | sample eDN5th30CKraftOP_FD_151337 | JGI IMG/M metagenome (GOLD analysis project Ga0180223, IMG submission 151337) | Enriched Organic Plus compost microbial communities from Emeryville, California, USA - eDNA 5th pass 30_C Kraft OP (version 2) (version 2) ... | reverse complement strand
TGGGCGTTTGAAATGTCAAACGCATCCTAGGGCCCCATCCCCCAAAGGGCAAGGGGTCGTTCGAAAAAACCAACGAAAGTACATGCCACCCGGCGCCTCCAGGCCAGCCCCGGCCGACGGGCGGCAGGCCGATTTCGAATTAACCGGGGCCACGCCCGAACGATGGACGCAAGCCGATCAGATGCGTATGATTGCCGCCTGCCGCGCCAGCCGCGGCCATGCGCATCCGTAGCTCAGCTGGATAGAGTACTGCCCTCCGAAGGCAGGGGTCGTGGGTTCGAATCCCGCCGGATGCGCCATCCATATAAAAGGCCCAGGTGAAAACCTGGGCCTTTTTCGTTTCTCGCCGCCGCCCATGCGATCAGAACGGCCCGAGTCCAATGGGGTTCAGTGCTATGCGGGCTTCATGCCATCGCGGGTACCGGAACCGACATTGGCAAGGCTACCCTCTTCTTTCCTGCCGCAGGCAGATAGCCAAACCCACCTGAAACTACTCCTCCAGCGCCCGTAAAATTTTGTCTATCCAGATACCAATATTTCAAATAATGTTGGTTCAATTCAAAAATCTCTAGCCAGGAGCACCGAATGGAAAGCCAATTCATCGGCTATACCTTTCTGGTCGAGGCCCTGAAGCTGAAGGTCTTCCCGATCCAGCGTCCTGCGGCGATCAGGCCTGCCACCCGACAGATCGAGCAACGAAAGGACTAAACCAGTCCTAACCGACTTAACCGAACAGCGCCGCCTGCCAGTGCTTCTCACTGACGATGGCCAATGAGCAGCCATTCTCCCGCAGCTCCACCGCCTTCTTGATCTTGGTGCCATAGGTACTGTGGAGCCATTGCTCGTTCCCTATTTCGCCAACGACCAGGTAGTGGATCTTCTTGCTCACGCCGGGTGCGATCTGGCCTCCGCGCTCGATAACCAATGCCTCGCAGTCCTTGCGCGGACCGTAGGCCATGACGCCCGTGAACAGAAACAACCGCCCATTCCATACGAGCTCAGGGACGGGATGATCGAGAGGCAGTGCATTCGAAGGAACGAAAGCGTTGTCGCTCGCCTTGAGTTTGGCTGCGCTCAAGCCTGCGAAGCTGCGGAGAATTTCCAGCAGCTCCGCGGACTCGTCTGCATCCAGCACGCCATCGGAGAGCATGTCCGATAGCCGGCGATACAACAGGTTGATCACCGGATCCTCGAGGTGCACGAGGTTGGCCGAAATCCAGTTCTCCAGAAACTCAGCCTCCTGCTGGTTGATATGCCCGTCTGCAGTAATACCGGCGGCCAGGCCCACCAGAGCGTTCGCAGAGCGCCGTTCGATGCGCGCCTCATGGAAAAAGCGGCTGCCTTCGAACTCCCTATGCAGATCAACCATTGGCATCCTCTCCTTCGTCGTTGCCTCCGGGGCCGGCCAGCTTCGCCAGGTCGGAGGTGAACACCACCGTCATGCCCGTTGCCGAGCAAATTAGAGAAAGCTCCTTGGCAAGGTCGATGTGCAGATCCTCACCACGCAGGCCCTGCCATTCGGCCAGGTACCTGAAGGATCCGAATTTCTCCGGTTTTTTGAGCCGTTTCACGACGCCGCCTTTCCACGCCAAGGGCGGCAACTGCCCTGCCAGGCAGGCTTCGGCCAATTGCGGCTCGGCCGCAGCACGCCTCCGGCCAACCTCCCAGCATTGGATAAACCCCCGGTCGGCTCCCTTCCAGGTCTCGTTCCAATCCAGGCCTGAACGTAGAGGTTCGCTGATTGCACGATGGATGGTGTTCACTTTGTAAATCTCCCCGTCCGCTACCCCCAACCAGGCAACGCTGAATTCGAGAAGCAGAAAACCTGAGCACACGCCTGACGGCTCTAGGTAGATAAAAGGCTACCGCGCCATGATCACGGGCACGTGCTTTTTCCGGTCCATGCAGCAATGGCCAGGAACACCTGTTCCCTGGGTAGATATTCCTGCTCCAGACGGCCACGTTCCTGCATGAACAGGTATCGATAGAAATCCATCTCACTGGGCAGCAAACCATCGGGAACTACAGATTGCGCCCTGGTCGGCTCGGTCACCGCACAGGCCGATGCATACCGGTCGAACAACGCCTGCTCCATCAGCAACGCAGTGACCGCGGGCTGATGAAGCCTTGCTCGCGCCAGCATCAGCAACCCCCAGGTATCCATGTCTCCCCAATATGCAATCTGTTTGTCGGCCAACCCTGGGGACGCCAGCCACTGTAGATCGAGCCCGGCCCCCAGTACGGCAACGGTGCCCGGCACCTCCGGCAGCAAGTGAATACACTGCTCGTTCTCCACTACGAGCAGACGCGAACCTGGCAGAGAGGCTTCGGCCAATTCAGCGGTGGTGAGCCTGAGCCGCTTGAAAGGCAAGAGCCCGACCTGTAGAGGAACGACCAGCACCCAGTGGCTACTCTCGTCGAAGGCATCCAGAAAGGTGGTCAGCCCCTGCCCGGACACTTCACCTTCGAAACGTTCATCGAGAAGCTTCGTCAGCAAGGTCGAGTTTCGTTCGAAGAACTTGGTATCCACACCGTGTTCGGCCAACAGACGCAACGGACGACCCCGGGCGCATCCCGGAGATAGACGGGTAGCGAGCTGTGCAGTTGCGACCACCTCGTCAGGTGGTTTCGTCAACCACAGGCTGCGCTGGGCCACCAGCAACGAATGAAAGGAACTGTCCACCCGTTCGACCAGATACTCGAGTTGGGCGTATTCCCGACTGACGTCAGGATCACTCGCCGCAGCAATCCATTCGGATGGGTTATGCAAACGCCACCGCATGGGCAAGGAGATAGGGACCGCCCCTGCCCGGTAAGTGACGGACTCCCAGTCAACCACACCCACTTGCACCCGCCGCCAGGCCTCTACATGCCGCTGGACGGCCTGAGTGTGCTCATTGAAGGTCCGTGCCGAAGGCTTGCCGATAGTGAAGCTTTGCGGCCAACTCGCCGGATCGAGCAGGCGTTCCAGTCGAACGCGGGATTGTTGCCATTGCCTGGCCAAGCTGCGACTGATTTCAGTGGGCGACTTCATGCATGGCCTTGATACGCTGTTGATGATGCTCGTCCAGCGCCTCCCAGCTCAGCGAGACCAGACTGGATTCCATGCCGCGTTTGTGGACGACGACAGCCGAGCGCGTATGGTGGCGCAACAGGCGCATTTCCTTGTTGGGGGTGATGAAGACAGCGTGCAGACCGAATTCCCTCAGCGCCGCGATGATCCGCCCGGCAACCGCGTGGGAACTGCGCGAGAAGGCTTCGTCGAGGATGATGGTGCCGAACAGCGGCCGGTTGCTGCCATCGGGGCAGAGGGCGTAACTGAGGGAGGCCGTCAGCACATAGGAGGCGATGATTTCCTTCTCACCACCGCTACCGCCCTGGGAACCGGTTCGGGTTTCGATGACTTCCTGGCTTTCACGGTCGATTACCGAGACCGCGAACTCCAGGCGGAAGCGTGGATCCAGGAGCGTCCTGGCGCCTTGGGTCCGATTGCGCTCGCAGGCGTCCTTGAGCAACCTCACGAGCTCCTGCAGTGCCTTGTAGTGGCTCTCGCCCTCGTCGTCGACGAAACGCGCCGAGTTCAACTGCCGTTGCGCCCGCTGCAGCGTACGCACACTCTCATGGACAACCTTGCCGGCGACCAAACGCAAGTAACGACCAGGCTGGAAGTCGACGCGACGCATGGTGCCATTCAGGTCCTCCAGACGCTCTTCGATCATCGAGACTTCGTGATCGATGTAGCTAAGTAGCTGTGTCACACCGTCATCGGAGGAACGATTGAGGTATTCCAGGAAGCGCTTGAGCTTCTCGGGCAAGGCTTCTTCCGTCAGCACCCGCAGGCGTTCCAGATACCTGGGAATGTCCGCCAGCTCCCGCCCGACCTCCGATAGCGCCCCCGTGTCCGCCTTCAGCGCATCGGACATCCGTTTCGCGAGCTCCGCCTGCTGGTTGCTCAGTTTCTCGCCGAGAGCCTTGAGCTGTTGCTGTAGGTCTCGCGCATGGCTGCGCTCCAGTTCGAGAATATCGCCAAGCTCCTCTGGCGCAACCGTTGGGAAATGCCTTGCCGCCAGTTCACGCTGGGTATCGTTCAGGCCCTTTTCGGCGCCTCGATTGGCCTTGCGGGTGGCGGTGGCAGCCTGGTCGAACCGGCTCTTCAGCCCGGCACACCGCTCGATCAACTGGCGAAGCTGCGACTCCAGTGCCGTTTGCCGAGCCTCGGCCTCATCCAGTGCAGTCTTGACGATGGCAAGATCGGAATCAGCACGGGTCAGTTCGGCCAGATGCGTGCGAAGTGACGCCAGTTGGCCTTGTGCAGCGGGCAGGTCGATATCGTCGAACTGCACGTCCTCGAACCGCCTCAGGGCATTAGCCTGCTCCTGCAACTGGCCGACATTTTCCCGTGCGATCCGCAGAGCCCGCCTGGCAGGCTCGAGCTGCTCGCTCACCTGGCGAATCTGCTCGGCCAGGAAGGCCAGGCGGTCGCGGTTATCGAAACCGGTGAGCCAGTCCTCATCCAGAGGCTTCTGATCCTGCTTGTCGAAGAAACGCGCCTTGCCCGACATCAGGCCCTGGGCCGTCATCGCATGAGGGGTATGCCGCAGTTGCTCCGGGCTGTCGACGCAGTGGCGATCATTGTCCGCCAGCAGCGCCTTGACGGATTCCCGATACGGATGCTCCTTGAAGGTCAGCTTGCGAGTGAACCCGTCGTCGAAGAATACGGGGCGCGACGAGGGCTCCTTGACCTCCAGCAGGCGCACATGCAAGCGGTTGTGCCGCTGGTTCACCCAGCGCAATGCGGCCTGGGACGACTCCGGCGGCACCAGGATGCGCAGCCGGTGACTACCGATAGCCCGCTCGATGGCACCCCGCCAGGCCTGCTCCTGCGACTTGACCTGAACCAGTTCGGCGACGAAGGGCAACGCCGATTCGTCTAACCCGAGCTCCTTCGCGAGATCGCTGCGAAACGCGTGGAATGGCCCGCGCAGGTTAGAGCCCGGACGCCGCTCGACCTCCGTACGCTCCAGTTGTAACGCCTGAAGCCGTTCGTTCAGCTCCTTCTCGGCGACTCCCGCACCGAACTCCTGCTCGCGCGCGACATCGATCTGCTGGCTCAAGCCGTCCAGCCGTTCACCAACCAGCCTCCGGTTGTCCTCCAAGGCCGTAGCCGATAGCTCCTCCGACAACCCGAGGTTCCTCGCCAGGCGGCGGTACTGGTCGGCCAGACGCTCCCGCTTGGCGCAGAGCTCTTCCCATTCGGCAATGCGCGCCCGCAACTGGTCGATGCCGGCTCCACCAACTTGCAGGTAGCGTTGACGCTGCTGATCGACCAGACCTTTCTGGGTATCGAGCCGACCCTGGCACTCCTGCCGATCCAATTCGGCCTTTTCGTATTCCTTCTGCAACCTGTTGGTTTCAGCCAGCCAAAGGCGGTAACCCTGCTCGGCGAACCAGATCGGCAGAATGCCCTCGAGGGCCTGTTTATCCTGCAACTGCTCTTGCAGTACCTGATAACGCTCCCAGCCCTCGGCGACGGGCTGCAGCGAACGCTGCTGCTTACGTGCGGTTTCCAACTCCCGGTGGATATCGGTGAGATCATCGAAGCTACTGGCAACTTCGGCGGCGCGCTCGAATGCCGAGCGATCGTCCAGCACCAGTTCACGAAAGATTTCATCGATGCTATTGAGCTGCTTCAGGCCCGCCGCCCGGTTGAGCAGGGTAAAGGCGTTCTCGCCAACCTCGAAGTAGTCCCGCAGCCGAGCCAGGAAAGCTGTCTTGCTGGGATAGGACCAGATCCCGGTGCCGTCTTTTTCCATCTGACGCAGGGCCCGCATGCCCCCCTCGCGATGCTGATTCAGCCAGTGCTCCAAGGTCTGCTCGGCGGAGTCGCTGAACAGCCATAGTTTCTTCAGATCGGTAGCCGAGGAACTGATCCCCTCGAACCAGAGCACCGCGCCGAGACGCACCTGCTGCCCGTCACGCTCGAGGGTTGCGGCGATTGCGGTTACCGTCTTGCCCTGCCGAGCGATATGGGACTGTCCCGCTCCCCCATCCCCCGGGCCGGAAACACCTCGCACATAGGACACCAGGTCCCGGTCACTTTCATGCCCGCCCGTGGAAGCCAGGTTGTAGCGCGGATTGGCGCAAAGCAAGGTCATCAGGGCATCCACCAGCGTGGTCTTGCCGCTGCCGGTAGGGCCGATCACCGCAGTACCGGCCGGATCGATATCGGCACGGTGGTAGCCTTGAAAACCGCCCCAGTTGTAGAGCTCCAGGCTGCTCAGGATGAAAGTCTCGCTGTCACGCCAGAGAATGGCCTGCTTCATGCCATATCCTCCTCGTCTTCAGGCGTGGGGGCCTCTGCCTGAGCTCGCAGCCACGCCACCAGTGCCTGCAAGTTCTGCGGATTGGCCAGGTGGGCGATGATAGGGCGGATGATGACGCGGTCATGCGCATCCAGCGCCGACACCAACCCATGCCCCTTGAGCTGATCCAGCAGAGTGATGACCCGATTACGTTCCCTGGCTTCGCTGCCGAGGTCACCCAGATAGACCTGCAATTGGGGAATCAGCTCATCCACCGCGACCAGCGCCTGGCTGGCCCCGGTCCCGCTCTCCTGCTCATAGGCGATGAAGTGCTGGCGCAGGATGGCGATCAGCAGGGATTGCTCCAGATTCAGCCTTTGTCGGCGCACCAACGGGTGCGACCAGTCATCCTGCTCGACCGTATCCCCCTGGCGAACGGTGACGAACACCAGCCCTCGCACTTCATCGACGCCCATGGCAAGGTCCAGCGGCTCCAGAATCCTGACCACCTCCTCGGTGTGGGCGAGCACAGTGCGGTACAGGTTAGGTTTATGGCTTTCTTCCAGCAGCCCGTACTTGAGCATTTCCTGAATGGCTTCGCGTACCCGTTGCGGGGTTCGTCGTTCGTCGGTTGGCTCGGCGGTGTTCACCAGAGGCGACTCGTCAACCAAAATGTCATCCGCTGGCAATGCCTCTTCCGCCACCTCCATATCGCCTATGACACTGGCACCTGCAATGCGATCGAAAATCCCCGCCATGCTCACAACTCCCAGTCGATATCCTTGAGCGCCCCACTTTCGAGCCCGACATAAGGCAAGCTGAAGCGCCATCGGCGTGCTTCCTCGTCGACCAACTCCACTACTTCCCGCTCCTGCGCCAGCACCTCGATACTCGCCTCACGCGCCATCGCCAACCAGAGCGCGAAGGTTTCCAGGTCATGGCTCGGCGGCAGCAGGGCCGCAAGCTCTCCAAGGCTTACCGGTCTGCCCTGCTCGGCCAATACCGCCAGGGTGTCACGAATCAGCGCCTCGCGATCCAGGCCGTCGAAAGCGTCCCAGAAGTCATCGCCGATCTGTTCCAGCCCTGCCGGTTTCAGGCTCAGGTCCAGTTCGGCCACACCCTCATCATCCGGTACCTTGAAGCGCAGACGCTCGATGGCAGGAACACCGGTAATGGCCACGCCAACCGGGGGCAGGGAAACCGGCTTGCGGCGCACCGACTGACGCTGCCAATCGACATCGAGCGCAAGGCTGAAGAAGTCGTTGAGCAAGTGTCCGACCCGATGATGCTCGGCAGCCAGCCCGGTTTTCATGAAGCCGCGCACATCGCGTTCACTTCGGGCCCTGGCCTGAAGCACTGCCTGCGACTCCTGCACCAAGCGCAGCACCAACCAGCGCAGCTCCCGTTGTTGGAGACGACTCAAAGCCTTGTGGACAGCCGGATGACGGAGGATCGTGCGCAAACGCTCGCGCATGGTGTCCAGTTCGATGGATTGTCGCAGTTGCTGCTGGAAGCTCTCGAACACGCGACCTTCCGGCGTGTTCAGCAGGGCATCCTGACCATCCAGCAAGCGGTCGACGATTTCTCCACGGTGGGACTGTTCGCTGATGATGGATTGCCTGAGGGCACGATCAGCCTCGCGCCAGGAGTCTTCGACCCGGCGAAAATCCGCACGCAGGCCAGTGGCCAGGCTATATACCTCTCGAATGCCCTCTACCGCCTGAGCTTCGTTCAGCACAGTCACGTGCCCGGCCTCAGCCTGCTCCAACTCATGTTCCAAGTCCCGGATCCGGCGGCGCAGGCTGGCGATACGGCTAGCCGGACTGGGGTTCAGACTCGTCTCCAGATTTTCGATCTCGCGCTGGACCACCGAAAGGCGGGAGGCCGTGGAGGTCATGATCCTGCCGTCCAGCGACTCTACGAACTGAATGGCCGACTCCAGAGCGTCCGTTGCGTAGATGCGCCCCTCCCGCTCTATGATCAAGCGGCGCTTGATCCATTCCCGAAGCTCGCGGCCGGCCTGAAGGTGCGTCGCGTCCAGGTCGATCTCGTAGAGCTCCTGGCTGGCATAGGCAGCCAGCATTGCCGCCAGCGCCTGTAGCGCATCGTCTACGGCAATCCCGTCATGCGCTCGCTCGAATAGCGTCCGCAGGCACCCCAGAACCAGCGGGGCCCTGCGTGACGCGAGCAGGAGCCAGGCGGGATGCTGACTGCGTGCGGATATGTAACGCTCTGAGCGTTGCTGCGCACTTTCTTCCATGGTGGTCCCTCCCGATCCCACTCTCTGGTCTAGCCCCTGGTTTTCAAGCTCAGGCGGGCGTCGACCCTACCATCCCCGGCGCGCGTCAATATCACTTCCGCCAGAACCACGCCGTCCCCCTGCAGTTTTTCCATCCATTGCAACAACGAGACGAACGAGGCCTGGCTGAGCACGACCGACAGGCCACCGCCGCTTTCATTCTCGAATCGCTCCACGCTCAATCCCTGTTGCTGAGCGGAGCGCGTGACAACTCCCTGCAACTGCTGCGCAAGCAACGTTCCCTCGGAAGCCTCTGAGGAACGACGGATCAACCCGGCATTGCGTTGCATGTATTGAAAGACCTCGCGGTCATGCAGATAAGCCTGCCGCGCATCTTCCAACCGGAGCATTACCGGCTGCCAGAGCAAGCAATACCCCAGCAGACCGAGCATGACTACCCCTGACAGCCGGAGAACGCCCTGCTCGCGTGCCGATAAGCGCTGCCAACGCTGCCAAAGCGGTGAATCCTGTAGTTGCTGCTTGATGCGTATCGATAGCGGCATCGTTAGACTCCGAGCACCAGGCGCGCAATGACACCCTGCTCTTCGCGGCTGGCGGACTCCAACTGCACGGCAAGGCCAAGCTCGGACAGTTTCTGCCGAAACACCTCCAGCGCCGCAAAATCCATGGCGCCCACCTGCAGGGCCAACTCCTTGCGCATTTCGCTGTAATCCACCTGTTTGAGCGTGACACCTGCCTTGCCGGCATTGGCGACCTGGGCCATCAGGTCGATGAAGTGACTTCGGGCATTTGCATCTCTTCGGGCCAAATGCTCGTCGAACTGCGCCTTCAGGTTGACTATTCGGCGGTCTTCCGGAAAAAGCTCATGGTAGAGCGCGCGGCTGGCCGAGGCGTAGTGCGCGCTCTGGCCCTGCAGATACCAGGTCTTCGCCAGAGCGGAGCCAAGATGGAGCATGGCCGCCAGGACAGCCACTCCCAGCAGCGCAACCCAAAGTCCGGAAACGGCCGTAGATTTCCGGAGGATGAATTCCCCCTGAGCCAGATCAACGGCAGCTCCACGGCCTGCCGCCAGCAGAAGATGACCGTCTTCGACCCGGTCCATAGACTCGAGCCCTGCCGGCACCGCGGAAGACCGCTCCACATAGACCTTTCGCGGCACCTCGCAGACAGAGGCCAGTTCACGCCAGCCTTCGGGGCATAGGGCCAGACGCACCTCGCCGGCCCCTCCGAGCAAGCAACGCTCGCCAAAGGACAGAAGCTGCAGCCCATCACGAGGCAGCATGTCGGCATCCACGTGGATCGCGCCCAGGTTCAGACCCAGGGCCTGCAACTGATCGACCCATCCACCCAGCAATGCACGACGCAACGCGATCACTCGATGACGGCCATCCTCCAGGGCTTCTCCCAAGGCGAGGTGCATCTGTTCGACATCCTCTGCGAGCAACTCCTCAACGGCGTAGGGCAACGCCTGGCGCAACCAGCGAGCCTTGAGGGTCGGAAGATGCACCGCGAATGCGCTGCAAGCCTCGACGGGAACGACCAGGGCCTGCAACGCCCCCCGCGTAAGCTCCACGCATTCGGCCAGGGTCAGGCTTCTACCCTGGGAAGAGGCCGGCAGCCAGTACACTGGCGTATCGGCAACCAACTCGACCGGGCAGCCGGCAGGTAGAAACAGACAGTCCATATCACTCTCTCCCACTGGTCATAGGTTCGGGGGGCACGCCCGCCACCCCCAAATCGCGCCCGAGCACATATACCTTGCCATCAGCGGTACGGTGCAAGGTGCTGCGAAGCACCTGCCGGCGATCCCCCACCGCCACCTCGCTCAGCACCTCAAAATACTGACTGCTCAATGCCAGCCCCTGCCCGGGTTGCGCGCCCGGCATCGCTTCGCGCACCTGCTGCAGGTCTCGAAAGCCCTGCCGGCCGCGTGCCTCTACCCACTCTTGCGCGGTTCGCAATGAAACACCCTCCGCCAGGCTGGCCAGCACCGGCGCCTCGGCCGTATTGACATTCAACGGCGTATCCGCGGGCAGCGTATTCACGAACGGCAGCAGCTTCCGGTAATCCTCCGCGTCCATTTCCAGCAGGAGCCGCAACTCCGAAACGTCCGCCAGTGGACGATTGGCTGCGCGATAGGCTGGCTGCTGCAGCAGATATTGACCGTCCTCGGCGCCATAGCCCCCGCTCGGCTCCAGATCGGCATCCAGCCAGTCCCGCAGGCGCTCGGCATAGGGCCTGTCGATCTGCAAGACGAGCAACAAGCGCTGGAACTGTGCCAGTGCCGCAGTATTCACCTGCCCGTTCAGCACCAGGCTATTGAGGTTGAAACGTCCGGCCGGATCGAAAATACGCATCCGCAACTCGCCCCCCTCGTCCAGGGCGAATGACGGCATCACCTGTGCCCAGGCCTCTCCCAGATGATCCACAGGAGCCTGTGGGTCGCTCTCTTTCAAATCGCGCAGCAACACCGACCTGGCCAATACCTCTCCGCCCAGCGCGTAATGCCAGGCCTGGCGCACATGCAGTTGGTTGGCGCTGCTGCGAATCGTCAGTTGCTGGCGAGCGATGATCGCGGAACAAACGACCGTGGCCACGGCGACTACCAGCAGAACCGTGACAAGAGCCACACCCCGTTGCCACTTCATGACGACGAGCCCTGTACCGGGCCCTTGCCCGGCGCAGTTTCGTCCGCTCCATCAGGCAAGGCATCGGGCAGGCGCAGGAGGCGGCGTATCTCGCCGTAACGACGGTGTTCAAGCAGCAACTCGAGGGCCACGGGCAAAGCCTCCAAGGTGCTTTCCGCCCCCTGTACCGAAGGCCAGGTATCCAGCCAACGCCCTTCGCCATCGAGATAACGGAAGCGCAAGCGGACAACGTCATCCAGAACATCCTGAACCTGCGGCTGAGAATCCTGCGCCTGGTCCAATACGCTCCAATAGAGCCGTTGCCAATGTTCCCCGCTGTGTTGCCAACGCACACGCTGCACATTGGAACGCGCAGCCCCCAGAGGATTGCGCCAGCCAGCCCGGCTGAGCTCCAGGCCGGTATCCGTGCTCAGAAATGCTGGCAACGGCTCACCCGAAGCCCCACGAACCGGCCTGGCGAGCACCTGCGAAAGATCACGCTCGAAGGCAGACAACGCCCGCACGAGCGCACGTAGATGCTGTTCATGGGCTCGCGTCCTCGCATCGGTGAACAGGACGCTGTCGAGCATGCGGTAAGTGGCCATGCCGAGCAGGGCGAAGATGGCGATGGCGATCAACAATTCCAGCAAGGTGAAACCCGCCATGCGTCCAACCGCTGGCCGGAGCTCCGAAGCCCTTTGATCGCAAGGGCGGCGCCACCGTGCCTGCCACGCCAGGTCCCAAGGCATCGTCAGGGCCTCCAGAGGAAACCATTGAGGCTGACCAGGGCGCTCTCGCGCAGGTCGCCAGAAGAACCATCCGGTTCGACGGCGACCCATAGCGTCACGCGGAGCATGTTCGGCTCGCTGGTGGCCTGGACTTCGCTCTGCCAAAGCCAATGGCGTCCGGCGAATTCCACTTGCCCCTGGTCGCGGCCTGCGGCAGGAGGAGCCTCCGCCAGCTGCAGTTCGGTGACACGATTGTCGGCCACCCACATGGCCAGGGTCTTGTCCTCCAGTTGCATGGCGGTGCGCACGCTACGCCCGCTGGCGGACAGCACGCTGGCGGCGACCAGGGCGAAGATGGCCAACGCCACCAATACCTCCAGCAGAGTGAAACCAGCCATGGGCTTCATTCAGAAGGCCCCCGCAGCCGGCTCATTCTGCACCCTGGGCAAACCAAAACCGTCACTGGTCAGCAGCAAGCGCTGGCCGTTCTGGCGCTGCTCCCGCAGCCTCAGCCGAAAAGGGGTCAGTTCTCCACTGGAGAGCATCAGCACCTGCGGCGGCGGAACCTTCGCCTCGGAGGCACCCTTTGCCAGCGAAGGCAAGCTAGCCGGGTCGCCCTCCAGCTCCAGGCTCAACTCCGCCCAGCCCGGCAGGCGGCGCGATTGGGCGCCCAGAGGCTGCCAGACGTCCGCGACATCGTCATAGCGCAGCACCTGGTAGGCATCCCGCGTCAGGTACAAGCCATACTCGCGGTTGTCCAGCACCGCCTCGTCGGCCAGCACCGCAATCAGGCCCGCCAGGCGCTCGGCCTCTTCACGCAATTCACGTCCTGGGTCGGCCAAGCCACTACCGATCACCACCAGGCCTATCAGGCTGCCCAGGAGCACCAGCACCACCAGCAGCTCGATGAGGGTGAAGCCACGCGAGTGCCCGACCATCATAGATCCCAGTTGCCGATATCCGTATCCAGGCCGCTACCACCCGGCTTGCCATCGGCACCGAACGAGAAGAGGTCGTAAGGCCCCTTGGTACCCGGCGCCAGAAACTGGTAGGGATTGCCCCATGGGTCAGCCGGCAGGCGCTTCAGGTAACCCTCCTTGTTCCAGTTCCTCGGTTGTGGATTGCCACCGGGCCTGCTCACCAGCGCCTCGATGCCCTGCTGGGTACTGGGGTAGCTGTGATTGTCCAGCTTGTACATGTCCAATGCCGCGCCTATCGCACGAATGTCGTTCTGCGCCGCGGTGACCTTGGCCTGGTCCGGCCGGCTCATCACCTGCGGTACGACCAGCGCCGCGAGAATGCCGAGAATGACCACTACCACCATGATTTCGATCAGGGTGAAACCCGCCTGACGTCTATTCACCTGCTTACCCCACCATCTGGTTCAACGAAAGAATCGGCAGCAGGATGGCCAGAACGATGACCAGAACCACTGCCCCCATGAACACGAGCATGAACGGCTCGAACAGACCGACCAGCAGGGCGATCTGCGCGCTCAGGTCGCTCTCCTGGTTGCTCGCCGTGCGTGCCAGCATCTGATCCAGTTCGCCGGAGCGCTCACCACTGGCGATCATGTGCAGCATCATCGGCGGGAACTGCCCGCTGGCCTCCAGCGAACGGGTCAGGCTGCCGCCCTCCCGCACCTTTTGCGCCACCACCAGCACATCGGCGCGGATCACCCGGTTACCGATCACCTCGCCGGCAATCGCCAGCGCCTCGACCAGGGGAACGCCGCTGCGAGTCAATATCGCCAAGGTGGAAGCGAAGCGCGCGCAGTCGGTGGCACGGCCCAGACGACCGAGCAACGGCACCCGCAGCAGAAAACGGTGCCAGCGCAGGCGCATCCGCTCGTCACGCAGCCCCCAGCGCAAGGCGAAGATCGTCATCGACAGCGCCACAAGCATCACCGCGCCCCAGGCCTTGACCCAATCGCTCAGAGCGATCAGCCCACGGGTCAAGGCTGGTAGCGTCTGCCCCGAGTCGATGAAAACCTTGACCACATCCGGCACCACGTAGCCGAGCAGAAAGCCGACGATCAGCAACGAAGCGCACATCAGGATCAGGGGATAGAGCAGCGCCAGCTGGATCTTCTGCCGCGACTGCTGGCGCTGTTCGGTGTAATCGGCCAGTTGCTCCAGCACCGGCCCCAGATGACCGGCATGCTCGCCTGCCGCCACGGTGGCGCGGTACAGGTCCGGGAAGGCGGCGGGGAACGCTTTCAGGCTGCCGGCCAGGCTGTGCCCCTCCAGCACCCGTGCCCGCACCGCCAGCAACATTCCCTGGGTACGGGCGCTGGCGGACTGCGCGGCGGCTGCCCGCAGCGCCTCTTCGACAGGAAGCGCCGCCAGGACCAACGTCGCCAATTGCCGAGTGACGAGGGCCAACTCGCGTGCCGACAGGCCGCGTACAAGACCCAGGCGCCCGCCAGGTTCCGCTTGCGCCTGGCTGCGCGTAGCCCTCACCTCCAGCGGAGCCAACTGGCGCTCGCGCAACAGCTGCCGTACCTGACGCGCGCTGTCGGCCTCCAACACTCCCTTGCGCTGACGGCCGCGCCCATCCAGAGCGACATACTCAAAGGCGGCCATGCCCTACTCCTCCCGAGTCACGCGCAAAACCTCCTCGACCGTGGTCAGCCCTTCCAGAACCTTGCGTCTACCGTCACCGCGAATGCTCGGCCCCAGGGCCCGGGCATGACGAGTCATCTCCTGCTCCGAGGCACGGCTGTGCACCTGGGTACGCAACGTTTCGTCGAACATCACCAGCTCGTAGATACCGGTGCGCCCCCGATACCCCTGCTGGTGGCATTCGGTGCAACCGCCAGCGCGATACAACGTGGGGGCTGGTGCGGCAGGAACGCCAAGCAGCGCGCATTCGGCCGCGTCGGCCGTGTAGGGCTCCCTGCAAGCGGGGCACAGCAGCCGAACCAGGCGCTGGGCCAGCACACCGAGCAGCGATGACGACAACAGAAATGGCTCCAGCCCCATGTCCACCAAGCGGGTGATGGCACCGATGGCGCTGTTGGTGTGCAGAGTGGAAAGCACCAGGTGGCCGGTCAGCGAAGCCTGCACGGCGATTTCGGCGGTTTCCCGGTCACGGATCTCGCCGACCATCACCACGTCCGGGTCCTGGCGCAGGATGGCGCGAAGGCCCCGGGCAAAAGTCATGTCGACCTTGGCGTTGACCTGGGTCTGGCCGATGCCTTCGAGGTGGTATTCGATGGGATCCTCGACGGTGAGGATGTTCCGCGTGCGGTCGTTAAGGCTTACCAGGCTGGCGTAGAGCGTGGTGGTCTTGCCCGAGCCGGTGGGCCCGGTGACCAACAGGATACCGTGCGGCCTGCGGACGGCCGCCTCCATCAGTTGCCGATCGCGCTCGCTCATGCCCAGGTGTTTCAGCGTCAAACGCCCGGCCTGCTTGTCCAGCAGGCGTAACACTACCCGCTCGCCATTGGCCGAAGGCAAGGTGGAAACCCGGATATCCACCTCGCGCCCGCCGACCTTGAGGGAAATCCTCCCGTCCTGCGGTACGCGCTTCTCGGCGATGTCCAGCCGCGCCATGACCTTGACCCGCGACACCAGCAACGCTGCCAGTTCGCGCTTGGGCTCGAGCACCTCGCGCAAGATGCCGTCGACACGGAAGCGCACTACCAGGCGCTTCTCGAAGGTTTCCAGATGGATGTCGGAAGCACCCTCCTTGATCGCTTCGCCAAGGATGGCATTGATCAAACGGATGATCGGTGCGTCGTCTTCCTGTTCCAGCAGGTCCTCGGTCTCCGGCACCTGCTCGGCCAACGACGCCAGGTCGAGGCTGCCGCCGATATCCTCGGCCAGTTGCATGGTGGCCGAAGAGTCATGCTGGTAGGCCTGTGCCAGCGCCTGCTCGAAAGCCTCCGGAGCGACCCAGTCCAGAAGCAACGGGCCGCCCGCGAAACGCTGCACCTCCTGAATAGCCGTCAATGCCGCGCCATGACGTGCGCATAGCGACAACTGCCCATTCATCTCGCGGAGCAGGACGCAGTGGCGCTTGGCAAAGGAAAAGGGGAGGCGTCGCAAGGCGGACGGCTGAGCCATCGGTCCGTCGAACTCGGCCAAGACTACGGAATCGGACATGGACCACCCGGGAAGAAGAGCATTCTCAGCCCCGAATACGGGCACTTTGCCGCAAGAGGAGGGATGAACTCGGGCATACCGTTCTCCGGCACAACATCAACCACCATGCGCGAGCCCCTTTACATAAACGGCGATATCCTGCGCCTCATCCAGTTCGAGCATGCCCGCCCAGCCACGCATGCGCCCCTGCCCATGCAAAACCACGCGAGCGATACGCGCTTGCGACATGCCATCCGAAGTACGCAGGTCCGGTATTCGCCCCATGGCGCGGCCAACTTCTCCGCCTGCGCCGTCAGGACCGTGACAGAGTGAGCAGTACTGGGTGTACAGCGTTTGCCCATTGCCAACATTCGCGACTCGATCGATTGTCGGATCTTCGTCACTGCATCCCGTTAGAGCCAATAACAGAGCCACTATTAGCAGATACCTAATACCCTCAATCACAAACTAGCGCCTCATCCTTACTGCCCTGCTAACTGTCAAAGCAGTGCTAATCCCTATTAAAAATCAATCGCCGCCTACCCCCTCAACTCCATAAGGCTCTAGCATCGAAAAAATATCTCCCGCCTGCGAATAGACTCCCCACAACTCACACAACGCCTATTAACTGGCACCGCTACTTACTCAACCCAGTATTTCTATACAAAAAAACCAAACAACAACCCTGCACAACAGAAGAAAAACCCAATATTGAAACAGCTAACCCTCCAACATCCCCAAAGGAAAAACAAAAGAATAATATTACAACCACAAAGATGAAAGCAGATAGACCTGCGGGGGCGAGACTACCCCAATCCCTAACAGTCCAAAAGGTAAAAAGAGCCGCCACGAAGAATAGAATGAAATGCGCTCCTCCATAGACAAGCAATACTTCAAGATCAATCCATCCCCCAAGCTTCCACCAAAGATATATAGCTCCTGACACTTGATTCAAGGCAGCTGAGACCAAGGCAGAGAGCAAACAAATGAATAGATATAGAAGAACCTTCATGGCGCCACCTAAACGCGGACCCGGGGCAACTAAAACAGGAGAACCTGGAACCAGGCCTAAAGGGGTCATAATATCTTCACTGCCTCTGCGGAGAACACTAATAGTAATTAACCCAACCTATCCCCTCGAGATCTTATTCCTCTCACCTACCAAGCCACGAGCCATAGCCACTAAAATAATCCAGGTATAATTCCATATCCACATTAAAGGTCCTCACGGTTCAGTATCAATATTATCCAGCAGAATTTTCTACCCCACCAAAATCCAGCTAGAACGTCACTCTAAGTGCCTCCTATAAAAGAAATATCTCATTTCTTTTTGTGTCTCATCGTCATAAACTTCATCAAACCAGAAAAGATCTGAGTTTACCCAGCGTATAACCGTAACGGCATCGTCTTTCGGAGGATCACTTTTCAGTATGACCGTTGCCCTATCAGAAGAGTGAGTCACACGGTATGAGTAAGAGGAACCGTACCCTCTAATAGTCTCTTTCTTTCCTTTGTACGTACAATCGCTTCCCTTTACAACATGGACTATCTTCCTAGAGTCAATTTTTAGACTTTCACCCCTCCCAATACATCTTAGCAACTGTATAGCAAGCTCAGAGTGTTTCATGACCACGCTATTGAACCAAGCTGTTCTCTCCACATCCACACGCCACTCCCCCTCTAACTCACAGCCAAAGGATTGACTACAAAAGATAACAACCAATGATTTAATCAATAAGAGCCTCATGGAAACAACACCCCTATCACGAACCTACCTACCCTCTACCACCTACTTTCAAAGGCATTAACAATATTGAGAAAATCAAAACTCATACGTAACCACATCATTTGAAATAGATGCCTTTCCGCCGACACCAAGACAGTAAAAATGCACTGTTAAGAATGGAAGCATTCGCCAACCCGACAAAGTGAACCTGAAGGTACCGACATCTCTGCCGGTCCCGAACAAGAAAAACTCTAAATCATTTAAGCAGGCGACATGTACATGAGACTTATCTCCGCAGAACTCAACACAAAAATCCTGGGAACTCCTAGCCATGATTTTCCCCGACTTTATAAATCCGTTACATGGATAGCATATCCTTTTCACTCTCCCCTCCATCGCTGCCCATTTCACACATTATATAAAAGCCCAAGCAAACCGACATACAGAGCCCTGCCCTAACCCAGTTCCCTCCACATCTCGCAACACAACCTGAATTGCATATATTGTAACCACTTAGACACCCGCGACCTGGTCGACCAATATTTTTGGGGATAGGAGGTGTCGGGCGAGTTTCTGGATAATTCGGCACAGGCTTCAGGACAACAGGTTTACCGGTATTTGGATCAATAAATACAGGAGGTTTTGATGGAGAGCCTTCGGGAGTTCTGCCTAGCAGATCATAGTATCTTAGTGAGTTTTGGTGGCTATATTCATAATAATTACTCCCTCCATCCATCCCAATCGGATCACTCTGCACATACCGCCCCAGTCGCAGGTCATAATCCCTGAAGTAGCTCTGATAAAGCCCCGTCTCCGCATCGAAGCACTGCCCGGGGAAATGCAGAGAGTTGTCGATGGTGTCGAGCGTTATCTATGTTTTCCAAAAGCCTGGGCCTAGGCGCGCCAAGTCACTTCGCAGCGCTTCTCGAACGCCACTTCTGGCCTGCCCAGACAACTTCACTGCAAAGCCTCTTGGTTGTTTATTCTTCAGAGTAGAGGCACCCCTCTCCTAGGAGGCCTCTAAGCATTAGATCTATCCGCTCTACTCCAGAAGACAGAGGTAAGAACCCCCAGACATACAAGAATCATCCCGACAAGAGACGCATGGAAAGAAATTCTAAAAATATAACCAAACTCCCCCCTCAAAGCCACAAGCACAGGGTATAAATAGTTTGAAAAAATCAAGCTAAGAAAGATCATAAAAAATCCAGTCAAGAAAATGGTCCTGCCCAATCCAGAGATGCACAATCTTTTCTTAGGCATCAAAACTAGCAAGGTTAAAAACATCAACAAACAGGTTGTCACCATTAACATTTCATACGCCTCTCGGAGACTCCTCATAAAGACGGCATTGGCGTCTCTGAGCCAGAATGAATTTGACCAGTCCAAGGATTTTGACAAGTTATAACTCCTCCCCCAGTCGCCCATCAACAGTCCCATTCCATCCCAACGGTCCATGACCACATCAATGGCTCTTCGCTCAGTAATCTCCTCCCCCATCCATACTCTCAATGCACACTCCTCCTCGCCGCAGCCATTATCTATGCATTCATAGCATAACAGTCTTTCCTGATCCGATCTTTTCTGCCTCTGCATCCCCATTTTTTTGAACTTACAAAATGCAATCCCTAACATGGAGTCAGACCCGAGAACATATCTTTTAAATCGAGGACCTCCTACATTTACCCCATCCCCCCGCCTGCTTGAAAGCGAAATACAATACAAGCCCAACACATCAATATGATTGAAAGGGTTGCTTTCAACGTAGACGAATCTATTAAGTCCACCATAAAGCCCTATTGGATCACTCTGCACATACCGCCCCAACTGCGGGTCATAATCCCTGAAGTAGTTCTGATACAGTCCCGTCTCCACATCGAAATACTGCCCGGGGAAACGCAGTGCGTTGTCGATGGTGTTGAGCGTTATTTGTGTTTCGCCAAAAGCCTGGGCCTGGGCCCGCCAGGTCACTTCGCCGCTCTTCTCGAACGCCACTTCCGGCGTGCCCAGGTGGCTGGTGCCGAAGTAGCTCACGCTCCAGGCCTGGGTATCGCCGCGGCGTTGCGCTCGGGTGAACCGCAGTTGGCTCATCCAAGGCACGGTAAGGCTCGTAAGCGTATCCTGCCCTAGGTTGCCTAGCCTAGTGTCTTCAGTGTAATAGCTGTGTGATTTAAATTTTAAAGAACTGAGGTTGTCCCTAGACTACCCATGCGTCTTGTGGCATTAAGCTGCCTGCTTCATAAAGCAAACCCTAATATATTTAAATCTCAAACTCTCTATCTAAATTCCATTCCCGGCCATTCTATGCATGGCAAAAATCGAAGATGGCATATTATCTACACGTTAGCATCCTGAGAAAAAAGACCTATCACCCCCCTTGTTTTCCATACTATCCAGACAGGGAGTTAGATAGCTGCTTAAGAAGAGTTCTATTCACCCAGAAGACATCTACCAAGAATGCGAAAGCCAAAATAGAAATTATCATCCAGAACTCCACCTCCCAGAGTAGGACAAGCACCCCTATTACTGGAATCATAGATAATTCAAAAATCCACTCATGGACCACTCCCCCTCTCGACTTAAGTTTCTGCTCGAAGCCGCATCGATCGCACATAAAGCATCTTGAGGAAATCGCATTGTAACGCCCCCAAGTCGATACTTTTACTCCACAAGAAGGACATTTTAATTCCATAACTTACCGGCCTATCATACATATTTTTACAGGACCTTCCGCAAGATAGTGCTCCACGAGGTCCTCGCCCCTGCTTCGTATCTGCTTATCAATTACTGCTTTTAATTCTTTCCAACCATTATGAAGATGGTACGCCATCGCTGCCCTGCACGCCCACATCATGGAATCAGCATACCTACCTTTGGCCCACTTACTTCTAACAGGTCCAGTCACTAATTTCACAAGAACACCACACATCCCCGGGATCGGGATCATGCCATTGTATGATGCTGTAATCTGGGCATTGGAAGAGTGTTCCCATTCTTCATTCGTACAGGTATCCTTACACTCCACACCAAAACTAAAGAATGCCTCTCCGGACACTTGTATCCCTATCCATCCCAGTTTTCCCGAACTAGGAGGAGCCAAGCAAGTTATCTGTTCGTATCCCGGAACGCATGCAAACGTAAAGTCAACCTGCGTCATATGAGGAACAACCGTCCAACTTCCAACGACTTCGGTTCCCAGCAAGTCCATAAAAAATAATGGGTTAGCAAAAACATAAGAATAATAATTGAGCCCACCATTCAGCCCAGTCGGATCGCTCTGCACATACCGTCCCAGGCGCGGGTCATAATCCCTGAAGTAGTTCTGATACAGGCCCGTCTCCGCATCGAAATACTGCCCGGGGAAACGCAGCGCGTTGTCGATGGTATTGAGCGTTATCTGTGTTTCGCCAAAAGCCTGGGCATGGGCCTGGGCCCGCCAGGTCACTTCGCCGCTCTTCTCGAACGCCACTTCCGGTGCACCCAGAATGTAGAAAATTTAATTATCAACAGCCTCTCTCTCTAACTCATCCCCCACAACCACCTCAGAGCACGAAAACCTATAACTAACTATACCAGAATTATAAAATGCCCTCCCTCCAACTGAAAGACAATAAAAATGAACAGTTAGAAAGGGAAGAACTCTCCAGAACGCCCAGAAAAATCTAAAATTACCAACGTCCTTCCCACTGCCAAATAAAAAAAGCTCCAGATCATTTATACATGCAATGTGGACTAAAGATCTCCGCCCATGGAATTCGACATAGAAATCCTCAGAGTTGTTGGCAAAAGATTTCCCTTTTCCAACATACCCCTTACATGGATAACATAATTTTTTCATTCTCCTCCATCCTTTCCACCCTCGCAAATCACATACATCACCAGACAGCCAGACATACAAAGCCCTGTTAGAATCCAGTTCTTTCCACATCTTGCAACACAAGCAGAGTTACATAACCCGTAAGTACTTAAACAGCCGCGTCCCGGGCGAGGAGCATTCTTCGGAATAGGAGGCGGCGGTCGTGTCTCTGGATAATTAGGAACTGGTTTAATATCAATTGGCCTCCCAGTTTCAGGATCGATGAATACAGGAGATTTCGGAGACCTACCTAAAAGGTCGTAGTACCTTAGTGGGCTCTGCAGGGAATAATCATAGTAATTAGATCCCCCACTTAGCTTTTCGGGATCTGACTCAATGTATCTACCCAGGCGCGGGTCATAATCCCTGAAGTAGTTCTGATACAGCCCCGTCTCCGTATCGAAATACTGCCCGGGGAAACGCAGTGCGTTGTCGATGGTGTTGAGCGTTATCTGTGTTTCGCCAAAAGCCTGGGCCTGGGCGCGCCAGGTCACTTCGCCGCTCTTCTCGAACGCCACTTCCGGCGTGCCCA
>Ga0180223_1001148_pt1 | contig 22121 bp, 27 predicted proteins | sample eDN5th30CKraftOP_FD_151337 | JGI IMG/M metagenome (GOLD analysis project Ga0180223, IMG submission 151337) | Enriched Organic Plus compost microbial communities from Emeryville, California, USA - eDNA 5th pass 30_C Kraft OP (version 2) (version 2) ... | reverse complement strand
TGCGCGGTGCTGCCCGGGTTGGGTTGTGCGCCGGCGGCGTGATCGTGGCCTGGCGTTCCATGCGCGGTTGCGGGCGCGGCGCGGGCAGGGGCACGGTCCTGACGCCGACGGTGCCCGTTACGTCACTGGCCGGCCAGCGCGCGAAAAATACATCGCTGTTTGACTGTGAATAGGCGGTGCCGCCGGCGAACAAACAGGCCGTCAGCGCCATCGGCATGAAGCCGCGACGCCGCCGTATCGTTCGAGCGTCAGTGCCTGCGCGGTGGTGACGCACGGTTGGTCGTCTCCGGTATCGCCTGCCGGTTGCGCACGCGGCTGTGTCCATTCGGGACAGCAACGGTGCTTCCATCATAGGACGCCATTGGGATGACATTGCGGCGCCGGCGAGGCGGCAGCGTCTGCCATCTTCGCTGTTGCCGTCCCTCAGGTCATATCAATATGATCAACAAAGAATTAACGACTCGAGCGGCGCGGGGGCGTTTCTTGGCGGAGTCAAACGGGGGGGCGGCCGGACCATCGGGCATCACGATGTTCGCGGCGACGGCGCTGGTTATTGCCGACATGGTCGGCGTCGGCGTGTTCACGAGCCTCGGCTTCCAGGTGCAGACGCTCAACTCCGGCTTTTCGCTGATCCTGCTCTGGGTGGTGGGCGGCATCGTCGCGCTGTGCGGCGCCTCCTGTTACGCCGAATTGTCCGGCATGTTTCCGCGCTCGAGCGGCGAGTACAACTTCCTGCACCGCACCTATCATCCGGCGGTCGGATTCATGGCCGGCTGGTTGTCGGCAACGGTCGGCTTTGCCGCGCCGGTCGCGCTCGCGGCGATGGCCTTCGGCGAATATGCGAAACCGTTGTTGCCCGGCGTGTCGCCTCTGGTTCTCGGCCTCGGTGTCATCTGGATCGCGACGCTCTTTCACCTGACGGGCCTGCGCACCGGCGCGGCCTTCCACAATGTCTCGACCGTGATCAAACTGCTGCTGATTGTCGTCTTCATCGTCGCCGGGCTCGCTTACAGCAAGCCGCAGCCGATCTCGTTCGCGCCGGCCTCCGGCGATCTCGGCCAGATTTTCAGCGCGGCTTTCGCCATCAATCTCGCCTTCGTCATGTATGCCTATTCGGGCTGGAATGCCTCGACCTACATCATCGGCGAAATCCGCGATCCGCATCGGACGCTGCCGATCGCCTTGCTGGTGGGCGTTTTCGTGGTGCTAGTACTCTATGTCGCGCTCAATGCGGTGTTTCTCTACACCACGCCGATGGAGAAATTCGCCGGCCAGATCCAGGTCGCGACCATCGTCGGCGCGCATGTGTTCGGGCCGTTCGGCGGCAATCTGGTCAGCGCACTGATCTGCATCGGGCTCATCTCGTCGATCAGCGCCATGATGTGGATCGGGCCTCGCGTCACCATGGTGATGGGCGAGGATTTTCGGCTGCTGCGCCTGTTCGCCTGGCGCTCCCGCTTCGGCGTGCCGTCCTTCGCCATTGGCTTCCAGCTCGTTGTAGCGAGCCTGCTGCTGCTGACGCAGAGTTTCGAGGCGGTGCTGGACTTCATCCAGTTCAGTCTGACCCTGTGTTCGTTCTGCGCCGTGCTCGGCGTGATTGTGCTGCGCTTCACGAGGCCCGACCATCCGCGGCCTTACCGGACCTGGGCCTATCCGGTAACGCCGCTGATCTTCCTCGCCGTGACCGGCTTCATGCTCTACTACCTCATGGTCAGCCGCCCGGCCCAGGCTTTGGCCGGCGTCGCGCTGATGCTCGCGGGTCTCGTCATCTATTCCATTGCACAGAACCACGCGGCCGCGCCGGCTGCGGAGAAGGCCACGGTCGTTAAATGAATCGCATCGCTCTTGCCACCGCGCTCGCCCTGGGCTGGCTCGGTCTTGTCGTCACGCCGGCGCGCAGCGTCGAAGCAACCCACGCTGACACCGCACGCTTTCTCGCCGGCATGCCGCCATCGGTCGGCTCGCCGCTCGAGGCGCTGACCAAAAGCGCGCACTGGCGCAGCCATGCCAAGGCGATGGATGCGGCCTTCGCCAGCATCGAAAAGAGCACGCTGACGAAAGTGCGGGCGTGGTCGCGCGACAACGTCAAGTCGCCGCAGCCGACGCTGCTCTACATGTTCGGCGGGCCGGACTTCCTGTTCGCCAATGCGTTCTATCCCGATGCCTCGACCTATCTGCTGGTCGGTCTCGAACCGTCCGGTGACATCCCCGATCTCATGAAGATGCAGCGGCGCGGCGAAGTGCCGGGCCTTGGCAATCTGCAAAATGCGATGCGTACGCTGCTCGCGGTCAGCTTCTTCATCACCAAGGAGATGCAGGAGACGCTCGGCGGCTCGAACCTGCGCGGCACCATCCCGGTCCTCTATGTCTTCCTGGCGCGCTCGGGTATGGAAGTCCGCGACGTCAGCCTCGTGATGATCGACGACGATGGTGAGGTGAAGCCGGACGACAAGAAGGGCAAGACCTCGGCGCGCGGCGTCAGGATCACCTTCGCCGGTCTGGATGGCCGCGTGCGCACGCTTTATTATTTTACCACCGACCTCGGCAATGGCGGCGTCAAGCGCGGCGGCTTCTTGAAGTTCGCCGGCAAGCTCGGGCCGGCCGATGCGTTCCACAAGAGCGCATCGTATTTGATGCACTCCGAAAACTTCTCGCAGATACGCTCCTTCGTGCTGGCCCAGACCACGACGATCGTGCAGGACGACAGCGGCATTCCGCTGCGCTACTTCGACCGGAAGGCGTGGGGCCTCTATCCCTTCGGCAAGTATCACGAGCCGCTGGAAATCTTCCCGGAAGGCCGGCAGTCCAAGATCGCCCGCGAGGTGTTCGGCAAGGCGGTCAAGATTGATTTCGGCATCGGCTACCGTTGGCGCACGGGTGAGTCGAACCTGCTGATGGCCGTCAAGAAGCCGCAGTAACGCGCATGATCCCGAAAAGTGGCAACCGGTTTTCGGACAAGATCATGCGCGAAAGGGAAGGCCCCCTCGGGCATTAACTTTTGCTTCGGCCGAATCGCCTAGCCCATTGGACGACCTAACCAGTGGGGATTGAAGCCATGATGCGGGTACGCTTGAAGGCGGATGGGCGCATCGTCGAAATCGCCTCGGACGGTAGCGAAATCGCGGTGGAGCATCGCGATCCGGCGGCTTTTGTGCGTCAGGTGCGAGCGCGCTGCGGCCTGACCCAGGCGGCCTTTGCCGAAAAGATCGAAGTGCCGATCGAAACCGTGCGCAACTGGGAGCAGGGCAAGCGCAATCCGCGCGGGCCGGCCCGGGCGCTGCTCAAGGTGATCGACCGCTCGCCCGCCGCCGCCTTCGCCGCGCTGGGTGGCCGGCGCTAGACCTCGACCGGCCGCGCCGCCGGCCGGTAGCGCGCGATCCGCATCAGCACGAACATCACCAGCAGCGCGCCTATGTAGGCGACGAGCTGCAACGCCGTCGGCTGGGCGACGTAGCCGACCAAAGTGTGCATGAGCTGGCCGAACAGGCTCTTCTCCGTGAGCAGCCAGGACGTGTCCCACACCGTTTCGCCGAGCCGGTCGATGATGCCGGCGGCATAAAGGAACTGCGCCGACTGCGCCGCCATGCCGGCGGCGAGCAGGGCGATCAGCCAGCTCGTCACCGCGAAGATGTAACGCTGCGGGATGGCGAGCAGGCCGGCATACGTCAGCCCGGTGAAGGCAGCGCCGGCGAGGATGCCGAGCACGCCGCCGCTTAGCAGCGACAGGCCCGACGTGCCTTGGGCGAAGATGCCATAGAGAAACAGCACCACTTCCGAGCCTTCGCGCAGCACGGCAAGCCCAACGACGACGGCAAGCGCGGTCAGCGACTTCGAACCTTCGCTCACCGCGGTGCCGATGTCGCGCATCTCCATCGCGATCTCGCGGCCGTGCCGCGCCATCCAGGCATTGTGCCACATCAGCATGACGACGGCGGCGGCGAGCACGAGCGCGTTGAACAGCTCCTGGCCGGCGCCCTCGAAGGCGTCGGCGATGATGCCGGCAAAAGCGGCGACGATGGCTGCGCCGAGAATGCCGGCGGCAACGCCGATCACGACCCAGCGACCGCGGCCCGCGACGCCGCGCGTCGCCGCCATGACGATGCCGATGATGAGACCGGCTTCAAGGACTTCGCGAAAGACGATGACGAGGGCGCCGAGCATGGGAGGCTTTCTTGAGTTTCGTTTATTCGGCGATCACGACGCCCTTGGCGGTGTCTTCGTGAAACTCGCCGAAGAAACCGTAGCGGCCTGGCTTCAGCGGCCCGACGCGCACGATCGCTTTCGAATTGCCGGCGATGATCTTCTCGACCTTGAGCTCGTCGCTCTCGAATTCCTCCGGCGTCGGGTCGGCATTGATGACCGTGATAGTGACCCGCTTGTTCGCCGGCACCTTGAGTTCGGCGGGCGAGAACTTGTGGTCCTTGATGGTCAGCGTGAAGTCGTCGGCGGCCTTCGCGGCGAGCGGGACGGCGGCGAAAACGGCCAAAACGGCGAAGGCGTAGAGGCGGCGCATGAGGTCCCCGGCTGTACAAATTGTCGCACCCACAAAACCGCAATTCGTGCCCGGCGCAAGTCCTTAATTTTGTTTGTAAATGTTCTAAAGACGGCGTTGAGGCCAACTGCCTGACGGAACGCGCAATGTTCGCCCGGAAGGCCAACATTAAATCGGCGCAAGGTCCGGGCCGGCCGCCTAGGCGGCGGCCGGGCGGTTGGCATGCCGTCGCGGGACAGGCATTCTCGCGGCCGAACCGCCGCCTCGGGAGGGAAGCCAAGAGGAGGCCTGCGCGGGCGCCGTGCCGAGGGGAGGTTGCAATGCAAGCTGTCGAAGCCAAGGGCTTCAGAATCCCGATCATCGGACTTGGCACCTGGGAACTGCGCGGCCGCGACTGCGCCCGCCTCGTCGAGCAGGCGATCCATCTCGGCTATCGCCATATCGACACCGCGCAGATGTACGCCAACGAGGCCGAAGTGGGCGAGGGCGTGCGCAAGTCGGGCAGGCGCTCAGAGGTGATGGTGACGACCAAGGTCGCGCATACCAGCATGGCGCCGCAGGATGTCGAGCGTTCGGTGAAGGAGAGCCTGCGCAAGCTGCACATCGACGAGATCGACCTTCTCATCATTCACTGGCCGAACGACCGTGTTCCCTTGGCCGAGACCCTCGGTGCGATGGCGAAGATGAAACAGGTCGGTTACGTCAGGCAGATCGGCGTGTCCAACTTCACCGTCAAGCTGTTGGACGAAGCGGTGAAGGCAACCGACGAGCCGCTGGTCTGCAATCAGATCGAATTTCATCCCTTTCTCGACCAGAACAAGGTCGTGGCCGCCACCAAGGCGCACGGCATGGCGGTGGTCGCCTACAGTCCGATCGCGCGCGGCTCGGCATCCGGCCATGAGGTGCTCGAGAGCATCGGGCGCGCCCATGGCAAGTCGGCGGCGCAGGTGTCGCTGCGCTGGCTGATCCAGCAGGACATCGTGGTCATTCCGCGCACCAGCAAGCGCGAACGGCTGGAAGAGAACATCGCGATTTTCGACTTCGCGCTGTCGCCCGCCGAAATGGCCGAGATCGCGGCGCTCTCGGCGGCGCAGAAGCGCATCGTCAATCTGGCGTGGTCGCCGGAGTGGGATTGAACGAAAGATTAGGCGTGCGTTGGCCTTGGCCGGCGCTATGAATAGCGGCCATGACCATCGCCAATGACGCCGCGCTCGTCCTGTTCTCCGGCGGGCAGGATTCCACGACCTGCCTCGGCTGGGCGCTCGATCGATTCGCGCGCGTCGAGACCGTCGGCTTCGATTATGGCCAGCGCCACGCGGTCGAACTCGAGGTGCGGCCGCGGCTGCGCGAACTGATCGCCGGGCTCAAGCCCGCGTGGAAACAGCGGCTGGGCGAGGACCGTATGGTGACGCTCGATGCGCTGGCCGCGATCTCCGATACGGCGCTGACCCGCGACACCGCCATCGCCTTTGCCGACAGTGGGCTGCCCAACACCTTCGTGCCGGCGCGCAATCTGATCTTTCTGACCTTTGCCGGCGCTCTGGCCTACCGGCGCGGCGCCCGCCACATCGTCGCCGGCATGTGCGAGACCGACTATTCGGGCTATCCCGATTGCCGGGATGACACCATCAAGGCCATGCAGGTCGCGCTCAGCCTCGGGCTCGACAAGAGGGTTACCGTCCATACACCGTTGATGTGGATCAACAAGGCCGGAACCTTTGCCCTGGCCCGCGATATCGCCGGGCAGGCATTCCTCGACCTTGTTGTCGAACATACCCACACCTGCTACTTGGGCGACCGCGCGCACCGCCATGCGTGGGGGTATGGCTGCGGCACATGCCCGGCCTGCGACCTGCGCCGGCAGGGCTACGTCAAATTTCTCGCCGACAATCCGAACTGAAGCCGTCCTCGCAATGACCATCGAAACACGCAAGAACGTCGAAGGCGCGATCTTCCTCGTGCTGTTCTGTCTCACCATTCCGGCCGCCAATTGGATGATCGGGAATGTCGGCACGGTGTGTTCCGCCAACGGCCCGTGCCTGATCCCAGTGGCGCCGCATCTCATGGCGCCGTCGGGCGTGCTGATGATCGGCGCGGCGCTGGTGCTGCGCGATCTGGTGCAGCGCCGCCTCGGGGTCGAATTCGGTATCGCCGCGATTATCGCCGGGGCGGGGATCTCGGCGGCGATCGCACCGCCCGCGCTGGTGGTCGCCTCGACCGCCGCCTTCCTGTTGTCCGAGTTGGCCGATTTCGCCGTCTACACACCGCTGGCGCGGCGCCGGCTGGTGACCGCGGTGGTCGCCTCCAGCATGGTCGGGCTGGTGATCGATTCCATCGTGTTCCTGTGGCTGGCCTTCGGCTCGCTCGATTTCCTGGCAGGGCAGGTGGTCGGCAAGAGCTGGATGGTGCTGTTCGCGATCCCGCTGGTGGCCTATCTTCGCCGCCGTGACGCGCGGCTTGGCCTTGCCCCCGTTTGAAACCCTAGCGAGACATCCATGACCCAGCCGATGACCATGACATCGCCCGCCACCGCAACGGTGAGCGCGGCGACCCTCGATTTGCTGCGCACGGTCACGACCGGCACCGTCACCACGATGCTGCTGAAGAAAGGCATCCGCCACGCCTGGATGAAAGGCGCGATGCCGTTCGGCCACACCGGCAAGCGCATCGTCGGCCCGGCCTTCACCTTGCGCTTCGTGCCAGTGCGCGAGGATCTCGCCACGCCGGCGAGCTGGCTCAATCCGATCTCGACCCGCTCGGCCATCGAGGCTATGCCGGAAGGCTGCATCTGCGTCGCCGACGCCATGGGTGTCACCGGCGCCGGCATCTTCGGCGACATCCTCTGCATGCGCATGGTCAAGCGCAAGGTCGCGGCGCTGATTACGGACGGCGTGATGCGCGACCGGCATGGCGTGCTCGGCACCGGCCTGCCGGTATGGTGCCAGGGCGTCGCGGCGCCGGCTTCGGTCAACCAGTTGACCTTCGTCGGCTGGAACGAGCCGATCGGCTGCGGCGGCGCGGCGATTTTCCCGGACGACATCGTCGTCGCGGACGACGATGGCGCGGTAGTGATCCCGCGGGATCTGGTCGAATTTGTCGCGCATGAAGGCGCCGAGCATGAGCTGATGGAAAGCTGGCTCGTGCAGGAGGTCGAGAAGGGCGAGAAGTTGCCCGGCCTTTATCCGCCGAACGACGAGAACAAGAAGCGCTACGAGGACTGGAAGAAGTCCCGGTAAAAAGGCTTTTGGGACGCGACGATGTGCGCCAAGGCGGCTCGCGCGTTCCTTGTGATACCGTGATGGCCGGAAAGGGCACCTGCCGGCCGTCATGTTCTTCATCCTCTCAAAAACCGTCACGGTTCTGCTGCAGCCGTCGAACCTGATCCTGTTGATCGGGCTCGGCGGGCTGGCGCTCATGCTGATGGGCTGGCGGCGCGGCGGTACCCGGCTCGTGGTGACCAGCGTCGTCCTGCTGTTCATCGCCGGTCTGTTGCCGTTGGGTCCCTATCTGACCCACGCGCTCGAACGCCGCTTTCCGCCCTGGGAACAGGCCGGCGGGATGTCGCGCGGAGCGCCGGCCGGGATCATCGTCCTCGGCGGCGCTATCTCGCCGTTGCTGTCGCGGCAGACCGGATTGGTTTCCGTTAATGGCGATGCCGGCCGCGTCATCGCGCTGGCGCATCTGGCGCGCGCCTTTCCCAATACACGCATCATCTATTCCGGCGGCGACGCCAGCCTGTTCGGCAACAAGCGTCCCGAGACCGATTTTGTCGGTCCCTTGCTAGACGATTTCGGCGTGGCGCGCGCGCGCGTCGAACTGGAAACCCGCTCGCGCAACACCGCGGAGAACGCGGTCTTCTCCAGGGACCTCGCGCAGCCCAAGGCTGGCGAACGTTGGCTGCTGGTGACCTCGGCGCAGCATATGCCTCGCGCGGTCGGCTCGTTCCGGGCGGCGGGCTTTGCGGTCGAAGCCTATCCGGTCGCCTTCCAGGTCGAGCGGCATTTGCGGCTGCGGCCCGGCTTCACCGTCGGCAACAATCTCGCGCGTTTTGATCGAGCGGTGAACGAGTGGGTCGGCCTCATCGCCTATTGGGTAAGCGGCCGCAGCGCGGCCCTGCTGCCTGCGCCGTAATGCGCGCGTCGCACTTCGCGAATATTGTTATGACTGCAACCCGCCGGTAACATTTCCGTCACTGGGCGATTCGTGCGCCGGAGTGCGCGTTAGCGTTCTCGAGCACCATCCGCGTGTTTCTTCCGCGTGATGCCTTCAACACAAAGGGGAATCGCAATGGCTGCCAAGAAAGCGCCTGTCATGCGCGCGTCCGACAGCGACGCGGCGGACTTTTATGACGACCTCGGTCTCAGCGCCCACTGGGGCGAGAAGATCATCACCGCGGTGGCGGCGACACTGGGCATTACCGTCGTCGCCGCAGTCGCGCTGCTGATGGGGATGGCCTAGCGCACAAGACCACGCCGTCGGGAGCGCCCCGGCCAATTAGTCCGATTTTCCGCCATCCGCCTCGAAAGCGAGGCGGGAGATGGATACGAACTGCCGCCGCCACATCACGATCACCACGCCGACGGTGGTGAGCGCCAGTTCGATCGGACCGAGAAACCAGCCGAGATAGCCGAGCGCGAAGAAGAAGGCGCGCTGGCCGCGGTTGAACTGCCGTCCGGCGTCCTCGCACAGCCGCGCGCCGCGATGCGCGAAAATGCGCGCCGCCTCGCTGTCTTTCTGCGTGTGCGGCGGCGCCGCGCCGATCATGATGGCGAGATAGTTGAACAGCCGGTACGACCAGGCGAACTTGAAGAAGGCATAGACGAAGATCACCGACAGGCCGACGATCTTCGCCTGCCACATCTCCGCCGTGTTCGGCACGGCGAAGGGCAGCATGCCCATCACATGCACGATCTCGTCGGAGGCGCGCAGCAAGGTCAGTGCGCCGCCAATGGCGATCAGGCTGGTGGAGGCAAAGAACGCCGTGCCGTTCTGCAGCGCCGCGGTCACCTGCGAGTCGACGATGCGCACCTCGCGCGCCAGCAATTCCTTCATCCACTGGTCTCGATAGACATGCATCAGCGAATTGAGGCTGCGCCCGCCATGTGCGGTCCTCTCGATCAGGATCGAATAGCCGATCCAGGCGGCCAGGAAGAGGGCGAGTGCGAGCGCATCCGGCAGGCTCAGTGACAGCATGGGCTCCGACCCTTGGCGCAGGCGGCGCGCTTGTCGCGGTGCCGCCGTTCCGTTAGACCGCCATTGTAAGGGCCGGGGCTGGTGGCCGAACAGGGAAATCCGGGCGATGCCGCAGAATATCACCATCGGTTACAAGGAGCTGTGCGAGGCCGCCGAGCGCGAGATCGAGACGCTCGAAACCGCCGAGGCCATCAAGCTCGCCGGCCGCGATGACGTGGTGTTTGTCGATATCCGCGACATCCGCGAGTTGCAGCGCGACGGCAAGATGCCGGGCGCCTTCCACTGTCCGCGCGGCATGCTGGAATTCTGGATCGACCCGAACGGCTCGTACTACAAACCGGTGTTCGGACAGGACAAGAAATTCGTGTTCTTCTGCGCCGGCGGCATGCGCTCGGCGCTGGCGGCGCAGACCGCGCAGCGCATGGGGCTCAAGCCCGTCGCCCATATCCGCGGCGGCTTCGGCGCCTGGAAGAAACAGGGCGGCCCCACCGAGGCGCCGGAAGCCAACAGTTAACGGCGTTCGGACCGATCAACATCACTGCTGGCCGTCATTGCCAAAATTCATTTGCCGCCATGAAGGTGCTTCCGCACGATACCGCGAATCCGAGGGGCAGATGGCGCTGACGCTGATTATCGGCAACAAGAACTATTCGAGCTGGTCGCTGCGGCCATGGATCGCCATGAAGGCGGCGGGCATTGCATTCGACGAAGAGCTCATTCCGTTCGAGACCGAGGATTTCCGGACCATTGTTCCCGCGGTGTCCGGCTCGGGACGAGTGCCGGTGCTGGTCGACGGCGATGTCCGCATCTGGGAGTCGCTGGCGATCCTCGAATATTTGGCGGAGAAGTTTCCCGAGGCCGGGTTGTGGCCGAAGGATGCCGCCGCCCGCGCCCATGCCCGCGTCGTCGCCAATGAAATGCATGCCGGCTTCCAGCCCTTGCGCAATCATCTGCCGGTTAATTTCGCCCGCCGCGTCATCAAGCGCGACCTGCCGCAGCCGGTGATCGACAATGTTCGCCGCATCGAAGCCTTGTGGGCCGATTGCCGGGCGCGCTTCGGGCAGAGCGGGCCGTTCCTGTTCGGCGAAGGCTTCACCAATGCCGACGCCATGTATGCGCCGGTGGTGTCGCGCTTTCATACTTACGCCGTCGATGTAACGCCCGGCTCGCGCGCCTACATGGATGCGGTGATGGCATTGCCGGCTTTCCGCGACTGGACCGTAGCGGGCGTTGCCGAACCCTGGCTCTTTGCCGAGGATGAAGTGGACTGGCCAGAGGTTCACCGCGCCGACAAGCCGTCATTCAACGCCCAACGAAGCGAGGCCTGACCGTCATGTCCCTCAAGCTGGTAATCGGCAATAAGAATTATTCGTCCTGGTCGATGCGGCCGTGGATTGCCATGAAGGCGGCCGGAATCCCCTTTGAGGAAATCCTCATCCCGCTTTACGGGCCGGGCAGCGCGGAACAGATCCTGAAATATTCACCGGCCGGGAAGGTGCCGATCCTGCACGACGGCGACTTCGCGGTCTGGGACTCGCTCGCCATTCTAGAATATGTCGCCGAAAAATTTCCCGACGCAGGGCTGTGGCCATCCGATACGCAGGCTCGCGCCCGGGCACGCTCGGTTTCCGCCGAGATGCATTCGAGCTTTCAGCCGCTACGCAATCACTGCAACATGAATTTGTGGCTGCCGCCGAAGCCGCGTCCAATGCCGGATGATGTGATCGCCGACATGAAGCGCATCGAGACCATCTGGGCCGAGTGCCGCGCGCAATACGGGCGGGGCGGTCCGTTCCTGTTCGGGGCCCGGTTTGGCAATGCGGATGCGATGTATGCGCCGGTGGTGGCGCGTTTCCGTAATTACGGCCTGCCGGTTGGTCCGGCGACGTTGGCTTACATGGACGCGGTGATGGCGACGCCGGCATGGCGCGAATGGTACGATGCCGCCATGAAGGAGACCTGGGTACTCCAGCACAACGAGCCGGACTGGCCGTTGGTGCGCGGCGTCAAGGTTGCGTGACCCGGCGCGTTTGCGTCGAAACCAAAGTTCCATTCAGGCGTTGATCCGTCCGTAGAAGCTTGGAACCCGCGATACGCGGGTTCCATCGCTTTGGGTGGACAACGACATGCAGCTCAACCCTGAACACAACGTCTGGCGTATTGCGCGCGCGCGCCGCGCGTCGATGCTTGTCGACGCCGCGAATTATTTCGCGGCGGTGCGCAGCGCCATGATCCAGGCGGAGCGCTCGATCCTGATCGCCGGCTGGGACATTCACAGCCAGACGCGTCTGGTCGGACCGGACTGTCGTGCCGCCGACGGCTATCCCGAGACCTTCGCCGAATTTTTGGCCGCTCTGGTGGCGAAGAAGCCGCAGCTCGAGATCCGGCTGCTGTTGTGGGATTTCTCGGTGCTCTATGCCGCCGAGCGCGATCCGTTCCCGACGGCGACGCTGCAATGGAGCACGCCACACAATATCCGCTTCTGCCTGGACGACTGCGTCCCGGTCGGCTCGTCGCAGCACCAGAAGCTGGTAACCGTCGACGACAAGGTGGCTTTCTCGGGCGGCCTCGATCTCACCGTGCGCCGCTGGGATACCTGCGCCCACAAGCCTGACGACACGCGGCGTGTCGATCCGGCCGGCAAGCCGTACGGCCCTTTTCACGACGTGCAGATGGTGGTCGATGGCGACGCCGCCGGTGCGCTGAGCGAATTGCTGCGCGATCGCTGGGCCTGTGCGGCGCTGGAGCAAGTCGCCGCGGTCAACGTCGATAGCGATCCGTGGCCGGAGGGTGTCAGGCCGGACTTCGTCGACACCGACATCGGCATTGCCCGCACCGAGCCGCGTTTCGACGGCCGCGAGGAGGCGCGTGAGGTCGAAAAGCTGTTCTTCGACATGATCGATGCCGCCGAACGCTCGATCTATATCGAGAACCAGTTCCTCACGACCTTGCCATTCGCCGAGCGTCTGGCCAGGCGGCTGCGCGAGAAGCCGGCGCTGGAAGCGCTGATCGTGTCGCCGCAGACCCATGTGTCGTGGCTCGAGGCGCAGAGCATGCGCGCCGGCCGGGCGCGCTTTGCCGCTGTGCTGAGCGAATTCCCCGAGGACCGCGTTGCACTTTTGTATCCGCATGTCGAAGCCAACGGCGCGGCCGCCAACACCATGGTGCATTCCAAGGTGATGGCGGTCGATGACCGGATATTCCGCATCGGCTCCGCCAATCTCAACAACCGCTCGATGGGCACCGACACCGAATGCGATCTGGTTGTCGTTGCAGAGACGGACGAGCAGCGTGAGACCGTCGTGCGCCTGCGCAACACGCTGATTGGCGACCACTGCGGTGCCACGGCCGACGAGGTGGCGAAAGCGCTCGAGGCCAATGGCGGCTCGCTGGTCAGGACGGGGCGTGTGCTGGCGCTTAACGGCCATAGTTTGCAGCCGATCGTCGACGATCCCGAAGTCTCGCCGGAGACTTTCGCGCTGATCCAGGGCGTGGCCGACCCGGAGAAGCCGATCGGCGCCGAGGAATTCATCAGCAACATGTTCGGAGGATACGTGCCCGCCCGCAATTACTCGACCGTGCTCAAGGTGATCGCCGCCGGCCTCGTGATCATCGGGCTCGCCATGGCCTGGCAGTTCGTGCCGCTCGCCGATCCCAAATCGGTCAAGGAGGCTTTCAGCGACATCGCCGGCAGCCATTGGGCTCCTTTCGTGGTGATCGGCAGTTTCGTCATCGCGGGATCGCTGATGTTCCCGGTGACGGTGCTGATCGCCGCTACGGCTGCGGCTTTCGGCCCATGGACCGGCTTCACCTATGCCTTTGTCGGCGCGCTGGCGAGCGCGCTGACGACCTATGCCATCGGCGCCGCCATCGGCAAACGGACCGTGCAGGATCTGCTCGGGCCACGGCTCAATCGCATCCGCCAGAAGATCGCCTCGCGCGGCGTGGTGTCCATCGCGGCCATCCGGCTGGTCCCGGTCGCGCCGTTCACGGTGGTCAATCTGGCGGCCGGCGCCAGCGCTATCCCGGTGTTCGATTACATGGCCGGCACCGTGATCGGCATGATGCCCGGCATGATCATGATCTCGGCGGTCGGCAATCAGTTTGCGCGCATCCTGACGTCGCCGACACCGTTCGACATCGCGGCGCTTGTGGTGGCAGTGGGCGCCTGGATAGCGTTGTCGATCGGCGTGCAGGCGGCAGTGTCGCGCTACTGGAGCGGCAGCCGGTGAGGGGGGAGGCCGAGCGGACCGACAGTGTCCGCGTCATGACCTGGAACATTCACGGCACGCTGGGGCGCAATCCTCGTTTCGATCTGGTGCGGGTTGCCGATCTCATCCGCCGCTGGGACCCGGACATCGTGGCGCTGCAGGAAGTCGACTCCCGCCGCGCGCTGGCCGACGCCGCCAATCCATTTGAGTATCTTACCGGCGCGGTCGGCCTTTACGGCATCGGCGCCAAGTCGCTCACTGGAGCCGACGGCGATTACGGGCAGATGCTGATCTCGCGCTTTCCGCTGCGCAATCACGAAATTCGCGACATCTCCTTCGGCGAGCGTGAGCCGCGCCGCGCCATCCGCGCCGTCGCGGAGACGCCGTTCGGACCGCTCACCGTGGTTGCCACCCATCTAGGCCTGAGCATCAATGAGCGCCGTCGCCAGGCGCGCATGCTGATCGAACTCGCGGCCGGGGAGGCCGCCGCCGTGGTGCTCGGCGACTTCAACGACTGGTTCTGGCCCAATTCGGTGCGGGGCGTGCTGTCGCGCATTCTCGCCGGGCGCACGCAATTTCGAACATTCCCGGCTATGTGCCCGCTGCTACGGCTCGATCGGATTTATTGCCGGCCGCGCGCCGCGCTCGTTCGCAGCTTTGTCGATCGCAGTGCGCGGGCGCTGTCGGACCACCTGCCGGTCATTGCCGATCTGCGCCCCACCGGTTAAAAGCAGCAGGCGATGCGCAAAACAAAAGCCCGGTGCGTTTGCACCGGGCTTTTGCCTTCAGAATGGAGCGCTTCTTAGTTGTCGAGCGCTTCCTTCATCTTGTCCTTGGCGCCGCCAACGGCGTTCTGGACTTTGCCCTTGACCTGATCGGCCTTGCCTTCGGTCTCGAGCTTGGCGTCGCCCGTCACCTTGCCGGCGACTTCCTTCACCTTGCCCTTGGCCTGGTCGAACGAGCCTTCGATACGATCTTTGTTCATGGATGCTCCTCGTTTCGCTGCGATGAAACTTCGTGTGCGTGGATCTCATGCGACAACGCGCGAGCGCGGCGCCATGTTCCGTGCGAATAGCGGAACGGCTCTGCAATGGTGCATGCGATGAGGCCCGCGACCGCCAAGCGGTGCGCGGGCCTTGAACAGATGGCCGCCCGTCACGGATGGCGATCGGTGGCTTTACTGGCTGCCGCCCCCAGCGCCGGCGCCTCCTGCACCAGCGGCGCCGCCGTTACCGAGGGGCTTGGCCTCCGGGGAACCAGGGTTGGCCGTCGGCTGGTCCGTGGAACTGCCTGTGGTCGCGCTCGGCGCCGTGCGCGACGGCATGTCGGCGGTGGCCGGCGGCTGCGCGCCGCTGCGGCCCGCGCCACCCTCTGTCATCGGGGCGGCGTTGGGGCTGGCCGGATTGGCGGACTGGGCCTGCTGGCCTTGGCGCTTCTGCATCGAGCCGGACGCGCCCGGCATGTCCTTGGTTGCCTTGGACTGCGAACCGCTCTTGCCGGGATTGCCTTCCGTGGTCGGCGCAGCATTGATGCTGGACGGATTGCTGGTCTTGCCGTCGTTGCTCTGGGCACCCGCGATTGACATGCCTGCGATCAGCGCCGCGGCGGCGGTCATGGTAGTCAGCGTCTTCATCGTCATCCTCCTTGCGATTTTAAATCTTGCGGTTCGCTTGTACGAACACGCGGAGACAACGAGTGCTGCAAGTTGCCAGTTCCGGGAACCACGATCGTTTTCTGATGCCGAGCGTGATCAAAAGAGTCGCAGCGCGGAACATGAGTTCCGCGCTGCGTTGCGCTGCAGTCGACTCAGGCCTCGAGCACGGCGACGATCTCGCGCGTGCCGGGATCGATGACGACAATGGTGGAGCCGACGATGATGTAGTCGAAGCCGCGCCATTGCGGATAGATCGTCACCACTTCGGCCGGCAGCGGATAATAGCGGACATGCTGGGGCACCCGCGTGCCGACGCTGATCGAGATGTTGAGATTGACCGGTTCCACCTTCTGCTGCTTGATCACCGAGGTGATCTTGGTGCGCTGCTCGGTGGTGAGGTTGGCGCGCGCGCCGGCCGAACCCTGGCCGGTGGTCGAGGATGGCGTATCGCGCGCCGTCGCACCGGATTTGGACTCGGCCCCGGACTTGCCGGCATTCATGCCGGCCTTGTCGTCCTTGACGCCGGTTTCCGGCGCCGCGCCGCTGCGCTGCGGCGGCTCGGCCTTCATGTCCTTGACGTTGGTGTTCTCGCCGCTGCCGGGGCTGAGCCTCTGGGGCCCCTGACCGGTGGTCTCGGGCAGACCGCCCTTGCGTTCGCCGGCATTCATTGGCGGTGCGATCTTGTCCGGCGGGGCCTTCTGCTGCGCCGCGGGGGGAGACGCGGGTGGCGCGGCGTTGGTCTGGGCGTGAGCTGTGCCGGCGGCCATCGCGAGCGCCAGCGCGGCGGAAGTCAGAAGTCGGGTTTTGGTCATGGGAGTTCCTCTCCGGTCACCCCCCGAAGCCTTCCAGCGCCGTCAACGCCGTGTCCCGCCCGCCGTTCCGCCTCCATTGCCTTGCGGTTCCGGGCGGGGCACCTTGCCGCCGCAGACAAGACGGCCAGCGATTCCGCGGCCGGGGAGGCTATGGCTTTGACGGTCCTGACATCGACGATCGATCGCGCATCGGCGGAATTCGCCGGCAATTCCGTCCGCATGCGGGCGCTGATCGATGAACTGCGCGCCCGCCGCGCCGAGGCCGCCCTCGGCGGCAACGAGAAGGCGCGGGCACGTCATGTCGGCCGCGGCAAGCTCCTGCCGCGCGACCGCGTCATGAACCTGATCGACCCCGGCTCGCCCTTCCTCGAAATCGGCGCGCTCGCCGCCTACGGTATGTATGACGACGCCATCCACGGCGCCGGCATGATTGCCGGCATCGGCCGCATCGAGGGCCGCGAATGCATGGTGGTATGCAACGACTCCACCATCAAGGGCGGCACCTATTATCCGATGACGGTGAAGAAGCATCTGCGCGCCCAGGAGATCGCGCGCGAGAACCGGCTGCCTTGCGTCTATCTCGTCGATTCGGGCGGTGCCAACCTGCCGCACCAGACCGACGTGTTTCCCGACCGCGAGCATTTCGGCCGCATCTTCTACAATCAGGCGACTTTGTCGTCCCTGCGCATTCCGCAGATCGCCGTGGTGATGGGCTCCTGCACCGCCGGCGGCGCCTATGTGCCGGCGATGTCGGACGAGACCATCATCGTCAAGAACCAAGGCACTATCTTCCTTGGCGGTCCGCCGCTCGTGAAGGCCGCGACCGGCGAGGTGGTCAGCGCCGAGGACCTCGGCGGCGGCGATCTGCATGCGCGCAAGTCCGGCGTCGCCGATCATCTGGCGCAGGACGATCATCACGCGCTGTCGCTGGCGCGCCGCATCGTCGCCAATCTCAACAGCCGCAAGAATGTCGATATCGCGCTCGATCAGCCGCGCGATCCGCTTTACGACGCCGCCGAACTCGACGGCCTGGTGCCGGTGGACCTCAAGAAGCAGTACGACATTCGCGAAGTGATCGCGCGGCTGGTCGATGGCTCCGAGTTCGACGAGTTCAAGCAGCTTTACGGCACCACGCTCGTCTGCGGCTTCGCCCGCATCCACGGCATGCCGGTAGGCATCCTCGGCAATAACGGCATCCTGTTCTCGGAGAGCGCGCTTAAAGGAGCCCACTTCATCGAATTGTGCTGCCAGCGCCGCATTCCGCTGTTGTTCCTGCAGAACATCGTCGGCTTCATGGTCGGCCGCGACTACGAGGCCGGCGGCATCGCCAAGGACGGCGCCAAGCTCGTGACGGCGGTCGCCTGCGCGCAGGTGCCGAAGATCACCGTGATCGTCGGCGGCTCCTACGGCGCCGGCAATTACGGCATGTGCGGCCGCGCCTACTCGCCGCGCTTCCTGTTCACCTGGCCGAACGCGCGCATCTCGGTGATGGGCGGCGAGCAGGCGGCGAGCGTGCTCGCGACCGTCAAGCGCGACAATATCGAAGCCGGCGGCGGCAAGTGGAGCCAGGTCGAGGAAGAAGAATTCAAGACGCCGATCCGCGAGCAATACGAAGAAGAGGGCAATCCCTATTACGCCACGGCGCGGCTGTGGGACGACGGCATCATCGCGCCGAGCGAGACGCGCCGTGTGCTGGCGCTGGCTTTCTCGGCGGCGCTCAACGCGCCGGTGCCGGAGACGCGCTTCGGCGTCTTCAGGATGTAATGGAGGATCAAGTGAGGCGACGGATGACGATGAAATCGATATTGGCAGCGGCCTTTGTGCTGGCGGTATCGCCGTCCTGGGCGGCGATCGAACTGCAGCCGGGCGAATGGCAGACGACCGAGACCGGCACCGAGGACGGCAAGCCGGTGCCGCCGCAGGTCGACACCGAATGCATGAGCGGTGCCGAGGCGCGCGACGCCACCAATCTGGTCAGGGAGATGCGCGACCAGATGCAGGGGCAGGGCGCGCAGTGCCAGACCTTCGACGTCAAGCAGAGCGGCGAGACCGTGAGCTTCGTCATGAAATGCGGCGAGCCCAAGCAGTTCTTCGTCGACATGACCGGCACTTTCACCTTCGTGTCGGCGACGCGCTACACCGGCACGATGAAATCGGCGGTCACGATGGGCAATCAGACCACGACCGCGGACAAGAAGATCGAGGCGGTGCGGGTCGGGGCGTGCAAGGGGGAGAAGAAGTAGCAATGGCTGTCATGCGGCCATCCATGATGCGTTCCAAAGTTGGGAGGGTGGGCTAAGGCGCGCAGCGCCGAAGCCACCAGTCAACGTCTGAATGGATCTATCAGTGGGCTTCGCTGTGCTCAGCCCACCCTACCAGCGATGCGACGGCGTTTTGCTTCATGCCCTCCCGCCCCAAAAAACCACCTGGCCACGATTGGGAAGTCTTCATCCGCTATCTCGAGGATGGCGAGGATGACAGCCTTGAGGTGACAAGCTGCTGGACGCCGGAGGAGGCGATCGCCAAGGCGCGCGACGAGCTCAACGCTTACGCCAAGAGCGACGACGACAAGGACCAGTTCGAGATCGTCGCGGTGGTGCGCGCGGATGCAGAGATATAAGTGCCTTGCACTCTTCGTCATGGCCGGGCTTGTCCCGGCCATCCACGCCTTGCTAACTGGGCCTAGAAGAAAGTCGTGGATGCCCGCGACAGGCGCGGGCATGACGGCGTAGGGTGCCCCCCATGAAACACACCTCCGCTCTCATCGTCGGCGCCGGGTCCGGTCTTTCGGCATCGCTCGCCAAGCTGATGCTGAAAGACGGCATGCAGGTCGCACTGGCGGCGCGGTCGCCAGCCAAGCTCAAAGAGTTTTCCGACGCCGCCGGCGCGCGGACATTCGAGTGCGATGCGGCGCAGGCTTACGACGTCGCCAAACTGTTCGACGATATCGACGCCGCGAAGCTGACGCCCGATGTCGTCGTCTACAACCCGAGCTACCGCGTGCGCGGCGCCTTCGTCGATCTCGATCCCGCCGAGGTCGAGAAGACCCTGGCGATTACCGCCTTCGGCGGCTTCCTCGTGGCGCAGCAGGCGGTGCGGCGCATGCTGCCGAAAGGCGAGGGCGCGCTTTTGTTCACCGGCGCGTCCGCTTCGGTGAAGGGCTATGCGCAGTCGGCACCGTTTGCCATGGGCAAGTTCGCGCTGCGCGGGCTGGCGCAAAGCCTCGCCCGCGAACTCGGTCCGCAGGGCATTCACGTCGCGCATTTCGTTATCGACGGCGGCATTGCCAGCGCGCGCCGCCCGCCCGATCCGGGCAAGCCTGATGCGCTGCTCGATCCCGATGCCATTGCCGAAACCTACATGCAGGTGCTGAAGCAGCCACGCAGTGCGTGGAGTTTCGAGGTCGAGCTGCGGCCGTGGGTGGAGAGGTTTTGAGCTTCCGTCATTCCTCCGGGGCGCGGCCATTGGCCGCGAACCCGGAATCCATACTCCGCGGCGCTGCGGTGTATGGGTCCGCGCGTCCCGGAATGACAGCGAGGCTTTCCATCGTCGCCTCATGCCGATAAACCTGAAGGCATGCTTGACCTCACTCACCTCCAATCTCTCGCCCCCACCGGAACCTTGCGCGGCGGCGTGGTCGTCGCCCCGGCCAAATCCATTTCGTTCGCCACCAAGGACGGCAACGGCGCGGCCCAGGGCGTGCCGGTCGATCTGCTGCACGGCTTTGCCGCGCTGCTGAACGCGCCGCTCGTTCTCACCGAATTTCCGAATTCCGGCCAGCTCACCGACGCCATTGCCGAAGGCCGCTGCGACATCGGCTTCATGCCGCGCGACGCCGCGCGCGAGGCGCGCGTCGCCTTCGGCCCGTCCTTCTATCTGATGGGCAGCACCTATCTGGTGCCGGCCGGCTCCGAGATTTTCACCATCGAGCAGGTCAACCGCGAGGGCATCCGCATCATCGCCATCGCCAACACCACGACGGCGCGGGCCGCGCGGCGCACCGCGCCGCTGGCCATCGTCGAGGAAGTGGGAAGCGTCGACATCATGACGGCGATGGCGCAGCGCGGCGAGGCCGATGCCTTCGCGCTGTCGCATGACTCCTTTATGGGCCTGTTGCCGCGCATACCCGGCGCGCGCGTCCTGCCGGGGCAATTCCAGCAGACCGGCATTGGCGTCGCGGTGCCGCCGGGGCGGCCCGGCGCGCTCACGCTGGCGCGGCAATTGATCGAGGAGGGCAAGGCCAACGGCCTCGTGCGCCGCGCCTTCGATGCCGCGGGCTTCGCCGATGCGGCGGTGGCGCCGCTTGAAAGCTAGATCGCGAGCTTTGCTTTAAGCCGTCATGCCCATGACGTCATCGCCCGCGCATAGCCGTTCGAAGAACGGCGTTCTTTCAGAACGCCTATGAGCGGGCGATCCAGTACACACAAGCGTTTCAGTCGATTACTGGATGCCCCGCTTTCGCGGGGCATGACAGTTCCGCTTTAATCCGCGCGCACTCGGATCGGCGCGGCGGCCATGCGCCGGTACAGCTTGATGCGGCGGCGGATCGGCACCCAGTCATAGAGATAGATCTCGATCGGCTTCCAGTTGGCGACCCAGCCGACGATGATCAGGCTTTCCTCGAGCACGCGCGCCACCACGCGGTTGGGAATGGCGGCGGCGGCGATCTGGCTGGCTACGAGGCAGGCAATCAGCACGACGATGCCGATGCCGAGAAAGCGCCGGCCGAGGCGGAACAGCTCGCGCAGCTCCTGCTCGGCGTGGATGGCGCGATCGGTGAAGTAGTGCGCGAAAGCCTCCGGCACGCGCGCCGCGTCCGGCTTGGCCAACTCGCTGTCCGGCATGTGGATGACGATCTCGAAGGCGTCCGCCGGCGGCAGTTCGCGCACCCAGCCGACGATGAATTCCTCGACGCCGGCGTCAAGGTCCTTCTGCCGGAACGGCGAGGGATCAAGCGAACTGAACAGGTGCGCGATCGTCTGCGTCCGCAGCGCGATCGTGGTGCCGGGCGCGCTCATGCTCGTCTCTTGGCCCTCTCATGGCCGCCTCATAGCCCCTCTGGCCGTCAGATCGTTACGACGACCTTGGCGGTGGCGCCTTGCTCGACAGCTTCATGCGCGGCGGCGGTGTCGTCCAGCCCGAATTTCCGCGGATCGACGTGGTTGATCAGTCCGCCTTGCGCGAGCGCGGTGCTGATGCCGCTGACGGCGCGGGCGCGTTCGGCTTCGTCGAGTTCGAACACCAGAAAGAACTGGAAGCCGATGGCGTTCGACAGGCAGAACTGCGCCGGCAGCGTCAGCTCCGGCCCGGCGATGCCGTAGATCACGACGCTGCCCTTGGGGCGCAGCACGGTCGGCAGCAGCTTGGCGTTGGCGGTGATGTTCATCTCGACCACGGCATCAACGCCGCGCTTGTCGGTCAGCGCCATGACGCGCTCGCCGACATTCTCCGTCTTGTAGTCGATGACGTGATCGGCGCCGGCGTCCTTCGCGATCTTCGCCTTCTCCGCCGATGAGACGGTGGTGATCACGGTCGCGCCGGCGCGCTTGGCGAACTGGATGGCGTAATGGCCGACCGCGCCGGCGCCGCCGGAGATCAGCAGGGTTTTTCCCGCGCGCATCGCCCGTTCGACGGCGTGAAACGCCGTCATCGCCGGAATACCGAGGCAGGCGCCTTCAGCGAAGCTGACCTTGTCCGGCAATGTTACCGCCTGTGCCGACGGCAGCACGATATACTCGGCTGCGGTGCCGAAGGGGCGC
>Ga0180223_1001147_pt1 | contig 22132 bp, 24 predicted proteins | sample eDN5th30CKraftOP_FD_151337 | JGI IMG/M metagenome (GOLD analysis project Ga0180223, IMG submission 151337) | Enriched Organic Plus compost microbial communities from Emeryville, California, USA - eDNA 5th pass 30_C Kraft OP (version 2) (version 2) ... | reverse complement strand
CGCCGACAGGCCGCCGCAATTGATCACGGCGTCGAACGCCATCTCGGTGGCTTCGCTGCCGGCGAACGACACCAGCCATTGACCGTCCTTGCGCGCCGTGCCGGTGACCGGCGTGTTGAAGGCAATGACGCCGCCGCCGTCCTCGAGGTCGCCGCGCAGCGCCAGCATGTAGTCATGCGCGCTGACGATGCCGGTTTCCGGCGACAGCAGCGCCGCGGTGCAGGCCAGCGCCGGCTCGAGCGCCTTGGCCTCGGCGGCGGACAGCATGGTCAGGCCTTCGACGCCGTTGATCTTGCCCTGCGCGGCGATCTGCTCGACCTTTTTGGTTTCGTCGTCATTGGTGGCGACGATCAGCTTGCCGCATTTCCTGTGAGGCACGCCGTGCGAGGCGCAGAATTCGTACAGCATGCGGCGGCCGGCGACGCAGTGCTTCGCGCGCAGCGAGGCGGTTGGGTAATACATGCCGGCGTGGATGACTTCGGAGTTGCGCGACGACACGCCGGTGCCGATGGCGTTCTCCGCCTCGGCGACGATCACCTCGTGGCCCTTGAGGGCGGCGGCCCGCGCCACGGCCAGGCCAACCACGCCGGCCCCGATCACCAATACCTGCATCTGCTTTCCGAATCCTCAGGAGGCGCCCGGGTGCCTCAATAGAGGACGGCGAATAGCAGGTCTATCGGGCGTACCCAAGGGCCGGGGACCGGGGCGTCAGGCGCGGCGTTGGGCCCAGGATGCGGCCAAGGCGTTCAGCGGCAAATATCGATATCGAAACTCTCAAATCCCGGACCAACATATTTTGGCAACACTGCCTGCCAGTGTCTGGGGTTCTGCGGTGTGCTGCGCATTACCCAGCGGTAGGGCAATTGATCCCAGCGCACCACTGTTGCCCGCAGGTTGTCGAGTACGAAGTCGCCCTGGTCGGTAACGGCCACCAGGACCAGATGACCCTCGCCGCTCGGAACGAAGGCGACTGCAATCAGCAATGCGCTCGCCGGATAACCCGTGTCCAACAGCCGCGAACGTTTTGTCAGTGCGTAGTCGGTACAGTCGGTCCTTGTCGCATTGTCGGTCCATCTCTCCAGCCCTGAACGCAATTCGCGATTGACGCTGCGCTGGACGTTCTCGAGGATTTGGCGGTTCGCTGCATTGAACGGAATTTGTCGGACATCGTCGCTGACCGGGCAACGTTCGGGTTTTCGATCGCAGAAGAGCAGAAACGAGAACGGTGGAGTCATGGCTTCCCCGAGCGGCATGTAGGGCGGCTTGGCGGCCCGCTGCTGGGCGGCGGGCGGCGGTCCGACCTGTAACAATGCGGCAATGCATAGCGTCAGGAAGATTGCCGCTATCGAACGCGCCTTGCGCTTCAAACGTTCAGGAGGCAGGTTCGTGTCACCGCGGGCACTGAACATTTCGGCCTTCTATTGCGGTTGAATGCCGAGCAGGGCCGATGGCGGCACGCTGACGCCGTAATTTGGCAACCCGTGCGCGCAGGCCGCCAGCGATGGATCCTCCAGCGCTTCGGTCACGCCGTTATGCATTCCGACGAAGGCAAGGCGGCCGTGTTGGCGCTGAAACAATGGCGTGCCGCTGAGGCCGGCCTCGGTCTGACATGCGTGCAGGAACAGCCCGTTGGGCGCGATGTAAGCCGGCCGGCACAACGTGCTGTGTTCGAACAGAGCCGCACGACCAAAATCAATCGCGGTATCGCCGCGTTGCCTATCCACGATCCGCACATAGATATTAGCCGTCAAGTTATAGAAGTCGGAGAACAGCTCGATCTTGCCAACCAGCGGTGCGACGTCTTCCCAGAGTTCCGGTGCGCCGACAATTTCCAGGATCGCGTAATCGAGGTGTCGTTCCGCGGCTGCGTTGAGTAATCGCGGCGCCAGATCATAGAGGGCCGGTCGATCGAGAAAGCGAAACGCGACCTGGGAAGCAGTGTCACTGTCGACGCCGTAAGATGCCGCCGCCGCTGGTACGCAATGTTGCGCGGTGACAACCAGCTTGCCGAGACGCGCCGCCTGGCAGACCGGTTTGGCTTTATGCGGCGCGGTACGGGTCCGCTTCACTATAAAGCCGGTGTGCGCGCGCAGAAAACTCTCGTCGGCCGGCGTCAGCGCGCCCTGATCGAGGAGCAGATTGTCGCCGAGGCAATAGGCAATGTAATCGGCGGCCGCCTCGGTAAACTGCACGGACTGGTCTTCGGGGAGCGCGTTCTCATAGGCGGCTTGCAGCCGATCGCGCAGCGGCGAAAGTTTTTCGACGGCGCGGGCACAGTTCCTGGCTTCTTGCGAGGCGCCGAGCGCCAGCAACCTTTGTCGCAACGCCGGCGAGATGTTTTTCAGCCCCACTGACGCGGCGCAGGTCGTGCTCACAAGAGCAGGCTCGGACGGTGCCCCGTCGGCGACAAGCAGGCGCTCCATGCCTGTCGAGGAGATGGTCATCCGCTCCTGGAGCGGATTGGTGTTGTCCGAGCGGGGGCGTTGCCGGCGTTGCTGCGTGGGCTGAGCGCATGTGCCGGTCGCAAGGCAGTCCGCTGCCGGAACCGGGTTGACCGGTCTGCGCGTCACGGGTCTGCGTTGCTCGCTCGGGCGTCGTGTACGGTCCTTCGATGCTCCGGGAGAGGAGTATCTGAAAGCGTCTTCGGCAATGCGCAGCGGCTGCGAAGCGCTTCTGTTTTCGACCGTCTTTCTTCCGAGCTCAGAACCACAGACGCCGTCGGAATGATGGTCCGACGCTTGGTTTGCCAACGCCAGGTGCGGCATTGTCGAAACAAGCAGGGCTGACGCGGCAAGACCGAATATCGTCATCGATGGCGTCATGCGTCGCAGGCCTCCCGAATATCGGGAATATCTATAGCAAACTATTTTAACGCGAGTTCAGAATTAGACCAGCAAGCCGACGTCGCGTTTGTTTGCCGATCAAAACCGGACATGAATACCTTGGTCTCATGTCCGGAGGGCACTCGGCTGGCGTGTGGCAGCGTCGATTCCTCTCCCGGCCTGTGGTAATCGGCTATCGGGGCATGGCTTAGGGTTTGGGGAAGTCAATGGCGCCGCGCAAACGGTCGCGCTCGCATCGCCGTCGCAGCAGCTCGCGCCGGACTTGGCTCGTCTATGGCGGCGCTTTCGGTGCGATCTTTGCCGGCGCCGCCATCGTCATTGCGCTGTTTCATGACCGCAATGACCCATCGGCACGAGAAGCAGCCTCGCCGCCGACCGTGCTGTCGATCCATTTCAATGCGCCGGTCGGGCCGGGTTTCGCCGGCGAACTTGTTGCCGACGAGGCAGGGTTCTTGCGCCGCGCCAATCTGCGCCCGGATTTTCAGTTCGGCCGCAGCAGCGACGACGCCATCGCCGCGGTTGTCGAGGGAAGGGCGACCGTTGGCGTCGCCGATCCGGTCAGCTTTCTCAAGGCCCGCGCCGCGGGCCAGCCGATCGTGGCCTTCGCCGCCGGTCATGTTGAAAACGGCACGGTGTTCTATGCGCTGGGAAAGGCCAATGTGCGGGCGCCCGAAGATTTCGTCGGCAGACGCGTTGCGCGCGTCAATGGTACTCACGCGACGATCTTCTACGATGCGCTGCTGAACATGCGCGGCATCTCACGCAGCGATATTCGCGAAACGGAACAGAACGCCGACGTCCAGGGACTATTGAGCGAGGCTGTCGATGTCATTCCCGGCCGCGTCGGCCGCGATGCCTTTGCGCTCAGAGGCGCCGGCGTCTCCTACAGCATGGTGCGTATGTTCGATTTCGGCATTCATGTGCCCGACCTTGTCTATTTCGCCACGGAAAAAACGGTCCGCGACCGGCCATCGCTGCTGGTGCGCCTTGTCGAAGGGGTGGTTGCCGGCTGGAGCAAGGCTTATGTGGACGTCGGGGCGGCAAGTCGGATCGTCGCTGACAAAGCGGGATTGCCGATCGATCAGGCAGCATTCGAGTTGGCCGAGCAGCGCGACTTCGTCATCACGGTCGGCCGCCGCGTGATGGAATTCGATCAGTTGCAATGGAAACAACTCGTCCGAATTCTCGTCAATGCGCGCCAGCTCGACGAATATTTCGACCTGTCGCGCGCCGTAAACTATGCAATTTTAAAAGACGCCTATCGCAAGCCGATTAGCTTCGGGGGAGCGCAGGCGGGTCCGGAACCAGCGCCAATCCTCGGCCGTTAAAGGGCCGGCCCGGTGGGCCGGGACCGTCACTGTCTCGTCATGCAACAGATCGGCGGGACATCTTGCGTGGGACGAAGCGGTCTGCGACTCTCTGCCCCGAATTCTCGAATCGTTGCGTGTTGCCCGATACACTTCCTCAAGGAGATTTCCATGACTCGCAATGCAGTTCTGACGGCCGTTACCGCGGTCACGCTCGCTGCGTCGGTGCAAATCGCGTCGGCTTTTCCGGCGGCTCCATTGGCTCAGGTTTCGCAGCCAGCCGTCGAGAAGGTCACGTTTTGGGGCCGGCCTTTCCCGTATTATTACAACTGGAGCCTGGTGCGGGCCTGCACACGGTATGAGACCGTCGTGACGTCACGGGGCCCGGTGACCAAGCGTGTCTGGGTGTGCGACGTCCATCAGCGCAGTGGCGCCGTCGTGTCATATCGGAATTAGGCTGCGGCGGGAGAGGGCTGCGCCATCCCGTCAGGGGCTGGACGGCAACGGGCGCCACATGCCGGCCTGCCGTACCCGCGCGGCGGCGGCGGCGGCGGCGTAACGGGCATCGACAACACCCTCCTGCACCGTTCCCCAGCCCTGGCGCAGCATCAGTTCGGCAAGGTCGGTGCCGAGGTGGCAGATAAAAGTTCGGGGAGCGTCGGCATTGATCGGCGCTCCCTTGTCCTTTTCGCGGCAATCGATCGTGGTCGACCCCATCGCATTGATCAGCGCGACATAGGCGCGCTGTCCGCAGGCCCAGCGATCGCCATTGGCGTATGTGCAGATCTTTGACCGCGGGATCACATCAAGCCCGTAAAGCCGGGCCGGACGGTTGTTGAGCTTCAAACTGCTGTCGTCGCCGATGGTGACCTTATAGGCCCGATAGGCCGGATCGAGGTTGACCCAACTGGTGTCGACGTCGATTGCGGCGACCGATTCCGGCAGCACCGGCGTGGAAACGATCGTCCGCTCCGGCTCGGCCAAGCCGCGTTTGGCAGCGGCGAACTGGATCGCCACCAGTTTGAGCCCAATAAACAAGATCGCGGGCACGCCGAAGAACAACGCCAGCAGCCGCATCGTTTTGCGATCGATTTTGGGGCGCGCCCGAACGCTCGCCCGATCCGGAACGGGAGTTCGGAAGTGCGGCCAATAATCTCCGCCGGCGGTACTCATACGCCACCCGAAAAACGCTGGGAAATATTTATAAATATAGAACCAATTTCGAGCAATCGCAACTCCGCGATGCCGGCTTGGCCGCGGAAAAAACAACGATGTAGCAGGGCCTTGGCTAAGGTCAGCGGCGCTGGACCGTGCGTGCGCTAGACGCGGCTGTAGACATCTTCCAGCCGCTCGATGTCGTCCTCACCGAGATAGCTGCCGGTCTGGACCTCGATGAGTTCGAGCGGGATCTTACCCTTGTTGGCGAGACGGTGCACCGAGCCGATCGGAACGTAGATCGATTCATTCTCGTGCACGGGTTTGACGGCCTGCTCGATCGTCACCTCGGCGGTGCCGCGCACGACGATCCAGTGCTCGGAGCGGTGCCGATGGCGTTGCAATGAGAGCACGCCGCCGGGCAGCACGACGATGCGCTTGACCTGGAAGCGCTCCCCCATGTCGATCGACTCGTAATAGCCCCACGGCCGGTGCACGCGGCGATGCACCACGGCTTCCGGACGTTTGTCGGCTTTCAGCTTGGCGACGAGGTCCTTGACCTCCTGTGAGCGCGCGCGCGGTACGACCAGAGTGGCATCGGCAACGCTGACGACGACCAAATCCTCAACGCCGATCAGCGTCGTGAGGCGGCTCTCCGAATGGACGACACAGTTCTTCGCGTCCATCAGCGCGACCGGGCCCTGCAGCACGTTGCCGTTGGCGTCAGTCGGCGCGATGTCGAACAAAGCATCCCAGCTGCCGATGTCCGACCAGCGGAAATTGCCAGTCACCACCGCGGCGCGGTCGGTGCGCTCCATGACGGCGTAGTCGATCGACTTCTGCGGCGACCGGGCGAAGGCCTCACTATCGAGGCGGACGAATCCGAGGTCGGTGTTGGAGCGGGCCACGCTGTCCTCGACGGCGCGCGCCATGTCGGGCTCGAGGCGCTTTAACTCGGCGAGCAAGACGTCGGCGCGGAACAGGAAGTTGCCGGAGTTCCACAGATAGCCGTCCTGCACATAGCGTGCGGCGGTGGCAAGATCAGGCTTCTCGACGAAGCTTGCGACTTCGGCGGTGGTCGTGCCGTCGATTGGTTTGCCCGGCCGGATATAGCCGAAGCTGGTCTTCGGTTCGGTCGGCTTGATGCCAAAGGTGACGATGCGGCCGAGATCGGCGGCGGCGCGGCCGGCAACACAGGTTTTGCGGAAGTCTTCCGGGTCGAGCACGATGTGGTCAGCGGCCAGCGCCAGGATGACGGCCTGCGGATCGCGCTTGAGGGTAATGGCGGCGCCGGCGGCGATGGCCGGCCCGGAGTCGCGGCGCATCGGCTCGATGACGACGGTGACATCGATGCCGAGCTCTTCGGCCTGGCGACGGGCGAAGAAATGAAAATCGGGTCCGGTGACGATGATCGGCGTGCCGAATTCGGGGCCAAGGACGCGGAGGAGGGTCTCCTGGTAGGTCGAATGCTTGCCCATCAGCGGCAGGAACTGCTTGGGCAGGGCGTCCCGCGAGACCGGCCAGAGCCGCGTCCCGGCGCCGCCGGCAAGGAGAACGGGAACGATCGGAGAGGCCATCAGGACACCCGCTTTGAATATTCCTGCATCATTTCAACGGCTGATTACGCAGTTTACCAAGGTCGATGCAAGAAGTGGTCCGATTGTCGTCGGCGTGTATTTTGCATGAATTACTACCACGCCTGGGTTTGGGTGGGTGGTTAATTTTGAGGCTTGGTTACGATGCGCGTTGCGATGATCGGCTCCGGCTATGTGGGTCTTGTGTCGGGGGCCTGCTTTGCCGACTTCGGCCACGAGGTGACCTGCGTCGACAAGGACAAGGCCAAGATCGACGCCCTCAATGGCGGGCAGGTGCCGATCTACGAGCCGGGCCTGACCGAACTGGTCGCCGTCAATGCCAAGGCCGGGCGGCTGAAATTCACGCGCGATCTCGCCGCCGCGGTCAAGGACGCCGATGCGGTGTTCATCGCCGTCGGCACGCCGTCGCGCCGCGGCGATGGCCATGCCGATTTGAGCTTCGTTTACGATGCCGCCAAAGAGATCGCCGCCGCGCTCGACGGCTTCACCGTGGTCGTCACCAAGTCGACCGTGCCGGTCGGTACCGGCGATGAGGTCGAGCGCATCATCCGCGAGGCGCGGCCCGATGCCGAGGTCGCGGTGGTATCCAACCCGGAATTCCTGCGCGAAGGCGCGGCGATCCAGGACTTCAAGCATCCCGACCGCATCGTCGTCGGCACCGACGACGAGCGCGCGCGAGAGGTGATGACCGAGCTTTATCGGCCGCTCTATCTCAACCGCTCGCCGGTGATGTTTACCGGGCGGCGCACCGCCGAACTGATCAAGTATGCGGCCAACGCATTTCTGGCCACCAAGATCACCTTCATCAACGAGATCGCGGATCTCGCCGAGAAAGCCGGCGCCGACGTGCAGGAGATCGCGCGCGGCATCGGTCTCGACAACCGCATCGGCGCCAAGTTCCTCCATGCCGGTCCGGGCTATGGCGGCTCGTGCTTTCCGAAGGACACTTTGGCGCTGCTGAAGACCGGGCAGGATCACGACACGCCGCTGCGCATCGTCGAGGCGGTGGTGGGCGTCAACGACGCGCGCAAGCGGGCGATGGCGCGCAAGGTCTCGCATGCCTTGAGCGGCGACATTCGCGGCAGGACCGTCGCGGTGCTGGGCCTGACCTTCAAGCCGAACACCGACGATATGCGCGAGGCGCCGTCGATCCCGCTGATCGCCGCGCTGCAGGACATGGGCGCGAAGGTGCGCGCCTATGATCCGGTCGGCATGGAGCAGTCGCGCGAGTTCCTGAAGGGCGTCACGTATTGCAAGGACCCGTATGACTGCGCGCAGGGCGCGTCTGCACTGGTGATCGTCACCGAATGGGAGCAGTTCCGCGCGCTCGACTTCGCGCGGCTCAAGGACGTGATGGCGCGGCCCGTCCTGGTCGATCTGCGCAACATCTACCGGCCCGACGAACTTGCCCGCCATGGATTTGCCTATGAGGGCGTGGGGCGGGCGCGGAACTAGTCCTATGAAGTCGCCGAAAGTCTGATGGTGCAGTGCGAAAAATATCTTGCAATGCGGGAGTGGCGGATGAATGATGGTTATCAACGGAGCGCGTCATGGCGTCTTTGAAAGCAGCCTCGCAGTTGGTGCCGGGTGACAGCCTGGTGATGCGGATCTGGCCCCCGGTGGGGCTGGTGATGGGTGTTGCCGCGACGATCGCGTGGTCGTTGTTTCTTGTCTATCAAGTTCTGGTTCTGATCGGCCTCGTCTCTTAAGGAGCGGTCCGATGATGGCGGCAGCAATCCTGTTGTCGATTCTCTTGGCGGGGTTTGCTGCGGGCTATTTCGTCCGCGATCTGGTGTCGCGCAAGCGGCGCGCCGAGTTCCGGCGAACCCGCGGTTTCTGATCCGCTCATCTTTACTCCCAACTTCATGTTGTCCGGCCGCGTGCCGTGGATGCGATCTCAAACGTGACATCGGCCAAAGCAATACGGTTGTTTTATTTCTGGTGCGCGGCGTTTGTTGTCGTCGCGGCCGTCACCGCGGTGTCTTACCAGTGGCTCGATCGACCGATCGCTCTGGCGATGCATCGCGCCGTGGTGTCGCACGACTATCGTTGGTGGACGATGTTGACGCGGATTCCCAATCCGCTCATCCCGCTGGCCGCCATCGTTTTTGTCGTGCTGTCCATCCGGCTTCTTCGCCATCGCGCTCGGCGGCATCGAGGTCGTTGCTTTCGTTGCGGCGGTGGCAACGATTGTCACCGAAGTCTGCAAGGAACAACTCAAGTTTCTGTTTGGTCGCTCATGGCCGGAAAGCTGGGCCGGAACCAACCCATCCTTCATTCGCGACGGAATTTACGGCTTTCATCCGCTGCACGGCGGGAACTACAACGCCTTTCCGTCGGGGCACACCGCCACGGCTTGTGCCGTTCTGACGGTGCTGTGGCTCCATTATCCGAAGGTCTGGCCGTTGTGGCTCGCAGCCGGCGTTGCGGTCGCCGGCGGCCTCGTCGTCCTGAATTATCACTTCCTCAGCGACGTGATTGCGGGTGCCTTCCTTGGCGTATCGATCGGACTGTTGGTCAGCGCGATATGGAGCGCCCAGTTTTTAAACAGGGCGGATTAAACATGCTCCTTTTTTCGCATTGTGCGATTTAACCGCTGCTTCATAGTGGGTTGGTGGGTACGCGTATGCAGGGTTTTCAAGGTCTTTTGCAGCCGAATTCCGACGAAAAGCCGGAATGCCGTTGCGGCGCGTCGATGGTCCTGGCACTCAGGCAAACGCCGGAGCTTTCGCCCGATGCGGAAATGCGGACCTATATCTGCGAGGCCTGCGGCCACGAATTCAAGCTGACGGTTTGGACGGACGCGGCGCTGAAGGCCGGACCGCAGGCGGGCCTTTAGGCGCCGGTGCGTTCGGCGCTCGTGGCGGTTCGGCTGGCTTGTTGCCGTTCTTATTGGCGGTTTGAGGCGGCGGTGGTGAAGGCTTCTTCGGCTTTACGCCGACGACAATGCCCGAATATTTCAAGCCTTCCCCGGTTGCTTGTGCCTTGGCGATGTCCAGGGTCAGGACGCGCCATCGGGAAATGGGGATGACGCGCTCCGCGCGGGCAGTTCCGTCGACCGTCGGAAGACCCTTGGCCAGGAGATCGCCGCGCACCAGATAGTGGTGGAGTTCGCGCGACAGCAAGGCATCGGTCTGGTTGAGGCGCACCTGGGCGGCGTCGTAGCGTGCATTGCGCTCAGCGTGATGGTCGGCAACCGGCTGCGAGAAATCGTGCGGCCCGGAGTAGGGGCCCCTGGTCTGGCGGACGATCTCCATCATGATCGTATTCATCTCGGCCGCCGCCTCGTTGCGGGTGCGCACCGCGACCTGATTGCAGAACAATTCGGCGGCTTTATGCGGAGCGTGCCACTGAGTGACGCCGATGGCGTCGCGGCGCGTGCGCAGCCATTCGTCGAGAGCCCAGAAATCGAATGCCTTGACCTCTTCCCAATAGCGCCACACGGCAAAGCATAGCGCTACGGCGTAGAGGCCGAGCGGCACCATGAAATTGCGCGCGAACAGGCTGGTGAACAGGGCGAATATCAGAAAGCCCAGCGCGACCCAGCCCGCATAAGGCTTGAGCCCGTTCGCTATGGGAGAAGGCAATTTATCAGCCATGACGCGGCCCAAGTCGGCATGCCGGCAACATAATGGGTCCTGGATTTCTATTGCGGTTTGGCCGGCGGAGCAGGGCTGCTGCCGCTTTGTTGTGGCGGCGAGCCGCTGCCTGCCTTCGCGCCCGTGCTCGGGGGAGTGCCGTTGTTAGCGAGGCAGGACTGGTAGAACGCGCGGAATTCAGCGCTGGTGCCGGCCTTGGTACCGGCGCGCACCGGAGGATGGGCTTCCAGTGCCAGCTGGCGGCATTTCTTGGCCAATTCCGCCGTGATCGCTGAGGCTGGCTCGGTCGATAACGGCGAGGCGAGCGCAGCGCCGATACAGGCCAAGAGTAAAAGCTGAAGCCGTCTCACCCGCATGTCCCGTCCGGTTGATGGAGTGCTATTTTCAACCGCCGGACAGGCGAATGCAACGGCCATCGCGCCGGGCCCCCGATTTGGCGGCTGTTTATCCGCATCGGCCGGCCATGCAGCCGGAGTTATCAATAGGCTGTCGGCTGCCGGGCGGCGGCGACGGCTGTCATCATCAGGATGCGAATATCGAGCCAGAAGCTCCAATGGTTGATGTACCAGAGGTCGTGTTCGACCCGCTGCTGCATCAGATCGATAGTGGCCGTTTCGCCGCGCAAGCCGTTCACCTGCGCCCAGCCAGTAATGCCCGGTTTCACGTGATGCCGGAAGGCATAGTTGGCCACGATGGACTGATATTCACTGTTATGAGCCACCGCATGCGGGCGCGGGCCGACCAGCGACATGTCGCCCGTCAGGACGTTCAGCAGCTGCGGCAGCTCATCGATGCTGGTGCGCCGGATCCAGCGGCCGATCCGCGTGACGCGCGGATCTTCTTTGCTGGCCTGGCGGATGACCGCCCCGTCCTCGAGAACGCGCATGCTGCGGAATTTGTAAATCCAGAAAATGCGTCCGTTGAAGCCATTGCGCCGCTGCCGGAAAAGTACCGGGCCGGGGGAATCGAGTTTGATCATCAGCGCGGTGAGCAGCATCAAGGGCGACAGCAGAATGAGAATGACGCTGGCCGCCACGATATCGAAGCCGCGCTTGATGATCCGCTCGCGCTCGGTCAGCGGTGCGCGCTGTAATTCGACCGTGAAGGTCGTGCCGATATCGCCGCGCCGGCTGGCAAGGAAAGCCGAGACATTCTCATCCGGGATGAGATGAACCGGGATCGGCAGCGTGCGCAGAAGCTGGGTCAGGTTCTTGATGAGCTGGGTCCGGTTCCACTTGAGCAGCAGGAAGATGTAATCGATCTTCTCCTGCTGGCAGGCCGCAACAACGGCGTCCAGTTTGGCGCGGAGCGAGGACGGCACGCCCATGGCGTCGCTTTCGGCGCTCGACAGTTCGACCGTCCTGACCGGCGAATAGCCGCAACGCTGCAGTTCCTCGAGCGCCCGGGACACCGACTGCAGGCCTCGCTCGGAGATGAGAACGATGCGTTGTTCGGCGAAGGCACCCGCGGCGAGTGCGGCCTTTAGGTACCGTGACAGCGCAAGCCGGAAGACCAGCAGGCTGCCGAGGCCAACGAAGAAGAAGGAAATCGTCGAGCCGCGGGAGAATGAGGCCGTGATCTTCAGTGCGAAGGCGATGGCCGCGAGGAAGAAGAAAACGAACAACCAGTTGAGTGTCACATAGCGGAACTGGCGTCCGGCATTGGTGAGGTTGCCTGGTCGATAGTTGCCCTGCGCCCCGGTCAGCGCAAAGAAATTGACGAAGACGATGGCGCCGACGGCGACGAAAGTGCCGATGTCGCCGGTCGTTTCGAGAAACATCTGCTGGTACGCGATCCCGGAAACGATGCTGGCGAGGCCGATGATTATAAAATCAGCGGCTCGGGTGCCGATCTCGACAAGCTGAAAGCGGATGCCCGCCCGACGCCGGCGGTCCTGAGCCTGCTCGGAGCTTGGCGTCATGTCGGGTCTATTGTCCGCGATCTGGTACGAACTGTCCGCCATGGCTGGGTGCTCTAGCGTGATCCAAATCAAAAAATTCGTTTCAATTCGTAGCGGGTTGGATCAGCTTCGCAACATTAGTGCCAAATTAACCTTACAACCAGTGATATTATGAATACAACCTGATCGGTCCGCCGATTTTATGCGCCGGTTGCACGCTAGCATCGCTCTGTGACGGAAATGTTCCGAGTGGGGCCGCTCTAGCGGGGCCGGCTCGTAAACTTTGCCAGTGCAGCAGGGTCGGCGGCGCTCAAAAGGCTCCCGAGAAAGACACGCTCGCTGTCGGATGCGGTGCGGTACATCTTCTCGAGATCGGCGTCGAAGCCGCCGCCTTGTTTTAAAAGAATGCCGACCTCGAACTCGAGAAGGGTTCGCAGCTCGTCATCGATCTGCTCTGCGGCCGCAAGGCGGAAACGTTGCGGGAACAAATCCGCGTTGGCGGGCGATGTGTAATAAGACATCTTGAGTATTTGCTGGCGGCGGTTCCCGTCACTTTCCTTTTGGGCTAGGACGAGCCATGGCCGCGGATCGTAAGGCGCCAGATGAGCGGCCGACAGGCTTGTTTGTTTCACTGCAGCGGCAGTGGCGACGTCCTTCTGAACCAGCCCACGGGCGTAATCAGCGACGGCATGTTCGCTCGCCAGATTCCCACGCGGCCAGCCGATTGATGCGACCGTTCCGGCGGACGAAGCGGCAGCCGCAAAGGCTGATGCGTTTTCAGCATCTTTCGGGAAAAAGCCCAATTCGGCTCTGAGGCTTTCGGCGGCGATGAGCCACGCGGCTGCGAAGCTCAAAATTCCTGCAAGACCAACAATAACGGCGCGGGTCGGCATGGCGTTAAGTACCAAAGCGCTTTCAGCGCATCACAAAGGTTCGAAACGATCCTTTTCCAGGACGAGGCAGCTTAAGCGGCCGGTAATGTAGGCGCCAGTGTCGATATTGATCCGGTTCGGCCGCACGTCGATGTCGGGCACCGGCGTGTGACCATGGATGATGACCTTCTCGAACTTCTCTTCGTGGAGCAGAAATTCATCGCGGATCCAGAGTAGATCTTCAGCCCGTTGCGCGGCAAGCGGCACGCCCGGGCGGATGCCGGCATGGACGAAAAAGTAACCACCGCATGAAAACGACGGCAGGAGCGATTGCAGGAACTGTCGATGTTCCGGCGGGAGCGCGGCGGCCAGCGCTTTGGCCAGCTCCATTTGCGTGCCGGCATCGGCGTTGAGCACCGGGGTCACGCCGTAGGACATCAGCGTCTCGAAGCCGCCAACCTTGCCCCAGTCGCGCAGCATCGCTGGCTTGGTGAGAAAATTCACCATGAATTCCTCATGGTTGCCGCGCAGAAACACCATCTCGCGGGCGCCGGCCGACGCGATCAGCAGATCGAGCGCCTGCCGGGAGCCCGAACCGCGGTCGACGTAGTCGCCGACGAACAGCAGGATGGGCCGTTCGATGGGATGCGCCGCGGCATGGGCGTCGATCCGCGAGATCAGCCGGTCGAGCAGGTCGGCGCGGCCATGGACGTCGCCGATCGCGTAAATGCGAACGCCCTCGGGCAGTCGTCCGGCCGGTTTCTGCCGGCTTTTTCTCAGCAAACGTACGATCATGGAGGCCTTCTAGCGGGTCGGCGGCGCCGCACGGAGGCCTTTGTACGGTTAATATTGTGAAAACAAAAATCGGCGTATTTTAAAAGTATTTGAATAGTATTCGTCTCGAATACAGCAGTAGAACTGCACCTGACTTCAAAATATCTACCGTAATGATCCGCCCGTGTGTGGGACACGGGGGTTATTACTATGCGTGCCTTAGTAAAGGCTACGGCGCTTTCTTCGGTGATCGTACTCGGCAACGTGCAGCCCGGGGCGGATGCCGCCCGCGGGCCGGACTGGTCGGAAACGGGCCGCCAGGAAGCAGCCATCGAGACGGGCGTCGCCGAGGACATTGGGCTTGCCCCGCTACAGCGGCCGGCCGCCATCCTGTCGAGCGCGGCGGCCACCGAATTTCCCAAGGCAATGTCGCTCGACGTTTCGACCTGGTCGATTGCCATCCCTCCGCTCGGCGATATGTCGCTGGCGCTATACGGCGTGCGGCCGGAGCCTGAGGCGCCGGCCGTTGTCATGCTCCCGGCCGACAAGCCGGCCGCTCCCGCAATCGACATTCCACGGCCGATGACCCGGCCGGCGGTGAAGGCGATGCGCCCAGTGGCGCCGATCGAGCAGATCAAGTTCGAGGGCCCGACCATGGCGCCGTTCGCCCATGTCAAATTCTGCCTCGCCAATCCGGCCGATTGCCGCGAGCGCAAAGTTGTCTTCCGCGGGGGTCCGGTAAAGCTGACCGAAGCCAAGCGGCGCGAACTGATGCGCGTCAACACCGAGGTCAACCGTGCCATCATCGCGACCGCCGCGAGCGACGAGACGGCGGCGACGGAAAAGTGGCTGATCGCGCCGGAGTTCGGCGATTGCAACGACTACGCGGTCACCAAGCGCCATAAGCTTTTGGCCAAGGGCTGGCCGGCCCGCGCGCTGCTGCTCGCCGAAGTCGTGGTGCCGTCCGGCGAACATCACCTCGTCGTCGTCGTGCGCACCGACAAAGGCGATCTCGTGCTCGACAACCTCAACGCCACTCTGCGCAGCCCGGCAAAGACCCGCTATCAGTGGGTTCGCGTTGAATCGCCGGTCAATCCGAAGTTTTGGTCGAAGGTTGCCGCGCCGGCGACAGAAGTGGCCGCCGTTGATCGCCGGCAGGCCAATCGTCTCTGACAGGCTAGTCGTCTCTAGATCATCGCGCCGTCCGGCTGGTGCTTTGCGCCACGCCGAGGCCGAAGACGGATGAGACGAGGATCAGGCCAGCACTGTGCAGCAGGCTGGTGTCGATGAAGGCTTCGACCAGCGCTGCGACCAGACAGCTTGCGGCCGCGGCCGTGAAGAATGAATCGCGGCCGCGCCCGAGCGCGCCATAAACGAGGCGGACGATGCTGAGGACGGCCCCCGCCAGGATCGCCCAAGTCAACGGCCGGCCGAAGCCGATGAGCGAGGCGGCGATGGTCGTCGGCGCGTTCAGAAGTTCGGCCTGTTGCGACACCTGTCCGGAAGACGCTTGCCCGTAAAGGGGCGCGATATCGGCGAAGGTTCCTGCGCCTGAGCCCAGCCAGCCAATGTCGCTGAGGATGTGCTGGGCCGTTTCGAGATGCGGGCCCGTTGTGTCCGCGGCAAACCGCAACGCGATGTCGGGACTACCATTGCCGTGCGCCTGCAGACCGATCGCAACGGCAATGCCGAGCGTCGCCAGCGGAATGAGGAAGCCGAATTTGGCGCTGACGCCGGCGCGGCGGAAGCCAATGATCAGAAGCATGGTGCCGAGGCCCATGAGCATGGCCAGCCATTGCGCCTTTGCCATGAACATCATCACGGTCGCCAGCGCCACGACAAAACAGACGATGGCGGCGGTAAGCGCAGCGACATGACCGAGCTGCCCGAAATCGGCGCGGCCGTGCCGGGTCTCGAAGCGTTCGACGGCATAAACAAGCGTGGTAAGCGCCAGTACGGTAGCGATCGACGACGCAAGTGCGATGGCAGCGCGCGGCCCGGTGCTGCCGATTTCACCTAGAAAGATGAACCCGCCGCTATTGTGAACGGCGAGCACCAGGGCAAGTCCGGTCGACACCGCAAGCAGAATAAACAGCAGGATTTCGGCCCGGCGCCGATCGATGCTGACCGCCGTCGCTGCGGCGAGCAGGCCGCAGAAGGTGAGGAAGCGGAAGAGCGCGATGACAGTATCGCCCGGGCTGATGGTGATGCTGCCCCAGACCGGGCCGCCGAGCGCCGTTTCGGCACTGAGCCAGATCGGGTGCCGCCAGGCGTCGACCGGCATGGGCGCGAGTTGAAGCAGGATTACCGCAGCGAGCAGGGCAGCCGCCACACCATAAGGTCTGATCATGCTTGAGAAAAATGCCGCTTCGCCGGGTCGGAGCGTGATCGTGATGACGAAAAGCGTGAGGGCGACGCCGGCCATCAGCATGCCCTGCGCCAGGGGCGCATCGGACATGAGAAAAGCCGGCGCAATCAGGACGATCGCAAGAAACAGACGAAACGCACTGGCCATGGAGAGGAGGTGCCCGATTGAGGATGGCAGCATGCACAGCGGCCATCGCGCGGACAAGTCCGGTGCCGGGATGCGCCCGTTACTTTGCGATTGAGGGGCATTGCCGCAAAGGGAACACAGCCATAGGTCAGATGTTGAACCACATTGTCATCGCAGCCGATTTTCAAAGGAGATCGCGGATGAAACGCCTTGTGACATCGCTGGTCCTGATTGGCGGGCTGCTTGTGTCGGCGGCCGCCGCCCAGACGACCGAGCGCCCGACCCATATTCCAACGCCGCAAGCCAAGGACAGTCCGTTTGGCACGGAATGGGCCAAACCGCCGGGTACAACCGGGAGCTATATCTACAACGATCCGCGGCGCTACGACCCGAAGAACCCGTCCGTGTCGGGTAAGACCTGTCCAGCGCCGACGCTCTACGATCCGGCGGCCGGGCGTTGTAAATAACGCTTATGATAAAATGAAATTGTCGCCGCGCGCAGGTTAGCGGCGCAGGGCGGCCGACTGGCTCGCGGGGCCCGAGGACGTGGCGGGCACGACGATAACGTCCGGATTTGAAGCGGGCTCCTTCAGGGAGATCGCGAAGGTCGAGCACAAATAGCCGATTTGAACGGCAATGATCGTCGTCGCCGCGGCGCCCATGGCGGCGAGGAAACCATCGCCGCGGATTGCGAAGATGGCGAAGACCGCCGCACCAGCGATCAGCATCGCCGGCACCAGCGCCTGCACCCTTATCCGCAAACCGATGATCATGCCGGCAAAGACGCTTAAGATGGCGGTGACGGTCATGGCTGGCTCCTTCAGCCGCGAAGCGTGAGCCAACTCATTTAACGAAACGCTAACACTTGAGATGCGGGACGCTAATAGGCGGAATAATGCTGCAAAGCAGCGAATCCCAAGGATTTATTAAGTGTGACAAGCGGCTCTAGCGGGGGCAACTTGTTTCAAGTTTGGTCAGTGCCTCGGCGAGCCCGGCGAGCGGCACGGCTCCCTTGATCGTCAAATCCTCGCCCGCAATCTCGACTTTCAGCGTCCCGGCCGCTTGCCAGGCGCGGAGCAGGGCGGCGGCTTCATCGGGCAAAGCCACCATGCTGCCCGGACCGATGACAATTCCGTCAAAGCGTGCCGGATTTGGTCCGGTCGCCACCGTAACCGTCGTTTTCGACCGCGGCTTGAAGGGCTGAATCACGACGAAAGCGATCTGGGGCAGGGCTTTCTCCTGGCATCGGATCGCCATGCCGGCAAAATCCGGGTCGGAGTTGAGAAGGTCGGCCGTACGCATCATCGAGATGGTGTCGCCTGACTTGTCGGGGCCGGGGGTGCGCACGAACTGCCAGCCGCCCGATGCCGTGGTTTCGGTGGATCTCAGTTGGACTGGTAGATTCCACAATTGCTTAGCGACAGAACTTCGCTGGCTCGCGGTTGTAAAACCGGCGTCTACCCGGAAAGGAGCGGCAGCGCTCGCGGCGAGCGTGCAGTCGAAAAGGAGGATTGCGGCCACGAAAAAGGGAGGGGGGCGGCGACCGAAATTAACCATAATACGCCCAGTTCTTATGCATTTTTGCGACAATAGCCCATAACATATTCACTTGGGTTGGTCGCGGTGTAGCTATCCGGCCACACTCACCATAAACCCGCTTTCTGGTTGTAATGGACTGTTGCTATGACTCGCCAACTGCTATTGGTTTTTGCCCGTTAGTATTATTTTAACGGACAGGCTGACTGCGCGAGCTGGGATTCGGGGGGCTATCGTGCTTTTGAACGGTATTTCTATTCGGTATGGTGTCTTGGGTCTGGCGCTGTTCTGCGTCTCATGCGCCGAGATGCCGGTTTCGGGACCGTCTGCGATGGCGGTCAAGTCCGGTGAGCCGAGCGATCCGCAAGGCCTGCCCTTCGGCCTCGTCAAGCTGACGCCTGAAGCGGTCGCCATACTGCAGCAGTTCGAGCCGAAAGGGCTCGCCGGCGCCTTCACCGATCGCCGGCCACCAGCCAGTCTGAAATTCGGCGTCGGCGACACACTGAGCGTCACCATTTTCGAAGCCGCCGCCGGCGGTTTGTTTATTCCCGCCGAAGCTGGCGTGCGTCCCGGCAACTATGTGACGCTGCCCGATCAGGCCATCGATAACGATGGCAACATCACCGTGCCCTACGCCGGCAAGATCAGGGCAGCCGGCCGCACCGCGGTCGATGTGCAGAACGACATCGTCGCCGCCATCCGCAACCGCGCGATCGAGCCACAGGCGGTGGTGAATGTCACCAACCAGCGCACGTCGCTGGTGAGCGTGCTGGGCGAAGTCAACAATCCGTCGCGTTTTGGCGCCAGCGCCTCTGGCGCCGGCGATCGTATTCTCGACGTCATTACGCGCGCCGGCGGCATCAAGGGTCAGGGTTTTGAAACTTGGGTGATGCTGGAGCGCGATGGCAAGACGGCGACTGTGCCGTTCGAAAACCTCATCATGAACTCGGCGAACAACATCTATGCCCAGCCGGGTGACCGTATCTACGTCTATCGCGAGCAGCAGAAGTTCATTGCGCTTGGCTCTACTGGTCAGAATGGCCAGTTCAATTTCGATGCCTGGCGTATCAATCTAGCGGAGGCTGTCGGCAAAGCGGGAGGTTTGGTCGACTCATCGGCCGATCCGGATGCGACGTTCCTTTATCGCGTCGAGCCGCGCAACGTGGCCGAGAAGCTCGGCGTTGACGTCAACAAGTTCCCCGGCGCCGCGCTGGTTCCGGTGATCTTCCACGTCAACCTGCGCGATCCCGGTGGTTTCTTCCTGGCGTCGCGCACGCAGATGCGCAATGGCGATATCCTGTTTGTGTCGAACGCACGTGCGGTCGAGGTTACAAAGGTGCTGCAGTATATCCGCGTGTTCGCGGCGACCACGAGCGACGTGTCCAACGCGGGCAGCGCCGGCATCAACCTGCGCAACAACATCAGGAACCTGACGCCCTAGCGCCAACAGACGGATGTAAAAGCAGGTCAAGAGATCGGAGAGTGTATATGCTGTCCGGTCTCTTTCGTTTTCCTGAATACGGTCTCGTAGCCGGTGGTTTTCGTCGCAAGAGTTTTGTGCTTGCGATTCTCTTGGTGGTCATGACGTTCGGCGGCGGCGATGCGCTCGGCCAAACAGCGCCGGCACGCGCTGTTACGCCTGCTAAAAATGGCATCTGGTTTCAGGTCAAAGCCGCCATCAAGCCGGTGCCGCAGCCGAAGGGCCTAGGCGATGGCAAGGCGGAACCGCGTGCCTCATTGTCCGTCCAATTGAGGATTTCGTCGCATGCCGACGGATCCCGCTATTACGGACATCCGACCCAGAAGTTCGATTTCAAGCTGTCGGACGGTTCGGAAAAAAAGCTTTATTGGCAGGATTCGGCCTGCCACCCACGCCGCGGGCTTCCAAAAATATCAGTAGTTGCCATCGACGGCACGGTTGAGCGGGACGGCCGCTCGGAAGAGATCAAGGCACGCCCGCGCCAACTCGGGACAAGATTGCCGGCGGACGAAATCTCGCCAGGCTCCAGTCTCGTCCGCGCGACGGCAGGCGAACGGCCAGCTCTGACTTTCGGCGCTAGCACGAAAGCCAGCAAGATCGACGTTCTGGTGAAAGTTTACACCGTCGATTGTGCGCTATAGCCCCACCTCGCGATAAAATAAAACGTGGGTTGGCAGTTTCCGGTGAATGCGCAGTCCAAGTGCGGAGAAATCGTGAATACCGAGGCGCATCGGCCCGAGCGATCGAAGCGTCGCAAACGACGGCATCATCGTTCGGCTTTGAAAGATGTTTTCGATAAGCTGCCGCGGCCCACTTTGGGCGGCATTCCGGCCTATATCTTCTTCTTCGTGATGGCTTTTGTGCCGTTGCCGTTCGGCTCCTATGACAAGACCGTGACAGCATTTTGGTGCGGTGTCCTTGCCGTCTGTATGCTTGCGACGGCATGCGGTCCAATCAGGCTGGGTACGGGCCAGATCCGGTTGCTGGCAGGTGTCGGTGTCATTGTCCTCGGTTATTTTTTTGTGCTGCACGAGCAGATGGCCGATAACCCCTGGATCGCCAGCTTTCATCCGATATGGAAAAAGACATCGGATGTGCTGGGCATACCGATTACGCCCTCGGTGTCGATTGTTCGCGGCGAGCCGTTTTTTGCGCTTGGGCCGACGATCGCCAACATTCTCGCTCTGGTTTGTGGACTCGTCATTGGTGCCGACCGAACGCGCGCCAGGCAGGTTCTCATTGTGATTGCCTGGTCCGGCGCGATTTATGCGATCTACGGGCTGCTGTCGTTTCTTCTCGAACCGTCGATGCTGCTGTGGCGCGAGAAGCGGTATTACCTGGGAAGTCTGACGGCCACTTTCGTCAATCGCAACACGGCGGCTGCCTATCTTGGCTCCTGCGCGGTGATATGGCTTGCCATTCTGCTTGAGCGCGTTCGCGGCCACCTGAAAATGCATCCGATCGTGTGGCGCCGCGTGCCGTCGAGGCTCGCGGATAATCCGCCCAAGCCGATCATTGTCGCGTTCTGCTTCTTCTTCTGCTGCCTGGTCGCGTTATTTCTCACCACATCACGCGCCGGTATTGTCCTTTCCCTGATGGCGCTCGTTGCGACTTTCGTCATTTATTTTCGCCGCGATCTGCCTACCCGATCGGGGCTCTGGATCGCGCTTGGCGCAAGTGGGGCGATTGCACTGATCCTACTGCAGCTATTCGGCGGCGTTGTCAGCAGCCGCTTCGATGTTCAGGGCCTGGCGGACGAAGGGCGTTTCGCCGCCTACATGTCGACGCTCAGGATGATCGGGGATTTTCCCTGGTTCGGCACCGGATTGGGCACCTTTGCCTGGGCCTTTCCGGCTTATCGCAGCCCGGACATATCCATGAATGGGGTCTGGGACATCGCGCATAACACGCCGCTCGAACTCGCGTCAGAGGTCGGACTACCGTTGACACTATTGGTGGCGGCGGGCTGGCTCGTGGCTTTTCTGGTATTGCGGCGCGGCATTGTTGTCCGCCATCGGGACGTCATCGTCCCGCTCACCGCCTTCAGTGTCGCCATGATCGCCAATCTGCATTCGCTGATCGATTTTTCCTTGCAGATTCCGGGTTACGCGATCGTGGTTTTTGGATTGACGGGAGTTGGTCTCAGCCAGTCCTTCAGATCGGCCGAAATGCCCAAAAATTAGCTTGCCCCGACTTGAGGTCGCCAAAATAATAAGCCGCTTCAGAGGGTTGGAACTTTACCGTATTGCGGAAATCATCATTTCGTCATTTGATTCCCAAAGCGCGCATGCTAATCTTTTGGCAATCATAGGAGGTGGGGCATGTTTGCCACGGTTTTTCGTCATTTCGTTCGGTCGGCCGCCGGCATTGCGATGGCGACTATGTTGTTTGCCAATCCGGGCCAGGCGCAAACGGTGGCGCAGTTCGCGGCCAATCCGGCTGCCGTGATTGCTCAATTTCCCAACGGTGGGCCGCAGTTGATTTCTCTGGTGAGAGATGCGGTGACACAAAATCCTAGCCTGCTGCAGGCGGTGATTGCGGCGATGCAGGGCGCCAGCGCCGACGCGCAGGCCGCGA